>Ga0302314_10010732_pt1 | contig 16000 bp, 15 predicted proteins | sample III_Palsa_N2_3_FD_200533 | JGI IMG/M metagenome (GOLD analysis project Ga0302314, IMG submission 200533) | Peat permafrost microbial communities from Stordalen Mire near Abisko, Sweden - III_Palsa_N2_3 | ecosystem: Environmental > Terrestrial > Soil > Palsa > Peat permafrost | place: Sweden... | reverse complement strand
AGCAAGACCGAATAGGGACGACGCGCTGGGTCTTTCGGGATCACGGTAGGGCTCGCCGGCCCGAGTCGTCCGGGTAGGTCGCGAGAACCGTCCAGCAATGGCCGGTCCAGAGGAATGACCGTCGCGCTTCCTTCGGGGAGCGGACAGAACCCGGCTTACAGGCCGTCTGGTTTTCAACTCAGCCTGAACGCGCCCGCGAGGCGATTGACCATCCGTGGAAGTTTCCCCGGATGTTCTTTGTGTGTTCTTGGTTGGTAATCATCTATTAACCATAACTGCCTGTGACATCTTGGTTTTTGTGCCAAAATGGCATTTAGTGTCATTGTATCCCAGTTAGTCCCGTGTTAACCCAATCAGCATGGCTTAGTCGCATCGGGGGATGTGGCGAAGAGGGCGCCTTTGGGCGGCGCCCAAAGCCGGTGACGTCAGGGTGGGGCCAGTGTTTTTCTCGACCTTCGAGAAACAATTGGACGCGAAACGACGGATCGTGGTGCCCGCGGAATTCCGCGCGGTGGTCTCCGGCCCTTTCGACGGCGTCTTCTGCTTCCCCTCGGTGGAAGCCGACTGCATCGAAGGCGGCGGCAAGGCTCTGTTCGATCGCAATGAGGCGCTGATCGCCGAGCTCGACCCGGGCGACCCCCTGCGCTACGCCCTGGAGTTCACCCTGCGCGGCGGCATGGCCAAGCTGTCCTTCGACACCGCCGGCCGCATCACCCTTCCGGAAATTCTCTGCGACCAGTTCGGCCTGACCGACTGGGTCACGGTGGTGGGGCTGGGCGACCGGTTCCAGGTCTGGTCGAAGGCGGCCTATGACGCCGAGCGGCTCGCCCATCGCCAGTTCGCCCGCGAAGGCCTGGCCGCCCTGCGCGCCCAGCAGCGCGCCGCCAAGATCGGAGCCGCCGGATGACCGAGGCGCCGCATCTGTCGGTCCTGCTGGATGAAGTGGTCCAGGCGGTGCAGCCGGCGCCGGGCCGGCTGATCGTCGACGCCACCTTCGGCGCTGGCGGTTACGCCCGGGCTTTCCTGGCTGCCGGGGCCGAGGTGATCGCCTTCGACCGCGACCCCACGGCGCGACGTTTCGTCTCTGAATTGAACGCCGGGGAACGGCTCAGCTTGGTCGAGGATCGATTCTCGACGATGACCAACCACATCGACCGGCCGTGCGATGGGGTGGCCTTCGACCTGGGGGTGTCATCCATGCAGCTGGACGAGGCCGATCGCGGCTTCTCTTTCATGCGAGACGGCCCCCTCGACATGAGGATGGAGCGGGCGGGTCCGAGCGCCGCCGATCTGGTCAACGAGTCCGAGCCGGCGGAGCTGGCGCGCATCTTCTGGGTCTATGGCGAGGAGCGCAAGTCGCGACGCATCGCCGGGGCGCTGGCGCGGCGCAGGGCCGAACAACCCTTCACCCGCACCCTGGATCTGGCCGACGTGATTGAGCGCGCCCTTGGCGGGCGGCGCGGCGCCAAGACCCATCCGGCGACCCGGTCGTTTCAGGCTCTGCGCATCGCCGTCAATGCCGAGCTGAGCGAGCTTGAGGCCGGCCTTGAAGCGGCGGAACAGATGCTGGCCGTGGGCGGACGGCTGGCCGTGGTGACCTTCCACTCGCTGGAAGACCGGATCGTCAAGGCGTTTTTCACCGAGCGGGCGGGGCGGGTGGCGTCCGGCTCCAGGCATCTGCCGCCGACGGCCGCCGGTCCCGCGCCCACCTTCGACCTTTTGTTCAACGGCGCTCACACCGCGAGCGAATCCGAGATGCAGGCCAACCCCCGCGCGCGCTCGGCCAAGCTGCGGGCGGGGATTCGCACGGACGCCCCGGTCTGGAAGGCGGCGGCATGAGGCTGTTCGGGTTCCTTGATCGGCGGGTGCGGGGGGTCAAGGTCATCGACCTGGCCGGCGCGGTGCTGCTCTGCGGCCTGGTGCTGGTGGTCTATATGGCCAAGACCGGCGCCGGTGGCACGGCGGCCGACATCGACAAGGTGCAGCTGCAGATCGACGAGGAGCGCGGCCAGATCCGCCTGCTGCAGGCCGAGGTCGCCAACGAGGAACAGCCCGTGCGCCTGGCCAGCCTGTCGGGCCAGCTGTTGAATCTGCAGCCGGTCACCCCCAAGCACGAAATCCCCTCGGAAGACCTGGCCGACATCGCCCACGCGCCGACGCCCAAGTCAGCCCAGGTCGCCGCGCCGTCGACACCTGCGTCGCCGCTGGCCGAGGCGGTTCACTGATGCGTCCGGCCGAGCTCGCCGCCTATCGTTCGCCTCAGCCGTTCCGGTGGCTGACCGACCGGCTGTGGAGAATCGAGCATGCCTTCGAGCGCGCCAAGGCCGCGGACAAGGCCGAGGACAGCACCCGGCTGCGGATGTTCTTCATCCTGCTGGTGTTTCTGGCGGGGTTTGTGATCCTGGGTGCGATGGCCACCCGCGCGGCGCTGTTCTCCGGCATCGACGCCTCCGTCGAAGGCGGCGACCTGCCTCACCAGCGTGTCGACCTGGTGGATCGCACCGGCCAGCTGCTGGCGATCGATCTGCCGCACTATGGCCTCTACTACGAACCCCGCGACAACTGGAACGCGGATGAAGTTCGCCGCGACCTGTCCGCCGCCCTTCCGCAGCTGTCCGCCCAGCGGCTGGACGCCGCGCTGAAGGGCGACAAGCGCCAGTTTCTGATCAGCGGCCTGACGCCGGCCGAGCGGCAGAAGATCGATGACTTCGGCCTGCCTGGGGTCACTTTCGAGACCGAGAGCCGCAGGGTCTATCCGCTTGGCCCTACCGCCGCCCACCTGATCGGCGCCGTCGACAAGGGCGGCGCGGGCATGGCCGGCGCCGAGCGCGCCCTGGAAGGCCCGATCCATCAGTCCGCCGACGGCAAGCCGGTGGCTCTGGCCGTCGATCTGCGTGTCCAGGCGGCGCTGCAGGACGAGCTGCAAAAGGCGGCGACCACCTTCAAGGCGGTCGGCGGGGTGGGGATCGTCACCAATGTCCGCACCGGGGAAATCCTCGGCATGGCCAGCTACCCGACCTTCGATCCCAACAACTATGGCGCGGCCACGCCGGACCAGACGCTGAACCGCGTCGCCGCCGCCCGCTATGAGCCGGGTTCGGTATTCAAGGTCTTCACCGTCGCCATGGGCCTGGATTCCGGGGTCGCCACCCTGAGCACCAGGTTCGACGCCCGCACGCCCCTGGTGCTGGCCGGCCGCAAGAACGCCATCCACGACCTGGAAAAGGGCGGCTCCGACATGCCGCTATGGGAGGTGTTCACCCGCTCTTCCAACATCGGCGCGTCCAAGCTCGGCATTCTCGCGGGCAAGGATCGCATGGACCACTATTTCCGCGCGTTCGGCCTGTTCGCGGCCGCGCCAAGTGAGTTGGCGGAAACCGCGCGGCCGATCCTGCCGCACGATTTGAACGAGAGCACCATCGCCTCCATGTCCTTCGGCCAGGCGATCTCGGTCAGCCCGCTGGCGCTGGCGACGGGCATGGGCTCGGTGCTGAATGGCGGCGAATACATCCCCCTGACCATCCGCAAGATCGACCAGCCTCCCAAGGGCCGGCGCGTGATCTCGGAAGAGACTTCGCGGCAGATGCTGGACCTGATGCGTCTCAACGCGGTTCAAGGCACCGGCCGCTCTGCGGACCAGCAGGCGCCGGGTTATCGGCTCGGCGGCAAGACCGGCACCGCGCAGAAGCCGGTGGGCGGCCGCTATGACGCCACCAAGAAGATATCCTCCTTCGCCGGCATCTTCCCCACCGACGGACCGGCGGGCGCCGATCGCTATTTCGTGCTGATCATGCTGGACGAGCCGCAGGGCAACGCCTCGACCGGGGGCTGGGCCACCGGCGCCATGGTCGCCGCGCCGGCGGTGGGCAAGGTGGTGGAGCGGATCGCCCCCTATCTTGGCGTGACGCGGGCGCCGATCTCGCTGCTGGCGGCGTCCAAGCCCGCCCTGACGCCGCAACAGCTCAACGGCGAGGAGCATTGAGCGCATGCGCCTGTCCGCGCTCCTTCAGCAGGATTTCGCGGTCGATCCCGAGATCACCGGCGTCACCGCCGACAGCCGTCTGGTGCGGCCCGGCTTCCTGTTCGCCGCCCTGCCGGGCGCCAAGGTCGACGGCAAGGGATTTGCCCAGACCGCCGTCCAGGCCGGCGCGGCGGCGGTGATCGCCAGCGGCCCGATCGAGGGTCTGGACGCCCCTGTCATCGAAACCCTGGACCCGCGCCGCACCTACGCCCTGGCGGCGGCGGCCTTCTGGGGCAAGCAGCCAAACATCTGCGTTGCGGTCACAGGCACCAACGGCAAGACCTCGGTGGCGACCTTCTGCCGCCAGATCTTCACCCATCTTGGCCATCGCGCCGCCAGCATGGGCACCCTGGGCGTACGCGCCGGCGATGAACAGATCACCCCGCCGGGCCTCACCACGCCCGACGCCGGCGATGTGGCGCGGCTGCTGGCCGGGCTGGCCCAGCGCGGCGTCACCCACCTGGCCCTGGAAGCCTCGTCGCACGGGATTGACCAGCGACGGATCGACGGGGTGCGCCTGACCGCCGCTGGCTTCCTGAACCTGACCCAGGACCACCTGGACTATCACGCCACCATGGGCGCCTATCGCGCCGCCAAGCTGCGCCTGTTCGACACCCTGCTACCGCGCGGAGCCATCGCCGTGCTGAACGCCGACAGCGACGCCTTTCCGGCCTTCGCGGCCACCGCGACCTTTGCCGGCCATCCGCTGATGTCGGTGGGCGAGCGGGGGCAGGCGCTGAAGCTGGTCTCGCGGACGGCGCTGCCGGATGGCCAGCGGCTGTCCATCATCGCCGAGAACCGCACCTTTGATATCAACCTGCCCCTGGTCGGCGCCTTCCAGGCCGGCAACGCCCTGGTGGCCGCCGGCCTCTGCATCGCCGCCGGCGAGAGCGTCGAGCCGGTGTTGGCGGCGTTGGAGCATATCGAGGGCGCGCCGGGGCGGCTGCAACGGGTCGGCGCCGGTCCCCGCGGCGGCGAGGCCTATGTCGACTACGCCCATACCCCCGACGGTCTGGAGACGGTGCTCACGGCTCTGCGGCCGCATGTGGCCGGGCGGCTGATCGTGGTGTTCGGGGCCGGCGGCGATCGAGATCGCGGCAAACGGCCGATCATGGGCGAGGTGGCGGCCCGCCTGGCCGATGTGGTCATCGTCACCGACGACAATCCCCGCTCCGAACAACCCGCCGCCATCCGCGCCGCCATCATCGCCTCCGCGCCGGGCGCGCGGGAGGTCGGCGACCGGGCCAAGGCGATCGCCGCCGGCGCCGACATGCTGGGCGAGGGGGACATCCTGGTGATCGCGGGCAAGGGGCATGAGCGCGGCCAGGTGGTCGGCGACCGCACCCTGCCGTTCGACGATGTGGACCAGACCCGCTCGGCATTAGGCCTGGAGGCGGTCCATGGTTGAGCCGCTCTGGACGTCTGCAGATATGACGGCGGCCACCGGCGGCCTCCTGACCGGTGAGGCCTTCGCCGCGACCGGCGTCTCCATTGACACCCGCACGCTTGAGCCCGGCGACCTGTTCGTCGCCCTGGCCGGAGAGCGGGACGGTCATGAGTTCATCGATCAGGCCCTGGCCAAGGGCGCGGCGGGCGCCCTGGCGACCAGGCCGGGCGCCGGCGGGCGCATCGTCGTCGGCGATGTCCTCACCGCCCTGGAGCAGTTGGGCGTCGCGGCGCGCAAGCGGGCGACCAGCGCGCGGCGCGGCGCGGTAACCGGCTCGGTGGGCAAGACCAGCGTCACCCAGGCGATCGCCGCCGGTCTTGCCCTGGCCGGGCCGTCCCACACCTCGGTCCACTCCTACAACAACCACATCGGCGTGCCGCTGACCCTGGCCCGAATGCCGCGCGGGACCCGGCGGGCGATCTTCGAGATCGGCATGAACCACTCAGGCGAGATCGAGCCCCTGTCGCGCATGGTCCAGCCCGAGGCTGTGGTGATCACCACGGTCGGCCCGGTGCATGTGGAGAATTTCTCGGACGGCGAGGTCGGCGTGGCCAGGGCCAAGGCCGAGATCTTCGCCGGCATGGCCGCCGATGGAACCGCGATCCTGAACGCCGACAATGGCTGGTTCGACCTGCTGAAGGGCGAGGCCGAACGAGCGGGTTGCAAGGTCTGGGCGTTTGGCTCCGACGCGGCTTGCGAGGCGCGGCTGATGGATGTCCGCCCCGAAGCGGAGGGCCTGCGCATCGTCGCCGAGGTCCATGGCCGCAAGGTCGATTTCGCGCTCCGTCAGACCGGCGTTCAGTGGGGCCTGAACAGCCTGGCCGTCTTGCTGATGCTGGAAGCCCTGGATGTCGATCTGGATACCGGCCTCAAGGCCCTTTCCGACTTTGCGCCGCTCGAAGGGCGGGGCGTGGAGAGGTCCGTCGCGCTGGATGGCGGCGCCTTCACCCTGATCGACGACAGCTTCAACGCCAACTCCCTGTCAACCACCGCCGCGCTCAAAACCCTGGGCGCGCGGCATGCGGCGGGGCGGCGTATCGTCGCCCTTACCGACATGCTGGAGCTGGGCGAAATGAGCGCCAGCCTCCATGCCGCCCTTAGCGAACCCATCGAACAGGCCAAGGTCGATCTGGTGTTCTGCGCCGGCCCCTTGATGCGATCATTGTGGGAAGTCCTTCCTCCGACTCGGCGGGGCGGCTACGCCGATAGCGCGGCTGAACTCGAGCCGCGGCTGGTGGCGGCGATCCAGCCCGGGGACGTGGTGCTGGTGAAGGGCTCCAAGGGTTCGAAGGCCAGCGCGCTGGCCAAGGCGCTGGCCGGGCTGGCGGCAGGGGCGGGGGAATTGGGCTGATGCTGTACCTGTTGTACCTGCGCCTTGCCGAGCACCATCACTATGTGCCCGTGCTCAACCTATTGAAATACCTGACCTTCAGGTCGCTGATGTCGGTGGTGACCGCCCAGTTCATCGTGGTCGCCATGGGCTCGCGCTTCATCCGCTGGCTGCAGTCCCGGCAAGGCAAGGGCCAGCCGATCCGCACGGATGGCATCCAGCGCCACATCATCGAAAAGGCCGGGACGCCAACCATGGGCGGCCTGATGATCCTGGCGGGCCTGCTTGGCGGAACCCTGCTCTGGAGCGACCTGACCAACGTCTATGTCTGGACCGCGATCCTGGTCACCGCAAGCTACGGGATCCTGGGCTTCATGGACGACTACGCCAAGGTCACCAAACAGAGCACCGACGGGGTCTCGGCCCGGGTTCGACTGGTGATCGAATTCCTGATCGCGGCCCTGGCGGCCCTGGCCATGGTGATGTTCGCGGAAAAGTCGCCCAACACCCCGCACCTGCTGACCTCCCTGACCTTGCCGATCTTCAAGGACGCGGTGTTCAATCTGGGCTGGTTCTACCTGGCCTTCGCCGGCGTCGTGGTGGTGGGCGCGGCCAATGCGGTGAATTTCACCGACGGCCTCGACGGCCTGGCCATCGTGCCGATGATGATCGCCGCGGCCACCTTCGGGGCCCTGGCCTATCTGGTCGGCAACCGGGTGTTCGCCGAATACCTGCAGGAACACTTCGCGCCGGGGGTCGGCGAGCTGGCGGTCTTCTGTTCGGCCATCGTCGGATCGGCCCTGGGCTTCCTCTGGTACAACGCCCCGCCAGCCAAGATCTTCATGGGCGACACCGGCTCCCTGGCCCTGGGCGGCGCCATCGGCACGGTGGCCGTGGCCTGCAAGCACGAGATCGTCCTGGCCATCGTCGGCGGCCTGTTCGTGGCCGAGGCCATGTCGGTGATCATCCAGGTGGGCTGGTACAAGCGGACCGGCAAGCGCGTCTTCCTGATGGCGCCGATCCACCACCATTTCGAGAAGCTCGGCTGGCCGGAGTCCACGGTGGTGATCCGCTTCTGGATCATCTCCCTGATGCTGGCCGGCGTCGGCCTCGCCACCCTTAAGCTCAGATAGGGGAGGGCAGGCGCGCGTGATCCCGGTTCGTGGCTTTGAGGGCAGGAAGGTCGCCGTGTTCGGCCTTGGCCGCAGCGGTCTGACCGCCGCGCGCGCCCTGAAGGCTGGCGGCGCCGAGCCCGTGCTCTGGGACGAGAACGCCGCCTCCCGCGAAGCCGCCTTCGCCGAAGGCTTTGCCCTGGAAGACCTGCGCATCGCCGACTGGTCCGGCTTTGCGGCCCTGGTGTTGGCCCCCGGCGTGCCGCTGACCCATCCCGCGCCGCATTGGACGGTGGAAATGGCCAAGGCGGCTGGTGTCGAGGTGATCGGCGACATCGAGCTGTTCGCCCGCACCGTCAACGCCGCGCCGGAGCACAAGCGGCCCAAGATCGTCGCCATCACCGGCACCAACGGCAAGTCCACCACCACCGCCCTGATCGGCCATGTGCTCACCGCCGCCGGCCGGGACGCCCGCATCGGCGGCAATATCGGCGTCGGCGTCCTGGGCCTCGACGACATGCACGGGGGCGCCGTCTATGTGCTGGAGGTTTCCTCCTACCAGTTCGACCTGACCTCAAGCCTGAAGCCGGATGTCGCCATCCTGCTCAACGTCACCCCGGACCATCTGGACCGCCATGGCGGCATGGATGGCTATGTGAAGGCCAAGCGCCGGGTGCTGCTGAACCAGGGCAAGGGCGATACCGCGGTGATCGGCGTCGATGACGACTACGGCCAGCAGATCTGCACCGAGATCACCGCCGCCAACCGCCGCACCATCGTCCCCGTCTCCGCCAAGACCGCCATCGGACGCGGCGTCTACGCTCTCCAGGGCCTGCTCTACGACGCTACCGGCGAGCGGGTGCTGGAGGTCTGCGACCTGGAACGCGTGCCCTCGCTGCCCGGCCGCCACAACGCCCAGAACGCCGCCGCGGCCTATGCCGCCGTCCGGGCCCTGGGCGTCTCCCTGGAAGACGCGGCAACGGGACTGTCCACCTTCCCGGGCCTGGCGCACCGGATGGAAACCATTGCCGTCGTCGACGGCATCCGCTTCGTCAACGACTCCAAGGCCACCAACGCCGACGCCACGCGCCAGGCCATGAGCTCCTACCCGCGCTTTTACTGGATCGCCGGCGGCCGGCCCAAGGCGGGGGGCATCGACGACCTGAAGGACCTGTTTCCGCGCATCGCCAAGGCCTATCTGGTGGGCGAAGCGGCCGAGGACTTCGCGCGGACCCTTGGCGACGCCGCCCCCCATGTGATCAGCCGCACGATCGACGCCGCGGTGCATGCGGCGCATGCCGACGCCCGCGCGGCCGGGGAGCCGGCCATCGTGCTGCTGTCGCCGGCCTGCGCCTCCTTCGACCAGTTTCCCGATTTCGAGGTGCGCGGAGACGCCTTCCGCGCCGCCGTCCTCGACGTGATGCGTGAACCCGCGAGAGGCGCCACCGCATGAAACCCCAGCAGTACGCCTTCTCCCGCACCGACCGGTCCAAGGCCGGGGTCTGGTGGTGGACCGTCGACCATCCCCTGCTGGCCGCCACGGCCATCCTGATGGTGCTGGGGGTGATGCTGTCGTTCGGCAACAGCCCGGCTGCGGCGGCGCGGATGAACCTGCCCGATCCGTTTCACTTCGCCGTGCGCCAATGCATGTTCGGCCTGGGCGGCGCGGTGATCGTGCTGGTGGTCTCGATGATGTCGCCCCGGGGGATCAAGCGGGCGGCGGTGGGCATCTACCTGGTCTCGATCCTGATCATGATCGCCTTGCCCTTCCTCGGCCACCACGCCAAGGGCGCCACCCGCTGGCTGCAGTTCGGCGGCTTTTCCCTGCAGCCGTCGGAGTTCATGAAGCCGGCGCTGATGATCGTGGCGGCCTGGATGTTCGCCGAGGGGCAGAAGGGCGAGGGGGTGCCCGGCGTGTCGATCGCCTTTGCCCTCTATGGCTTGGCGGTGCTGCTGCTGCTGCTGCAGCCGGATGTCGGCCAGACCGTGCTGATCACCGTCGCCTTCGGCGCCGCCTTCTTCATGGCCGGTGTGCCGGCGGCCTGGATCATAGGGCTGGGCGCCACCGCGGTGACGGGGCTGGCCTCGCTCTATTTCGTCTTCGGCCACGTGGCCGAGCGGGTGCACAAATTCCTGTCCCCGGAGACGGCGGACACCGGCCAGATCGACAAGGCCCAGGCCGCCATCGCCGCCGGCGGCCTGTTCGGGCGCGGCCCCGGCGAAGGCGTGCTCAAGCGGCAGATCCCGGACGTGCAGACCGACTTCGCCTACTCCGGCGCCGCCGAGGAATACGGCCTGCTCTTCTCCCTGCTGCTGATCACCCTGCTGGGTTTCATCGTCATCCGGGGGCTCTACAAGTCGATGAAGCTGTCGGATCCGTTCGAGCAGGTGTCGGCCGCGGCCCTGTTCGTGCTGGTGGGCCAGCAGGCCTTCATCAATGTGGCGGTGAACTTGAAGATGATCCCGACCAAGGGCATGACGCTGCCCTTCATCTCCTATGGAGGATCGTCGATGTTGGCGATGGGACTGACCCTGGGCATGGCGCTGGCGCTGACCCGCAAGCGGCCGGGCGCCTATAACGCCGTCGAAACCCCCGTCGGCGCCTACGCGTGAGCGCGGGCTTGAGCGCGGGGAGACGGCGACTCGCGGTGATCGCCGCCGGCGGCACCGGCGGGCACCTGTTTCCGGCCCAGGCCCTGTCCGAGGCCCTGGCAGCACGCGGCTGGCGCATCGTCCTGGCCACCGACGAGCGCGGCGCCAGCTATGCCGGCGCCTTTCCGGCCGAGGAGCGGATCGCCCTGTCGGCGGCCACCTACAAGCCCGGCGATCCCATCGGCCTGATCAAGGCCGGCCTCGCCATCGGCCGCGGGGTAGGGCAGGCGATGTCGGCGTTCAGGCGGCTCAATCCGGACATCGTCGTGGGTTTCGGCGGCTATCCGTCGGTACCGTCATTGCTGGCGGCCATCGCCGGTGGTCGCCGCACCATGATCCATGAGCAGAACGCGGTGATGGGCCGGGCCAACCGGCTGCTGGCGCCCATGGTCAGCGAAGTCGCCTGCGCCTTCCCGACCCTGCAGAAGGCCAGCGCCAAGGTCGCGGCGCGCGCGCATGTGGTCGGAAGCCCGGTGCGGCCGGAAATTCGCGCAATCGCCGACGGGCCCTATGCGCCGCCCACGGACATCATCCGCATACTGATTACCGGCGGCAGCCAGGGCGCGCGCCTGTTGTCCGAGACCACCCCGCGCGCCATCGCCAGCCTGCCGGAAACTCTGCGCGCGCGCCTGTCGGTGCAGCAGCAGACGCGGCCGGAGTCCGCCGAGGTCGCCCGATCGGTCTACCAGGACGCCATGGTCAAGGCCGAGATCGCGCCGTTTTTTCGCGACATGGCCAGCCGCCTGTCCGACGCTCATCTGGTGATCGGCCGAAGCGGCTCGTCGACGGTCTGCGAGATCGCCGCGGTGGGCCGACCGTCGATCCTGATTCCGCTGAAGGTCGCCCTCGACGACGACCAGGGCCAGAACGCCCGCCTGCTGGTGGACGCCGGCGCCGCCCGGATGCTGCGCGAGGACGACCTGACCGTCGACAGCCTGGCCGACCTGATCCGCTCCCTGATCGAAAATCCCGCGCGGCTGGCGACCATGGCCCAGGCCGCCAAGTCGGTGGCGCGGCCCGACGCCGCCGACCGCCTCGCGGACCTGGTCGAGGCCACGGCCCGTGACTGATCTGGTTATCGACGACCTGGTTGAGGCGGAGATCGACGCCGCCGTGGAGCTCTGGCGCGAGGTGGGCCTGACCCGCCCCTGGAACGACCCCCACGCAGACGCCCGCTTGGCGCTGGCGGGCGAGACCTCGACCGTACTGGGGGGCCATCTGGACGGGCGGCTGGTCGCCACGGCGATGGTCGGCGCGGACGGTCACCGGGGCTGGGTCTACTATCTTGGCGTCCTGCCCGACTATCGCGGCAGACGCTTCGGCGAAGCGATGATGCGCGCCGCCGAGGCCTGGATCGTCGCCCGCGGCATGCCCAAGCTGCAACTGATGGTCCGCACCGACAATGCGGCGGTGATCAGCTTCTACGAAGCTATTGGCTATAAACGCGAGGACGTCGCCGTGCTCTCGCGGCGGTTCGACGGGCGCTAGGCCAGTTGTCAATCTACCAATTATTGGTATCCTTCTGACTAGGAGAAGGCGATGCCCGGCAAGAACACCTCGATCAGCCTAGGAGATCACTTTGTCGCCTTCATCGATGAACAGATCGCCGATGGACGGTATGGCTCGGCCAGCGACGTGGTTCGCGCCGGTCTTCGGTTGCTGGAAGAACATGAGACCAAACTCAATGCGCTGCGGGCTGCGCTGATCGAAGGCGAGGAAAGTGGTCCTTCGGCGCCCTTTGATTTCGATGAATATATCGCCAACATAGGGTCTGGCGATCCGGCTTCCTGATGGCCGGCTATACCCTAACGCCCGGCGCGCGCCGCGACCTCGACAGCATTACGGCGCACTCGGTTCAAGAGTGGGGTCGAGAGCAAGCCGCGCGCTACGTTCGCGATCTTAGATCGGCCATCGAAATGGTTGCGGCCAACCCTTTGAGAGGCCGCAATCGCGATGAACTTCGAAAGGGCTGTTTCAGCGTGCCGCGAGGATCACACGTCATCTTCTATCGCCGGACATCGGATGGAATTGATGTGGTGCGTATCCTCCACCAACGAATGGAACCCGGCAGGCGTCTTTAGTGTACCGCCGGCTTGAGTGACGCGGAGCTTATTTCTCTTTCGGCCGCCGGTTGTTCCAAACCAGCAGCCCCGTCGCGAAGGCGATCAGCCAGGCGCCGTTGCCGATCCAGGCCTCTTTTCCCATCATGAAGCTGTGCGACAGCATCGGCACGCCGGCCACGATGTTCGCGCCCTGCAGGATCCAGATTGCACCGATCAGGATCGCCAGACCGCCGATGATGTTGAGCGCCAGTTTCATCCGCTTGCCGTCCCCTGGAGCGTTTCGCCCGTTCAGCGGTCTTGAGGTATCTGACCGGTCCTGTCCAGCACGGTGACGATTGGCCCGATGAGTCGGTCGCTGTCGCGGCGGTGCAGCGCCGGCGCCCACAGGCTGGAGACCGTCCCGTCCAGGAAGAGGGCGTTGGGGCAATGCAGGTCGTCTCGGAACAGACGCGCGAGCTTGCCGAACGAGACCGGCGACTGGCTGATCACGAAATAGGCCGATCCCTCTGCGTCAACGCCGACGCCGTTCCGGACCAGCCGCGACGGGCCGTCCGGCTGGATCGCCGGGTGCAGTTCGCCGTCCACCACCAGCATTGGCCCCGACTGCGTCGCCCATACTGGCTTGCGGGCCGCCGAAGCGAAAGCGTCGGTGGTGTCGATCCGCGCGCGGCCATCGGCCGTTACAGAGAAGACGCCGTTGGGCTTGAGGTAGAAGTTGCCGAAACCATGGAAGCGGTTCAGCGGCGAGAGCGTCCGTCCGTCGGCGACGAACAGGCCGAGCGGGTGGCCATCGTTCTCGAACATGCCGGCGTTCATGGCAAAACGCACTCGCGCCGCCGCCGGACCAAGGGTGTGCTCGAGCTTGTCGAATCCCCTGAGTGGGACGCCTGACGCATCCGTCCAATCGAGCCGCAGGTCCTCGGCGCCCGGCCTCCAGCGGCAGACCAGGAAGCCGGAGCCCTCGAAGTCTCTGGCCTGGCAGGCGGGCTCGCGCGCGGCCTGGCTTGCCGAGTCCGCTTGGGCGGCAAAGGCGGCCAGGCCAAGGATCATGATCATTGCGAAGCGCGCGGCGAAGCTCATGCGCAGAGACTGCGTGCATGCGTCAGTCATGTCGACTGTCGCGCCGGATCAAAATCCGCTAGCAAGCGGACATGAAGCGCCGCCCCATTCCCTTCGACATCGGCCCCGTGCACTTCATCGGCATCGGCGGCATCGGCATGAGCGGCATCGCCGAGATCATGCTGCACTCCGGCTATGTGGTGCAGGGCTCCGACGCCCGGGCCAGCGCCAACACCGAACGGCTGCAGAAGCTGGGCGCGACCATTTTCATCGGCCATGACGCCGCCCATATCGAGGGCGCATCGGCCATCGTCTATTCGACAGCGGTCAAGCCAGACAATGTCGAGATGGCTGCCGGCCGCGAGCGGCGCCTGCCGCTGGTGCGGCGGGCGGAGATGCTGGCCGAGCTGATGCGGCTGAAGAATTCCATCGCCGTGGGCGGCACGCACGGCAAGACCACCACCACCTCCATGGTCGCCTGCCTGCTGGACGCCGGCGGTCTTGACCCGACGGTGGTCAATGGCGGCATCATCGACGCCTACGGCACCAACGCCAAGGTGGGCGAGGGGGACTGGATTGTCGTCGAGGCGGACGAGAGCGACGGCACCTTCCTGCGCCTGAAGTCCACGGTCGCCATTGTCACCAACATCGACCCCGAACACCTGGACCACTACGGCGACTTCGACGCGGTGAAGAAGGCCTTCCTGGATTTCGTCGAGAACATCCCCTTCTACGGCTTCGCCGCCGTCTGCACCGACCATCCGGAAGTGCGGGCGATGGCGTCGCGGGTGGCGAACCGCCGGCTGGTGACCTATGGAACCAACCCCCAGGCCGAGGTGCGGGCGACCCGCATGGCCATGGGCCCGGACGGCGCGGACTTCGACGTGGCGGTGACCCCGCTGAACGGCGAGACGGTGATGCTGGAAAAGCTGCATATGCCCATGGCCGGCGAGCACAATGTGCTCAACGCCCTGGCCGCCATCGCCGTGGCGCGGGAGCTGGGAGTCAGCGACGCCGACATCGCTAAGGGCCTGGACTGTTTCGGCGGCGTGCGTAGGCGCTTCACCACCACGGGCACCGCGAACGGCGTGCGGGTGGTCGACGACTATGGCCACCATCCGGTGGAGATCACGGCGGTGCTGAAGGCCGCCCGCGCGGTCTCGGCCGGCCGGGTGATCGCCGTGGTGCAGCCGCACCGCTACAGCCGCCTGCGCGACCTGTTCGACGAATTCTGCGGCGCCTTCAACGACGCCGACGTGGTCATCGTCGCCAACGTCTACCCCGCCGGCGAGGCGCCGATCGAAGGCTTCGACCGCGACTCTCTGGCCGAAGGCCTGCGCCGCTGGGGCCACCGCCGGGTGGCGACCATGGACACGCCGGCGGATCTCGCTGGCCTGGTCGCCGAGGAAGCCAAGCCGGGCGACCTGGTGCTCTGCCTGGGGGCGGGGGACATCACGGCGTGGGCCTATGCCTTGCCGGCGCAGCTGGAAGCGCTGGCGCGGTGAGGCCGGCGCGACCCCTCATCCTTCCACGCTGCTTCGCGACGCGGGCCCCTCCTTCTCCCACAAGGGGAGAAGGTATGGCGATGATCCCTTCTCCCCTTGTGGGAGAAGGAGGGGCCCATGCGCAGCATGGGAGGATGAGGGGTCGCACCGGCCTGTGCACCTCATGACTTGGCGCGACACTCTCCCCGCCATCCGCGGCAAGCTCCTCAAGAACGAACCTCTCGCGCCCTTCACCTGGCTGCGCGTCGGCGGGCCGGCCGATGTGCTGTTCCTGCCGGAAGACGAAGCCGATCTGGCGAGCTTCCTGTCAAACCTCGACCCCTCGGTCCCCGTCACCCCCATCGGCGTCGGCTCCAACCTGCTGGTCCGTGACGGCGGCGTGGAGGGTGTCGTCATCCGCCTCGGCCGCGCCTTCGCCAAGGTCGAGCCGCGGGGCAATCAGACCATCTTCGCCGGCGCCGCGATCCTGGACGCCATCCTGGCGCGCGAGGCGGCCAAGGCGGGGATTGCCGGGCTGGAATTCTATCGCGGCGTGCCGGGGACCATCGGCGGCGCCTGCGTCATGAACGCCGGCTGCTACGGCGCCGAGACCAAGGACGTGCTGGTGGAGGCCTATGCGGTCAACCGCGCCGGCGAACCCGTCACCCTGACCAACGCCGAGATGGATTTCGTCTACCGCAAGTCCCGCGCGGCGGCCTCGGGCGAGCTCTACTTCACCGGCGCCTTATTTAAGGGAACCGCCGATGCTCCCGCCGCTATCGAGGCGCGCATGGCCGAGATCACCGCCCGCCGCGAAGCCTCCCAGCCGATC
>Ga0302314_10010731_pt1 | contig 16002 bp, 18 predicted proteins | sample III_Palsa_N2_3_FD_200533 | JGI IMG/M metagenome (GOLD analysis project Ga0302314, IMG submission 200533) | Peat permafrost microbial communities from Stordalen Mire near Abisko, Sweden - III_Palsa_N2_3 | ecosystem: Environmental > Terrestrial > Soil > Palsa > Peat permafrost | place: Sweden... | reverse complement strand
CTTGATCGCGGCGGCCCCGAGCTGAGGTGCCGTGGTGGAGGAGAAAATCCCCTGGAAGGCGCCGACCGGGGTGCGGCGGGCGGCCAAAATGACGACTGGATCGGCGCTCATGTACGAAATTCCTAAGCTATGCGTGCAGCCGCTAAGTATAACCGCTCGGGGCTGTTGAAGGATTCAGGGGGCCAAAGGCTCGCCCACGGCTTGCGCGATCAGCTCGCGGCTGCGCTTGCGGGCCTCTTTGGCCTCGAGCACCGCCAAAATCTCGACCCGAATCGGCCGGTGGCGCAGCAGCAGGGTTCCCGGTGGCAGGACTTCGCGCGTGCCGTGCAGGGCGACGGTCACCACGGGCAGGCTCAGGCGCTCCGCAATGGCAAACGCGCCCCCGAGAAACCGGCCGATTTCGCGCGATTCGGTGAAGGTGCCTTCCGGAAAGAACACCAGGGATTGGCCGCTGGCTGCGAGTTTCAGCACCCGGCGCGCATCGACCGCGCCCTGATGACGGTCACGGCGTTCGACGAATTCCGAGCCCAGGCCGCGCAGCAGGATGCTGGCGACGGGCACCCGCACCATCTCCTTCTTGATGACGAAGGCGAAGTCGGGGGGCAGGGCCGCGGCGGCGACCAGGCCGTCCAGGTAGCTGGCATGGTTGGCGACGACCATGCAGGGAACGCTTGGCAGCCGCTCGGCTCCCTGCACCTCGAAGGAAATGCCTGCGGCGCGCAGAAAGCCGCGCGAGAACACCCCGGCCATCAGCCGGCGCCGGCGCAGGCTGGGCAGAAAAAGGTTGATCACCAGCACGGTTAGCCCCATGAAAATGAACAACAATAGGGCGTAGGCGCCGTACAGGATTTCAGACGCCGCCGTCACAATCGAGCGCTTGGCTACTGTGATCTGGTTCTCCTTATGTTAATAGGTTAACCGGACTGTGATTCTGGTCACGTCGACCCGCATACACCCCTCGCATACTCAGCATACAGAGTGCTTTTTTGGCACTGAGTCGTGCTAACACCAAACGGAACATTATGGCGACGGTTCTCAAGCGGACGGTTTATACACGCACCTCGGGCGCAGGGGTACCGGCGGCCCGCGAGCCCACGGATCCCGCGCTACAGCGGTTTCTCGATGCGGTGTGGATGGAACGCGGTTTGTCCGCGAACACATTGGCGGCCTACCGGGCTGATTTGACCGCGCTGGCGCGCTGGCTGGAGGAACGCGACAGCGCACTGCTCAAGGCCACGCGCATCGAGCTGTTGAGCTTCATCGCGGCGCGAGTCGAGGGCGGCTCGCGGCCGCGATCGACCGCCCGGCAGCTATCGAGTTTCCGCCGCTTCTTCCGCTTCATGATTCGCGAGGGCCTGCTGCAACTGGATCCGACCGCGCAGATCGCCATGCCGAAGATCGGCCGGTCGCTGCCGAAGTCGCTGACCGAGGCTGAGGTGGATTCCTTGCTCGAGGCTCCCGCGGTTGCCGACCCCTTGGGTCATCGCGATCGCACCATGCTCGAGGTTCTGTACGCAACCGGATTGCGCGTCTCCGAACTGGTGAGCCTCAAACACAATCAAGTGAACCTGAATCAGGGCGTGATGCGCGTCGTGGGCAAGGGCAATCGCGAGCGGCTGATCCCGCTGGGCGACGAAGCGGTCAAGTGGCTGCAACAGTTCATGCAGGGTCCGCGCATCGAGATATTGCTGGAACGCCAGACCGATTATCTGTTCCCGACGCGCCGCGGCGATCGAATGACACGCCAGGCGTTTTGGCACATCATCAAGCGCTATTCAAAGAAGGCGGGCGTGCAGAAGGATCTCTCGCCGCACACGCTGCGGCACGCATTCGCGACCCATCTGTTGAATCATGGCGCGGATTTGCGCGTCGTGCAGATGCTGTTGGGACACAGCGACCTGTCGACGACGCAGATCTACACGCATGTTGCCCGCGAACGCTTGAAGGAGCTGCATTCGCAGCACCACCCGCGCGGCTAGCCGCCGCTCGCGCCTCTGGTAGAATTTGTGGAACCCGCGGCTTGCCGCGGAGTCGAACTTAGGACCAATCCGGCGGGGCCTGCATGTTGAAAAATCTCGGCATCTTGATGCTGATCTGCGCCGCCGCCTTGGGCGCTCAAGCCGCTCGCGCGGCTCCCACCGCTCCCGCCGCTCCCGCCGCTCCCGCCGAGCCGGCCGCCGATGCGGCCAAGGATCCGAGGATCGCGTTGCTCAAGCGCCTGCCGGCGGGCTCGAAGATCGAGGATCTGCATACGACGCCGGTCGCGGGCCTGTACGAGTTCGCGCAGGGCGCCGATGTCAGCTATCTCACCGCCGACGGCAAGTATTTCCTGGACGGAAATCTGTATGACATGGACACGCGCCAGAACTTGAGCGAGGCGCACCGCATGACGGCGCGCGCAGCGCTGATCAATGCCGTGCCGGAATCCGAGATGCTGATCTTCTCGCCGAAGAATCCGCTGTACACGATCACCATATTCACCGACATCGACTGCCCCTATTGCCGCAAGATGCACAGCGAGATGGCCGAGATGAACAAGCTCGGCGTGCGCGTGCGCTACCTGTTCTTCCCGCGCACCGGGCCGGACACGGAGAGCTGGAAGAAGGCCGAGGCGGTGTGGTGTTCGGCCGACCGCAACGCGGCGCTGACGCGCGCCAAGGCCGGAGCCGCGGTGGACGTGACCAAGACCTGCGGGTCGACGCCGATCGCCAGGGAATATGAGCTTGGAAAGAGCATCGGGGTGCGCGGCACGCCGGCCATCGTCACAGAGAACGGCGGCTATATCTCAGGGTATTTTCCACCCAAGGAACTGGTGGAGGAAATCAAGAAGCTGCAGCCGGGCAAGGGCCAGGTTGCGGCCAATTAGCGTTCCAGCAGCTTGAGCTTGTCCTTGACCTTGTCCCACTCTTTGGCATCGGCGGGCGCATCCTTCTTCTCGCTGATCACGGGCCACTGCTTCGCCAATTCCGCATTGAGCCTTTGAAACACTTCCTGGCCGCTGGGGATTTCTTCCTCGGAATAGATCGCTTCTACCGGACATTCCGGCTCGCACAGCGTGCAGTCGATGCACTCGTCCGGATCGATGACGAGAAAGTTCGGCCCTTCGTGAAAGCAATCCACGGGGCAGACTTCGACGCAATCCATGTACTTGCACTTGATGCAGCTTTCGGTGACCACGAACGCCATGATTTACCCTTCCAGTGACTCGCGCTTATTGTGCCATAGCCCAAACCCGGCGCCGTGCCTCACGGCTTCAACGGGCGGGTGAGCTCCGTAAAATGATGATCCTCGCGCCCCAAGGCGCGATCGGCGTAGTAGCGCCGCAGGGTGAATTCACCGCTCGGAAATGCCAGCTCGGCCCAGGGGATGTCCGCCTCGGCGTACAAGCCCACTTCCAGGCTTTCCGGACCCGGTGCGAATTCCGGTGCCAGCAATCGAGCGCGGAACATCACGTGCACCTGGTTCGCATGTGTCACGCTGACCACCGCCAGCAGCGAGCCGACCTCGACCGTCGCCAGAGCCTCTTCCTGGCATTCGCGGGCCGCCGCCGCCTGCAGGGTCTCGCCGTTTTCCATGAATCCGGCCGGCACGGTCCAGAACCCCAGGCGCGGCTGGATGGCGCGGCGGCAGAGCAAGATCTTGTCCTGCCATTGCGGCACGCAGCCCAAGACCAGCAGCGGGTTCTTGTAATGCACCATGCCGCAGCTCGTGCATACGAAGCGCGACAAGTGGTCCCCCTCGGGGATCTTGAACGTAACGGGTGAGCCGCAGTTGCTGCAGAAATTCAAGTATGGTCCATAGGTAATATTCTGGTGCCCGGAGAGGGAATCGAACCCACACCCTCGCAAAAGGACCGGATTTTGAGTCCGGCGCGTCTACCAGTTCCGCCATCCGGGCTTGCCAGGCTGTGCAGTATATGCGATCGGCCCTCTTGGTAGAATGCTCGCGATAATGCGCCGCACGGACTTTCACTTCGATCTGCCCAAGGAACTCATTGCCCAGAGGCCGGCGCAACAACGCTCCGCGAGCCGGTTGCTGGCGCTGCGGCAGGATGGCGCGCTTCGGGACTTGACGTTTCGCGAGCTGCCGTCGCTGCTCAACGCGGGCGACCTGCTGGTGTTCAACGACACACGGGTGGTGCCGGCGCGCGTGCATGGGCTCAAGGACAGCGGCGGGCGGATCGAGATCCTGCTGGAGCGCGCGCTGGATGAGAATCGCGCGCTGGTGCAGGCCAAGGCCAGCAAGGGATTGACGCTGAATGCAGCGATCGAGCTGCCGGGCGGCGCGCGCGCGCGCATGCTGGGCCGGGAGGGCGACCTCTACTTGCTGGAATTTTCCGTTGCCGTGCTGCCGTACTTTGAAGCGCATGGCGAAGTGCCGCTGCCGCCGTATATTGCACGCGCCGCGGACGCGGCGGACCGCGAGCGCTACCAGACCGTGTATGCACGCGAGCGCGGGGCGGTCGCTGCGCCCACCGCCGGGCTGCACTTCGACGCGGCGGTATTGGCGGATCTGGAAGCACGCGGGGTGCAGCGCGCCTACCTCACCTTGCACGTCGGCGCCGGCACCTTCCAGCCGATGCGGGTGGAGGATATCGACGCGCACAGCATGCACAGCGAGCGATTGGCGGTGCCCCAAGCCACCTGCGATGCGGTGAATGCAGCGCACGCGTTGGGCACACGCGTAATTGCGGTGGGCACCACGGTGGTGAGGAGCTTGGAGGCTGCCGCAAGCCAGCCCGGATGCGCTGCGGGCGGCGAACTGCGTGCCTTTGCCGGCGAGACACGCCTATTCATCAAGCCCGGCCACCAATTTCGCGTCGTGGACGCCATGGTGACCAATTTCCATTTGCCGGAATCGACGCTGCTGATCCTATGTGCCGCGTTTGCGGGCCGCGAGCCGCTGCTTGCGGCCTATGCGCATGCGGTGCGCGAGCGCTATCGCTTCTTCAGCTACGGCGATGCGATGTTCCTCGGCGCATGAGCATGAAGTTCTCGCTGCTGGCACAGGATGGCGCGGCGCGCTGCGGCCGGCTCGAATTCGCGCGCGGCAGCGTGCAGACGCCGGCATTCATGCCGGTGGGCACCTATGGAACGGTCAAGGCGATGACGCCGGAAGAACTCGAGGCCATCGGGGTCGAGATCGTGCTCGGCAATACCTTTCATCTGTTCTTGCGGCCGGGTCTCGAGGTGATCGAGGCGCATGGCGGATTGCACCGCTTCATGCATTGGCAGCGCCCGATCCTCACCGATTCGGGCGGCTTTCAGGTGTGGAGCCTGGCGGAGATGCGCAAGATCAGCGAAGAGGGCGCGCGCTTCCGCTCACCGGTCGACGGCGCGCCGGTATTCCTGTCGCCCGAGGAATCCATGCGCATTCAGCGCGTTTTGAGCGCCGATGTGGCCATGAGCTTCGATGAGTGCACGCCGTATCCGGCGACCGAGGCGCAGGCGCGCGACTCCATGGAGCTGTCCATGCGCTGGGCGTTGCGCGGCTTTCGCGAATATTACCGTTGCGAACCGCCGGGCACCCTGTTCGGCATCGTGCAGGGCGGAGTGCATGCGAATCTGCGGCGCGAGTCGCTGGCGGCGCTGGAGCAGATCGGCTTCGCGGGACTCGCCATCGGCGGCCTCGCGGTGGGGGAGAGCGAAGCGGAGCGCGAGCAGGTGCTGGACGCGCTGTTGCCGCTGATGCCTGCGCACAAGCCGCGCTACCTGATGGGCGTGGGCCGGCCCGAGGACATCCTCGAGGCGGTGCGCCGCGGCGTGGACATGTTCGACTGCGTGATGCCCACGCGCCACGCGCGCAATGCGCATCTGTTCACGCGCAGCGGGGTCATCAACATCCGCAACGCCGCTCATCGCCTGGACACCGCTCCGATCGAGGAGGGCTGCGGCTGCTACACCTGCCTGAACTACAGCCGCAGCTACCTGCGCCATCTGGACAAATGCGACGAGATCTTGGGCGCGCGCCTTAACACCATCCATAACCTCTATTTCTACCAGCGGCTGATGCAGGAGATCCGCGCGGCAATCGCGCTCGGGCGGCTCGAGGCATACTCCGCGGAGTTCTACGGTTTGCGCTCCTCTGCTGTATAATGCGCGGCTTTGCGAACCGGCGTGCGCCGCTAAAAACTGGTGTAACCCTATGGATTTCTTAATAAATTCTGCCTATGCGCAGGCGGCAAGCGGCGCCGGCGCCGCCGGCGGCCAGAGCATCTTGAGCGCCCTGATGCTGCCGGTGCTGTTGCTGGTGGTGTTCTATTTCCTGCTGATCCGGCCGCAGAGCAAGCGCGCCAAGGAACAGCGCGAGATGCTCTCGAAGATCGCCGTGGGCGATGAAGTCGCCACCACCGGCGGCATTCTCGGCAAGGTCACCGAGGTGGGCGAGCAGTTTCTGACCCTCGAGATCGCCAACGGCGTGAACGTCAAGCTGCAGAAGTATCAAGTGTCGCTGGTGCTACCGAAGGGCACGGTCAAGAGCGCATGATCTCGTATCCGCGCTGGAAGATCGTGCTGGTCGCGATCGTGCTGCTGGCGGCGATCCTGCTGGCGCTGCCGAACCTGTTCGGCGAGGAAAACGCGCTGCAGCTGGCGCGCGACCGCGCCGCCGTGCAGGAAGCCGACCGGAGCAGCGTTGCGCAGCTGCTCAAGGACAAGGGCGTGGCCGTGGATGGCGCGTTTCTCGACCAGGGCCGCCTGACGCTGCGCTTCGCCGACAAGCAGGATCAATTGAAGGCGCGCGATCTGATCGCCGAAGCCAAGCCAAACGAGTTCACCATCGCCTTGACCCAGGCCTCGCGCGTTCCGGAGTGGATGCGCAACATCGGACTCAACCCCCTAAAGCTTGGCCTGGATCTTCGCGGCGGCGTGTATCTGGTGTATCAGGTCGACGTTCAGGGCGCCGTGAAGCAGCAGCTCGATCATCGCGAGCAGGATTTCCGCGCCTCGCTGCGCAATGCGCGCGTGCCCTATCAGGACGTCACGGTCGACTATGCGCTGAACCGGGTGCGGGTGTTGTTTCGCGACGCCGACAGCTTTGACAAGGGCAAGGCGGCGATTCTGGCGGACAGCCGCAGCCTGAAGTTCACCGACACCACGGTGAACGGAGCGCCGGCGCTGGAACTGGTGCTGACGCCGCAGGAAATCAAGGAGCGCCAGGACTACGCCGTGCAGCAGAACATCGTGATCCTGCGCAATCGCCTCAACAGCCCGGAGCTCGCGGTGTCGGAGCCGCAGGTGGCACGCCAGGGCGTGGATCAAATCGCCATTCAGCTGCCCGGATTGCAGAATTCGGCCGAGGTCAAGAAAATCCTCGGCAAGACCGCGACCCTGGAATTTCGCATGGTCGATGAGAGCAACAATCCGATCGAGGCCGCGGCCACCGGGCATATACCGTTGGGCTCCAAGCTGTACTACAGCCGCGACAAGCAGCCGGTGCTGCTCAAGCGCGATGTGGTGGTGACGGGAGATCAACTCACCGACGCCTCGTTCCAGCCGAACACCCAGGACGGTCCCGCCGTATCCGTGGGGCTCGACAGCCGTGGCGCGGCCAAGATGTTCAAGAACACCTCGGAGAATCTCGGCCACTTGATGGCGGTGGTGTTCATCGATCGCTCGCGCGAAAAGAATGCGCAGGGTGTGGAAGTCGATCGGGTGACCGAGGAGGTCATCAACCGCGCGACGATTCGCGGGGTGTTCAGCAACAACTTCCAGATCACCGGTGTCAACCCGATCGAGGGCCGCGAGCTTGCGCTGCTGCTGCGCGCGGGCGGCCTGGCCGCGCCGTTGACGCCGGTGGAGGAGCGCGCCATTGGCCCGAGCCTGGGGCAGGACAACATCGACAAGGGCGTGAACGCGATGGTGTTCGGCATGCTGGCGGCGTTCATCTTCATGGGCATTTACTACAAGGTGTTCGGCCTGATCGCGGATGTGGTGCTGGTGGCCAACGTGGTGCTGCTCACCGCCCTGCTGTCCCTGGTGGGAGCCGCTCTGACCTTGCCGGGCATCGCCGCGGTGGTGTTGACCGTCGGCATGGCGGTGGACGCGAACATATTGATATACGAGCGCATCCGCGAGGAACTGCGCAACGGCGTGTCGCCGCGGGCCGCGATCGCCGCGGGCTTCGAGCGGGCATTTTCCGCCATCGCCGACTCGAACGTGACCGCCTTCATCGCAGGCCTGGTGCTGTGGCTGTTCGGGACCGGCGCGGTGCGTGGATTCGCCGTGGTATTGGTGCTCGGAATCGCGACCTCGATGTTCACCTCGCTGATGGGCAGCCGTGCCCTGGTGCAATTGGTTTACGGCGGCAAGCGCAAGGTCGACCACCTGGCGATCTGAGGTTAACAGCATGGAATTTTTTCATAAGGTAACGCGCTTCCCGTTCATGAACACCCGCAAGGTGTGGTACGGGCTGTCGGCCATCCTGATCATCGGCTCGTTGTCGCTGGTGGCCGCGCGCGGGCTCAATCTCGGCATCGATTTCACCGGCGGCGTGGTGGTCGAGACCAACTTCCCGCAGGCGCCGAACATCGAAACGCTGCGCGGCGCGCTGGCGAAGGCCGGCATGACGGGCGCCCAGGTCCAGTCCTTCGGCAGTTCCCGCGACATCCGGGTGCGCCTGCCGCCGGATGTGAATGTGAAGGGCGAGCAGATCGGCAGCCGCATTCTCGACATTTTCACCGCCGTGGACCCGGGGGTGAAGCTGCAGAGCTCCACCATCGTCGGTCCGCAGGTGGGCCAGGAGCTGTTCGTCAAGGGCGCCTGGGCGCTGTTTGCCACCCTGGTGCTGATCTTGATTTACGTGCTCATGCGCTTCACGCCGAAATTGGCGCTGGGCGCGATTTTCGCCGTGCTGCACGATCCAATCTGCGTGCTCGGATTCTTCGCCGTGAGCCAGATGACCTTCGATCTGACGGCGATCTCGGCCATCCTGGCGGTCATCGGCTATTCATTGAACGACACCGTCATCGTGTTCGATCGGATCCGTGAGCGGGCGCGCACCGCGCGCAAATTAACCATTGCCCAGGTCATCGACGAGTCGATCAACCAGACGCTGTCGCGTACCTTGATGACCAAGCTGGTCACCCTGTTGGTGGTGCTGGCGCTGCTGATCTTCGGCGGTGAGACCCTGCATAGTTTCTCGGCGGCCCTGGTGATCGGCATCGTCGCGGGCACGTATTCCTCGATCTACATTTCTGCGGCGTTGGCGCTGGATCTTGGCCTGCGCACCGATGACCTGCTGGAGCGCAAGCACACCAAGCCCGAAGAGGTCGACGGCTTGCCCTAGCCAGAATCGGCCCCTAGGGTAATTCGATGGAAATGCTCTATGAGCCGCAGGTTTGGCTGTCCTTTTTGACGCTGGTGATGCTCGAGATCGTGCTCGGCATCGACAACATCATTTTCCTGGTGGTGCTGGTCGGGCGCCTGCCCGCGGCACGGCGGCGCAGCGCGCAACTTCTCGGCTTGAGCTTCGCGATGCTGACGCGGATCGGCCTGCTGTTCTCGATCAGCTGGCTCACCACGCTGCGCACGCCGCTATTCGCCCTGCTCGGCGAGCAGGTCTCCGCGCGGGATGTGATCCTGTTCGCCGGCGGCGCATTCCTGGTGGTGAAGAGCACGCTGGACATCGCGGAAATGCGTACGGCAAAGCAGACGCGGCGCAAGCGCAAGGTGCTGGACGGGTTCTGGATGATCATCCTGCAGATCGGCATCATCGACATCGTGTTTTCCCTCGACTCGATCTTCGCGGCGATCGGGCTCGCGAAGCTCATCTCGGTGATGGTGGCCGCGATCGTGTGCTCGGTGCTGGTGATGATGTGGGTGTCCACGGCGGTGGGGCGCTTCGTCGAGCGCAACCCGACCATCAAGGTGCTGGCGCTGGCCTTCCTGATCCTGATCGGCGCCGCGATGATCGCCGACTCCGCGCACCGCGAGATTCCGCCGGGTTATCTGTACTTCGCGCTGGCGTTTGCAGCTGCGGTGGAGCTGATCAATCTGCGCGTGCGGCGATCAGACTTGCGGGGCAAGTAGGCTGTGGCTGCGGGAGTAGATGAAATACACAATCAGACCGAACCCGGACCAGATAAAAAAGGCCTCCCAGGTGATCGCCGGCAACCCCGCCATGAGGAAGGCGCAGAAGGCCATGCCGAGCAGCGGCACCAGCGGCACCCACGGCGTGCGGAACGGGCGCTTCAGCTCGGGGCGGGTCTTGCGCAGGACAATCACGCTGGCGCACACCATGAAGAAGGCGGCGAGCGTGCCGAGATTGACCAACTGCGCCACCTTGCCGATCGGCGACAGGCCGGCGATCAGCGCAATGACCACACCGGAACCTAAGATCAGGCGCACCGGCGTTTGGGTCTTTGGATTGACCTTGGCCATGGGCTTCGGGAGAAGGCCGTCGCGCGACATCGCGAGCACCACGCGGGTCAGCCCGAAGTAGAGCACCAGCATCACGGTGGTAATGCCGGCGAGGGCGCCGATCGAGATCAGCGCTTCGGCCCAGCCGATTCCGAGCTGCTTGAGCGCATCCGCGATGGGCGCCTTGACGTCGATCTGGTCGTAATGCACCACTCCGGTGAGGATGCCGGACACGATGATGTACAGGATGGTGCAGATCACCAGCGAGGCAATGATTCCGATCGGCAGGTTGCGCTGTGGCCGGATAGTTTCCTCGGCCGCGGTGGAAACCGCATCGAAGCCGATGTAGGCGAAGAAAATCAGCGAGGCGCCGGTCAGGATGCCGTTGTAACCGAAGTGCGAGTGCCCATCGGCATCGGTCACCTGCGGCGGGATGAACGGATGCCAGTTGGCGGCATTGACATGCGGCGCGGCCACCACGATGAAGATGATCACCGCGCTGAGCTTGACGATCACCATGACGGTGTTGAATTTGGCCGACTCGTTGACTCCGATGGACAGCAATATCGACAACAGCAGCACGATGATCATCGCCGGCAGGTTGGCGATGCCGCCGTCGAGCGGAGCATTGGTGAGCGCATGCGGCAGGTGCACGCCAAGGAGCTCGAGAATCTTGCCGAAGTAGCCGGACCAGCCGATGGCCACGGTGGAGGTGGCAACGGCGTATTCCAGAATGAGATCCCAGCCGATGATCCAGGCAATTAATTCGCCGATCCCGGAGTAGGCATAACCGTAGGCGCTGCCGGCGCCGCCGATGGCGCCCGCGAGTTCGGCGTAGCACAGCGCGGCGAAGGCGCAGGCGGTGCCGGACAGGATGAACGACAGGACAATGGCCGGGCCGGAATGCTGCGCGGCGACCACGCCGGTGAGCACGAAGATGCCCGTGCCGATGATGCAGCCTATCCCCAGCATGGTGAGGTCAAAGGCGCCGAGGCAGCGTTTCAGGCCGGTATTGGCATTGACGTCGATCGCTTTGGTGCGGAACAGGCTCATGTGTTCTCCCTTGCTTTATGCCGGCAGTATGCCCTAAGTTCGCAGCGCCGCGGGCGTCAGCGGCCCCAGTGCCGCGAGCAATTCCGTGTACACCTTCGGATTGCCGGCCACGATATTCGGGCCCAGCGCGTACTCGGCGCCGGTGAGCGTGCCGACGCGTCCGCCGGCCTCCTGGATGAGCAGGGTTCCCGCGGCGGTATCCCAGGGCGATAAGCCGAATTCCCAAAATCCGTCGATGCGCCCGGCCGCCACATAGGCCAGATCCAGCGACGCGGCTCCCGGCCTGCGCACGCCCGCGGCGCTGCTCATGATCAGCTTGAGCATGGCGAGATATTCATCGACATGGGGAACATTGGCGCGGAACGGAAATCCCGTGCCGATCAGCGAGCCCTCCAGGGTGCGCTGCGTGCTGACGCGGATCTTCTTGCCCTCGAGCTGCGCTCCGTCGCCGCGCGAGGCGGTGAAGAACTCCTGGCGCATGGGGTCGTATACCACGGCATGCTGCAGCCGCCCGCGATGCTCGACCGCGATCGACACCGCAAAGGTCGGGAAGCCGTGCAGGAAATTCGTAGTGCCGTCCAAGGGATCGATGATCCAGACGTACTCGTTATCGCCGCTGCGGCCGGACTCCTCGGCGAGAATCGCGTGATTCGGGTGACTGCGGTGAATCGTGGCAATGATGTCCGCCTCGGCCTTGCGGTCGATGTCGGTGACGAAATCATTGCGGCCCTTGCTGTCGATTTTCAGGGAATCGAGGCGCGAAAGGCTGCGTACGATCAAATCTCCGGCGCGTCTGGCGGCACGCATGCCGATATTGAGCAGTGGTTGCATAAGCTGGCGCTAGAATAACAGACCCATGACAGCCCAAGTTCGCATCGTCCTGATAGAGCCCAGCCACCCGGGAAATATAGGCTCGGTCGCGCGCGCCATGAAGAACATGGCGTTGTCCGAGTTGGTGCTGGTGCGGCCGCGCTCGTTCCCGCATGCGGAGGCCAACGCGCTCGCCGCAGGCGCGGACGATATCCTGGCGGGCGCGCGCATCGTCGACACGCTGGCGGAAGCCCTCGCCGATTGCGGCTACATCGCCGGCACCACCTCGCGCCCGCGCTCCTACTACTGGGAATTCACCACGCCGCGCGATGTGGCGGGGCGCATCGCGCAGCTGGCGGATGAGAATCGCGCCGCGCTGTTGTTCGGCTCCGAGCGCTACGGGCTGGGCACCGATGACCTAAAGTTTTGCAATGTGCTGGTGCGAATCCCCGCGAACCCTGAATACTGCTCGTTGAATCTGGCCATGTCGGTGCAGTTGCTGGCCTATGAGCTGCTCATGGCGCGCGAGCATCCGCGCTCGCACACGCAATTGGAGCTGCCGCTGGCAGCGTCGGCCGACGTCGAGCATTTCTACGCGCACCTGCATCAGGTGCTCAACGAAATCGACTTCGAGGACCGCACCGGGCACCTGATGGAGCGCCTGCGGCGGCTGTTCAACCGGGCGCAGCTCGACCAAAACGAACTCAACATCCTGCGCGGCATCTTGAGCGCCGTGCAGGGCAGGCGCGGCCAGTCCGCGCGGCGGCCGCGCCCGTGAACGCGCCGGTGTACTTGGATTACGCGGCGACCACGCCGGTGGATCCGCGGGTCGCGGCGGTCATGGCGCAGTGCCTGACCCTGCAGGGCGCATTCGGCAATGCAGGCTCCGGCCATGCCTTCGGCGATACGGCCGGCGCCGTAGTCGAGTCGGCGCGGCAACAGGTCGCGGCGGCGGTGGGAGCCTTGCCGGCCGAGGTCATCTTTACCTCGGGTGCCACCGAGGCGAATAACCTGAGCATCTTCGGCGTTGCAAACTACTACCGATCGCAAGGACAGCACATCGTCACGGTGCGCACCGAACACAAGGCGGTGCTCGACCCCTGCCGTGAGTTGGAGCGGCGCGGCTGGCGGGTCACCTACCTCGCGCCGCGCCCTGATGGGATGGTTGATCCCGCGCAGGTGGCGGCCGCGTTGCGCGCGGACACCGTGCTGGTGTGCGTCATGCACGTGAACAATGAAATCGGCGTCATCCAGGATGTCGCGGCGATCGCCGCGGTGTGCGCCCGGCACGGCGCGGCGCGGCTGCACGTGGATGCGGCACAGAGCGCCGGCAAATGCGCGCTCGACTTCGCGGCGTTCGGCTGCGATCTGATGTCGCTGTCGGCGCACAAAGTGTATGGGCCCAAGGGCGTCGGCGCACTGCTGGTGTCGCAGCGGCGCGGAGTGCGTCTCGAGGCCCTGCACCACGGCGGCGGCCAAGAGCGGGGCCTGCGATCCGGAACGCTGCCGACACATCAGGTGGCCGGGATGGGCGCGGCCTTCAGGCTTGCGCAGGAGTCGGCCGGCACGGAGGGCGCGCGCGCTGCGCTGCTGCGACAGCGATTGTGGCAGGGGCTGAGCGCCCTGGGCGGAGTGCTGCGCAACGGCGCTGAGGCCAATTCAGTGCCGCAGATCCTCAACGCCTCGTTTGCGGACGTGGAAGGCGAGAGCTTGCTCGCGCTGGTCTGGCCGCACATCGCCGTGTCGGCAGGCGCTGCCTGCACCTCCGCGGTTCGAGAACCCTCCTACGTGCTGCGGGCGCTGGGACGTGACGACCGGCTCGCGGAGAGCAGTCTGCGCTTCAGTCTTGGCCGCTTCACCGAGGAGCGCGACATCGATGTCGCGGTGGCGGCCGTCGCGCAGGCGCTCACCAGGCTGCGCAAGATCGGCGGCGCGTGAATTACAGCAATTTAACCCAGCGCTATTTTGACGCTGCCGCGGCGCTTGCCGGGGTGCTCACCGGCCCCGGCACCGGTCGCGGTGCCGCCGGCAGCCGCGCCCATGGGACCTGGGTGCAATTCGACCTGCGCGTCGACCCTGGCGAGGCGAGAAGCATTCAAGCAGCGCGGTTTTTAGCCTATGCATGCCCACATACCATCGCAGCGGCCGCGTGGATGGCCGAGGCCGCCGTGGGCAGGAGCGCGCGTGCCGCAGCGCCCGACAGCGCGCAGGGGCTGCGCGAGCGCTTTGCGATTCCGGTGGAGAAGCTCGGCCGCTTGCTGATCGTCGAGGATGCATGGAATGCCGCGATAAAAGCGTGCACGGGTTCCACTGCGGGCTAGCGCGATGGGTATAGAATGGTGGCATCAAGGTCTAAGTACCTGAAGGAATGGTGGATATGGCGATACTGCTGACTGAATCGGCCGCAGATCGGGTTCGCGATCATCTGGCCAAGCGCGGCGCAGGTATTGGCTTGCGCGTCGGCATCAAGAAGACCGGATGTTCCGGCTTCGCGTATGTCGTGAACTATGCGGACGAAATTCGACCCGAGGACGCGGTTTTCGAGGCGCGCGGCGTCAAGGTCGTGGTGGACCCAACCAGCCTGCCGTTGATCGACGGCACGGTGGTCGATTTCGTCAAACAGGGTCTGAACGAGGCGTTCAAGTTCCAGAACCCCAAGGCCAAGGGCGAGTGCGGCTGCGGAGAGAGCTTCAACGTTTGACGGTTTGCGTATTTTTCTTTGTAATACAGGCACTTCGGCCCCCCTGCTGATTGCCCCCGCGGCTTGGCTCCAGTACACTTCGCGGTCTTTTTCCTCTACAGGGGACAATGTCAATGGAGCGCACTCTTTCTATCGTCAAGCCTGACGGTGTCGGCCGTAACCTGATCGGCGAGGTTTACCGTCGCTTCGAGCAGGCGGGCTTGCGCGTGATCGCGGCGCGCATGCTGCGGCTCTCGCAGAGCGAAGCGGAGGGCTTCTATGCCGTGCATCGCGAGCGGCCGTTTTTCAAGGACCTGGTGCGCTTCATGACCTCGGGGCCGGTGATGGTGCAGGTGCTGGAAGGCGAGGGCGCGATCGCCAAAAACCGCGAAGTCATGGGCGCGACCGATCCGAAGAAGGCGGACAAAGGCACCATCCGCGCCGACCTTGCCACCAGCATCGATGAGAACATCGTGCACGGCTCGGATGCCGCCGACACCGCGGCCAAGGAAATCGCGTATTTCTTCCGGGAAATTGAGGTCTGCCCGCGTACGCGCTAGCGTAGGCGCGCGGAACCTTCGAGGAGCAGTCAGTTGGCCGGCGATCGCATCAATCTACTCGGCTTGCCGCGCGCGGAGCTCGAGGCGTTCGTGGCCGAGAAGCTCGGCGCGAAGCCGTTTCGCGCGCGCCAGTTGATGAAGTGGATCTATCGGCGCGGCGCGGCGGACTTCTCCGCCATGACCGATCTGGCGGTGGATTTTCGCACCCAGCTCGAGCAGCTCGCGCGCATCTCGGTTCCGGAGATCGTCACGGCGCAGGTGTCGAGCGATGGCACGCGCAAATGGATGCTGCGCATGGACGAGGCCCAGGGGATCGAGACGGTGTATATCCCCGAGCCCGGCCGCGGCACCCTGTGCATTTCCAGCCAAGTGGGCTGCGCCATGGATTGCTCGTTCTGCTCGACCGCGCAAGCCGGCTTCAACCGCAACTTGAGCGTTGCGGAAATCGTCGGCCAGGTGTGGCTGGCGCATCGGGAGTTGACCGACACGCGCGCCGACGGCAGGAACATCACCAACATCGTGTTCATGGGCATGGGCGAGC
>Ga0302314_10010730_pt1 | contig 16004 bp, 6 predicted proteins | sample III_Palsa_N2_3_FD_200533 | JGI IMG/M metagenome (GOLD analysis project Ga0302314, IMG submission 200533) | Peat permafrost microbial communities from Stordalen Mire near Abisko, Sweden - III_Palsa_N2_3 | ecosystem: Environmental > Terrestrial > Soil > Palsa > Peat permafrost | place: Sweden... | reverse complement strand
CGACCGCGACCCAGGATATCACGGTGACGATTACCGGCACCGATACCCCCGCGGTGGTCTGGATCGCGACGACGACCACCGGCTCGCCGCCGGGCGGGCTGTGGAGCGACGCGCTGGACTGGGAAACCGGCACCGTTCCGACGGCCACCGATGACGCCATCATCATCACCGATCAGCTGATCGGCCTGACGCCGTCTTATCCGGTGACGATCGACGCCAACACCGCGGCCGCGGCCAAGAGCGTCACGATGAACGATTACGGGACCTCGCCCCCGGAATTGATCAATCTGGGCTCGCTTGCCGTCGGCGGTGCGTTCAACATGAGCGCCGACTCGATTTTGCAAAATTCGGGAACCATCAGCGTCGGCGGCCTGATGGAGATTCTGAATACCAGCGCGCTGTTGAATTCCGGCACGCTTACCCTCGAAGGCGGCGGTGACTTCGCGGCCACGAGCACGATCACGAATACCGGCACGGGTTTGATCGAAATATCCGGCGGCACGCTCGAGGTTCAGGTCGATATCGCCAATGACGGGCAGATCAAGATCGATCCGAATGCAACGCTGACGCTTGGTTCCGCAGCCATCGACGGCGGTCTCATCACCAACAATGGCACGGTCGATCTGGCCGGTGCCGCCGTCCTGAAAAACGGCACGCTCACAGGTTCCGGCCAAATCAATGTCAGCGGTTTTGGCAACGCGTTGGACAATGAAAGCGTCACGATCGGCGACATGTTGACGATCATGCCCGCCGGCACGCTGACTATCGATCAGGGGTCGATAGTTACTAACGCCGGCACCATCGGCCTCGATGATGGCGGCGCGGGCATCGGCGAAATGACGGTGAACGATGCGACGATCGATGGCGGCTCGATCATAAACTCCGGTGCCATCAATCTTACGGGCAGCGCCGTGCTGGAAAACGGTTTGCTGTGGAATTTCGACTCACTCCTCGTCTCTGGCCTCGGCAACGCGCTGCACAATGAGACCATCAATGTCGGCGGTATACTGGAGATTCTTCCCGGTGGTGTGCTGACCATCGATCAGGGTTCCACGGTTACTAATCCCCATTCGTTGGAAGTCGATGCCGGGACGCTGACGCTGAACGATGCAACCATCGACGCGGGCGTGGTCTATAATGACCCCGGCGGCACCATCGACCTCACCGGGGGCGCCGCGCTCAAGAACGGTTCGCTCTACAATGTCGGCCAACTCAATGTTTCCGGTACCGGCAACGCGCTGCATAATGAGGGCCTCTCGGTCAATGTGGCGCTTGAGGTTCTGGCAGGCGGCGCGCTGACCATCGACCAGGGTACGTCCGTTGCCAACTCTGGTGGAACAGTCACGGTCGATGGCACCGCGACGCTGACGATGAACGACGCGACGGTTACGAGCGGCACTGTCACCAATACGAAGAACGGCACCATCGATCTCACCGGTACGGCCGCGTTGCAGAACGGCACGCTTGGCAATTCCGGTCAGATCAACGTCAGCGGCGCCGGCAATGCGCTGGACGACGAAAAGGTAACCAACGCGAGCGCCATCGAGATCCTCGCTCTTGGTACGCTCACGCTCGATCAACTCACGACGGTTGCCAATGCCGGCGGCACGCTCACGATCGATGGTACGGGCACGCTGGCGCTGAACGGCGCCACCATCATCGGCGGCACGATCGACGACAACGGCACCATCCACGTTACCGGCGCCAGCAAGATCGACGGCAATGCGGCGCTCGACAATGGCACGGTGACGGTCGACGCCGTGCTGACGCTGGACGATGTCACGGTGTCGGGAACGACGATCAACGACAATTCGGACGTCGAACTCTACGAGACGGTCAAGCTGAGCGGCGGCGCCAGCATCCAGGGTACGAGTGAGACGTCGGGTGCGATCACCAACAACGGCACGCTGGAAGTGGCGGGACCTGCCATGCTGCTCGACGATACGCTGACCAATACCAGCGCCGGCAGCGTCATCCAGATCGAAGACGGCACCACGCTTACGCTGTCAGATGTTCACGTCACCGGCGGCACCATCAACGACGGCACCGCCGACGGGGCTGGCGGCGCCATCGACGTTACCGGCGACAGCACGATCAGCGACGCCAGCCTGAACCATGGCAGCGTCAAGATTTCGCAAGGCGTCACGCTGACGCTCGACGATGTCACCGTGACCGGCACCAGCATCGAGGTGGACGGCACCCTTGGCAGTCTGGCCGGCAAGCTGATTCTTCAGGACGGCGCCAGCTTGAACAACAGCCAGCTGACGATTGATGCTGGCGACCAGGCAACGCTGAACGGGGCGACCATCACCGGCGGTACCATCACCGACAATGGCACGATCTACGTCACCGGCGCGGCCACGTTTGCTGGGGTCACCCTCAACGGCGCCGCTAGCGGAACCGGTATCATCGACAACACCGGCACTCTGACGATCGGAAGCGGCGGCTTAACGTTGGCCGGCTCCAGTTACACCCTGGACCTCGACGGATCCGGAACGATTGCGCTGAACGGCGAGACGATCGGAAGCACGTTCTCGGACGACACCCTGGTGAACAACGGCAACACCATCTCCGGCACCGGCCAGATCGGCACCGGTAAGGATGGAACGCAACCGCTCAACGTGGACAACGTCTCAGGCACGATCGAGGCGATCGGAGGGACGCTCTTTATAAGCAATGGTACATTCCTCACCAATTCCGGTCTGCTGGAGGCTGCCAGTACCGGCATCCTGGATGTCACGATCGGCGCCATCCATTACGACGGCACCAGTCCGCTGTCGAGCAGCAATGCCAGCGGCATTCTGGTCGATGGCATACTGGAAATCGACAATCCGCTATCGAGCGAGGCGGCAGGTTCGTTGTCGCTCGGTGGCGGCGGCGTGGTCGAGCTCGCCGGCGGCACGATCGAAGGCAATAGCACCAACGCCGAAACGCTTTTCAACGTCAATAATCTGATTTCGGGACACGGCAATATTGGTCTGGGTACGGATCAATTGACGCTGCAGAACGATGCGGATGGCGTTATCCATGCCAGCGGCAGCGGTCAGATCATTTCGATCGACACGGTCGCGACCATCAACATCGGTACGATCGAGGCGACCGGTGGCGGCGCGGTCGATTTTGCCGGAGCCATTACCAATTCCGGTTCACTGACGGCGAGCGACGGCAGCAAGCTGGCGTTCAGCAACGAGACGATCGCCAACACAGGCTCGATCAACGCCGATGGCTCGGCCGCTGCAAGTCAGATCATCATCCACGGCACCGTGACGCTCGATGGTGGCGATGGCAGCGGCACCGGTCCGGGCCACGTGGTCCTGACAGGAGGGCTTCAAGACGGCATTATCAGCGATTCGCACGCAGCGACGCTGATCAATATCGACAACACCATTTCTGGATCCGGATCGGTCGGCGATGCCTATCTGACGGTGGAGAACGACCAGTATGGCGTGATCGATGCCACCGGCATCCTCGCGCTGAATGCCATCAGCACCGTCAATGCCGGCCTGCTCGAAGCGAGCGGCGGCACGCTGCACATCGACGGTAACGTCAGCAACAGCGGCACGATCGAGGCCAACGGAGGCACCCTTGTCGTCGGCGCCGATGCCACGATCACCGGCACGGCATCCGTCACCATCACCAATGGTGGCGTGGCCGAGTTTGTCGGTTCGTCGACCCAGCCGCTTAACCTGAACGCGACATTCTCCGAGTCTGGTACGCTCGAACTCGACAATTCGCAGAATTATGGCGGGACGGTCAGCGGATTTGGCGCGGGTGACAAGATCGACCTGACCGATCTTTCCTACTCCTCCAGCGAGACCGACGTCTGGAACAGCCTCACCCACATATTGACGATCACCGAAGGCACGCAAAGCTCGAGCATCAGCTTCGCGGGTACGTACGACCAGAACAGCTTCGCGCTGACCAATGATGGCAACGGTTACACCGAGGTGGTGTTGAGTCCGGCGCAGGCATCGGTAAGTGGTCTCGATCACGCCGGCAATGCGGTCGAGGGGTTTGCGCTCGACGCAACGCTGACCGACCTGAACGCAAGCGGTGTCACCTATCAGTGGCTCGATAACGGCACGCAGATTGCGACTGGCTCAATCTATACGCCAACCGCGACCGGCCAGACGCTCGATGTCGTCGTGGGATTCACCGACGGCAGCGCCGAGCACGTCACGGCACTCGCCGGCACGGTGGTGGCGCCGCCTTCAGTCGTCATCAATGCGGACGACACCACCATTAACGAGAACGCGTCGCTGACGCTGAATACGCTTCATGCATCGTTTGCTGATGCCGGCAGCGACAACATCACCGTGACGCTCGACGTCATCCACGGCACGCTGGCGCTCGACAGTATGGTGGGGGTCAGTGAGAGCGGCTCCGGCACCAGCGCGTCGCCGTTTATCCTGACCGGCACACTCTCCGCGATCGACACCGCGCTGACCAGCGGGCTGGATTACACGCCAACCACCGGGTATTACGGCCCCGATACGTTGACCTTCGAGGCCAACGACGGGACGTTCGGCTCGAATACCGCCACCGCGGCCATCACCGTTACGCCTCTGCCGCCGGTGCTCCACAGCATGACGCTGACCGTCGCGCAAGGCGCTACCGATGTGCTGACCAGCGCCGACTTCAGCGTCACCGATCCCAACAGCTCGAGTTTCCTGTATACGGTCGGCAACGTCACCGGCGGCCAGTTCGAGGTCTTCAACGGCAACAACTGGGTCTCGGCTCCCACCGGTGGTTTCACCACGGCGCAGATTGCCGCCGGCCAGGTCGAATTCGTCCAGGACGGCAGTACGACGCCGCCGGGCTTTTCGATTTTCGCCAGCGACGGCATCAGTGCCAGCTCGGCGATTGCGCCGACGGTAAATTTCAATGACGGGCCGACGATCAACACGGCCAACGTTGCGCTGGCCGCTGCAAGTCTTTGGGGTGGCGAGGGTGAACATCAAGGCGCGGCCGTCACCTATGCCGACGGGCATCTTTACCTGAGCTACAACAACGGCCCGGAGACGGAGGGTACGAGCGATAGCGCATCCATTATTGGTTTCAACACCGAGCCGAGCGGGCTATCCGGATGGACTTTCGCCTACGGATGGAATGACGGGGATTTCTTCGGTCTGGCGGCGGACGGCAACGAAATCTACGCGGTCGGCGAAAGCTATCCGGGTGACGGCCTGACCACGGATGATAACGGCGGCGTCGAGACGAAATCGATCTTTGTACGCTTCGACACGGATGGCGCGGCGGCTGACAATCAACCCCTCGGTTACACCGCACACAATTTCTATTCCTACAGCGGCGTCGAAAGTTTTCAGAACGCCATTGTGAGCACGCAAGGTGACATTTATGCCTTCGGGTCTGGGCAGCCAGCGAGCTACAGCGGCTACATCATCGGTGAATACGACAGCAGCGGCGCGCTTTTGGTGGCGGCTACGGATCCGGGAGGTGTACCGGGCGGCTCTTCGGCCAATGGCGCCGTCGATTGGCAGGGCGCTATCTGGGCGGTCGGCAGTTCCCAGCACGGCAGCGAAGCGTACGCCAGTCCGACGGTGTGGACCTTCAGTTACGACCTCAGCCAGGTTTCCATTCACGAGGACAACATCGGTGGCGCGGGGGTATTCAACGGGGTCACCACGATCGGCGATCTGCTTTACGCCGCCGGCACTGCCTACGTCGACGGTGGGCAGGACTATCTGATTGCCGAGTACAACACCGATGGTTCGGTGGCCTGGAGCGAAAAATTCGGCGCGGCCGATGCCATCAGCACGCTGAACGGAATCGTAGAGATCAATGGCCACCTTTTTGTCGCCGGCTCGGAGACCAGTGGAGGTGTCACCGAAGGCGTGGTGATGGAGATCAATGCGTCGAACGGCGCCGTGCTCTCGACCACGATTTATGAACCGGGGCAATACAACGCCTTCACATCGATCGCATCCGACGGCCAACATCTCTTCGTCGCTGGCGTATCCGGCAGCAGCGTCAGCCAGGATCAGGCGGTTCTCGTAACGTATGATATCGGCGGCCCGGCGATGACGACCGTCGAAGATACGACGGTCAGTATCAGCAGCATTGCCGTGTCCGCTGCCGCGGCCGGTTCGGCGCAAATTGAAGTGACGCTCGCGGTCGGCCATGGCTCGCTGGTGCTGGAGAGCGGCAGCGGTCTTGATTCGATCGTGGGCGCCGGGACGGGCTCGATCGAGTTGTTCGGCTCGCAAGCGGCGATCAATGCGGCGCTGGCCCATGGCCTGGTTTACGATCCGGTCGCGAACTACACCGGCTCCGACACGCTGATGATCACCGTCAACGACCAGGGTCACAATGCGACCAGCACAGCGTTGTCGACTACCCAGGAAGTCAGCATAGCCGTTACGCCCGCTGATTCCATCGCGGACGGCGCGACCTACACGGTCAGCACGCCCACGGGCGATACCATCGCGTTTGCCAGTGGCAACGGCACGCTCGACCTTGTTCAGCATGCGTCCTTTAGTGGTGAAATCGCGGGAATCTCGGGACCCGGCGACGTCATAGAGATGCCTGGATTCGCGGCATCGACCACGACGGCGGTCACCGGCAGCGGCAGCTACGACAGCACGACCAATACAACGATTTTGGTCGTTACCGACGCGGGCCACCAGAGTCAGGCGCTCACGTTGGCTGGAGACTATTCTGGATCGACCTGGACGGTCACCAGCGACGGTAATGGCGGCGTTAATATTGTCGATCCGCCGGCGCCGGCTGCCGCCACCGTCGCAAGCGGGTCATCGCTGGAGATTTCAACGGCGGCGTCCACGGAAAACATCACGTTCCAGGGTTCCACCGGCAGCCTGACACTCGACCATCCCGCGAACTTCACCGGTGTCATCTCGGGCTTCACCGGCGACGGCACGCTGTCGGGTTCGGATCATATCGATCTGAAGGGGATCGATTACAATTCGCACGCCTTCACCGAGAGCTACAACGCCACCAACGATACGCTGTCGGTCAGCGACGGCACCAACAGCGCCGTGCTGCATTTCAACGGCATCTACCAAGCCGCGAATTTCAGCTTCACCACCGACGGCGACGGCGGCACGATCGTTTACGATCCACCGGTCCCCGATCATTCGGCCGCGAAGACCCAGGCCGTGACTGCGACCACCCATGGCTTCGTGTTCAACTTTGCCGAGCATGGCAACATCGCGAACGGCGCTCATCCGGCCGGCGACACCCACATCTTCGACGGCCAGACATTCGTGAACGCGGAAGCGGACCTGAACAAGCATCATGATGACGGGCATGGCCACACGGCGTCCGCGTTCGATAGCCCGGAACCCGCAACGATCGCAGCCATCAAGGCGCAGCTGCACGCCCATGACTTCCACTTCGTTTAGCACGCGCGCCATCCGGAGCCGGTCGACTTGCCTGACGCCGGACCAGACATTGTGGTGGCCGGTGCCGGCACGAAAAACACCGTCGCGAGCGTGAACAAATTGCCAAAACCTGATATCCGGGCAGCATGAAGCGATTGAGGGTATTGCGACGCTGGTTCGGGCGAAAGTTCGGCTATGCGAGGCTGATCTGCCTGGCGATCCTGGTCGGGGTCGCGGCGCTTCGCATCGCCGATTTCGCTCCGATCCAGGAATTGCGCGTACGAACCTTCGATACCTATCAGCGGTTCGAGCCGCGCGTGAAGACCGCAAGACCGGTCACCATCGTCGATATCGACGAAAAGAGCCTGACCAAGCTCGGCCAATGGCCGTGGCCGCGGACGCGGATCGCCGACATGATCGTCAACCTGACCAGGCTCGGCGCCGTCGCGATCGGCTTCGACATCGTGTTCGCGGAGCCCGACCGCCTCAATCCCAGCGCCGTGGCCGACACGATGAGGTACCTCGACGAGGAGACCAAAAGCAGGCTGCGGACATTGCCGAGCAACGATCAGATCTTCGCCGACGCGATCAAGCGCTCGCGCGTGGTCTTGGGCGAAACCGGCCTTGCCGGGGCCAATCCGCTATTCGACAAGGCGCTTCCAGTGACCGGGGTAGCCACGCTCGGCGAGGATCCGCAGCGTTTCCTGTTCGATTTCGCGGGCCTGCTGCGCAACGTCGATACGCTGGAAGCGGCGGCCGCGGGGCGCGGCCTGTTTACCATCAGGAACGAGCGCGACGGCATTGTCCGTCGGGTGCCCATGATGCTGCTGGCGCAGGGCGTGATGATGCCGTCGCTCAGCTTTGAGATATTGCGGGTGGTGACCGGCACGCCCACGATCATCATCAAATCCGAAAAGGCCGGCATCAAGAGCGTCGGTCTCCGCGGCCTGGAAGTCCCCACCGATCGCAATGGCCAGCTCTGGGTGCATTTCGCCAAACAGGATCGTTCGATTTATGTCTCGGCCGCCGACGTGCTCGACGGAAACATCGCGCCCGAAAAGATCGATCATAAACTGGTGCTGATCGGGACATCGGCGGTCGGACTTAACGATATCAAGACGACGCCGGTATCGGCGGCGATGCCGGGGGTAGAAATCCACGCCCAGGTGCTCGAGGCCGCGCTGGCCAATGCGCTGCTGTCGGAGCCGTCTTACGGTATCGTTCTCGAATTCGCCGCGGCGCTGGTCCTCGGACTTCTGGTGATCACGTTCGCGCCGATGTTCGGGCCGGTGGTCCTCGTCGCTATCGGCGCCTTGTTCGCCTCGTTGCTGATCGGGGCCTCCTGGTATTTTTATGCGCAGCAGCGTTTGCTGATCGACTTCACCTATCCTTTGCTGTCGACCACGGCGATCTATCTGACGCTGGTCTTCTCCAGCTTTGTCAGGGAGCAGGCGCAGCGGCGGCAGATCCGCTCGGCGTTCGGTCAATATCTATCGCCCGCGCTGGTCGAACAGCTCGCGCTTTCGCCGGAAAAGCTCGTGCTCGGTGGCGAGGAGCGCGAGATGACCATCATGTTCTCCGACGTCCGCGGCTTCACCGCCATCTCGGAGTCCTACAAACACGATCCGCAAGGCCTGACCGCGCTGATGAACCGGTTCTTGACGCCGTTGACCAACGCGATCCTCGCGCGCAAGGGAACGGTCGACAAATACATGGGCGACGCGATCATGGCGTTCTGGAATGCGCCGCTCGACGATGCGCAACATCAGCTCAATGCATGCGAGGCCGCCGTCGACATGCTGGAGCGGATCGAAGAACTCAACAAGGAGCGTGAGACGGAGGCGCAGCACGGCGGCCACGCCTACATTCCGCTCAACGTCGGCGTCGGCCTCAATACCGGCACCTGCGTCGTCGGCAATATGGGGTCCGACCTGCGGTTCGATTATTCGGTGCTGGGCGATAGCGTCAATCTGGCGTCGCGGCTCGAAGGGCAATCCAAGGAATATGGCTTCCCGATCATCGTCGGCTCAACGACCGCGCTCGCGGTCAAGGAAAAGTTCGCCATTCTCGAACTCGATTTCATCATGGTCAAAGGCAAGAAGGAGCCCGAGGTCATCTATGCCATCGCAGGCCGCGAGGACACCGCGCAGTCCGGCCGTTTCCAGCGCTTACGCAACCTGACGATCGAGATGCTGGCCTGTTATCGCAGCCGTGACTGGGAGGGTGCGCTCACGGCAATCGAGCGCGGCCGCGGCACCGGCGAAGCCAATTCGCTCGAACTGCTCTACCAGCTCTACGATGCGCGCATCCGCGACTATCAGAAGAACCCGCCGCCGGAAGATTGGAACGGGGCGTTCGCGCTGCTGACGAAATAGTTGGCGGCGCCGGTCTGGATCGTCGCGAGTGGGCCGCCTATCTGACGTTGGTCCGTCATGTATGGCGGCGAAGCGGGAGCGCGAAGCATGCCACAGGATTTGCGAATCGGAGAGGTGGCGAACCGGACCGGGCGCAGCGTCCATACGATCCGCTGGTATGAAGCGCAGGGATTGTTACCCGGTGTCGCGCGCGACGCCGGTGGTCGGCGTGTCTATGGCGAGCACCATGTCGGCTGGCTCGATCTGATGGAACGGCTTCGTTGCACCGGAATGTCGATCACGCAGATGCGCGAATACACCACGCTCGCAAAGCAGGGAGTTGCGGCGCTGCCTCGGCGTCGCGCGCTGCTTGCAAAGCACCAACTCCGGGTGCGGGAAAGCATTGCCCGCTGGAGCGAAGCCCTGACCCTGGTCGATGCCAAGGTCGAGTTTTACGACGAATGGATGGCTAACGGCGCAAGGCCGGTCGTCACGCCGCATCAGCGTGTGCCCGACGCGGTACGCGCGCTTCAGGCCGCCGGTCGGCCCTAGAGCCTTTTTCGGTTCTGATGGAATCAGAACCGGGCTCTAGACTCTTGTTTTGACGCGTTTTCTTGACGCGAACCGGTGTCCACTTCGCTCGAAAACGCTCTAAGTGCTTCGCAAGGCTGTCGTCATGCAGGAAGTCGCGGCGGCTTCAGCACGCGCTCGACAAGGGCGGTGTCCATATATTCCGTCAGCTCGCGCAATTGTCCGCCTGCCAACCGCATGACCATGCAATAGGTGTTGGCGTAGCGTTCGCCGGAGACGGTGGTGGCGTCGCCATGACATTCGACCACGACGTGGTCACCGTCGGCCAGGATACGCGTGGGCGTGATGTGCGTTGGCGCGACGAACTGCTCGTACAGCGGCTTGAGCAGCCGCTCGCGCACGTCGCGCTTGCCGACATATTCGCCGGACCATGCGGTTGACCCGATGATGCGCCAGACGAAGTCGTCGGCCATCGCTGCGATGAAGGGCGCGGGGTCGCGGCGCGACCGCGCTTCCATGATGGTCTGGACGAGTAATTTGTTATCTGCGGTGCTCATGGCTGCTCCTTGGAAGTGGGACAGCCGGTCTTGTACGAACTAGAGTGCGCTCTAGGTCAAGCAACTTGATCCGGAAAAAACGCCGCTCTATTCCCCGATCGCGGCCAGAAGCTTGTAGGGTGGGCAAAGGCGCTTATGCGCCGTGCCCACCATCTCTTGTTCCGCCGTGGCATGGTGGGCACGGCGCCAAGAGCGCGCCTTTGCCCACCTTACATACGCTCTACTCCACCCCGATGGTGGTCAGGTCTTGGAACCAGTGCTGGGCCTGCACGAACTTCTTGATTCTCGGCGAGAGTGCGTGCGGGTTGGTGTCGTGTACCACCCACACCAGCGCGGCATCGTCCACGATCAGCGCATGCGCCTGGGCGATCAGATCGTCCTGTTTGGCGGGATCGAAGGTCTGCTTGGCCTCGTTGATCAGTGCATCCACCTTCGGATTCTTGTAGCCGCCCCAGTTGACGCCGACCGGCGCGATCTGATCGGAGGCGAAGAAGCGGACGATGGCGTAGAGCGGATCCGACGTCACATAGGCGATGTTGTTGGCGGTGATGCCGGCATTGCTTGGATCGGCGGCGCCTTTTCGCCACGCGGTGTACAGCGTCTCGAGTTCGACGACCTTGAAATCGATGTCGATGCCGATTTCCTTGAAGCTCTGCTGCAGGAATTCATTCATCGGCAGCGACAGCATCTGCCCGGTGCCGCCTTGCGCGATGATAAAGGTCGCCTTGAGCTGCTTCTCCTTGGAATAGCCGGCTTCCTCGACCAGCTTTTTGGCCTCCGCCGGATCGTATTTGAGGTCGAAGGTCGGCTTGCCGAACCAGGGGCTCGAAGGATCGACCTGGCCCTTGGCGGGTTTTGCCAACCCATTCATCAACGCGACCACGCCGTCGCGGTCGATCGCGAGGTTGAGCGCTTTGCGCAGCCTTATGTCGGTCCAGGGCGAGCCCGGCAAAACGCTCAAATGATAGTTCCACACATGCGGCGTGATGTTATCGACAATCCGCATGCCTGCGGATTTCAGTTGTGGCACCGCATCGGGCGCCGGCGTCTCGATCAGGTCGACCTGTCCCGCCAACAGCGCGTTGGTTCGCGTCAACGCTTCCGGCATCGGAATCAGGACCAGCTTGTCGAGCTTCGGAATCCGCTTCTTGTCCCAGTAATCCGCATTCTTCGACAGTTCAGCCAGTTCATGCGGCACCAGTTTTGTCAGTTTGAACGGCCCGGTGCCGGAGGGATCGCTGGCGAACTTGTCCCAATCTCGGCCTACCTTTTCATATTGCGCGGGGCTCGAAACCAGGAACCACAGCATCTGATACGGGAAGAACGAATCGATCGTCTTGGTGGTGATCTCGACGGTGAAGTCGTCGATCTTGGCGTAGCTTGCGACCGAGGGCAGGCGAGTCTTCACCTGCGCGCTCTGCCGCTTGTCGAATTGCGGGGCCTTGTCATTCAGGACCTTGTCGAGATTCCAGATCACGGCATCGGCGTTAAAATCGCTGCCGTCATGGAATTTGACGTTGTGGCGCAGCGTGAAGCGCCATTTGGTCTTGTCGGTGTCGTCGACCTTCCAGGCGGTGGCGAGCCCCGGCACCAGTTTGCCGGGCCGGTCCGATACGTCCATTTCCCAGGACACCAGCGGATCGTAAATGGTATATCCGGTGAACTGATAGGCGCCCGCGCCACGATCCGGCTGACCGGTCGTCAGCGGAATATCCGCCATCGAAATGCCGTAGCGGACGACGGATTCGGCATGCGCGGAAATGGCTGACAGAGCCACCGCCAGGACGGCGAGAAGCATCGAAATTCGAACGCGCATGCACTAATCTCCATTGAACAGATACTGGGCGTATCCGGTATGCCACGTTCAAACTGTTGCAAGCTTGATGCCAGATTAGGCACCCGCGTCCGTTCGTCACGTCAACGCGCAAGGATTTGCTCCATCAATCACAATCGGGCGAATGATTACCGCCATTGGCACGCCCGTTGCATATGTTTGCATAAGAATTAGTCACCGAGAACGATAAGGAAATTCGATCGATGCGTGCTGCAAAATTTGGAAAAAGCCGGGCCGCTGTGCTCGCCATGCTGGCGGTTACCGCCATGGCAGCGCTGCCACGGAACGCCGGCGCCGAAACCATTTTGCGCATCGGTATGACCGCGGCCGATATTCCGCGCACGGTGGGCCAGCCCGATCAGGGTTTTGAGGGCAACCGCTTCACCGGCCTCACCATGTATGACGCGCTGACGATGTGGGATCTGTCATCCGCCGACAAGGCGAGCGCTCTCATTCCCGGCCTTGCGACGGAATGGGCGGTCGACGCTACCGATAAGAAGAAATGGACGTTCAAGCTTCGTCCCGGTGTCACATTTCACGACGGCTCGCCGTTCAATGCCGACGCCGTGGTCTGGAACGTCGAAAAGGTTCTGAAGCAGGACGCGCCGCAATTCGATCCGAGCCAGGTCGGTCTGACCGCCTCGCGGATGCCGACATTGGCCTCGGCGCGCAAGATCGACGACATGACGGTGGAATTGACCACCACCGAGCCGGACAGTTTCCTGCCGTTCAACCTCTCCAATCTGTTCATGGCAAGCCCGGTGAAATGGCAGAAATTGTTCGACGCGGCCCAGGGTGCGGATGCCAAGGCGAAATCGCAGGCCGCATGGACCGCCTTCTCGCGCGACGCATCGGGCACGGGTCCGTGGAAAATGTCGGCCTTCACGCCGCGCGAACGGCTGGAGTTGGTCAAGAACGAGAATTATTGGAACAAGGCGCGCATTCCCAAGGTCGACAAGATGCTGCTGCTGCCGATGCCGGAGGCAAATGCCCGAACCGCGGCATTGCTCTCCGGCCAAATCGACTGGGCCGAGGCGCCGGCGCCGGATGCGGTCGCCGAAATCAAGCAGCGTGGCTTTATCATCTATGCCAATGAGGAGCCGCACGTCTGGCCGTGGCAGTTCTCGCGGATCGAAGGCTCGCCCTGGAATGACATCCGTGTTCGCAAGGCCGCCAATCTCTGCGTCGATCGCGATGGGCTGAAGGACGGCCTGCTCGCCGGCCTGATGGTGCCGGCGACCGGCACCTTCGAGCCAGGCCATCCGTGGCGCGGCAAGCCGACGTTTGAGATCAAATATGACAAGCCAGCGGCGCAGAAGCTGATGCAGGAAGCCGGATACGGCCCGAACAAGCATCTGTCGGTCAAGATCCAGACCTCGGCCTCGGGGTCCGGGCAGATGATGCCGTTGCCGATGAACGAGTATCTGCAGCAAGCGCTGGCCGAATGTTATTTCGATGTCCAGCTCGACGTCATCGAATGGAATACGCTGCTCACCAACTGGCGCAAAGGCGCCAAGGATCAGTCGGCCAACGGCTCCAACGCCGTCAATGTGACTTATGCGGCGATGGACCCGTTCTTCGCGATGGTACGCTTCCTGCAATCGGGGATGGCGCCGCCGGTGTCGAATAATTGGGGTTTCATCAATAACCCGAAATTCGACGAGCTGGTGACCAAGGCGCGTCAGACTTTCGATCCGGTCGCGCGCGATGCGCTACTGGCCGAACTGCATGCGGCGTCTGTCGACGACGCGGCGTTCCTCTATGTCGCGCACGACGTGGGCCCGCGCGCGCTGAGCCCCAAGATCAAAGGCTTTGTGCAGGCCAAGAGCTGGTTTGTCGATTTCTCGCCGGTATCGATGACGCCGTAGGCGACGGAGTGTTGTCACGCCAAATGGATGTTCGCGGGCGTGGCCTTCCTTTTCCCTCCCCCTTGCGGGGGAGGGTCAGGGAGGGGGGTAGCCACAAGCTCAGTGCTTGGAGACCCCCACCCCCGACCCCTCCCCGCAAGGGGGAGGGGAGTTCGTCCGCTTCGTTGCTGTAGCAGAAGGTGATCCGTGCTCGTCTATGTTGCCAGGCGCATTGTCTATGTGATCCCGATCGTGCTCAGCGTAGCGCTGGTGTGCTTCATGCTGGTGCACATCACGCCCGGCGATCCCCTGGTTGCGATCCTGCCCGCTGACGCATCGCAGGAACTCGCAAACCAGTTGCGCGCCGCCTACGGCTTCGATCGTCCGCTGCCGGTGCAGTTCGGGCTGTGGCTGTGGAGGGCGCTCAATGGCGATCTCGGTCATTCCATTGCCACCGGGCGTCCGGTGCTGTCAGAGGTGATGCGTGCGGTCGGCAATACCGTGACCTTGGCGATCGCCGCGGCGATGATCGGGTTTTCGCTTGGATTGTTCTTCGGCCTGATCGCCGGTTATTTCCGCGATACCTGGATCGACAAGGTGGCGACCTCGATCGCGATCGCCGGCGTTTCGGTGCCGCATTACTGGCTCGGCATGGTGCTCGTGATCATCTTCTCGGTGGAGCTCAACTGGCTGCCCGCGGTTGGTGCCGGCCCCGGCGGCTCCAGCGCCTGGGGCTGGGATTGGGAGCACATCCGCTATCTGATCCTGCCCGCGATCACGACGTCGGTGATCCCGATGGGAATCATCACGCGCACCGTCCGCGCGCTGACCGGCGATATATTGAGCCAGGATTTCGTCGAGGCCTTGCGCGCCAAGGGTCTGCATGAGACCCATGTTTTCCGTCACGTCATCAAGAACGCCGCGCCGACCGCGCTCGCGGTGATGGGCCTGCAACTGGGCTATATGCTGGGCGGCTCGATCCTGATCGAAACCGTGTTCTCCTGGCCGGGCTCGGGGTTGTTGCTCAATTCGGCGATCTTCCAGCGCGATCTGCCGCTGCTGCAAGGCACGATCCTGGTGCTGGCGCTGTTTTTCGTCCTCCTCAATCTCATCGTCGACATCGTGCAGGCCTCGATCGATCCACGGATCAAGCGGAGCTAGAGCCGGTGAGGATCAATCCATGAGCGCGATTACAGACGCCGCATTGCAAGCCGCCCCCGCCGACAAGGCGCGTGGCTATTGGGCGACCGTCGGTCGAAGAATCAGGCGCGACAAGGTCAGCATGGCCTGCGCCTTCATCCTGGTCGCGATTTTTATGGCCGCCGTGCTGGCGCCGTGGCTGGGACTGGCGGACCCCTATCAGGGCTCGATGATCCGCAGGCTTCGTCATATCGGCACGCCGGGCTATCCGCTCGGCACCGACGAACTCGGCCGCGACATGCTGGCCCGCCTGATCTATGGCGGACGGCTGTCGCTGGTGATCGGAATTCTTCCCGTGATCCTGGGCTTCCTGATCGGGA
>Ga0302314_10010729_pt1 | contig 16004 bp, 10 predicted proteins | sample III_Palsa_N2_3_FD_200533 | JGI IMG/M metagenome (GOLD analysis project Ga0302314, IMG submission 200533) | Peat permafrost microbial communities from Stordalen Mire near Abisko, Sweden - III_Palsa_N2_3 | ecosystem: Environmental > Terrestrial > Soil > Palsa > Peat permafrost | place: Sweden... | reverse complement strand
GCCGGGCGCCGTCCTGCAGCGCAATCGCAAAATAAGGGTCCCAGATCGCCCATCCATCGACCGCACCATTGGTGAAAGCCGCCGAGGCGTCGGCGGGCGACAGGTAGACCGGGGTGATATCGCCAAGGCTAAGGCCAGCAGCCGTCAGGGCCTTGACCACAAACAGATGGGCTGACGAGCCCTTGGTGAAGGCGATCCGGCGGCCTTTCAGGTCGCCGATCGCGTGGAAGGTTGAGTCTGCCTTGACCAACAGCCCTTCGCCCGCGCCAGTGAGGGATTGGGCGGCCGCGTAGACAATTGGCGATCCGGCGGCCTGGGCGAAGATCGGCGGGGTGTCGCCCACGGCGCCGATATCAATCGCGCCGGCCCGCATAGCCTCCAGCATCGGCGGTCCCGAGCCGAATTGAGCCCAATCGATGCCGGTGACGCCCACGCTGGCCAGCCGTGCGGGCAGCCGGCCTCCAGCCTGGGCCAGCAACAGCAAGCCATTCTTCTGATAGCCGATCCGCAGGCGGCCAAATCCCGCCTTGTCTCGGGGCGCGCAGGCCGAAAGCGTCGCGGCCGCGGCGCCCGTCATCGCCAGTCTGCGGCTGATGACCGTTGCGCCCAGGCGCATCTGAGACTGGTTTTCGCCATCAGGCGCCGGGCTTAGGTGGCGTAGCACGTTCAGGCTCATCAAAGGCTTCGCATAGGAAAAACTCTAAAGCGCGACCTTGATATAAATCTATTGGTCCGATGGGATTACAGGTGCTTCCATCGCGCGGCAAATGCAAGAGTTGCGAGAGACCGGAGCCCGCAGTGTCTCTGGCGGAGCACCCAATTTTTCTGATCGTTGGCGAGTACAGCGCCTCGGGTCGCAATCAGGCGCGCCTGCTCCAACATCGAATAGAGCTCGACGGTTTCAAGCGACTGGGTCTTCAGCAAGATCAAGCTCGGCCGGCTCGGGCGCGGGGAAGAACTCAGCGGCTCGCTGCTGTTGCTCGCGTCGGACGCCTCGACAATGATGGCCGGCAGCTCGCTGGCCTAGCGCGGTTCAGTCACGCTGGGACGCGACTGAAGGACAGGTCCTGAAAGTCGAAGCTGAAGTCTGCGATCGGCGATAGCGCCCGCATGCTCGCGCCGGATACGCGGCCTTCCTTGACCTCAAATGAGACCACCGCGTCCTCGCCGGCGCCGCGAGCAAAGCGGGTGCGGAAGGCGTCGGCGCCGAACGGCTCCAGAAGGCTTTTGAAGGCAGGAGTGTGGGTAAAGTCGATCGCCAGTCTGTCGCCCTTTAGAGCCACGACGACGTCGCCATACCAGGGGTCGCGATATCGGCCGACATAGGCGGCGAGCGGCAGGCTCGGGCGGCCAGGCGGCGGTGTGAAATCGCCCGAGCCTACCGCTTTGATCACCTCGGCCGACTGCTGCTCGATCTTGCGCCGCGTGGCGACCACCCAATCGTAGGGCGGTGCATCAAGCAGGTGGTCAAGCAGGGCGTATCGCAGGCCGGAGACCGGCTCATCGTCCTGGGTATTGGAATAGACGACAAAACCGAGGCCCTGTTCCGGCAACAGGGTGGTGCGTGTGATCTGCCCGATCAGGCCGCCGGCATGCGACAGCATTCGCCGCCCGCGATAATCGGCGACACCCCAGCCGAGGGCATAGCCCGACATTACCGACCGTTGTGGCTCGTCCGGGGTCGGGCCAGGACCGCTAGAGACGATCGTCTGAGGCTTCCACATTTCAGCCGACTGCTCTGCGCTCCATAGCCGCTTGCCGTCTGACAACGCGCCCTTCCCCAACTGAACCTGCAGCCAGGGCACGATCTCGGCGACGCTGACATTGACCCCACCAGCCGGTCCGATGACGGGCGTCTCTACCGGAGCGACAACTTCCAGCGGCCCCATGCCGATCACCGGCGGCCCGAGCCGGGCATGGCGCCCAACGTGGTTCTCGCCGCGTAGGAGCGTTGAGTTCGACACTGCGTCCCGCATGCCCAGCGGCTGAAATATCCGACGACTTACAAACTCGTCCCAGCTCAGACCCGAGACCCGATGCAGCAGGATCCCCGCCACGATGTAGAGACAGTTGTCATAGGCGTATCCGGCGCGGAAACCCCGGGCTGGCTTGAAGTAGGGCAAGGCGTGGAGGACATCCTCCGCCGTGCGGTCGGTGACCGGGAACTGCAACAGATCGCCCGCGCCGAGCGGCAAGCCGCTGCGATGCACCAGCAGGTCGCGGACCGTCATCATGGTCGTGACGCATGGGTCATACATGCGAAATTCCGGCAGGTGTTTCACCACCGGGTCCTCCCATCCCAGCTTGCCGTCGTCGACCAGCAGGGCCAGGCAGGCGGTCAGGAAGGCCTTGCTGTTGGACGCGATCGCGAACTGGGTGTGGATGTCGACGGGCGCCGGCTGGCCCAGGGTTCGGACGCCATAGCCTTTCAGGAACACCGGTTGGTCCGGGCTGACCACGGCGATGCCGATGCCCGGAATCTCAAACTCCCGCATGAAGCTGGCGACAATCGCGTCTATGCCTTCGACGCCAGAGGCTTTTGAAGTTGGCGCCGGCTCGGCGGCGGCCGAACTGGTCGCCAGCAGGGCGCCGCCGGACATGGCCAACAGCGCCTCGCGTCGGTTGGTTATTGGCCCCGTGGGCATTGCACGACTCCTGAACAGATGTTGGACCGCCCGCAGCGAACCTCGCCAACGCGGCTGTCAGGCCCCGAGCATCATTTGCCTATGCTGGCGGTGTGAGTGGAGCAAGACGGCGCCGCTTGGCGCGCGGCGATATAGGGCGCGACATTGGAGGCCAATATCGCCCAGTCCGCGTCGGGCAACTTCAGCGCTTCGCGCTCGTCGGCATAGTAGCGGACCAAGCCCAGGGGATAGGTCCAGTCGGAGCCAAGAACGAACCGCTTCAGACCGATCCGGTAGATCAGGACCTTCAAGGCCGCGATGTTGGCCGGAGTCGCCGCGAGCTTCTGGGTGTTCGACATTTCGTCCGGCACCATGGCCAGATCGAAGAACAGGTTCTTCGTGGCGGCCGGGTCGTGGTTGATCGCGTCCGCGAACGCTCCCAGCGCCGACAGGGTGTCCGGACCGATGCCGCCGCCGGCGGCGGCGTGGGCGATCTGGATGGGCGCGCCCCTCGCATAAGGCGCCACATCCTTCAGAAAGATGGCCACATCCTTGGCGCCGAAGTCCTTGGTGCGGGTCTGGAGGTGAACCACGATGGGAAACCGCCACCGGGCCGCGGCGCGGAACACCGCCGCCAACTTCTTGACCTGATCGGGCGAGCGAAAGTCGAACGCGGAGTTGCCGAGGTGCAGCTTCAGCCCCGCCGCGCCGCCTCGCCTGCCCCAATAGTTGATCTCGTCCAGCGCGTTGGGCCTCAAGGGATCGACGCTGATAAACGCCACGAGCCGCCCGCATTGCGCCTTGGCCTCGGAGACGACGAAGGTATTTTCCGCGCGCGTTTCAGCCGGGATATCGAGCCCGAGATCGGCAACCTCGGGAGAGCCGAAGAAATATCCGGTCGATAGCAGAACGCCCTGTTTGATCCCCGCCGCGTCCAGCGCCTCCACCGCCTCCTGCCCTGTTGACGAGCTGGTCGATATCTCCGGCGGGCATCTGACGGGCCCCAGCCTGGCGCATGAAATCTTCAACACCCGCGCGGACTCGGGCGAGAAGATATGCATGTGATGGTCGACCAGCGGGGCCGCCGGCGTGGCGACGGGCGCCGCGTCCGCGAAGGCCGGCGGGACGACCATCAGAATCGCCGCGAATACGGCGCCCAAAACAACGGCTGCTGACTTCACCGACCTGATCCCCATCTGTCTACACGCACTGATTTTTGTCATTCGACCGGCCGGTTGTCGCGGCGACTAGCTAGTAGCGGGCCGCAAGCGAGAAGCCGATGGTCCGGGGCTGGATGACCGAGGCGGTCCAGGGGTTGGAATAGCCGCTCAGGGCCAGCGAGGTCAGGTTATTGAGGCCTTTCACGTCGCCGACATTCTTGACGTAGAGCTCAAGCGTCCAGGTCTTGTATTCAATGCCGGTTCTGAGATCGACGGTGGTGTAGTCCGGCAGCCTCGGCCGATCGAAGTTGGCTGGCGAGCCGGTGATGAAGCCGGACTCGCGATCACCCATGTAGCGGACGCTGCCGCCCACAAAGCCGTTCGCTGCGTTGGTCAGCCTGAAGTCGTAGTCGGCGGAAAGATTGCCCGCCCACTTGGGCACGTTGGGCAGCTCGTCGCCGCTCTTCCCGTTGACCCCCGGCGCATTCTCGGTGAGCACCGCGTCGGTATAGGCCAGGTTGCCGTTCAGGGTCAGGCCATGGACCGGGGTGAGCACCGCGTCGGCCTCGAAGCCATCGCTGCGGGCCGTACCGCCATTGCCGTTGCTGGTGATGCCGTTGAAATCGGTCTCGATCTGGATGTGCTGCCAGTCGATGTGGAAGGCCGACAGGTCGAGCGTCAGCAGGTGCTCGAACAGCGAGGCCTTATAGCCGACCTCATAGTTGGTCAGGGTGTCGGGCTGGTAGGCCAGCGGCACGCCGGAAGCGATGTTGGACGGTGATGGCGCGTTCGGACCACCGGGCCGATAGCCCGACGCCACCCGCGCATAGACCATGTTGTTGGCGTCGAACTTGTAGCGCGGCGTCACCAGATAGGTGACGCTATCGTCCTTGGAGGTCCCGGCATTGCTGTTGGGCCCGCCCGCGAAGATGCCGCTCTCGGCCAGGGCGAAGGTCTGGTTGTTGGTGCTGTAGCGAACGCCCGCCTGCACATCGAACTGCGGCGTGAAGTGATAGGTCAGATCGCCGAAGCCGGCATATTCCTTGTAGGTGGAAACCAGCGAGGCGAAGAACAGCGACGGCACGCCATCGGGCGCGCCGGTGACCGTATCGAAATTGTAGGTCGGCTCATCGCGCGTGCTGTTCTCCTGCGTGAAGAAGAAGCCGCCTTGCCACTCCAGCTTGGAACCGGCCGTGGAGGCCAGACGCACCTCCTGGGTCCACTTCCTCAATTGCAGATCAGAGCCGGTGCTGGTCCCGAAGTTCGGAACGCCGGTCAACTGGGTCCCAAGTGCGCCGAAGGTCGTGGTTTCGTCGAAAATCTGGGTCTGATTGAGGGTGCTGTAGCTGGTGATCGATGTCAGGTTCGCCCAGCCCAGGTCATAGTTGATCGTCCCGCTGTAGAGGCGATAGGCGACATGGAGCGGCTCGCCCGTGTAGCGGACTTGCTGCAGGTCGCCGTAGGCCGGTGTGATGCTCTGGCCGTTGACGTTCACATCCTCATCGGAGGTGCCGGCGCCATCCAGATTCTGCAGGACCGCGGTGAAATTAACGGACAAGGCCGCGTTCGGCCGCCAGAGAATGGACGCGCGTCCGCCATCAACCTGGGTTGAATTCACGTCGTTCCGACCCAGTTGAGGATCGTCGATGTAGCCAGGATCGCGGCGGTCGTAGGCGCTGATCCGCACGGCCAGGGTGTCGTCGACCAGCGGCACATTGACCATGCCTCGGACGCCATAGCCGTCCGCCCCGTGATCCACGGTGCTGCCGTCGATCTCGATGCGGCCGCCATAGCTCTTCAGGTTTGGTTGGACGGTGACAAACTTGATCACGCCGCCGAGCGAGCTGGCCCCGTAAAGGGTGCCTTGCGGCCCGCGCAGGACTTCGATGCGTTGCAGGTCGCTCGGATCCAGGTCCGGCGTCAGCTCGCCGCCGAGCGCGAAGGACGTCGACGAGCCATAGGGGGTGTCATCGACGTAGGTGGCCACGGTCGAACTGACGACGGAGCCGGTGGTGATGCCGCGGATGATGATCTGAGTCTCGCCATCTCGATCCGACATGATGTTCAGGCCGGGCACCTTGGCGGCATAGTCGTCCAGACGCACCGCTTCAGTTCGGGAAAGGTCAGAAGCCGACAACGCCGTCACCGAGGCCGGCACGCTCAGCAGCCGCTCGGAGCGCTTTTGCGCGGTCACCACCACTTCACCGACTTCTTTGGCCGTGGTCGCCGAGGTCGGCGCGGTTTGCGCCTGGGCGGCCGTCGCCATCAACGCACTCGCGGCCACGCCGCAGAGCCTGTAGCGGATGAGGCTCGCCGAACCGGCTTGGCGACGATCGAACTGCTTGCCGGCGAAACCCGTACTGGTCCCCGTGTTGGTCATTGAGACATCCCCCGCTCTTGTGGCCGGGGTAATGCCCCCAAACCTAGCCAGGCTGAGCGTGCGGATCAGGCGTCGGATGGCAAATCTATAAAGCTAATGTGTCCATTAGCGTCCCGCGGCAGGAAATCGCCCGCTCGGCGAGCCGTCGCCAGCCTCCGGTTCAGACCAGAGCGGATTAGGCATTCGGAGGCCGCTGATCAGCGCAGGTCTTGACGCGTGACCGTTGCGTGATTGCATGCGCACAAGGGACGACGCGAGGCCGTTTGCTTTTGATTGGCCAGCCAATGTTCGAAATTAAAGCATTTCCGCTGACACGTCTGAGTAGGCGCCAATCCCATTATGAAACTCGCGCTTGATGAAGAGCAGGACGTCCATCGGCTCGATGCGCAGCTGCTCTCGGATCTATGGATCTTCCGTGCCGCCGCGCGGTTTGGCTCGATCACAGCCGCCGCCCAGCGCCTGGGCGTCACCCAAGGCGCGGTGAGCCAGAGGGTTCTGCGCCTGGAAGCTCGCCTCGGCGCGCCGCTCTTCGTTCGTCAAAAGAGCCGCATCACGCTAACGGAATCAGGGGTGTCTCTGTTGGAGGCGATGACCCAGGTCGCGTCGGTGCTGAACGACAGCCTGAGCCGTATCGACCGCTCGCGGCGAAAGGCGATCGTCGTCAGCTGCGTCCCATCCCTGGCGACGGAGTGGCTGGTCCCGCACCTGGAGGACTTTTATCGACTCCATCCGGGCATCGAGGTGTTCGTTCGATCGGAGATGGCGCCCTCCACCGCGGAGCGTATGGACGACGACGGCCTCGATCTGATGATCGACTATGAACCCGTCGCGGCCAGCGGACTGCAGGAGTTGGCGTCGGTGCAGGAGTTGGTGTTTCCCGTCTGCTCGCGGCGTTACCGAGAAGCCTTTTCCGATCCGGACGGCGCATTGGCGCCGGTCGCCTTGTTGCACGACGACATGCCCTGGGTGGGAGCCCCCGCCGATTATGAATGGAGCCTCTGGAGACAGGCGACCAGCTCCGGTTGGCCAGGCCAGCCAACAGGCGCCCGGCATTTCAATCTGGCCCACCTCGCCTACCACGCGGCCATGTGTGACCAGGGCGTCGCCATGGGCCGTTCGGTCACCGTCAATCGCCTCATGAGCAAGGGCGAGCTTGTTGCGGCGCTCGATGTTCCGCCCGTTCGTGGCTCGACCTATCACGTCTTCACCAGCCGTCCTGGCGACAGCAAATCCTCTGTTCGGCAGTTTGCAAAATGGTGGGGCGAAGCCATGGCCGAGACCCAATCGCAGACCCTCCTGCTGCTCGACCCGCCGGAAGCCGAGACGGACTGACGCACCGGACGTCACGGCTCCACGCCGCGCTAATGGGCGCATTAGCTTTCAAGAATTGTCCGGCCTCTCCCCGGCTGGCCAATAGAAGCTCGCGCCAGAATGCGGGCGAAGCTCGCCCAGCCTTTGCGTGGTCAAATGCGATTCTTGGGACTCGGCATGATCTCACGGCCATATCTGATCTTTCTGGGCGACGCGGACTCCGTGCCGCTGGCGAAGACTGCATTCGGTGTCCGAGACTGGCTGCCGGACCAGACTGTCGGCCAATGGCGGTTGCTGGGTTGCGGTGTCGATCTGGATTTGCCGGAGCTGACCGCTCCGCAGGCTGTCGCCAAGGGCGCACGCTCAATGCTGATCGGCATAGCGCCGATTGGCGGGGCCATCCCCTCGGCTTGGACGCCCCACCTGGTCGCCGCGCTTGAGGCGGGTATGGACCTGGTCAGCGGGCTGCACACTCGGCTGAGCGACATCACCGAAGTGCGCGAGGCGGCGCACCGGCTGGGGCGGACTCTGCACGATGTCCGCCATTCCGATCGAACCTTCCCCATCGCGACTGGCCGCAAGCGATCCGGCAAGCGGCTGCTGACCGTTGGCACGGACTGCGCGCTGGGCAAGAAGTACGCGGCCCTGGCCATCGCCAGGGCGCTCAAGGCGCGCGGAGTCGACGCCGATTTCCGAGCCACTGGCCAGACCGGAATCATGATCGCCGGCGAGGGTGTGGCGATCGATGCGGTGGTGGCTGATTTCGTCGCCGGCGCCGCGGAAACCCTTTCGCCGGACGCGGCGGCGAACCATTGGGACGTTATCGAGGGCCAGGGCTCGCTGTTCCATCCCGCCTATGCCGGCGTGACCATGGGCCTGATCCACGGCTCACAGCCGGACGCCCTGGTCCTCTGCCACGACCCGTTGCGAAAGACCCTGCATTCTCACTCGCACTATCCGATCGTGGACCTGCAGGTGGCGATCGATCGCTTCGTCGACGCCGCGCGCCTGACCAACCCCGCCGCAAAGGTGGTCGGGATCAGCCTCAACACCTCTGAAATGGATGAGGCCGTCGCACGCAACACAATAGCGGCGCTGCAGGCCGAACACGGCCTGCCCTGCTTCGATCCCATGAGCTCGAACCTCGACCCCTTCGTCGACGAGATCCTTGCGTTATGAGCCTCAAGCTTTCAGCCGAGCGCCGCACCTGGCCCTTGCGCGAGCCGTTCGCGATTTCGCGGGGCGTTTCGACGGTGATGGAAACCGTCATGGTCACGCTCATCGACGAGAACGGCCTAAGAGGACGCGGCGAAGGGTGCGGCGTAAACTATGCGGGCGAGACGCCGCAATCCATGCTGGAGCAAATTCACCAGGTGCGACCCGAGATCGAGGCGGAGGCCACTCGTGAACAGCTGCTGGAATTGATGCCAGCCGGCGGCTCCCGTTTTGCGATCGACGCGGCGATGTGGGACCTGGAGGCCAAGCGCACGGGCATGTCGGCCTTCAGTCGCGCCGGCGTCACCGACCCTAAACCCGTCTCCACGGCCTATACTATCGGCATCCGCTCGATCGAAGCCTATGAGACCGCGGCCGCCGCGCGCGCGACGTTCCAGGTCCTGAAGATCAAGGTCGACCAAGGCGATCCGATCGCCGCCATCGCCGCCGCTCGCCGGGGCGCACCCAACTCGGCCTTTATCGTCGATCCTAACCAGGCCTGGAACGTCAGCACACTCAAGATCTTGGCCCCGACACTTGTCGATCTGGGTGTGGTCTTGCTCGAGCAGCCCATCAAGGTCGGCGAGGAGCACGAACTCGACGGCTACGACTGCCCCGTTCGTCTTTGTGCGGATGAATTAATTCAGGACACGTCCGATCTCCACAAGGCCAAGGGCCGCTTCGACGTCATCAATATCAAGCTCGACAAGGCGGGCGGTCTGACTGAAGGCCTGCGTCTCGCCGATGCGGCCCTGATCGCCGGCTTTGAACTGATGGTCGGCTGCATGGGCGGGTCTTCCCTATCGATGGCGCCTGGCATGGTGCTGGCCCAGCGTTGCGCCTTCGTGGATCTCGACGGCCCCCTGCTTCAGTCGGAGGATTGGCCCGACGGCATGAGCTACCGTGACGGCATAGTCCAACCGCCGCGGCCGAGCTTTTGGGGCTAACCCACGCAGGCGCTTTGGTCCTGACGCCATCGAGGCTTTGACATGCGTTTCTACATCTCGGCGGATATCGAAGGCCTAGCCGGCGTCGTTTCGCGGGAGAACCTGTCTCCCGGCCGTTTCGAATACGAGCAGGCGCGCGACTGGATGACCGCCGCGGTCCTCACCGCCTGCGAGACCCTGCGCGAGCTGGGCGCCGAGGAGGTTGTCGTCAGCGACTCTCATGGCAATGGCCAGAACATCCGCTTCGAGAAGATGCCGGCCTATGTCCAGCTGGTCCGTTCCTGGCCCCGGCCATTGGGCATGATGCAGGGCGTCGAGGTCGGCGACTACGCCGGCGCCTTGCTGATCGGCTACCACGCGGGGGCTACAAACGTCGGCGGCAACCTCTCTCACACCATGAGCGGCGAGTTTTTTCACGAGATCCGCCTGAATGGCGTAGCCGCTTCGGAAGCTGTGATCAGCGCGGCGATCGCCGGTCACTTCGACGTGCCAATCCTGCTGGTCGCGGGCGATGATGTCGTCATCGAGGAAACGCGCGCGACCCTCGGCGACATCGCCACGGCGCAGCTCAAGACCAGTATCGGCTTCCTCTCGGCCCGCATGCTGTCTCCGAAAGCCGCGGATGATCACCTTCGCGAAGGTGTCCGTGAGGCCTTCGCGCGGAAGGGTCGGCTGCAGCCCTACAGGGTCCCCGCCCCCGTCGCGCTCGACATTCGCTTGCGCACCAGGTTCATGGCCGAGTGGCTCAGCTACATCGACGCAATCGAACAGCTTGACGCCTTCACGGTTCGGTTCAATGCCAAGGACATGGTTTCGGCATCCCGCTTCCTGCAGTTTCTGACATCGGCGCGGGCGGCGCTCGGATAGGCGGCATGCGGAGGTCTGCGCGGCGGCTCTAATGCCAACATTAGTTTAGCGGGTTGGCGAGCGCCGGACTCCGTCGCTACCGACACCAGGATTGTGAAGTGGGGCGGGGTGAATGACAGACATCAGCGTAACGGTTGGCCCGTTGCGATTCACGGCGCGGCTTGAGACAGAGCTAGCGCCGCGGACCTGCGAGTATTTCGCCGCCCTGATGCCTTACCGTAAGAAAATCATACACGTTCGCTGGAGTGGCGAAGGCTGCTGGATCCCCCTCGGCGATGAGACGGCGCCGTTCCCGGTCGAGAACGCCACCAGCTATCCGGTGCCGGGGCAATTCATCTTTTATCCGGGCGGTTACAGCGAAGCGGAAGTCCTGCTGAGCTATGGCGCCGTGCGCTTCGCCAGCAAGCTGGGCCAGCTCGCTGGCAACCATTTCCTGTCGATCACCGAAGGGCTGGAACAGCTGCCGAGCCTAGGCCGACGGGTTCTCTGGGAAGGCGCCCAGGACATCGTCTTCGAACGGAAGTGAACGCGAACTAGGCTGGTTCCGACACCCGTCGATAGACCAAGCCCCGCGCCAGCCAACAGCCGACCACCACCGTCTCCACCCTGCCCGCGCCGTCTCGCTGAAACACCAGGGTCCAATCCCCCGGCGGGGTATGATCCAGCGCGCGGGGGCATGGCAGCGCCCAGAGGTCCGCGCCGATCGGCTCAAGCAACTCCATCCGGCTCAGGCCCAGAAAGCCGGAGAAGCCGCCATAGAGAACGCCGCCGGCGTCGACCACCGTCACCTCGGCGTCCAGCTCCGCGCAGTGATAGCGGCCGGCCACGTCCAAGCTCGGCGAGCCCGGACGATGGCTCAGCACACTGGTCTGATTGTCACCCGGCAGGGTCAGCCGAAGACCGTCCTCGTCTCGTCCCAGGACCGGCCCTTCGCCCGCGCCGCCATCCTCGTTCAGGTCGAGCAGAACCGGCCCGTGGCCGTAGCGCAGCCGCACCTTGCCAGGCGGCCCGGCGTCGATGCGCACAGACAGGCCAGTCTCCGGCTCGACATAGGCGCCCAGCCACGCTGGCGCGGGCCGATCCACCGCAGGCTTCGCACGCGTCTCGTCCAACACGGCGGCGAGCAGGTCTTCCGCCGCCTCGTGGGCATGGGAAAGGTGGTTGAGCATCACCACCACCGAGATCCGCTCGGCGGGCAGATAGACCCTGTGACTGCGCCAACCGCGAAGCGCGCCGCCGTGGCCAACGCTCTGTCGGCCCAGCACCTTGCTGCGGCCCAGGCCGAAGCCGTAGCCGGCGACCGCCCCATCGTTGAAGGTCACGGCTGCGGACATCCGCCCGTACAGGCTGTCCGGATCATCGCGCGAGGCGTCGATCCAGCGCTCCCAGGCGATCATGTCATCGAGGCTCGCGCCAAGACCCGCATCGCCTGTCCAGAGGATGCGGTTCTCCGCCGCCCGATAGCCGCCGAGCGCCATGGGCTCATAGCCCTCCGTCCCGTCCGGCATGGCGCGGGTGTCAGCGGCGAGAAACGCCGAGTCCATGCCGACGCGATCAAACAGACGCGTGCGCAGCAACTCAGCAAAGCTTCGCCCGGTCCGCTGCTGCAGGATGTCCGACAGGATGCGGAAGTTCTGGTTCACATAGGAAAAGCGGGTTCCCGGCTCGAACTGCAGCGTGCGGGTTCCGGAAATGACCTGGGCCGTCTCCTCATCGCCAAAGAAGGCCTCGGCAGGCGAACCGTGCAGCATGGCCACCGCCCAGTAGTCGCGCAGGCCGGATTGGTTGTGGCACAGGTGCAGGGCTCCCGGCGCCGCCTGCTCAAGCTTCGGCAGGCGCGCGGCGACATCGGCGTCCAACTCGGACGGATCGGCGAACGCATCCAGCACCAGGGCGCTGGTGAACTGCTTGGTGATCGAGCACATGCGAAACAGCGTCTTGGGCGTGAAGTCGATCCGCCGCTCGGCATTGGCGTAGCCCCAGGCGTGGCGCGCCAGCACTTCACCGTCCTTCAACACCGCGACCGAGCCGCCAGGTCCCGGATAGGCGCGAGCGAGGCCGGCGATGGCGCGGTCGAGGCGCGTCGATAAAGGGGTGGTCACAATAGGCGCTCCTGGACAGGCGCCCAAACTAGCGTCGAGCGCGTGGCGCTCAAGGCTGAACCGTGTGCTGGAGCGTTTCCGCGCCGTTTGGCCTTGCTCCCGTCCCCGTAGGGTCTTAGTCGCCGATAGAAGAGCACGGCCGCATCAAGCCGGCCTCCAGGGAGAAGCCACATGCCGAAGTCGGGCGAGTTCGACATTGTCGTCTATGGCGCCAGCGGTTTCACGGGCCGATTGGTGGCTGAATATCTGGCGCAACGCTACGGGGTCGGCGGCGAGCTGAGCTGGGCGATGGCTGGACGGGATGCGGCCAAGCTCGCATCCGTGCGCGATGAAATCGGCGCGCCGGCGAACACCCCGCTCCTGGTTGCCGATGTGGGCGACGCGGCCTCGCTCAAAGCCATGGTGGACCGCGCCAAGGCTGTAATCACCACCGTCGGCCCCTATCAGCTCTACGGCGAACCGCTGGTGGCGGCTTGCGCCGCGGCGGGCACGGACTACCTCGACCTGTGCGGCGAGCCGGCCTGGATGCGGAAGATGATCGACGCCTATCACGCCAGGGCCAAGGCGAGCGGCGCGCGCATCCTGTTTTCCTGCGGCTTCGATTCTCTTCCCTTCGAGCTGGGCGTCTTCTTTGTGCAGAAAGCCGCGAAGGCCAAATTCGGCGCGCCAGCGGCTCGGGTGATGGGCCGGGTGCGCAAGATGCAGGGCGGGTTTTCCGGCGGCACCGCGGCCAGCCTGAAGGCGACGATGGCGGCGGCCGGCAAGGACCCTGGCGTGCTTGACCTGCTGCGCGATCCGTTCGCCCTGACGCCGGGCTTCAAGGGTCCCGACCAGCCACATGGCATGGCCCCGGCCTATGACGAGGCCCTGGGGACCTGGGCCGCGCCCTTCGTGATGGCGGCGATCAACACCCGCAATGTCCACCGCTCCAACGCCCTTCTGGGCCACGCCTACGGGACCGACTTCGTCTACGATGAGATGATGACCACCGGCCCAGGCGAGCAGGGCGAGGCCATCGCCAAGGCGATCGCGACAGCGCCCTCCCCGCTGGGCGGCGACGGTGGTCCCAAGCCCGGCGAAGGCCCGAGCAAGGCCGAGCGCGAAGCCGGTTTTTACGACCTTCTGTTCGTCGCGGTAGGCAAGGACGGCAAGCAGGCCCGCGTGTCCGTCGGCGGCGATCTCGATCCCGGCTATGGCTCGACTTCACGGATGATCGCCGAGACGGCCGTCTGCCTGATTCGCGACGGCTCTGGCGTTCCCGGCGGCGTCTGGACGCCTGGGGCGGCGTTGGGCCAGCCCCTGATCGATCGGCTGGTCACCGACGCGGGACTCACGTTCGAGGTGGAGCAGGCCTGAGGCGTTCGGTCGGCGATTGACACCGTGCCTGCTCCGTCGAGGATAGCGGCTCGTTCGCCGGACGCTTCGGATCCGGCCAATGGGGCAGCGTCATGAAGCATCGCACCGTACTCGCCGCGCTGGCGTTCGCCGCCGCCCAAACCTCCACCACCTTGGCCTCCGCCGCCGGCGCGGCGCCCTTGCTCGGCTTTTCGCCGAAGAGCGCCGACGCTGAGCGCGCGCTGGAAGCCAGTTTCGACGCGGGCCTTTCCGCCAGCGCGATCGATGCGCGACTGAAGCTGCTTTCGGCGGCGCCGAACGAAGTCGGCTCTCCGCATGACAAGGCCAACGCGGAATTCGTCCGCGATCAACTGAAGTCCTGGGGTTGGGACGCGCGCATCGAGACCTTCCAGGTCCTTTATCCCACGCCGAAGCATCAAGAGCTGGAACTGATCGGGCCGACGCCGTTCAAGGCCAGCCTCTATGAACCGCCATTGCCGGGCGACGCCTCGTCGGCGGTGCGCGAGAACGCCCTGCCGCCCTATCTGGTCTACGCCGCCGACGGCGATGTCACCGGCGATCTGGTTTACGTCAACTATGGCAATCCCGACGACTACGTCGCCCTGGCCCGCATGGGGATCGACGTAAAGGGCAAGATCGTCATCGCCCGCTATGGCCAAGCCTGGCGGGGCCTGAAGGTCAAGCTGGCCTATGAGCACGGCGCTATCGGCTGCATCATCTATTCCGATCCCGCCGACGACGGTTATGGCCCCGGCGACGCCTATCCCAAGGGCGCCTGGCGACCGGACGAGGGTGTGCAGCGCGGCTCGGTGCTGGATATCCCGGTGGAGTCCGGCGACCCGCTCACGCCGAACGTGGGCGCGACCACCGACGCCAAGCGCATTCCGATCTCGGAAGCCAAGGTGCTGATGAAGATCCCGGCCCTGCCGATCTCTTATGGCGACGCCCAACCTCTGCTCGCCGCCCTCGGCGGACCGGTGGCGCCCAAGGCCTGGCGCGGCGGTCTGCCAATCACCTACCATGTGGGCGGCGGCCCGGCCCGCGTGCATATGGCGGTGCAGTCCGACTGGAGCCTTAAGCCGCTGTATGACGTGATCGGCGTCATGAAAGGCGCCGAGCGGCCCGACGAGTGGGTGATCCGCGCCAACCACCGCGACGGCTGGGTGTTCGGCGCCTGGGATCCATTGTCGGGTCAGAGCGCGATGCTGGAGGAAGCCCGGTCCATCGGCGCCCTGGCCAAGACCGGCTGGCGGCCCAAACGGACCCTCGTCTACGCCAGCTGGGACGGCGAGGAGCCAGGCCTGCTGGGATCGACCGAATGGGCCGAAACCCATGCCGACGAGTTGAAGACCAAGGCCGTCCTCTATGTGAATTCCGATTCCAACATGCGGGGCCTGCTGACGGCCGGCGCCAGCTATTCGGCCCAACGGCTGATCACCGAGGTCGCCGCCGACGTGAAGGACCCTGAAACGGGGGCGGCCGTGCTCGACCGCGCCAAGGCCAGTCTTGAGGTGCGAGGGCTGACGCCCGACGCCACTGAAGACGCCAAACGCGCCGCCAAGGCCCTGGCGTCCGGCGCGGACCTGCCGGTCTCCGCCCTTGGGTCCGGATCGGACTACACCCCATTCCTCCAACATCTCGGCGTCGCCTCGATCAACTTCGAATATGCCGGCGAGGGTGAACAGGCTGGCGTCTACCATTCGCAGTACGACACCTATGAGCACTTCAGCCGCTTCGGCGACCCGGGCATGATCTATGGCGTGGCGATGGCGAAGACGGGCGGACGGCTGGTGTTGCGCGCGGCCGACGCCGATGTCGTCCCGCTTCAGTTCACAGACATGGCCGCCAACATCGACCAGAACCTGACGGAGTTGCACAAGCTCGCGGATGCTCTGCGCGAGCGGAGCGCAACCACCGACCGGCTGCTGGATTCGAAGGCCTTCGCGCTGGCCGATGACCCGACCAAGCCGACCGTCCCGCCGGAACGACTGGACCCGGTCCCTCACATCGACTTCGGCCCGCTGGACACCGCTGTCGCCAAG
>Ga0302314_10010728_pt1 | contig 16005 bp, 13 predicted proteins | sample III_Palsa_N2_3_FD_200533 | JGI IMG/M metagenome (GOLD analysis project Ga0302314, IMG submission 200533) | Peat permafrost microbial communities from Stordalen Mire near Abisko, Sweden - III_Palsa_N2_3 | ecosystem: Environmental > Terrestrial > Soil > Palsa > Peat permafrost | place: Sweden... | reverse complement strand
GTCGACCAGATCGCCGAGCGCGCGGCCGCGGCTGCGGACGGCCCGCTCGAGGAGTTGCCCTGTCCGTCCGCTCCGGCCCTCGACCTGCTGGCCGAAGCACACATCCGAGCGGAGGTGAGACTCTTTGAGTCTTGACCACGACCATGGTTCCGGTGCCCACGAGCACGGGACGCACGACCACCCGGTAGCGCCGCTCGCCGGGCGGGCGCTGCGGATCGGCATCGGCGGCCCGGTCGGCAGCGGCAAGACCGCGCTGGTGGCCGCGCTCTGCCGGGCGCTGCGGGACGAGTTCAACCTCGCGGTGGTGACCAACGACATCTACACGACCGAGGACGCCGACTTCCTGCAACGGGCGGGGGTGCTCGACCCCGACCGGATCACCCCGGTCCGCACCGGGTGCTGCCCGCACACCGCGATCCGCGACGACATCGCGGCCAACCTGGACGCGGTCGAGGATCTGGAGGCGCGCTTCGGCGGGCTCGACCTGGTACTGGTGGAGAGCGGCGGCGACAACCTCACCGCGACGTTCTCGCGCGGCCTGGCCGACCAGCAGATCTTCGTGCTCGACGTGTCCGGCGGCGACAAGGTGCCGCGTAAGGGCGGCCCCGGGGTCACGTTCTCCGACCTGCTGGTGATCAACAAGACCGACCTGGCGCCGCTGGTCGGGGCGTCGCTCGAGGTCATGGCGCGGGACGCGTCGGCGGTGCGGGAGGGACGGCCGGTCCTGTTCACCTCGCTACGCGAAGACCCGCTGGCGGCCGCGGTCGCCGACTGGGTGCGGGCCGCCGTCCGGTCGCCGTCCTTCCGCTAGCCCGAACGGACCCGTGATTCCACTGGAGCCCACATTGCCCCCGGCCTTGGCCGACCCGGCAGGTGCGATGGCAAAGATGATGGACTGTTGTGAACACCCCGGTGTACACAACGGTCCACTATCAGGCCGGCGAGGCGGCTCGGCGGCAGCATCGGCGTCGATTGGGCCATCGGCCGGGCGGCCTGCCGCCGCCGCGGCCGGCGTCGAATCCGACAGTCGCGGCGGGCTGGTACGGAATCGGATCAGCGCCTCGGCCGAGATCGTGGCGGTTGCCGGGACTGGCGGGGTAACGCGGCTGCCGGTGCTGGCGTCGCGGGTGCCGCTGGTGTTGCGGCGGACGCCCGACGCGGTTTACCTGGTGGGCGGGGCGGCCGGACCGATTGGCGGGGATGAGCTGGCCTTGCGGATCTCGGTCGGCGCGGGGGCGTTCCTGCGGGTGCGGACGGCGGCCGCGTCGATCGCGCTGCCCGGGCCGGACGGGCTTGAGTCGGTCCTGCGGATAACGGTCGACGTCGGAGCCGGGGCGCGGCTTGAGTATCTGCCTGAACCGGTCGTGGTGTCGGCCGGGGCGCGGCACGCGACGATCATCCGGGTGACGCTGGCCGAGGGCGCGTCGCTCCTGCTCCGAGACGAGCTGCTGCTGGGGCGGCACGGCGAGACGGGCGGGGCGGCCCGGTCCGTGCTGAACGTTGACTACGCGGGGCGGCCGCTGCTGCGGCAGTCACTAGAGGTATCGGGCGCGGATGCGGCGACGATGGGGCCGGCCGTGCTGGCCGGCCACCGGGCGGTCGGGACGGCGCTCTGGGTCGATCCGGCCGCCGATGCGGCGGTCACGACGGACGCGGCGGTCACGACGGACGCGGCGGTCACGACGGACGCGGCGGTCACGACGGACGCGGCGGTCACGACGGACGCGGCGGCGGTAGCCGTCATGCCGTTGGCCGGGCCGGGGATCCTGGTCACGGCGCTGGCCGATGACGCGGTGGCCCTCCGCCGGTGCCTGTCGGCGACGCCATCGACCCGAACCCCGACCTGTCAGCTACGCCACCGACCCCAATAGGGCCTGTCAACGGCGTAGGCGACAGGCGGCCGATCCTGTCGGCGGCGTAGGCGACCGGGGCGCGGGGCGTCGGTGCGTGGGCGACCGGGGGGAGACGATTTTGGGGTTAGAACTGGGACTTTAGGGTTTCGATCTCGCGGGTGTGGGCGCGGAGTTGTTCGAAGGCGGGGCGTTCGCGGATACGGGCCAGGGCCCAGCGGACGGCCTCGGCCCGGCTGCTGGCGATGCCCACGGTGATCAGCATGTCCAGGGTCTCCAGGTCCTCGTGGCCGAGCCTGGCCATGACCGGGGTGAGGCCGGGGCCGCCGGCCCCCGGACCGGCCGGGCCCTGGCCCAGCTGGATGACCGGTCGGGGCTTTCCCCCGGCCGGCATGTCGGTCGTGAACTGGAGGGTCACCCGCGTCGGGAGCCGGTCGAGTTCGCTCCTGAGCTCGTGCAGGGCCTCGCGGTGCCCGTCGTGGAACGCGTCGAACGCCCGCCGTCGCTCCGGTTCGTCGTCCGGCGCCTCGATGATCACCCGGGCCAGCAGCTGCCCCGGCTCGATCTCGGGCTCGTCGCCGTACTGGAGCACCTCGATCCGCTCGATCGGCGCGCCGGGAAAGCGCTCGTTTACCTTCTGGGTGAACTGCTCGCGGATGCGCGCGAGCTCGGCTTCTTCCATGACTGCCTCACTTCGGAGTTACGTGTGTAATCAGCGTAACTCGCGTTTCTCGGGCAATCAACGGAGTTGTCGGGCGGGTGGTCAGGCCGGGATGGCGGCCTTGGCGGTGGTGGAGGGGAGGCCGACCGGGCCCGGGCGGACGTGCAGCAGGCGGCCGGCCAGGGGCTGCGCCGCGAGCTGCTCGTCGGTGAGGCCGACCCGGGCGCTGGTGATGTAGAGGTCGGCGAGGTCCGGGCCGCCGAAGGCGCAGCTGGTGGGCTGGGAGACCGGGACCGGGAGCACGGCGTCGGGCTGGCCCTCGGGGGTGAACCGGCGCAGCGCGCTGCCGCCCCACATCGCCACCCACACGCAGCCGTCCGCGTCCACCGTCAGCCCGTCGGGGACGCCTTCGGCCTCGGACAGGTCGGCGAAGGCCCGGCGGGCGAACGCCTCGCCGGTCGCCGGGTCGTAGTCGAACACGTCGACTCGGCGCAGCGGCGAGTCCGCGTAGTACATCCGCGAGCCGTCCGGCGACCAGCCGAGTCCGTTGGACACGGTCACGTTCTTGACCACCGGGTTCAGCCTGCCGCCGGCGTCGAGCCGGTACAGCTCGCCCAGCGGCGCGGCCTCGGCCGTGTGCATCGACCCCGCCCAGACCCGGCCCGCGGGGTCCACCCCGGCGTCGTTGAATCGGATGTCTTCCCTGGCGGGCCCCTCGGCGATGGTCCTGGCGACCCACTGGCCGCCCCGCTCGGCCGGGAAGAGCAACGTCAGCGCGGCGCCGCCGGCGATGAGGATGCCGCCGCCGACGGCGGGGAACGCGGCCGACACCGGGCCCGGCGAGTCGGTGACCGTCTCCCCGGCGGGGAAGTAGGTCCGGTGCAGCCGCGCGCCCTCGATATCCACCCACAGCAGGCAGTCGTCCTCGGGTACCCAGTACGGGCCCTCGCCGAGCGCCGCCGTCACGTCTCCGACCGGCTCGACCACCGCCGCCACGTCAACCGTCATCATCGAGATCGCCTCCGCACTCTGCCGCTACCGGCCTCATTGACAGGCAGAGATTAACTCACGTCTACCCAGCTGAGGGCGTGACGCCACCCAGGCACTCAGTGATGGCCGGAGAGTCACCCGCGGCCGTTCGGGCAAATGGCTGTGGCTGGCTTAGTTTTTCAGGACCCGCAGGGCCGCGGCGAGAATCTCGGCCCGGTCAGCGGGCTCGAGCGGACCGCCGCTGAGCTGCACCGCGGCCAGGGTCGCGGCCTTGACGACCGCGAGCGCGGCGTTCGCGCGGATCAGCGCCGCGCGATCGGGGTCGGGGCCGGCCACCGCGGCCACCGTCTCCTCGGTGATCGTCTGCGAGGAGCGGGGCAGCTGCGCGTCGACCATCGCCAGCGCGGCCGGGTCGCGGTCGAAGATGAGGGCGAGGTCGCGGGAGTCGGCGGTGATGTCGATGATCGCGCCGAGCAGGTCCTCCGGGGTGGCGCCGTCCGGGGCGTCCAGGCTGTCGAGCAGCCGGGTGTAGCCGGTGAGCGGCCCCGCGAGCAGGCCGCCGAGGATCGCCGACTTGGACGGGAAGTGGTAGTAGAGCGCGGCCGTGGTGGTGCCGAGCTCGCGGGCGATATCGGCGATGCTCGTCCCGGTGTAGCCCTGCCGCGCGAACAGGTCGGCCGCGATGGCGAGGATCCGCTGCCTGGTGTCGGGCTGACTGCTGTCGTGCGGCTTCGCCATGAGGTAACCGTATCACTTGCTTATCGATCAGTAAGTCGCTAGCGTTTGCTTACTAATCGATAAGTAAGGAGACGTTGATGACCACTGCGATGACGACTCCAGCGGCCTTCGTGTGGACACGGCGGCACGTGCTCGCGCTCATCGTGCTGTGCCTGGCGGCGCTGCTCGACACCGTGGACGTCACCGTCGTCAACGTCGCGATGCCCGCGATCAGGGAGTCGCTGCACTTCTCCGAGAGCGGACTGTCGTGGATGGTGAACGCCTATATGGTGCCGTTCGGCGGGTTCCTGCTCCTCGGCGGGCGCGCCGGGGACCTGCTCGGACGGCGCCGGGTGCTGGTCGCCGGGACGGCGGCGTTCGCGCTGGCGTCGCTGGGATCCGCGCTGGCGCCGTCGGCCGGCGTCATGGTCGGGACCAGGGCGGCCGAGGGGCTCGCGGCCGCGTTCGTCGTACCGATGACGCTGGCCCTGCTCAGCGCCGTGTTCCCGGCCGGGCCGGGGCGCAACCGGGCGTTCGCGGTCTGGGGCGGCGTATCGGCGGCGGCGGGAACGCTCGGGCTTGTCCTCGGCGGGGTGCTCGTTACCGCGGTCGGCTGGCGGTGGATCTTCCTGGTCAACATCCCCGTCGGCGCGCTCGTGGTGGCGGCGGCGCTGCGGCTGCTGCCCGCTGACGGTCCCCGGTCTGTTACCGGGCGGGGCGGCTTCGACGTGGGCGGGGCGCTGAGCGTGACCACCGGGACGAGCCTGCTCGCGTACGCGGTGGTGCAGACCGGGAGCCAGCCGTGGGGGTCCGCCCGCACGATCGCGCTGCTGTCCGTCGCGATCGCGCTGATCGGTTACTTCGTGGTGCACGAGCGGTTCGTCGCCCGGTCGCCGCTGATGCCGCTGGCGTTGTGGCGGAGCCGGTCCGTGGCCGGCGCCAACATCGTGTCGGCGCTGGTGGCCAGCGCGCTGTTCGCGGTCTTCTACTCCACGACCCTCTACATGCAGCAGGTGCTGGACTACTCGGCGCTGCGGACCGGGCTCGCGTACGTTCCGTTCGGGCTCTCGATTCTGGTCGCCGCCTCGTTGGCGCCGGCCCTGGTATCGCTCGTCGGGATCCGCCTGACGACGATCGCGGGGGCGCTGACGTCGGTTATCGGGTTCGCGCTGCTGGCCCGCATCCCGGCCGACGGGCAGCTACTGACCGACATCATCGCGCCGACCGTCGTGGTCGGGCTCGGCGGCGGGCTGATGATCGTGCCCACCTCGATCGCGGCGATGTCCGGCGCGGCCTCCGCCGGTCACGGGGTCGCCTCGGCGCTGCTCAACGTCAGCCGCCAACTCGGCGGCGCGCTTGGGCTGGCCGTCATCTCGACCGTCGTCGCGAGCGTCAGCGCGGCCTCGGCCGGCGCCGGGCACGGGTTGCCGGCCGCGCTCACGACCGGGTTCCGGGCCGGGTTCGTGATCAGCGCCGCGCTGGTCGGTGTGAGCGTTCTCACCGCCGCGACGCTGCTGCGCGAGCAGGGCCGGGGGCAGTCGGTCAACCTGGTTGAACTGCAGGCCGGCTAGCGCCGGCTATGGCCGGCGGGCGCTGGACTGGCTACATCGATTACATACGATGGGCGGTGGTGGTCTCCCTCTGGGGGCCGGGGAGGAGCAGTCTCGATGCCCGGTGTTCTTGATGCTCGTGAGCGTGACGAGGCGATACGGAAGCTGGCCGCGGGGCCGCTCGACATCCTGGTGATCGGCGGCGGGATAACCGGCGCCGGGGCCGCCCTCGATGCGGCGTCGCGTGGCCTTCGGGTCGGCCTGGTCGAGTCCCGCGACCTGGCGGCGGGCACCTCGAGCCGGTCGAGCAAGCTCATCCACGGCGGCCTCCGCTACCTCGAGCAGGGTGACTTCAAGCTCGTCAAGGAGGCCCTGCGGGAACGCGACCTGCTGGTCAGCAGGCTCGCGCCGCACCTGGTGCGGCCGGTGCCGTTCCTCTACCCGCTCTACCGGAAGGTGGTAGAGCGGCCGTACGTCGGCGCGGGGCTGGTGATCTACGACGCCCTGGAGGGCATCAAGCGGCCCGTCCCGCACCACCGGCACCTGACCATCCGCGGCGCGCTGCGCCGGGCCCCGGCGCTGCGGCCCGACCGGCTGGCGGGCGCCATGCTGTACTACGACGCCCAGGTCGACGACGCGCGGTACACGGTCACGGTCGCGCGGACCGCCGTGCGGCACGGCGCGACCGTGCTTACCCGCGCGAGCGCGGTGTCGCTGCTGCGGGACGGCTCGCGGGTGACCGGCGCGCGGGTCCGGGATGAGGAGAGCGGGCGGACGTTCGACGTGGCGGCGACGTCGACTGTCGTCTGCGCGGGGGTCTGGTCGGACCCGGTGTTCGCGGCCAGCGGCGTGCGCGCGGGCTATCAGGTCCGGATGTCCAAGGGCGTGCACCTGGTCATGCCCCGGTCGGCGATCGAATCCGAGACCGGCATGATCATCCGGACCAGCAAGAGCGTGCTCTTCTTCATCCCGTCCGGCGACCGGTGGATCGTCGGCACCACCGACACCGAGTGGTCGGGCGACCGGGCCGAGCCCGCCGCCACCGCCGAGGACGTCGACTACATCCTCGGCGAGGCCAACCGGGTGCTGGCCCGGCCGCTGTCGCGGTCGGATGTGCTCGCCGTTTACGCCGGCCTGCGGCCCCTGGTGGCCGAGCCCGCGCCGGTTAAGGACGCCAAGCACGCCGACGGCAAGGGCGGCGCGGACGGCGGCGGTTCGGAGAAGCCGACGACCAAGCTGTCGCGCGAGCACGTGGTCGACGCGCCGCTGCCCGGGCTGGTCTCGATCGCGGGCGGCAAGTTCACCACCTACCGGCTGATGGCGAAGGACGTGGTGGACGCGGCGGTCGAGAACTTCCCCCGTCCGGTCCCGCCGTCGGTCACCGGGGAGCTGCCGCTGATCGGCGCGGACGGGCTGCCCGCGGTCCGTGCGTCGGCCCAGCGGCTGGCCGACGATTACGGCGTGCCCGTCACCTCGGTCGAGCACCTGGTCACCCGGTACGGCTCGACCGCGGTCGAGGTCCTCGAGTCGATCCGGGCGGACAAGTCGCTCGGCGTCCCCCTCACGGGGGGCGGCCCCTATCTGCGGGCCGAGGTCGCCTACGCCGTCACCCACGAGGGCGCGCTGCACGTCGCCGACGTGCTCGCCCGCCGCGTGCGGCTGCTCATCGAGTCGGCCGACTCGGGGGCGTCGGTCGCGCCCGAGGTCGCCGCGATCATGGCGCCGCTGCTGGGCTGGAACCGACGCCGCCGGGCGGCCGAGGTCCGCGAGTACCAGGCCTTCGCCGCCACCAACGCCGCCGCCCTGCGGGCCCCGGCCGCCGCGATCGGGGACGCGCCGGACAAGGAGCTCGTGCCGGCCTAAGGGGTTGGCACCTGGGTGGGTTAGTTACATTTTTACAATCTGGTTACAAGGGATATATTTGCCGCCAGCAATGTAGGGAGGTCCCCCGGTCGGGGCGAGGCCGTCGGGACGGAGTCTGCTGGTGGACCTTAACCCCTACGTGGTGCTCGGCAGCGCCATCGTCGGCCTGCTCGTCGGGCTCACCGGGGCCGGGGGCGGGGCGCTGATGACGCCGATGCTGATCCTGCTCTTCAACGTGAAGCCATCGACGGCGATCTCCAGCGACCTGGTCGCGGCGGTGGTGATGCGGCCGGTCGGGTCCGCCGTCCACATGCGCAAGGGCACCGTTAACTACGGGCTGGTCGGCTGGATGTGCCTGGGATCGGTGCCGATGGCGTTTCTCGGCGCGTACCTGCTGCACCTGTTCGGCGGCAGCACCGCCCAGCAGGCCAACGTCGAGACCCTGCTCGGCGCGGCGCTGCTGGTCGGCACGGCGGGGATGCTGCTTCGCTCCTGGCTCGACCGGCGGACCGGCCAGCAGCGGACGCTGAGGATCGAGGCGCTCAGGATCAGGCCCTGGATCACGGTCGCGATCGGCGCGGTCGGCGGGCTCATCGTCGGCATGACGTCGGTCGGGTCCGGGTCGCTGATGATCGTGCTGCTGCTGTTCGCCTACCCGGCGCTGTCGGCCGGGCAACTGGTCGGGACCGACCTCACCCAGGCGGTGCCGCTGACGGCCGCCGCCGCGCTCGGCGCGCTGGCGTTCGGGCACGTGCAGTTCGGGGTGACCATGGCGCTGGTGATCGGCTCGGTCCCGGCCGTGCTGGTCGGGTCGCTGCTGTCCTCGCGGGCGCCGGACAAGTACATCCGGCCGGTCATCACCTTCGTGATCTTCGCCTCGGGGCTGAAGTACGCGGGGATGGGCACGACCGCGCTCGGCTGGACGCTCTGCCTGGTGCTGCTGGGGTGCGGCGGGTACTGGCTGGCGCGGAACAAGCCCTGGCGGGCTGATCCGAGGGCGGGCGAGGCGGATCCGGGGCCCCCGCAGGAGCTGACGGCTGACATTCTTAATAGGTGACGGACGGACGTCAGAGCCAGAGCCAGAGCCAGGGTCTCGATCACGAGCCGGGGACCGGGAGCGCGGCGCCGATGCAGGCGGCGGTTCGGGATGAGGGGCCGCAGTTCGCGCTGCCGTTGGTCGTGCGGGTGGAGCGCGGGGATCCGCCGACGCGGACCGATGCGCTCGAGGGGGCGGGGCAGGCTGTCCTGGAGTTCCTGTCCGACCCTCGGGTGACCGGGGTCGACGGGGTGGACGGGGAGTGGACGGCCGTCGAGCGCGCCTGGGAGGACGCGCGGATCCGGAAGGTGGTGCGGCGGGCTCGCGGGGCCGCCTGGGAGCGGGCCCGGGCGCTGCCGGGGATTACCGTGGTGCACGGGACGGCCGAGGTGCGCGTGTACCCGCCGGTGCCGGTCGACGACTGGCCCGCCGATCTGGCCAGGCTGCAGGTCTCCGGTACCGACTTCACCGACCCGACGCCGCCGGGAGACGTGCCCGACGGGGTCCCGGTGCTGTGGCTGAATCCGGAGCTCCCGATGTCGACAGGAAAAGCCATGGCCCAGGTCGGCCACGGTGTGCAGTTGGCGTGGTGGGAGCTGGAACCCACGGTCCGTTCGACATGGAGAGATGTTGAATTTGACCTTCGGGTCCGGACGGCCGGAGTCGGCCAGTGGAAGGAACTGCTGGCAAGCGGGCTGCCGGTGGTGACCGACGGCGGATTCACCGAGGTGGCGCCCGGGTCGGCCACGGTCGTGGCCGATCACCCGGCGTTGCGGGCAAGTTTGTGACGTCTGAGACTGGTGTGAAAATAGGTATCGACGCTGTCAGCTGATCAGTTTCTTTCTCGCTAAAAATGCGGCTTCCCGTGCTATTTCTTCACCCTGCGGAGCTATTGCCTCAATAAGATGCCCCCGACGTCGCTTCGCGTGGGGGGAGGGACAGCGCCATGGCCGCGCAGCCCACGACCGCGCCGGTCCTGTCCGGGCCGGTGCCGCCGCTGGCGGCTGGCTTCACCTCGCGCCAGGAGACCGGGTTCCGGCTGGCGGACGGGTTCCGCCCGGGCGAGACGATCCTGCTGGTCCCGCCGCCGGGCGGGGACCTCGACGGCGGCCCGGCCCCGGCGGGCAAGGCGGCCGAGGCCGTCGGCGGAACCGGGAAGACCCAGCTCGCGGTCGGCTTCGCGCACCAGCTGTGGTCCACCCGCTCGGTCGACCTGCTGGTCTGGGTGGGGGCAGGAAACCGGACCGCGATCGTGGCCGGCTACGCGCGCGCCGCCGCCGACCTCAACCTGGCCGAGGCCGGCGCCGGGGCAGGAGCCGGAGCCGGGGCATGGGCCGGCGAGACGGCCGACGCCGGCGCCCAGCAGTTCCTTGACTGGCTGCGCCGCACCCAGCGCCGCTGGGCGGTCGTGCTCGACGGGGTGGCGTCGCCGGTCGACCTCGACGGGCTCTGGCCGCGGGGCCCGGCCGGCCAGGTCGTGGTCACCACCCGGCTGCCCGCGCAGGAACTGGCCGACCCCGGCGCCCGACGGACGGCCTACGGCGTCCCCGGGTTCAGCCGGCGCGAGGCGGTCGGCTACCTCAACACCCGGCTGGTCAGCTTCCCCGACCAGCGGATCGAGGCGCTCGACCTGGCCGAGGACATCGAGGGGCTGCCGCTCGCGATCGCGCTGGCGGCCAGCGTGATCATCGTGGCCGAGAGCACCTGCCGGGAGTACCGGGCCGAGCTCGCGCAGCGGCTGCGCACCACCGCGCCGGCCGCCATCGACGGCTGCCCGCGGTCGCTGCTCGCCACCTGGTCGCTCGCGGTCGAGTACGCGCACGAGATGCCGCCGACCGGCCTGGCCTGGCCCGCCCTCGCGTTCGCGTCCATGCTCGACACCGGCGGCATCCCGGCGGCGGTGCTCATCTCCCCGGCCGCCTGCGCGTACATCACCGGCCAGCCCGACGCCGGGGGGGCGGAGCAGAATCTGGTCAAGACCGCCTACGACGCCCTCGAACGGCTCGGGCTGCTGTCCGTCGACGCGACCAGCCCCGCGCGCACCGTCTGGCTGCACTCCAGCGTCCGCGCCTGCGTCCGCGCCTACCTCGCCCCCGCCAGCATCGACGAGGTGGTGCAGGCGGCGGCGACCGCGCTGGCCGAGGCGTGGCCCGCCACCGGGGCGTCAGCGGACCTCAGCCAGGCGCTGCGCGACTGCACCGCCGCCCTGCACGCCTTCGCGGGCGACCTGCTGTGGAAGCCGGAGGCCCATCCGGCCCTCGTCCGATCCGGGATGTCGCTGCTCGAGGAGCCGGTGCTCGCGGACGGCGCGATCCGGTACTGGCAGGCGATGGCGAGCGCCTCCGGTCAGCTGCTCGGACCGGGGCACGCGCAGTCGATCATCTCCCGCGGCCGGCTGGCCGACGCCTACGTGGCGGCCGGCCGTCCGGCCGAGGCGCTCGCGTCGGCCGAGGCGGCGCTGGCCGACCGCGAGCGGACGCTGGGGCCCGAGCACCCGGAGACGGTGACCGCGCGGGTCAACGCGGCCCGCTCGCTCGAGGCGGCCGACCGGACGGCCGAGGCAATCGCGCTGTACGAGCAGGCGCTGGGCTCGCGCGAGCGGATGTTCGGCGGGACGCACCGGGAGACGCTGGCGGTGCGGGCGCAGCTCGCGGCCGCGTACTCGGCGGCCGGACGGCGCGGCGACAGCATCAGGCTCTACGAGCAGACCCGGTCCGACGCCGCGCAGGCCCTGGGCCCGCTGCACCCGGACACGCTGGCGGCGGGGGCCGGCCTGGCGGCCGCCTACGCGGCGGCGGGCCAGCACCGGGAGGCGATCTCCGCCTACCAGCGCGCGCTGGCCGACCGCGAGCGGGCTCAGGGAGCCGAGCATCCGGACACGGCGGCGGTGCGAGCGCAGCTCGCGAACGCCTACCGGCTCGGCGGCAAGCTCAAGGACGCGATCGCGGCCTATGAGCGGGTGCTGGCCGACCGGTCGCGGGTGCTCGGGGAGGACCATCCCGACACGATCACCGCCCGCGGCAGCCTGGCCTACGCCTACCGGAGCGCCGGGCGGCTGAAGGACGCCGTGCCGCACTACGAACGGGTGGTGGCCGACCGGGAGCGGATCGGCGGCCGGGACCACCGCGACACCATCGCCGCCCGCGCCGTCCTGGCCGCCGCCTACCAGCAGGCGCGGCGGATGCGGGACGCCGTCGACGCCTTCGAGCAGGCCGTCGCCGACGGCGACCAGGCACTCGGCCCGGGTGACGTCGAGGCGCTGACCACCAGGTACAACCTGGCGGTGGCGTACTCCGAGGCCGGCCGGCTGACGGACGCGGTCACGATCCTGCGCCGAACCCTGGCCGACTGCGAGGGCTACCTGGGCCCCGACCACCCGGTGACGAGCACGGTCAGGGAGCACCTGCAGGCCGCCACCCGGTGACGGCGACAGGCGTGCCGCGCAGGCGCGTCACGCAGCCACGCACGCACGCAGCCACGCAGCCACGCACGCAGGCAGTTACCAGAAGCGACAGAGGGGCACATGGCACCAACCCAGTTCGACTACATCATCGTCGGCGGCGGCTCGGCGGGCAGCGCGCTGGCCGCGCGGCTGTCGGCCGACGCGACCACCCGGGTGCTCGTCCTCGAGGCCGGACGGCCCGACTTCATCTGGGATCCGTTCATCCACATGCCGGCCGCGCTGACCTTCCCGATCGGCTCGCAGTTCTACGACTGGAAGTACGAGAGCGAGCCGGAGCCGTTCCTGGGCGGGCGGCGGATCTACCACGCGCGCGGCAAGGTGCTCGGCGGCTCCTCCTCCATCAACGGGATGATCTTCCAGCGCGGCAACCCCCTCGACTACGAGCGCTGGGGCGCCGACCCCGGCATGTCGTCCTGGGACTACGCGCACTGCCTGCCGTACTTCAAGCGGATGGAGAACTGCCTGGCGGCCGTGCCGGGGACGCAGGACGAGCCGTTCCGCGGTCATGACGGGCCGCTGACGCTCGAGCGCGGGCCGGCCACCAACCCGCTGTTCGGCGCGTTCTTCTCGGCCGCCCAGGAGGCCGGGTACTCGCTCACCAACGACGTCAACGGCTACCGGCAGGAGGGGTTCGCCGCCTTCGACCGGAACATCTCGCGCGGGCGGCGGCTGTCGGCGGCGCGGGCCTACCTGCACCCGGCCATGTCGCGGCCGAACCTGAAGGTCGTCACGATGGCGCACACCACGCGGATCCTGTTCTCGGGGACGCGCGCGACCGGGGTCGAGTTCGTGCTCCGCGGCGGGGTCGGGATGCGCGGGGTCAACGTCGTCGACGTCTCGTCCGCGCCGCGGCGCGCGTACGGCGGCGAGGTGATCGTCTGCTCCGGGGCGTTCGGGTCGCCGCAGCTGCTGCAGCTGTCGGGGGTGGGCAACGCGGCCGAGCTGTCCGGGCTCGACATCGACGTGGTGGCGGATCTGCCCGGCGTCGGCGAGAACCTGCAGGATCACCTCGAGGTGTACATCCAGTACGGGTCGAAGCAGCCGGTCTCGGTCGCGCCCGCGCTGAAGTGGCGGAACCGGCCGGGGGTGGCGCTGCAGTGGGCGCTGGCGCGGTCGGGACCAGGCGCCACCAACCACTTCGAGGCGGGCGGGTTCGCGCGGTCGAACGACTCCGTCGCTTACCCGAACCTCATGTTCCACTTCCTGCCGATCGCGATCCGGTACGACGGGTCGGCGCCAGCCGGGGGGCACGGCTACCAGGTGCACATCGGGCCGATGTACTCGGACTCGCGCGGGTCGGTCAAGATCAAGTCGACCAGCCCGTTCCAGCACCCCGCGCTGCGGTTCAACTACCTGTCCACGCCGACCGACCGGCAGGAGTGGACCGAGGCGATCGCGATCGCGCGCCGGATACTCAACCAGCCCGCGTTCGACGAGTTCAACGCCGGCGAGCTGTCGCCCGGGCCATCGGTTTCGTCCGAGTCGTCGGTGCTCGAGTGGGTCGCGCGGGACGCGGAGACCGCGCTCCACCCCTCCTGCACCTGCGCGATGGGCACCGGGCCGCAGTCGGTCACCGATCCGGGGTCACTGCGGGTGCACGGGGTCGACGGGCTGCGCGTCGTCGACGCGTCCGTCATGCCCTATGTGACCAACGGCAATATCTACGCCCCGGTCATGATGATCGCGGAAAAGGCGGCGGACCTGATCGCCGGCAACACGCCGCTTCCGGCCCAGCAAATCGGTTTTTACCGCCACCATCCGGACGGGTCCGCGGGATAGGCCTGGGCTGCCCCAACCACCCGGGGAAGTGCGGCGAACGGGGGCGCCAGAGGCGCGTTGGCCAGCGTGCATGTCGGCTGGCGGCCGTGCCCACATGATGGAACCAATCTGGTCTATAGCGGTGAATGTCTGGACAGTTCGCCGGGCATCTCACCATCATCGGTACTAATCCACGACGGCTTAGCAGGAGATAGCAACGCATGTCTTCGCCAGAAGATGACCCGCTGCCCGAGGCAGTCATGCTCGTGGAGGGGGCCGTTGCCGCCGGCCTGAAGCTGCGGCTGCTCGGCGGGCTGGGCGTCCGCGTGCTCTGCCCGGACTTCCCGCCCAGGCTCCGGGCCGGCCAGGACATGGACCTGGCCTGCGCGGGCAAACGCCGCCGGGACGTCGCGGCCTACCTGGAGAAGAGCGGCTGCGTCCCCGACAAGATGTTCAACAACCTCAACGGGGACCGGCAGATGTACTTCATCGCGCCGTCCGGGCGGCCCATCGACGTCATGGTCGACCGGCTCGTCATGTGTCACACGCTCGACTTCCGATCCTCGCTCGGCAACTCTTCGCTCACCCTCGACCCGGCCGATCTGCTCCTGTCCAAGCTGCAGATCTTCGAGCTCAACGCCAAGGACGTGCACGACATCACCCACCTGCTGTCCGGCCTGCCGGTCGGCGACGGCTCTTCGGGGCCGTTCATCGACGTCGCCCGCTTCCGGGAGGTGGTCGGCGCTGACTGGGGCTGGTGGCGGACCAGCACCGGCAGCCTGGAGAAGCTGCCCGGGCTGCTGGCGGAGAACCCCGCCCTGGTGCCGCCCGACGCCCGATTCGACCCCCTCACCCAGGCGACGCTGCTCCTCGACGCCGCCGCGTCCGCGCCCAAGTCGATGAAGTGGAAGCTGCGCGCCAACGTCGGCGACCGCGTCCGCTGGTACGAGCTGCCCGAAGAGGTAGCGCACTGAGCTGTACCTCCCCTGAGAAAGCGGCACCCCATGAAGATGTTCTTCGCAACCGACATCCACGGGTCAGAGATCTGCTGGCGGAAGTTCCTCAACGCCGCCGCGTTCTACAAGGCCGACCTGGTGGTGCTCGGGGGCGACGTCACCGGCAAGGTCATGGTCCCGATCATCGCCTACCCGGGCTACTGGGAGGTCACGATCAGGGGCGAGCGGCGGCGCCTGGAGACCAGGGAGGAGTTGCTCGAGGCGGAGCGGCAGCTGCGCGACCGGGGCTCTTACCCGGCGATCGTGACCAGGGACGAGCTCGACGCGCTGAGCGCTTCCGGCGAAGGCGGGATCACCCAGCGGTTCAACGCCGAGATGACCCGCTCGCTCGACCGGTGGCTGGACATGGCCGACGGCAAGCTGCGCGGCGGGGCGATCCCGTGCGTGCTCAACGGCGGTAACGACGACATCTTCGAGATCGACCCGATCCTGGAGGCGGCGCCGTCGGTCACGTTCGCCGAGGGCAAGGTCATCGACCTCGGCGGGTTCACCATGGTCTCGATGGGGTGGACCAACCCGACCCCGTGGGACACCCACCGCGAGGCGCCCGAGGACCAGCTCGCGGCCAAGATCGACGCGATCGTCGGCCAGGTCCCGGGCGTGAGCATGGACCGGACGATCTTCAACTTCCACGCCCCGCCCTACGGCACCGGCCTCGACGAGGCCCCCGCGCTGGACGCCACCATGCGCCCCAAGCACGGCGGGGCGGTGCTCGAGCCGGTCGGCTCGACCGCGGTGCGGGAGTCGATCCTGCACTATCAGCCGATGCTCTCGGTCCACGGCCACATTCACGAGAGCCGCGGCGTGGCCAAGCTCGGCCGGACCCTGACCGTCAACCCGGGCAGCTCATACGGAGATGGCGTTCTTCAGGCGGCTCTGATCGATATGAACCCAAAAAACGGCAAAATTAAGTATGTCCTTGTGAATGGCTGAGCTGTTATGGTGCTGGCGGTACATACCGGCGCTAAAGTCGCGTTTGTCTATTTAACAGGTAATCCGTTTAACAGTTCGAAGTGGTGAATAACGCAAGGGGTTTGACCATTCGGCTGAGGCTCACGGATTGGGCCGTTCCCCGAGGAGGGACTTCATGGCTACCGAAGT
>Ga0302314_10010727_pt1 | contig 16005 bp, 15 predicted proteins | sample III_Palsa_N2_3_FD_200533 | JGI IMG/M metagenome (GOLD analysis project Ga0302314, IMG submission 200533) | Peat permafrost microbial communities from Stordalen Mire near Abisko, Sweden - III_Palsa_N2_3 | ecosystem: Environmental > Terrestrial > Soil > Palsa > Peat permafrost | place: Sweden... | reverse complement strand
AACGTGAATTGAAGGGCGAAGTCGCGCCAGGGCGGAGCGAGGACGCGGCCGCCGCCTTCGACAAGATGTCCCAGACCGTCCGCCGGACCGCCGCCCTCGAGGCCAGGCTCGCCGAGGGCGTGGAGGCCCGCCACGAAGGCCTGATGACGCAACGCGCCGAGCGCCGCACGGCCCGTTCGGCCGCCCACGAAACCGCCGTGGGCGACGCGATCATCGGCGGCCTGCACGACGCCTGGGCCGCCGACTGTTCAGATACGGAATACAACGACCTGGCCGACCGATTGCTGGACGACGCCCGGGAATATCTCGTCGACGCCGACGAAATGCGCGGCTATCTCGATCGCCCGGTCGGCGAGACGGTCGCTCGCCTCTGCGCCGCCCTGGGCCTGGACCCGGAAGCCTGCGAGCCCGACGGCGACGCCTGGCGCGTCCGCCGCCCGCCCCTCAATTTCGAACTGCGGCTGGAAGAAAGAGTGCGGAAGTTTCCTCCTCCCTCCCCCGAAGTGGGGAGGGACAGATCGCGAAGCGATCAGGGTGGGGAAGTGTCGATGAAACCCCACGCGGCCGTTGAGTCGGCGACATTTCCCCACCCTGACGGCGGAGCCTGTCCTCGGGCGCGCGCTTCGCGCGACCCGGGGGCCGTCTGTCCCTCCCCATAAAGGGGAGGGAGGGAGCGGCTTCAGCGCCTCCCTAAACTATCTTTCATGAATTGGTACCTTGTATCACACGGTACCTTGCGATAGATACTCGCTCATCGAAAAGGAGCGGCGCATCGTGGTCGAAGCGGTACAGGTTCAGCTGAAGAAGGGGGTTCTCGAGCTCTGCGTGCTCGCGCTGCTCTCCCGCGGCGACGCCTACGGCTATGACATCGCCAGCCGCCTGGCCAAGGGCATCGGCATGGGGGAGGGGACCATCTACCCGCTCATGCGCCGCATGCAGACCGACGGCCTGGTCGACACCTACCTGGTGGAAAGCACCTCGGGACCGCCGCGCAAATACTACAAGCTCACCAACCGGGGCCGCGAGAGTTTCGCCGCCCAGCAATCCGAATGGACCGCGTTCTCCAACGCGGTCAACGACATCCTGGGGAACGTAGAATGACACGTCAGGCCTTCCTCGATCGGCTGCGCGCGGGATTGCGCGGACTGCCGTCGCCGACCATCGTCGAGATCATCACCGACTATGACACCCACTTTTCCGAGGGGGTCGCGGCGGGACGCAGTGAGGCGGAGATCGCCGCCGCGCTGGGGGACCCCGACCGGGTCATCCGCGAACTGCGCGCCGAGGCGGGGCTGAAGCGCTGGGAGGAGCAGAGAAACCCCTCCGCCGCCGCCAACGCCGTCCTCGCGGTGCTGGGCCTGGGCGCCATCGACATCCTTGTGCTGCTGCCCATCGTCCTGTCGATCGCCGGAACCCTTGTGGGTTTCCTGGTCGCGTCCTTCGTGCTGCTGGGCGTGGGCGCGCTGATGTTCGCGGCCGGGCCGTTCTTCATCATCGGCGCACCGGTGGCGGCGATCGTCCTGACCGGCCTGGCGCTGATCTCCGCCGGGACATGCTTTGGTTGCCTCACCAGCGCCGCCACCATCGGCTTCGTCAATGCGGTGGTCTGGTACGGCCGGTTGCATATCAGACTGCTGAAGCCAGCCCTCGAACCCCCTCATCTCGACCAGAAGGAGATCGTCGCGTGATCCGGACGCTCTTGCTCATCGCCGCCGTGAGCTTCGTGCTCGCCATCGGCTTCTTCGCCGGCGCCATGGCCATCGTCGGGGGGCCCTTCTATCTCGATGACGGCTGGCATTTCCGCCGCACCTACGTCAGCGACCTCGACATCGACGTCGAACACAAACCCCCGACCGTGATCAAGGCCTCCGCCGACACGCAGTGAGTCAGGTGAGTCAAAAGAAGCGCACCACGAAGACACGAAGGACACAAAGAGACCGCGGCCTACCGCGCCGCAGGCGCAATCAGCCGCATCATTGAAGTGACCGACGGCTTCGCCGTCCAAAACTCCCTTCGTGTCCTTCGTGTCTTTGTGGTGCGCTTTTCTTTCACTGGCCAGATTGCCCGCCGCGCATCGGGCTTGACTGACCCGGCGTAGGGGCGCGGAGTTGGGCGCAAAACCGGGAGCGCCCTTGATGAACTTCGAATTTTCCGACGAACAGAAGCAGATGGCCGCCGAGGCGCGGCGGTTCCTCGCGGCCAAGTGTCCGACCACCGCGGTGCGCGCCATCCTCGAAGGCCCCGAGCCCTACGACAAAGCCCTGTGGAAGGGCCTGGCCGAGATGGGCTTCCTGGGCGTCGTCATCCCTGAAGAGTACGGCGGCCTGGGCCTCGGCTACCTCGAGCTGTGCGTGATCGCCGAGGAGATGGGCCGCGCGCTCGCTCCCGTGCCCTTCTCCTCGTCGGTCATGCTGGCCACCGAGTTCCTGCTGGTGGCCGGAAGCGACGACCAGAAGGCCACGTGGCTGCCCAGGCTCGCCTCCGGCGAGGCGATCGGGACCTTCGCCTTCGCCGAGAAGGCCGGCGCCGTCACCCCCAAGACCATCCAGCTCGCCGCCGCCAACGGCCGGCTGACCGGAACCAAGACCGCCGTGCCGGACGGCGAGATCGCCGACTTCGCCATCGTCGCGGCCCGCTCGGGAAGCCAGGTGTCGCTGCACCTGGTCGATCTGACGGCGCCGGGTGTCACGCGCACGCCGCTCGACACCATCGATCCCTCGCGCGGCCACGCCCGGATCGACTTCGCCGATGTCGAGGCGCAGCCGCTCGGCGGCTCCGCCGACGGCTGGCGGATCCTCACGCAAGTCTTCGACCGCGCCGCCATCCTGACCGCGTTCGAACAGATCGGCGGCGCCGATCGGGCGCTGGAGATGGCGCGCGACTACGCGCTGGAGCGCATGGCGTTCGGCCGGCCGATCGGATCGTTCCAGGCCATCAAGCACATGCTCGCCGACATGTACGTCTCGGCCACCCTGGCGCGTTCCAACGGCTACTACGGGGCCTGGGCGCTCTCGACCGGCGCTGCCGAACTGCCGGAGGCCGCCGCGACCGCCCGGGTCAGCGCCACCCAGGCGTTCCAGCATTGCGCCAAGAACAACATCCAGGTCCACGGCGGCATGGGCTTCACCTGGGCCTTCGACTGCCACCTCTTCTACCGCCGCTCCAACCTCCTCGCCCTCAACCTCGGCAGCCTCTCCCAATGGGAAGACAAACTCATCGAACGCATGCGCGCCCGAAACACGGCGGCCTGAAGTAAAGCGCACCACAAAGGCACGAAGGACACGAAGTGGCAGATGAGCGCACGGAAAATGCGGCGCAAGCCGCCGTCGACGCGGGGCTCAAGGTCCATCGCACCCTGGGTCCAGGCTTGCTCGAGTCGGCCTATGAACACTGCCTCGCCTATGAATTGGCGGAGCGAGGCATAAAGGTCGAACGACAGGTCTTCCTGCCGGTATTCTATGGTCGGTTGAAATTGGACGCGAGCTATCGACTTGATATAGTCATCGACCAAGTCCTGATCATTGAGATAAAAGCGGTCGATATCCTGCTCCCGTTACACCATGCGCAACTCTTGACATATCTGAGACTGTCTCAACTGCAGTTGAGGCTGCTCATGAATTTCAATGTCGCCCTGTTCAAACAAGGCCTCAAACGCATCGCCTTGTAACTTCCTCCTTCGTGTCCTTCGTGCCTTTGTGGTGCGCTTTCCTTATCTCGGAGCCGAGCTATGAATTTTGACGATACGCCTCAGGAAGCCGCCTTTCGCGCGCAAGTGCGCGCATGGATCGACGCCAATGCGCCCACCCACCTGCTCGAGGGTCTGCGCGCCTCCGGGTTCGGCGGCCTCAACCTCGGCGACGTCGACCCGATAACCCTCTCCAAGGACTGGCAGAAGAAGAAGGCGCAGGCCGGATGGGCCTGCCTGCATTGGCCCAAGGAATACGGCGGCCGCGGCGCCACCCCGATCGAGCGGGTGATCTGGGGCCAGGAGGAAGGGCCGTACGGCGCGCTCGGCGGCGTGTTCATCATCGGCCACGGCATGTGCGGCCCCACCATGATGGCCTTCGCCTCCGAGGAGCATAAGCGCCGCTACCTGCCGCCCCTCGCCGCCGGCGAGGAGATCTGGTGCCAGCTGTTCAGCGAGCCGGCCGGCGGCTCCGACTTGGCGGGTCTGCGCACGCGCGCCGAACCGGCCACCGACGGGTCGGGCGACTGGATCATCAACGGCCAGAAGATCTGGACCAGCGGCGCCCACTATTCGGACTACGGCATCCTGATCACCCGCACCGACCCCAACGTGCCCAAGCACAAGGGCATGACCATGTTCTTCCTGGACATGCATTCGCCGGGCATCGAGATCCGACCGATCAAGCAGGCCAATGGCCAGTCGGGCTTCAACGAGGTCTATTTCACCGACGTGCGGATCCCCGACTCGCAGCGGCTGGGCGCGGTCGGCGAGGGCTGGAAGGTGTCGCTGACGACCTTGATGAACGAGCGCCTGTCGATCGGCTCGGGGATGTCGACCGGCTTCCCGGAACTGTTCGATCTGTGCAGCCGCATCGAGACCGAGAACGGCCTGGCGGTCGACGATCCCGCCGTGCGCTCCAAGCTGGCGACCTGGGCCGTGCGCACCACCGGGCTGAAATACACCGGCTTCCGCGCCCTCTCGGCCCTGTCGCGCGGCGAGACCCCTGGGCCGGAGAACTCGATCGGCAAGCTGGTCGCCGGCCCGACCATGCAGGAGATCGCCATGTTCGCCGAGGACCTGCAGGCCCAGGCCGGGGTGATCAGCGATCCCGAGATCGCCGCGGCCAACGGGCGGTTCCAGGCCATGCTGCTGCGCTCTCCGGCGACGCGCGTCGAAGGCGGCACCGACGAGATCCTGCGCAACATCATCGCCGAACGGGTGCTTGGCCTGCCGGCCGACATCCGCGTCGACAAGGACGTTCCTTTCAACCAGATCCCGACCAGCGGTCGGACTTGAGGAGAGGCGCATGAGCCACGAACATCTGATCATCGAGCCGCGCGGCGACGCCCTGTGGGTGACCATGAACCGGCCCCACCGCCTCAACGCGCTCAACCCGGGCCTGGTCAAGGAACTGCGCGACCTGTTCGTGGACCTCTACTGGCGCCACGACGTGCGCGTGGTGGTGCTGCGCGGGGCCGGGTCCAACTTCTGCGCCGGCCTCGACCTCAAGGAACGCGGCAACGGTGGCCCGACCGGGCCCTCCGCCGGTCTTGTCAGTCAGAGAAGCATCAGTGAGATCGTCATGGCCATGCGGCGCTGCCCGCAGCCGATCGTGTCGCTGATCGACGGCGCGGCCGCGGGCGGCGGCTTCGCCCTGGCGCTGGCCTCGGACGTGCGCATCGCCACGCGCACGCTCAAGATGAACGCGGCCTTCATCCGCATCGGCCTGTCGGCCTGCGACATCGGGGTCAGCTACTTCCTGCCGCGCATGGTCGGCTCATCGGTGGCCGCCGAACTGATGCTGACCGGGCGCTTCATCCGCGCCGACCGGGCCCTGGCCCTGGGACTGGTGAGCGCCGTCGTCGAGCCGGACGCGCTGGAAGCCGAGGGCGAGGCGATGGTCGCCGACATGCTGCACGCCACACCGTTGGGATTGCGGCTGACCAAGGAATGCCTCAACCACTCGATCGACGCCGGTGGGCTGGAAGCGGCGGTCGCGATGGAGGACCGCAACCAGATCCTGTGCGCCCAGGGCGAGGATTTCCGCGAAGGCGTCGCGGCATTCCTGGAGAAACGGGCGCCTGTGTACGGGCCCGCGCGCTAGACTTGATCCGCTGGCTCACCGACTTCCTCGCTCGCATGGATGCGCGGGCGTGGCGCAGCATCGCCGTGTCGTTCGCCCTGTTCGGCGGCGTCGGCCTCGTCTTCCTGTTCGGCGCCAAGCTGCTGGGGATCAGCGGCGCCGGCGCCGCCCGCGAATGGCTGGCGCTCGCCAGGGGTCCCTGGGCGCTGCCCGCCGCGGTCGCCGCCTTCGCGGCCCTGGCCTTCCTCGGCGTACCGCAGTTCGTGCTGATCGCCGCCGCGGTCGTAGTGTTCGGACCCTGGTGGGGCGCGCTTTACAGCTGGGTCGGCACCCTGGTCTCTGCGCTCGTCGGGTTCTGGATGGGCCGCACGTTCGGCGGACGTCTGCTCAAGGACCTGCGGAGTGAGAGCGTCGAGCGCTTCACCGGCCTGCTGGCGCGCAACGGCTTCCTCGCCAGCCTGGTGATCCGCCTGGCCCCGTTCGCGCCGTTCGTGGTCGTCAACATGGCGGCGGGCGTCGCCGCGATCTCCTGGATCGACTTCGTCGCCGGCACTGGCCTTGGCATCGTGCCGAAGATCGCCTTGACCGCCTTCGCCGGACGCGCGGCGATCGGCGCGCTCGGCGGGGCTGGCGGCGTCGCCTTCGTCGCCCTGGCTGCCGCCGTCCTGCTATGGCTGGGGGCGGCGCAACTGGCGCGGCGCTGGCTCGCCCGTGGACGCCGGCCCGGTGAATAGTGTCGCCGCCAGAGGCTCGACGATATTGACCAGGGGGCCGGTGGAGGCGCACCTGAGCGTATGACCGCTGAAATCGGACAGTTCGCGCTGATCCTCGCGCTCGCGCTCGCCTGCATACAGGCGGGGGCCCAGCTGTGGGGCGCGTCACGCGGTGACGGCGCCCTGATGGCGGTCGGCCGAAACGCGACCCTGCTGCAGGCGGTGTTCGTCGCCCTGGCCTTCGGATGCCTGGCCGCCCTCTACCTCTCCAACGACTTCTCGGTGGCCCTGGTGGCGCAGCACAGCAACAGCGCCCAGCCGCTGATCTATCGCCTAGGCGCCACCTGGGGCAGTCACGAGGGCTCGATGCTGCTCTGGGTGCTGATCCTGGCCATCTACGGCGGCGCCGTCGCGGTGTTCGGCGGGACCTTGCGCGAGACGATGCGCGCGCGGGTGCTGGGCGTGCAGGGCCTGCTGGGCGCGGCCTTCATCGGCTTCCTGATCTTCACCTCCAATCCGTTCACGCGGCTGGTCCCGGTCCCCGCGGACGGCGGCGAGCTCAACCCGATCCTGCAGGACCCCGGCCTCGTCTTCCACCCGCCCATCCTCTACCTCGGCTACGTCGGCCTCTCGATCGCCTTCTCCTTCGCCGTCGCCGCCCTGATCGAGGGAACCGTCGACGAGGCCTGGGCGCGGTGGGTGAGGCCGTGGGTGCTGGCCTCCTGGCTGTGCCTGACCGTCGGCATCACCGCCGGCAGCCTGTGGGCCTACTATTCGCTCGGCTGGGGTGGCTGGTGGTTCTGGGATCCGGTGGAGAACGCCTCGTTCATGCCCTGGCTGCTGGCGACGGCGCTCCTGCATTCGGCCCTGGTTCTGGAGAAACGCGGGGCGTTGATCAGCTGGACGATCCTGCTGGCGATCCTGGCCTTCTCACTGAGCCTCGTCGGCACTTTCCTGGTGCGCTCGGGCGTATTGACCAGCGTGCACGCCTTCGCCCTGGACGCGCGGCGAGGCGTCTATATCCTGGCGATCATCGCCGTTTTCACCGGCTCGGCCCTGGCGCTGTTCGCCTGGCGCGCCCCGGCGATGCGGACCGGCGCCCTGTTCGCACCGCTCTCGGTCGAGGGCGGGATCACTCTGAACAACCTCTTCCTGCTGTGCGCCACGGCGACGGTGTTCCTCGGCACCTTCTATCCGGTGTTCGTCGAGGTGTTCAGCACCGACGCGATCACCGTTGGGCCGCCCTACTACAAGCTCACCTTCATCCCCCTGGTGTTGCCGCTGCTGCTGCTGGCAGGCCTCGGCCCGCTGATGAGCTGGCGACGCGACGACCTGAAAACGCTTGCTCGCCGGGTAATGTGGCCCGCCGTGATCGGCGTCATCGCGCTGGTCGCCGCCGCGCTGCTGTTCGGTCCGGGCAAGATTCTCAACGTGCTCGGCATGGCGCTCGGCGTCTGGCTGATCGCGTCGGCCAAGCTGATCATGCTGCGCCGCTGGCGCGTCGGGCAGGTGGGGTTGGGTCAGAGCCTGCGGCTGGCGCGGGCGACGCCGCTGGCCATCTGGGCGGTGGCGCTGGCTCACGGCGGCCTCGGGGTGACCACGCTCGGCATCTCCGGCGTGACCGCTTGGCAGACCAACAAGGTCTTGAGCATGACCGCCGGCCAGCAGGTCGCGTTGGGCGGCAAGACGGTCACGCTCGATCAGGTGCGGATCGTGCGCGGTCCGAACTATGAGGCCAATCAGGCGCGCTTCACGGTCACCGGCGGGTGGGGCGGCGCGCGCACCCTGATCTCGGAGCGGCGGTTCTATCCGGTCAGCCAGACCCATACGACGGTCGCCGGCATCGGCTTCGGGGCGCTCGGCGACGTGTACATCTCCGTCGGGGATGCGGATCCGAATGGCGGGCTGGTGGTGCGGCTGTGGGACCATCCGCTGGTCGGCTGGATCTGGGGAGGCGGGCTGATCATGGCGCTGGGCGGCGCGCTGTCGCTCGCCGATCGAGGCTGGCGGCGGGTCGTGGTCAGACGCCGGGTCCCGACAGCAGCTCAGGGCGTTCCCGCAACGGCATGAGATCGCTCATCTATCTTCTGCCGGTGCTGCTGTTCGGCGCGGTGATCGCCGCGTTCGCCATCGGGCTCGGCCGCGACCCGGCGATCCTGCCGTCGACCCTGCTCGACAAGCCTTTGCCAACCTTCGACCTGCCGGCCGTCAGAGACGGCGACGTCGGGCTGAAATCGAGCGACATCCGCGGTCAACCGCGTCTGCTCAACGTGTTTGCGTCCTGGTGCGTATCGTGCCGGTTCGAGCATCCGGTGCTGCTAGCCCTGAAGGCGCGCGGCGTACCGATCGACGGGCTCGACTGGAAGGACCAGGCGGCGGCCGGCGCCCGGTATCTGATCGACAACGGCGATCCCTATGCCCGCGTCGGTAACGACCAGCCAGGACGGACGGGCATCGACCTCGGCGTCGCCGGCGTGCCCGAGACCTTCGTCGTCGATGCCCTGGGGCGCGTGCGCTACAAGCAGGTCGGCCCGATCACGCCCGACGACTGGACCCGCACCATCGCCCCCCTGATGGACCGCCTGAGAGCTGGAACATGAAGCGCCTGGCGGCCATGATCTGCGCTCTGGCGCTCGCCGCCGGCCACGCCGGTGCGGTGTTGCCCGATGAGCAACTGCGGGACCCGAAGCTGGAAGCACGGGCACGGACGATCGGCTCGGAGTTGCGCTGCGTCGTCTGCCAGAACCAGACCATCGACGACTCCGACGCGGATCTGGCGCACGATTTGCGGGTGCTGGTGCGCCAGCGCCTGGTCGCCGGCGACAGCGACCGGCAAGTGATCGACTTCATCGTCAAGCGGTATGGGAACTTCGTGCTGATGAAGCCCCCGCTCAATGAGGAGACCTGGTTGCTCTGGCTTGGTCCCGTCCTGCTGCTGGCGGTCGGCGGCGTCTCGGTCGCGATCTACTGGCGCGGACGAACCAGGTCGCTCCCCTCGCTCAGCGACTCGGAGCGCGCCGCTCTCGACCAGGTCGGCCGGGGTGACGCCGCATGATGTTGTGGATTGTACTGGCCGTGATGGCGGCCGTCGCCGCGGCGGGCGTTTGCCTGCCGCTGCTGCGGCAGACGCCGCGCCGGCCGGCGCTGGGGCTGATATTGGCCGTGGTGTTCGCCGCCGCTTTGGCCGGCCTCTACCCATTGCTCGGGCGTCCTGATCTGGCGAGCCTGCGGCCCGGTTCGCCGGCCCCTCCCGCCGTTGATCTGCCCGATCCGGAAATGCTCAAGGATCTGCCCCTGTTGGAGGCGCGTATGCGCGCCACGCCGGGAGACCCCAGAGGTTGGCGCCTGCTGGGTATGGTCTATTCGCGGCTCGGGCGGTTCGGCGACGCCGTCGACGCCTATGGCCGCGCCGCCGAACTGCCGCCGCGCGAGCCCGTCGATCTCTCCTCTCAAGGCGAAGCGCTGGTGCAGGCGGCCAACGGCATGGTGACGCCTGGCGCGCGAAGTCTGTTCGTCAAGGTCCTGACCCTCGATCCGGCCGACGCCCGCGCGCGGTATTTCCTGGCTATGGCCAAGGACGAGGACGGCGACCACGCCGGGGCCATGGCCGACTGGATCGCCCTGATCAAGAGCGCACCGCCGGACGCGCTCTGGCTCGCCGACATGCGCGATTTCGTGGGGCGGGTCGCGGCGGAAAGGGGCATCGATCTCGCCGCTCAGCTTGGGCCGCAGGCCGGGCCGACCGGTCAACAGGCGATGATCCAGGGCATGGTGGATCGCCTCGCCGCGCAACTGAAGTCGCAGCCACGCGACGCGGACGGCTGGGTGCGCCTGATGCGCTCGCGCATGGTGTTGGGCGATCCGGCGTCGGCGTCAGGGGCGCTACGCGACGGTTTGTCGGTCTTCCAGGATTCCGCGCCAATACAAGCCAAACTCCATGACGCCGCCAGAGCGATGGGCGTACCCGGCGCATGATGTCGAGCAGCCTCGGGCAGGTCTTTTTGAAAATGGGTGAACCATGCGTCTGGCGATGATCGGTACGGGATATGTCGGGCTGGTGTCCGGAGCCTGCTTCGCCGACTTCGGTCACGAAGTCACCTGCATCGACAAGGACGCGGGCAAGATCGCGGGTCTCAAGGCCGGCGTGATGCCGATCTATGAGCCGGGCCTCGACGCCCTGGTCGAGCGCAACGTGCGCGCCGGCCGGCTTTCGTTCGCCACCGAGACGCGCGCGGCCGTCGAACAGGCCGACGCGGTATTCATCGCCGTGGGCACTCCGTCACGGCGCGGCGACGGCCATGCGGACCTGAGCTACGTCCATGCCGCGGCGCGGGAGATCGCCGGCTTCGTCCAGGGCTTCACGATCGTGGTCACCAAGTCGACCGTTCCGGTTGGAACCGGCGATGAGATCGAGGCGATCATCCGCGCGGAACATCCAGGCGCCGATGTCGCGGTGGTGTCGAACCCGGAGTTCCTTCGCGAGGGCGCGGCGATCGACGACTTCAAGCGCCCCGACCGGGTGGTGATCGGCGTCGAAGACGAGCGGGCGCGAGCCTTGATGACCGAGATCTACCGGCCCCTGAACCTGAACGAAACGCCTCTGATGATCACCGACCGGCGCACTAGCGAGCTGATAAAATACGCCTCGAACGCTTTTCTGGCCATGAAGATCACCTTCATCAACGAAATGGGCGACCTCTGCGAAAAGGCCGGGGCCGATATCCAGCACCTGGCCAAGGGGATCGGCCTCGACAAACGGATCGGCTCGAAGTTCCTGCATGTCGGCCCAGGCTACGGCGGCTCGTGTTTTCCCAAGGACACCCTGGCCCTGACCCGCACGGCGCGCGATTTCGACGCGCCACTGCGGCTGGTCGAAACGACGACGCAGATCAACGACACACGCAAGAAGGCGATGGCCGGCAAAGTCGCCGAGGCTTTGAATGGCGAGGTCGACGGCAAGACGATCGCCGTGTTGGGCCTCACCTTCAAGCCGAATACCGACGACATGAGAGAGGCGCCGGCGCTGGACATCGTGCCAGCCCTGCAAGCCATGGGCGCGAGCATCCAGGCGTTCGACCCCGAGGGGCGCGAGGCGCGCCTGCTGCTGCAGAGCGTCGATTTCAAGGACGACCCCTATGCGGCGGTGACCGGCGCCGACGTCATGGTGATCATCACCGAATGGGACCAGTTCCGCGCGCTCGACCTTGGCCGCGTGGCCGCTCTGATGCGGAGCAAGACGGTCGTCGACCTGCGCAACATCTACCGCCCTGAGGAAATGCGCCGACGCGGTTTTACTTATATCAGTCTGGGTCGGAAGTAGGGCTTTCAGAACCGCGCGCGGGGACGTCGGCGAAGGCTCTCGAAGACGGCTCGCCAATAGCGCAGGCGCTTGGGTCCGCTGTCGGGAGCGGTTTGGCGGTCTTGTTCGAGGAAGCCAACCAGGTCTTCGGGGGCGCAGGGGAGACCGGTGGGGGGATGGATGTAGATGGGGTAGGTTATCAGCGCGCCGGCGACGAGCTGTTCCAGGCTGAGGCGACGGGTGCGCCGGGGGAAATCGAGGGCGTCGTGGGTCAGTCCCCAACCGGCGAAAAATGGCCGGCCATAGGTCCACACGGGTTTGCCGCGCAGCAGTGTCTCGAACCCGGCCAGGGACGTCATGGTGGCGAGACCGTCGACGGCGTTGATGCAGGCGTCGATATCGAGATCGCGGACGATGGCGTCGGCCAGGTCGGCGAGCATGCGTGAATCTACCGCGCCGGGGCGATTGCCGGCCTCGACGTCCGGATGCGGCTTGAAGACCAGGAACGCGTCCGGATGATCGGCGCGAGCGGCCTGCAGCAAGCCCAGGTTGGTGCGAACGTTTTCACAGCCCTTGAGGATCGACTTGTCGTTCTCGACCTGCCCGACGACCAGCAGCCTGCGCCGCTCGGCCGGCCAGTCGGGCGCCGCGCGGTCGGGGGTCCAGAGATTGTATTTCGATAGGCCGGCGGCGACCAGGCGGCGGCGAAGATCGGCGGCGCGAGCCAGGGTCGCCTCCTCGAACGGGGTGGTCTCCAGGATGGTTTCGAGCCGAGAGGGCCTTGTCGCGTCGTAGTAGACTCCCAGATCATCAAGTACGACCGAGGCGGCGCGGTGGAAGTCCGACCCCAGTCCGCGCGAGCGGACGAAGCCGTCTTCCATGCGCAATACGGGGACCGCCGCGGCCGTCAGTTCGGAGGCGAGAGCAGGGGTCTCGCGCGCCGCCCAGAACACCACGCGTCCCGCTTTCGCCTTGGCGGCCTGGATCGCTGCCGGCGCACGCGAGTGGAAACCGGTTTCGCCGCGTGGCGAATAGAGCAGGGTGCGGGCCGAGCCATGCTTCCAGGGCGCATAGCCGAGGCAGGCCGTGTACCCGGCATGGCGATCGGCGCGGTCGCGGAACAGGATGAGCCGCTCGATGGTGTCTTCCAGGGAGGTGGGCTCACCATTCAGCGGATCGACATAGCGGCTGTACAAGATGTAGGCCGCCGCAAACAGTTCCTCGACCGACCGACGCCGGGTGCGCCGCTCCTGGACCAGCTCATCTCGTGTCGCGCCCCAGCCGGCATAGAACGGCAGGCCGAAACAGCGGACCGGCAGGCCTCGGATCAGCGCCTCGAAGCCCGTCAGGCTGCTGACCGTATAGACCGTGTCGACGCGCGCGAGGATGTCGGCGACACGGCAGGGCTGGTCCAGCACGCGCACGCCCGCCAGCGCCGCGACCGGCAGACATCCCTGCTTGAGGCCGCCGGTGACCGCCGGATGCCGCCGCACGATGATCTCGGCGTCGCCCTCGTCGCGGCGCGCGACGTCCAGCATGCGCGCGAAGCTCGCGGCATCGGCCAAACCGCCAGCGATCGAGGCGTCTCCGAGCGTCTGGTCGATGACCAGAACGCGACGCCGTGTGGTGGGTGGAAGGACGTCGGGGGGCAGGGCAGGGGCGGCGTTGGTCTTTGACAGGCCGCTCTCCGCGAGCCGCGACATCGCTTCGCGCGCCCTGGCCAGGAGCGCTTCGTCTTCCCAGCCTCCGGACTCCAGGAGTGTCTCCAGGCGCGAAGGGCCCCGCGCATCGTAATAGACGCCGAGATCGTCGACGATGAGACTGAGCGGCGGTGCGCCCGCCTCACCCAGCCCGACCGATCGCAGGAAGCCATCCTCCAACGCCAGATAGGGCCAACCATGGCGGGCGGCGACTCCGCGGGCGTAGCGCGCTGTGGGTTTGAAGCCCCAGCCCGCAACGCTGTCGATCGTCGAGTCTGGTCGGGCTCGTCGCACCAGACGGCCGCACTCCGGCAGGAAAGCGTCGAGATGCGGGATCGCGCCGACGCCGTGCGCCGGGACCAGCGTGGCGATGTAACGAGGCGTCTCCAACCCATTGGAGGCGAACGAGGTCAAGGTGTTGCCCGGCGGCTGGGCATCAGCTTGCCCAGGCCTCGGCCGATCCTGCGCGCCCACCGCCCGAGGAGCCTCACGACGCTGGCCGTTCTCGCCTCCGCCCTCATGGCCAGGGCCGAGCGGGTGATCTCGGGCAGCGGCAGCAGAGCCAGCGGGGTTCCGGCGTTCGGGTGCGACACTGCCGCTTTCGCGGATGGCGCCGCGGCGCGTATGCGCTGGACCAAGGCTTGCCCAAGCGTTGGATAGAAGGATTCCTCATACTCATAGATGGACACGCCACCGTCGAGGACGCCCTCTTTGCCATGTTTTCTGATCAAGCCGGTCGGATTGTAGAACCTGGCGTTGCAGCGTTCGGCGACTGCTTTCAGGGTTCGGTTGAATTCGCGCCGTTGCTTCATTACGGCGCCCCCGTCGCCTGGTATGGTGAATGGACCGACGATGATCCATTCGCCGCCAAACTTCTTGGTCAGGGTCTCGACTGTCGCGCTGACTTCCTCGGGGGCGCGGCGATCGAGGCGGATCCCGCGCAGCAGGTCCGCCATTGCCTCGTCATGGCGATAGCCGGCGTCGCGGAGCTTGCCGAGCGCCGCTTGCACGCAGCCTTCCCCGGCCTGTTGGTTGCGGGCGATTTCCCTGTACCAATCAAGCAGGGCCCCCCGATGGGGCTTGACAAAGTGACGGGAGACAAAGTTCTGGTTGAGGTAGACATCGCGATAAGAGAACTGTTTGTCATCGGAAATCTCCAGCACATAGACATCAGCGGGTTGATTCAAAGCGCGCGCTAGCCGGTACTGCGCAGGCCGGTGATCGTATTCGAAGATGAATTGGTTGAGGTCCTCGGGAATCGACAGCTCACCCATGAAGAACGCCAGGCTTTGGGCCGCTTCATCGGCTGTATGGGTCGGAGTCGGGCCCTCAGCGAGGACGCGCAGGTCGCCATGGTCGCGAAGCACGAACATTGGATTTTTGACGCGGCAACTGCCCAGGGCGACAGCACGCAACGCGCCGCCCTCGCGGGTGGCGGGCAATTCAAAAATGACCATTCATTGTCCTTTGGCGGCCCAACATAGAGTATGGCGCCGCCACTCGTTGGTCAAAAACCTCTCTCTCAGGGGGCCCGCCGCCGCCGGCGTATGGCTGGAGCCGGTTGGACTTACAAGAAGGCATTGTCTCTAGTCGTCGTCTGGGTCGAGCACCGCGGCTTTGCGGAACATCCAATAGGCGTCGCTCGGCGATGTAATCGGGGCGGGCTGTCCCCAACCCGCTAGAATGAAACGGTCGAGCAGAACTGCCTGGGCGGGTATGTCGCGTGGTTCGAAAAAGCGCGATAGATCCACGACGATTGTCCGAAAACCGGCCGCCAACGCGATCAATTCGTCAAGGTCCGCCGGAATTATCGAACCCGCTATGTTGGTGAAGACGACAGCACTGTTCTGGCCGGCGACCCCGCGCAACCCGGCTGGCGCCGCCGCATGCCTGATTTCGCATCGTGAGAGGAGGTCCGCGTGCGGGCCCGCGAGGCGTTCAAGTAGCGCGCGGGCGATCCGGGCGCGCGAGGTATCCTTCTCGATGCCGACGGCTCGGGCGCCGTTCAGCGCCAAGCAGATCGGCAGGGCGGCGATGCCCGCGCCTACCTCGTAGATGGCGTCAAAGTGCGGCTCCCGCAGGAGCGCGCGCGCAATGCGCACTTCATATGGCGCGAGAATCTCTTGCCGGCGCGCACGAGTCTCATAGTATCCGATCGCGGCACGTTCGCTCGCGAGCAATTCCAACACCAGGATCGCCGCCGATGAATTCACATCGAACGTGTAGTCGAGGGTCCCACCGCCTTCGCTCAGCACGGGTTGGACGGTCGCGTATGCCGTCATGCCGGCGGGAACGGTCAGGGCGAACCCTTCGGCGGGGGGCGCCCGGGGCAGGGTGAATTCTTCGTAGACCTCGCCGGCCGTAATGAAGTCGATACTGGCCCCGGCCCGACTGGCCGCGTCAAACAGCATGCCCATCATGCGGCGGATATCCGGGTGCTGATGAGGAAACACGCTAACGCCGTCCTGGCCGACATAGTTGGGATGCATCGAATGAGCGTGCGTCTTGAAATACAGGACGCC
>Ga0302314_10010726_pt1 | contig 16009 bp, 12 predicted proteins | sample III_Palsa_N2_3_FD_200533 | JGI IMG/M metagenome (GOLD analysis project Ga0302314, IMG submission 200533) | Peat permafrost microbial communities from Stordalen Mire near Abisko, Sweden - III_Palsa_N2_3 | ecosystem: Environmental > Terrestrial > Soil > Palsa > Peat permafrost | place: Sweden... | reverse complement strand
AGTCCGTCGGGCTCTCCTCCACCGAGGCCTGCGGCGACACGCCGCGGGTCGTCCTCGGCTGTCCCCTCGCCGGGATCGACGGCGATGAGCTTATCGACGCGACGGAAGAGATCACCGCCGTCACCGACCGCTACGTTGGCGACCCGGCGCTGTCGAACCTGCCGCGCAAGTTCAAGTCCTCGATCAGCGGCTGCTCCTCCCAGTGCACGAACCACGAGATCAACGACGTGGCGTTCGCCGCGGTGCGGCACCCAGGCACCGGCGAGATCGGCTACGACGTCTGGGTCGGCGGCGGGCTCTCCACCAACCCGATGATCGCCAAGCGGCTCGGCGCGTTCGTCAAGCCAGGCCAGGTGCCCGAGGTGTGGGCGGCGATCGCCGAGGTGTTCCGCGATTACGGGTACCGGCGGCTGCGGCACCGGGCACGGATCAAGTTCCTGATCGCGGACTGGGGCCCGGAGAAGTTCCGTGAGGTGCTCGAGAAGGAGTACCTCGGGTACGCGCTGCCCGACGGTCCCGCCCCGATCAACGTGGCGAGCGGGGCGCGGGACCACGTAGGCGTGCATCGGCAGCGCGACGGCCTCAACTATGTGGGGTTCGCCCCGCGGGTCGGCCGCCTCAACGGCGACACGCTGCACGCCATCGCCACGCTCGCCGAGCGTTACGGCAGCGGGCGGGTGCGCACCACGACCGAACAGAAGATGGTCATCATCGACGTGCCCGACGAGAACGTGCACGGCCTTGTCGCCGAGCTCGACGCGCTCGGACTGCCCGTGAAGCCGAGCGTTTTCCGGCGCCACATGATGGCCTGCACCGGGATCGAGTTCTGCAAGCTCGCGATCGTGGAGACCAAGGGGCGTGCGATGTCGCTCATCGCCGAACTCGAGCAGCGACTGCCTGACTTCGAGTCCCCGGTCACGATCAACGTCAACGGCTGCCCGAACTCCTGCGCTCGTATTCAGACAGCTGACATCGGGCTCAAAGGTTCGCTGGTTATAGATGGCTCAGGTAACCAGGTCGAGGGATTCCAGATCCACCTCGGCGGCACGCTTACCGGAGGGGACGCGACCGGTTCGGGCTTCGGGCGTAAAGTACGCGGCCTTAAGACCACGGCGGACGAACTGCCCGACTACGTGGAGCGGGTGCTGCGCCGGTATGACGCGGCCCGCGAGGTCGGCGAGACGTTCGCGCAGTGGACGCTGCGCGCCTCCGATGAGGAGCTGTCATGACATCGCCGTCGGGACGTGCGGTCCCGTTCTACTGCCCCTATTGCGGGGAAGAAGATCTTGAACCGCAGGGCCCGGTGGACGGAGAGTGGCACTGCCGCTCCTGCACCAGGAGTTTCCAGCTACGATTTGCCGGGATAGGGGCCGTGCTATGACCGCACCAGGGTTTAGGCTAGGCGACCTGGGCTTTCCCTTTGGCCCCGACAGCGACGACCAGGACCGACACGTGGAGGATCCGCAGCACATGCGCAGCCTCGCAGAAAAGGCAGCCGAGGAGCTCGAAGGCGCCTCCGCGGAGGAAGTCATCCGATGGGCGACCGACACGTTCGGCGACCGGATCTGCATCACCTCGTCGATGTCGGACGCGGTGGTCATCCACCTCGCCTCCGCGATCAAGCCGGGCATCGACGTGGTGTTCCTCGACACGGGCTACCACTTCCCCGAGACGATCGGCACCAGGGACGCGGTCTCCGCCATCTACCCGGTGACGCTGGTGAACGTCACGCCCTCGCGGACCGTCGCGGAGCAGGACGCCGAGCTCGGGCCGCGGCTGTACGGGCGCAACCCGGACCTGTGCTGCTACCTGCGCAAGGTCGAACCTCTCGAGAAGGCGCTCAACGGGTACGACGCGTGGTTCACCGGCGTACGCCGGGAGGAGACGGCGAAGCGGGCCGACACGCGGGTCGTCGAATGGGACGAGAAGCGGCAGATGGTCAAGGTCAACCCGATCGTGGCCTGGACGTCCGCACAGGTCGACGAGTACATCGCCGACAACGGCGTGCTCGTCAACCCACTTGTTTACGACGGGTACCCGTCGATCGGCTGCCGTACCTGCACGATGCGGGTGGAGACGGGCGCGGACCCGCGTTCGGGCCGCTGGGCAGGGACGGGCAAGACCGAATGCGGCATTCACGTCTGAGCTGGCAGCAGCAGCGTGGCGCCGACTTGATCGCGGTTTCCCGTGCCATGGCGCGGGAAACCGCGATCACAGACCGGCCCCCGCTTGTGGCGGTGGCGCACGGCTCACGGGATCCGCGGGCGGCCGCCACGGTGAGCGAACTACTGTCCGTGGTGCGGTCGCGGGCGGCCGAGCGGTCCGGCCTTGACCGGCTCGACGTCCGCGCGGCGTTTCTCGACCACTGCGCGCCGTCGCTGCCGCAGGTACTCGGCTCCCTCGCCGTCGGCGGCAGTGTTGGCGGCAGTGTTGTCGTCGTGCCGCTGCTGCTGACCGCCGCGTATCACAGCAAGACCGATATTCCCGCACAGCTCGCCGCCGCTCGCGGCGCCACCGCTGGCATGCTTGACGTTCGCTGCACCGACACGCTCGGCCCGCATCCGCTGCTTGTCGCCGCCCTTGAGCGGCGGCTGCGCGAGGCTGGCGTGCCCGTCGACTCCGCCGCCGACCGCGCCGCGACAAGCGTGGTGCTCGCCGCGGCGGGATCGTCCGACCCCGCGGCGAACGCCACCATCACGGACCTCGCCGCCGCTTGGCGGCGCGACCGAGGCTGGCGCGACGTTGTCCCGGCCTACGCCTCCGCCGCCGCGCCGTCACCCGCCGAAGCGGTCCGCACGCTCCTGCGCGGTGCCGTTGAGGGTGGTGGCGTTGAGGGTGGTGGCGCGGCCCGCGTCGTCGTCGCCACGTACCTGCTCGCACCCGGCTACTTCGCCGACAAGATCCGTGCGTCCGCGGTCGCGGCGGGCGCCCGCGCGGTCTCTGGCGCCCTCGGCGCCGCTCCCGAGGTGGCCGACGTCATCCTCGGCAGGTACGCCGCGGCCACCCGTCTGCGTCGGTTGTGGCAAGAACCCAGTTATACGGAACGTACCGTTGGGGCTCCCCAGTAGTAACTTGTTCTATACGGGGAGACCGACGTGGAACGGTTTTCACGATGCGTGCGCCGCGCCGCGAATGGCCTGACGCGGTAGGCTCATGCACTCGTATAGCGAGGACAGCCCGGACAGCCCGGACAGCCCGGACAGCCCGGACATGGGGACCGCGTAGGGAGAGGAATGCATATCTGGCCAGGGGCCGCCTACCCGCTCGGTGCGACATGGGACGGGTGGGGTACGAACTTCGCTCTGTTCTCCGAGGCGGCCGAGTCGGTCGAGTTGTGCCTGTTCGACGACACCGGGGCGGAGAGGCGGATCGGGCTGACCGAGGTCGACGGGTTCGTCTGGCACGGGTACCTGCCCGCGATCAGCCCGGGGCAGCGGTATGGCTACCGCGTGCACGGCCCCCATGACCCCAGGCGCGGCGCCCGCTGCGCGCCGTCCAAGCTCCTGCTCGACCCCTACGGCAAGGCGGTCGAGGGCGAGGTGACGTGGGACGAGGCCCTCTTCGACTACCGATGGGCCGACCCGCGGCGGCGGAACACGGTGGACAGCGCGCCTTTCATGCCGAAAAACGTGGTCATCAATCCATTTTTCGACTGGGGGAACGACCGCCCTCCGCGCATCCCGTACCACGAGACGGTCATCTACGAGGCGCACGTGCGCGGCCTTACCCTGCGCCACCCGGACATCCCGCTGCACCATCGCGGCACCTACGCGGGTCTCGCCCACCCGGCGGTGATCGAGCATCTCAAGCGGATCGGCGTCACGGCCGTTGAGCTGCTGCCCGTGCACCAGTTCATCCCCGAGCAGGGACTGAACGCACGCGGTCTCACCAACTACTGGGGCTACAACACGATCGGCTTCCTCGCGCCGCACAACAGGTACTGCTCCGCCGGGCAGCGCGGCGAGCAGGTCGGCGAGTTCAAGACGATGGTCAAGGCGCTGCACACGGCCGGCATCGAGGTCATACTCGACGTGGTCTACAACCACACCGGCGAGGGCGACGGGCGGGGGCCGACACTTTCCTTTCGCGGCATCGACAACCACGCCTACTACCGGCTCGACGACGCCAACCCCTGGCGGTACATCGACTACACCGGGTGCGGCAACTCCCTGAACGTGCGGCATCCGCACTCGCTGCAGCTCATCATGGACTCGCTGCGCTACTGGGTGCTTGAGATGCACGTTGACGGATTCCGCTTTGACCTGGCGTCGGCCCTGGCGCGTGATCTGCACGACGTCGACCGGCTGTCCACGTTCTTCGACCTGGTGCAGCAGGACCCCGTGGTCTCCCAGGTGAAGCTGATCGCCGAGCCGTGGGACGTCGGCGAGGGCGGCTATCAGGTCGGCAACTTCCCGCCGCTGTGGACGGAATGGAACGGCAAGTACCGGGACACCGTCCGCGACTTCTGGCGCGGCGAGCCGGCCACGCTGCCCGAGTTCGCCTCCCGGCTGACCGGGTCAAGCGACCTGTACGAGACGAGCGGCCGCCGGCCCGTCGCGTCGATCAACTTCGTCACCTGCCACGACGGGTTCACCCTGGCCGACCTCGTCAGCTACAACAACAAGCACAACGAGGCCAACGGCGAGGAGAACAGGGACGGCACCGACGACAACAGGTCCTGGAACTGCGGCGTCGAGGGCCCTGTTTCCGACGACACTGTTTCCGACGGCACCGCCACCGACGACTCCAAGATCGCCGAGCTGCGCGCCAGGCAGCAGCGGAACTTCCTCGTCACGCTCTTCCTCTCCCAGGGCATCCCGATGCTGTCGGCGGGCGATGAGCTGCGCCGTACCCAGGGGGGCAACAACAACGCCTACTGCCAGGACAACGAGATCTCCTGGGTGGACTGGTCGCGGGCAGCGGCCGAGCGCGACCTGCTCGTCTTCACCCAGCGGCTGGCCAAGCTGCGACGACGCCACCCCGTGTTCCGCCGCCGCCGGTTCTTCCAGGGCGCGTTCGTCGGGGCCGGCGAGGGGGCCGCGGACATCGCCTGGCTGACACCAGCCGGGGACGAGATGGCCGAGGAGGACTGGCAGGCCGGCTACGCCAAATCCGTGGCGGTCTTCCTCAACGGGTCAGCGATCAGCGAGCCCGACCCACGCGGCGACCCGGTGACCGACAAGAAGTTCCTGCTGCTCTTCAACGCGGGCGCGGAGCCGATCACGTTCACCATCCCCGCGGCGACGCCCGGCACCGACTGGGAGATCGTCATCGACACGCTGTCGGCCCGCGGCGACCCCGCGGAGGCGATCGGCTTTCTGCCCAAGACGAAGGTCGAGGTAGCCAGCCGCGCTATCGTCGTACTCCGCTCCCGGGTGTAATGGAGCGCGCCCCGCGCCTCTTGCTGTTATCCGAGGTAGATTGCTTGCATCTTGCTGTTATACACATAGGATCATTCGACTCTTGCTGTTATCTATACTTGCCCGTTCATTTCTTGCTGTTATCTTGAGCACCAGATTAACGCTGAGGATCTGACCGCCTATGACCGGCCAAATCTTCAGCGTTAGTGCGTCGGTGTCAGAATCCGGGACGCTTCTTGCTGTTATCGTCTGCCGGGGTCGCGGGCGACCGGCTTGGGAGAGCTACGATCTGACGATGCGGATGATCTTCCCGTCGACGGGACTCGAGCTGGACGACCTCGGCATCGCGGAGCGATACGCCTATCCGCGCGATCGGTGGCTGCGGGCCAACTTTGTGACGAGCCCGGACGGGGCGGCGTACGTCGACGGGCGGTCGAAAGGGCTGTCCTCGGACGGCGACATGCGCGTCTTTGGCGTGCTGCGCGCCCTGGCGGACGTGGTCCTGGTCGGCGCGCGCACCGCGCGGATCGAGGAGTACAAGCCGGCCCGCCGCCGCGCGGACCTGGCGTCACTACGGGCAGGTCGTCCGGCCACGGCGACGATCGCGCTCGCGAGCCGCACCCTTGACCTGGACCTGAGCGGTCCGTTGTTCACCGACACGCCGCCGGACGCGCGGACGATCGTGATCACGTCCGCGTCCTCCCCCGCCGACAGTCGCGCCGCGACCGCTAAGGTCGCCGACGTGATCGTGGCCGGCGAGGAGAACGTCGACCTCGCGGTGGCACTCGAAGCGCTGGCGGCCCGCGGCCTTGGCCGGGTGCTGTGCGAGGGCGGCCCGCATCTCCTTGGGCAGGTGGCCGCCGACGGGCTGCTCGACGAGCTCTCCCTGACCCTCGGCCCAACCCTGGCCGGCCCGGGCGCGAGCCGTATCATCGCGGGCCCGGCGTTCGCCGCCCGCCCGATGACCCTGGCCCAGGTGCTCGCGGAAGACGGTTCCCTCTTCTGCCGCTACCTGGTCAACAGCCCCGAGTAGCGCCCGGGCTGGCCGCCGGAAGGCCGGCCGGCCGCGCTCGCCGCCGCGAGCAGTCTCTTGTCATACGTCACGAACACGGCGGGCGGCTCGCCACGCCCGGCCGTCAGCAGCTGTGCCGGCCGAGGCAAATTTGATAAGGCAAAACTTATCAGTTATTGTTGAATATATGGAGTCAGCGGAGCCCGTCTGGGATGTCAGTGAAGTGGCGGCGGCCGTGCGGGTGGCCGTCGGCCTCGTCGTGCGCAAGATGAAGCAGGCACCGCTTGACGGCGACCTGACGATGGCCGAGTCCTCGGCCCTCTCGCGGCTCGAGCGAGGCGGCCCGGCCACGTCGAGCGACCTCGCCCGGGTGGACAGGATCAGCCCGCAGTCGATGGGCGTCACGGTCGCGGCACTGGAGGAACGCGGCCTCGTGCAGCGGAGCCGAGACCCCGAGGACGGGCGGCGGATCGTTTTGTCGATCACCGAGGACGGGCGGCGGAGGGTGCACGACAAGCGCGGCGCGCGCACGGAACAGCTGGCGGCGGCGCTGCGCGACGGGTTCAGCAACGCGGAGCTCGGCCAGCTCATGGCCGCGGCACCGCTCTTCGAGCGGCTGGCGGAGAAGCTCTGATGACGGCGCCCGCGACAACGACGCCGCCCAAGCCGACCGCGCCCAAGCCCGATCGCTACGCCTGGATCGCCCTCGCCAACACGACCGCGGCGATCTTCATGGCCTCGCTCGACGGGTCTGTCGTCATCATCGCGCTCCCGGCGATTTTCAAGGGCATCAACCTGGACCCGCTGTCGGCGGGCAACATCGCCTACCTGCTCTGGATGATCATGGGCTACCGCCTGGTGCAGGCGGTCCTCGTGGTCAACCTCGGGAAGCTCGGCGACATGTTCGGCCGGGTCAAGATGTACAACGCGGGGTTCGTGGTGTTCACCGTCGCCTCCGTCTTGCTCTCGTTCGACCCGTACCAGGGGACGCACGCCGCGCTCTGGCTGATCGGCTGGCGGTTCCTCCAGGCCGTCGGCGGGTCGATGCTGATGGCCAACTCGGCCGCGATCCTCACCGACGCGTTCCCGCCCGAGCGGCGTGGCTTCGCGCTCGGCACCAACCAGATCGCCGCCCTGGCCGGCATGTTCATCGGCCTGGTCGCGGGCGGCCTGCTCGCGGCGTGGGACTGGCGGGCGGTGTTCTGGATCAACGTGCCCGTCGGGGTGTTCGGCACGGTCTGGGCCTACCTGATGCTGCGCGACAACGGCGTCCGCCGCCGCAGCAGGATCGACTGGTGGGGCAACATCACGTTCGCCCTCGGCCTCGGCTCGATCCTGGTCGGCACCACCTACGGCATCCAGCCCTACCACGGCAACTCGATGGGCTGGGAGTCGCCCGTCGTGCTCGGCGAACTCATCGGCGGCGCGGCCATGCTCGTCGTGTTCGTCATCATCGAGGCCAGGATCGCCGAGCCCATGTTCCGGCTCAGCCTGTTCAAGATCAGGGAATTCACGGCGGGCAACCTGGCGGGCCTGCTCGTGTCGATCGCGCGCGGCGGCATCCAGTTCATGCTGATCTTCTGGCTGCAGGGCATCTGGCTGCCGCTGCACGGCTACACCTATGCCCAGACACCGCTGTGGGCGGGCATCTTCATGCTGCCGATGATTGCCGGGTTCCTCGTCGCCGGGCCGATCTCGGGGATACTGTCCGATAAATTCGGGTCACGAGGCATCGCCACCAGCGGGACGGCGGTCTTCGCGGCCAGCTTCGTCGCGCTGATGCTGCTCCCTGTCAACTTCTCCTACTGGGCCTTCGCCCTGCTTATCGCGCTGAACGGGGTCGGCAGCGGGATGTTCGCCTCGCCGAACTCCTCCTCGATCATGGGCAGCGTCCCGGCCGCGGACCGCGGCTCGGCCTCGGGGATGCGCTCGACGTTCCAGAACTCGGGCACCGCCGTCTCCATCGGTGTCGTGTTCACGCTGATGATCGCCGGCCTGTCGAGCAGCCTGCCGAGCACGCTGACCAACGGGCTGACCAAGCTCGGCGTGCCGCAGGGGGTCGCGCACCAGGTCGCCACGCTGCCGCCGGTGTCGTCGCTGTTCGCGTCGGTCCTCGGGGTGAACCCGATACAGCACCTGCTCGCGCCGACCGGGGTGCTGGCCAGCCTCCCGGCAGCGAGCCGGGAGGCGCTCACCGGCCGGGAGTTCTTCCCCAGCCTGCTGTCGGGCCCGTTCCACAGCGGCCTGATCGTGGTGTTCGGTGTCTCCGCGGGGTTGTCCGTGCTCGCGGGCCTGGCGTCGCTGCTCCGCGGCACCCGCAAGGAGCGGCCGGCCCTTGACGCGAAGGAAACGGTCCGTTCCGAATGATTATGGTTAGGGTAGTGCCGTGGCCCGACCCGATAGCGAACCCGCACCCGCCGATGAGGCGGGCATCGTCAGCAAGCTCAGCTCGCGGTCAGTAGCCGAGACGGTCCAGCGGCTGACCGGCATCCTGAGCGCGAAGGGGATCAAGCTCTTCGCCGTGATCGATCAGGCCGCCGAGGCCCGCCAGGCCGGCCTGGACCTGCGAGACACGGTCCTGGTGATCTTCGGCAGCCCGGCGGCGGGGACACCGGTCATGGCCGCTCACCCGCTCGCCGCGATCGACCTGCCGCTCAAGGTCCTTGTCTGGGACGACGCGGGCCAGACCACGGTCTCCTACTACTCCCCCGCCACGCTGGCCGCCCGCTATCGGCTGCCCGCGGAGCTGGCGGCGAGGCTGGCCGCCACCGGCCCGCTCACCGACGCGCTCGTCGCGCCGTAGGTGCCAGTCCGCTTCGGATAGCGGATTTTGACCGTTCGCTGCGAGGCATTTGCGCGCGGTTACGGTGCCGGTACTAGCCTGGGACCATGCCAGAGTTGCACAAGCAGGTAGAGAAGCACGAGGCCAATGCCGAGCTTGACATTAACCCCGTGTACTTCAGGGAGAAGAGCTGCGAGATCCCGCGCTACCGCATACCCGAGCACGGCGTGCTGCCGCGTACGGCGCTTCAGGTCGTCCGGGACGAGCTGATCCTCGACGGGAACGCCAGGCTCAACATGGCGACGTTCGTCACCACGTGGATGGAGCCGGAGGCCGAGGAGCTGATGGCCGAGTGCTCGCCCAAGAACATGATCGACAAGGACGAGTACCCGCAGACCGCCGAACTGGAAAAGCGCTGCGTGAACATCCTCGGCCACCTATGGAACGCGCCGCACGGCGCAGCGGTCGGCTGCTCGACCACCGGGTCGAGCGAGGCATGCATGCTCGGCGGGATGGCGCTGCTGTGGCGGTGGCGCGCCCGGCGGCGGTCGGCCGGCCTTGGCACCGAGAAGCCCAACCTGGTGATGGGATCGAACGTCCAGGTCTGCTGGGAGAAGTTCTGCCGGTACTGGGATGTGGAGCCACGGTACGTTCCGCTGGTGCCCGGGCGGTACCACCTCGGCGCGCCGGAGGCGGCGGCACTGTGCGACGAGAACACGATCGGCGTCGTGGCGATCATGGGCTCGACGATGGACGGCTCGTACGAGCCGGTCGCCGAGATCAACGCCGCGCTTGACGCGCTCGCGGTCTCCTCTGGCGGGTCCGTGGACGTGCCGATCCACGTCGACGGGGCGTCCGGCGGTTTCATCGCGCCGTTCCTCCATCCGGACCTCGAGTGGGACTTCCGGGTGCCGCGCGTCGCGTCGATCAACACCTCCGGGCACAAGTACGGCCTGGTGTACCCCGGTGTGGGCTGGGTCATCTGGCGGGATTCCGACGCGCTGCCCGAGGAGCTGATCTTCAAGGTCAACTACCTCGGCGGGGAGATGCCGACGTTCGCGCTGAACTTCTCCCGGCCGGGTGCGCAGGTCGCGGCGCAGTACTACAACTTCCTCCGGCTGGGCTTTTCCGGATATAAGCAAGTTCAGCAGACCTGTCGGGGCATCGCGATGCACCTGTCGAGCGAGATCGCGAAGCTCGGTCCCTTCGAGCTGCTGAGCGACGGAAGCGACCTGCCGGTGTTCGCGTTCAAGCTGCGCGACGACGTGACCGGATACTCGGTGTACGACCTGTCGGAGCGGCTGCGAATGCGCGGCTGGCAGGTGCCCGCGTACACGTTCCCCGCCAACCTCGAAGACATGAGCGTCATGCGCATCGTCGTGCGGAACGGGTTCTCCATGGACCTGGCTAGCCTGCTACTTGACGACTTCCGGCTGCATCTGCGCATCCTCGAGCACCACCCGCAGACCCAGATGCCGCCGGAGCTCCAGGCCAAGCGGAAGTCGTTCGCGCACTGACCGCTCGCCGGCCTGACTTACGGAACCGCAGGCGGATGCCGCGGTCGGCTATCACCGGTTCAACCTTCAGCACTGGCACGATCGTGGCGGAACCTCCGTGATCAGATCATGACCTGGCCCCGTCGCGACGGGGACCGCAGGGTGCGATCCTGGGTCCGGCAAACGCCCGAACCCGGGGGATCTCATGAACACAGCGACACCCAGCACGTCGAGCGGCGCGCTCGGCGGGCAGCTCGGCAGCGGCACGCCCGTCGAGCGCACCTTTCACGGCAGCGACCCCGGGACCGTAGCCGCGAGCGCGATCTCCACCAACACGCCGACAAGGTGCCAGGCACGCACCCGGCTGTACCGGGACGGCCGCCTGATCGAGGAGGGCTTCCCCGTCGCCAGGATCAGTGATCACCTGGCCGACGGCGCCACGGTCTGGCTCGATCTGCGCGACCCGGATCATGAGGACCTTGCGGTGCTCCAAGAGGAGTTCGGCCTGCACCCGGTGGCGATCGAGGACGCCGTCGTCGACCGGGAGCGGCCGAAGGTCGACCGGTACAACACCCACCTGTTCCTCACCGCCTACGGCGCGCGGCTCGATACCGACACCGGCGAACTCGCGACAAGCGAGATCGCGGCGTTCGCCTTGCCGCAGGCCCTGATCACCATCCGCAAGGACGACGGCCTTGACATGGGTAAGGTCGTCGAGCGCTGGGACGCCAGCCCCGACCTGGCCGGGTGCGGCGTCGGCTACCTGCTGCACGGCCTGCTCGACTACATCGTGGACGGCCACTTCGAGGCGGTGCAGTCGCTCGACGACGCGGTGGAGAAACTGGAAGACGACCTGTTCGACGACTCGCCCACGAGCCTGACCGTACAGCGCCGCTCGTTCGAGCTGCGCAAATCCCTGGTGCTGCTGCGCCGGGTGGTGCTCCCGATGCGCGAGGTGGTGAACACCGTGATGCGGCGGGACATGCGGTTCGTCGGCGACGAACTCATGCCGTACTACCAGGACGTCTACGATCACGTGCTGCGTGCCACCGAGTGGACCGAGTCACTGCGCGACCTGGTGACGACGATCCTGGAGACCAACCTCACGATCGCGAGCAACCGGATGAACGTCATCACCAAAAAGGTCACGTCGTGGGCGGCGATCATCGCGGTGCCGACGTTCATCACCGGCTTCTACGGGATGAACGTGCCGTATCCGGGTTTCAGCGACCACACCGGCCTTATCGTCGCGTTGGTCATCATGATCGTCTCCGGCGGGCTCTTGTACTGGATCTTCCGCCGTAACGACTGGCTCTGACCTCCGGCGGGCCCCACCGGATCAGGCGCCGGTCAGACGCCTCTGTCCCTGGGCGGGGTCTCACCCGAGCGCGCGTTCCTTTGCGGGCGGCGGGTCGGCAGCGGTGGCGGCGACTGGCCGTTCTGGCCGTTCTGGCCGTTCTGGCCGTTCTGGCCGTTCTGGCCGTTCTGGCCGTTCTGGCCGTTCTGGCCGGAAGAGCCATTGCCCTGGTTGTAACCGTTCTCCCGTGAGTAGCCGCCGGGCGTGAAGGCGTCAGATGAGCCGGCGGGGGGAGTCACCGGGCCCGCGGCCTGCATCGGCTGGTCGGGCAGCAGGACACCGCTCGCGGGCCTTACCTGGAGGCCGCCGGAGAACTCCGTATCCATCCGGTACTGCAACTGCGCGTCCTCGTGGATCTCGTCCTCGGTTGGCGACAGGCTGATCGTGAGCGTCAGCGCGAAGGTGAGCAGGCTGATTCCGGCAAGCAGCGGGATCAGGAAGGATGTCGCGCTTGCGCCGCCCATGGCCGCCATCGTGCCCTTGGCGTCCGGGTACACCTTCATCGCGGCCATTCCCGTGTAGTGCATGCCGCTGACCGCGATGCCCATGACCAGCGACGCGCCGATCGTCGTGCCGATACCCCTGACCTGGGTGCCCGCCCACAGCGCGGCGGTCCCCGCGACGATCGCGATGGCCACGGACAACACGAACAGCGGGATGTTGTAGTGCATGGTGTCCGGCATGCTCATCGCGGCCATGCCCAGGTAGTGCATGACGGCGACCCCGATGCCGACGATGACACCGCCGGTAACGAGCGGACGCCAGCCGCCGTCACTGTTACAGACGATGTACAGGCCGACGCCCACCACGACGATCGCGATCAGCATCGAGACGATCGTGATCGGCACGTTGTACAGGATCGTCTGCCCGGGAATCGTGAAGCCGAGCATCGCGATGAAGTGCATGGCCCAGATCCCCGCCGCGCCGAGCGACACGGCGGCGATGACCAGCCAGCGCAGCCGGCCCGTCCCGGTATGCGCCCTGGCCCTGGTGACGCAGCGCAGCCCAAGGAAAGCGCCAAGGCAGGACATGGCGTAGCCAAGAAGCGGATTCAGCAGGCCATAGGAAAAATTATGAACAGCAACCATCGTGTGCGGGCTCCCCCTCCGAGACGCGCAGCACGGCGGATTCGCTGGTCCGGGACCCCCAGGCTTCAGCGAGCCACCCATGCCTGAACTATTGGTACATAATCGCACATATGGGGTGCAATCGCGTGCATGTGTCGAAATGTGACTTAACGTTCGCACAAGGAAATTTTCGCCAGGGCCGGGCGCGCTTAGCCTTCCTGCCGGGCTACGGTCGGGCCGGTGGGCGATCGCTCAGCCGAGCATTGACCGGATGAGGGTTCCCTTTGCGACCTCAGCCCGGTACTCGCCGCTGAGCACGCCACCGCACCCGTGGGGAATCCGGGCAGCGCCATGACGGCGGTCACCTGTGACGGCAAGTCGTCGGACTTCGCCATGGCCGCCTGAACGACCAGGGGCTGGGTTTCTGCGATCGTCTGGCCTTGCTGGATCGCGCTCACGAAGGCGGCGGCCGTCTTGGGGTACTTCTCGGCCCAGGCCTGGGTAGCCACGTACCCGTCGATGGGGAAGTTCTCGGTCGCGCCCTGGTCCAGGTCGACCAGTTCCCGATCGCCGTAGTCCTCCTCGGCGATGGTGGCATAGGGCTCGGCGAGGAACGCCGACCCCCAGTTACCGGTCTGCAGCTGCCCGGGCATCGCGGGGAAACCCTTCGAGTCCGTGATGAAATCGACCTTCTTAGGCGATACCCCATGTTCCTCAAGCAGCGCGCTGATCAGCAGGGTGCCGATGCTGTTGGTCCCGTTGACGCCGATCTTCTGCCCCACGAGGCCCGCGATGGAGATGATGCGCGAGGCCCCCGTGGTGACCAGCATGCGCGTGCCCGGCTTGAGGGTCGATGCCTCGGCCAGGATGCGGAACCTGGCGCCTGCCGCCTGCGCCGAGATGTAGGCGACATAGCTTCCCGCGCTGATGTCAACCTGGCCCTTGAGCTGGGCGACGATGACCGCCTGGCTGCTGGCGATCTTCTCGATCGTCACATGAAGCCCTCGGCTGGCGAAGAGCCCGTCGTCCTGCGCGATGTACAGGCCGGCGAGGTCATTCGACGGTATGGCGGCTACCGTGATGGCCGTTTCCTCGGGCTTAGCGAACCCGGAGTCGACCGCCACGCCGGCGTGCGAGGCACAGCCGGATGGCAGGAAAACGGACAGAACCACGACCGCCGCGATCCACGACGGCACGCCAGATTTCCGGACACGCAACATTCCTGCCCCCCACGGGCTCGAGGACGCGTCCTAGCGGTACGCGACACCTCACCATCAGCCGGCCAACCGCCGCGGATTAGGAGCGGTTCGGCGCCATAGTAGCGATTAATCACCATGAAACACAGTTGATGGCGAAAAGTCACTTTATGCGATAAATGCGGCCTCTGTTGATTGGGGGTGCCTACAGCAGGAACGGGATGAGCATCTTCGTCCTGCTCCTGTACTCCGGATACGCCGTGGGGAAGGCGACCGCGAGGTTCCGCTCCTCAACGGTCCCGCAGTAATAGAAGTACGCGACAAGCACCGCGACGACGATCAGGCCGAGCAGGTTGTTGACGAGCGCGGTCCCCAGCATCGCCGTCAGGAGCCCCGAGTAGATCGGATGACGGACAACCCGGTAGGGGCCCGAGGTGACGAGCTCCGGCTCCGCCCGCTGAGTCATCGGCATCCCCCAGTTGCGCCCGAGGTGCAGGCGGGCCCAGACCGCGAGCGCGATCCCGCAGGCGAACAGCAGCGCCCCTATCACCGCGAGGATCAAGCTGTGCACGGCCAAGCCGCCGCCCCGGAGGACACCAGCGATCACGAAGACCCCAACCGCGCTCACGCCGGTCAGCCGCGTTCGCCACCCGCTCCCGACGCTCTCCTTGCTGCCGGAGGCCGACGCGATCCAGTAGATCCAGAAGACGAGCCAGGCACAACCGATGGCGAGCTTGAGCGCATGCATGCTGCTTCTCCGACTTCTCCAACCGAAGCTGCTGAGCGGACACCGATCACCGTATGCCCCGGCCCGGTCGCTGTCATCGACCCCCGGGCGGATGTGAACAAGGCCGCTCGCTCTCTCCCGATTCCTGCCGTCGAGCCAGGGTAATGTGGCCGAGTGCTAAACGGGACCTACGAGACGCTGCTCCCAGCGATCGCCGGCTGCGCCGCCGCTCTTATTGGGCTGCTGTTCGTCGCCATATCCGTCACGGGCCGCAGTCGTCCCGATGACCGCCCGGTCGTCGTCGAGCAGGTCCGCGCCGCCGCCGCCATCCTGTCGTTCACCAACGCGATCACGGTCGCGCTGTTCGGCCTCGTGCCGGGGAACAACATCGGGTACCCGGCCACCGTGGTGGCCGTCGGCGGAATCATCTTCACCCTTGCGGGGACGCGGTCCATGTTCGCCAGCCGCCTGCCGAGGCGCTACTGGCCGCAGCAACTCGGGTTCATCGCCGTCCTGCTCGCGACGTTCGCGTTCGAGCTCGAATCGGGCATTAAGCTCCTGCACAACCCGCGCAACAGCAGCGCCGCGGAACTGCTCTGCGACCTCCTGATCGCGTTGCTCATCATCGGAATCGCTCGCGCGTGGGAACTCGTCGGCGACAGGGACACCGGCATCGTCGCCTCGATCCTGGCCCTGGCCGGCATGGATAGCAATCCCGATGACCCGCAAGGGGTCAAGGACGGCGGCGAGTTACGGCTCACCAGGCACCCGGGACATCCCGAGTTAGCCGGAGGCTGGCTGCAAGGGGCGGACCGGGAGTTCGATCAGCAGGTGCGTGCCCTCGCCGCGGCGGCTTATCACCCTGAACGTGCCGCCGGTGGCCTCCACCCGGTCCCTGAGGCCGATCAGGCCAGAGCCGCGCGCCGGATCCGCTCCGCCGACGCCGTCGTCGCTGACGTCGAGCCTCAGCATGCCGCTGGTCGCGTCGACCTGGACGTGAACGCCGGACGCC
>Ga0302314_10010721_pt1 | contig 16015 bp, 18 predicted proteins | sample III_Palsa_N2_3_FD_200533 | JGI IMG/M metagenome (GOLD analysis project Ga0302314, IMG submission 200533) | Peat permafrost microbial communities from Stordalen Mire near Abisko, Sweden - III_Palsa_N2_3 | ecosystem: Environmental > Terrestrial > Soil > Palsa > Peat permafrost | place: Sweden... | reverse complement strand
GATCTGTGCGCGGAACAGGTCGGTTCGTGATAAGGGCATCACCCTGGCGAGTTCCTTGTTGCCGCCGATGCCGACCATGGTGTCGTAGAAGATCCGACGGCGCTCGAGGTAGGCGCCTCGGGCGCCTTCCTGGTCGGCGGTGATGATCGCATCGGCCGCATGCCTGATCGCGCGTTTGGCCGCTTGATCGCCGCAGTTCGCCGCCGCCAGCCGCGCCGCCAGCCGGGCGAGCGGCTCCAGGGTATCCAGTAGGTCGAGGACCGATTTGCGATCGAGGCTGGCGATATAGGCGCCGCGATAGCGGCTCAGATTGACGATGCCCGCCGCGGCGAGATGTTTGAGCGCCTCTCGCAGCGATCCGCGGCTGATCCCCAATCGCCTGGTGAGGTCGGGCTCCAGAAGATGCTGCCCTGGCACGAAGGCGCCTGAACGGATCCCCGAGGTGATGGCGGCGGTGACCTTGTCGGTGGCGCTGGGCAGGCCGAGCACCACGTCGTCGGCGCCCCCGGCCGATCGGGCAGGCGCTTTGCTGTTGGCGGCGACGACCATGAAGACCAGATCTCCTCAGTTCGGTTTCGGAACACGACGCATCGACGGATCACCCCGGCGCCGCCAACGCAGATTCGGTTCGTCGGGCGAGTCTGTCAAACGACATCGGCCGGTGCCGCCGAAACCACGATACGTCGCTCCCAAGTCGGTGTCATCCGATTAAATCGTTCGACGATATTGACACACGTTTTGAGTCGTGGGACTCGGTCGAGCTCATGAGGCGTCGACGGGCTGACCTCGCCGCGACAGGCGGAAAGCGGGATGAAACATCTGGGGCCGCCCACGAACGGCTTCGGCAAGAGCATGTTTTGCCCTGCGGTCTCCGCTCAAACTGAAGGGAAGACGTGATGCGCAGGTATTCTCTCGGGCTCGTTCTGCTGGCTGGAGTATCGGTCGCGGCGCTCGCCGAGGCGCCGCTCGCCTCTGCCCAATCCGTGTCCGGAGCATCAGCCGGCCGAGCCGCCGGCGACGCGACCGTCGCCGAAATCGTCGTCACGGCTCAAAAACGAGAAGAGAACATCAACAAGGTCGGCCTCAGCATCACGGCACTCGGCGCCACCGCGCTGAAGGAGCGGAACATTCAGTCCGTGGCCGACATCGCCCATGCCGTTCCCGGATTGTCCTACACCAACAGCGCCAACAACACGCCAGTCTACACCCTGCGTGGGGTCGGCTTCTAGTCGCCCTCGCCGAACCGGTGGCCGCGGATGCGTCCGGTGGCGTCGATAAAGTAGTGGGCCGGCCAGAACCGATTATTGAAGGCGCGCCAGATCGCGTAGTTGTCGTCGATGGCGACGGGATACCGGATGTGCAGGTCGCTCACCGCCTTGCGCACATTGTCGACGTTCTTCTCGAACGCGAACTCCGGCGCATGAACCCCGATCACCACCAGGCCCTGGTCCTTGTACTTCTCCGCCCAGGCATTGACGTAGGGCAGCGAGCGCAGGCAGTTGATGCAGGAATAGGTCCAGAAATCGATCAGCACGACCTTGCCGCGCAAGGACTGCGCCGTCAGCGGCGGCGAGTTGAGCCAAGCGGTGGCCTCTGTCAGGGAGGCCAGAGTCGCATCGTTCATCGGGCCCCTGTCAGACGCCTTCGCCATCGGGGCCTTGTCGATCAACGATTGTTCGATCCGGCTGGTGTTGGCGAACGACAGCTTCGAATGCAGTCCCGTGTCGAAACCCAGCGCGATCGCCACGACGCCGATCAGCACGGCGGCGCCAAGGCCGCGGCGCACCCGTTCGCCAGCGCTCAGCGAGCGCTTCATGGCGGTGAAGACCCGGCCACCAATCAGCAGCGCAAATCCCAAAGACGTCGCCGCCCCGGCCGCATAGGCCAGCAGCAGCAGGGAGGTGCGCACGCTTGCGCCTTCCAGCGCCGCGCCCGTCAGTATGATCCCGAGGATCGGCCCCGCGCATGGCGCCCACAGCAAGCCGGTGGCGACGCCGAGAAGAAAGGATGGCCCGATCGAAGACTCGGCGCGCGCCGCGCCGTTGGCGGACTCGGACAGCCGGCTTCCCAGCGCCACCAGCGGCCGGGTCAGCCGGTCGGCCAGGGCGGGAAACAGCAGCGTGACGCCGAACAGCGCCATGATGGCGAGAGCCGCGAACCGGCCGTAGATGTTGGCGCGGACCGCCCAGCCGCCGCCAGCGTCGCTACCAGAACGAAGGTCAAGGCCATGCCGATCAGGAGCGGCAGGCCGCTTCGCACGAACCCCTTCTCGGCGCGGGCGAAAACAAAGGGCAGCACCGGCAGGATACACGGGCTTAGGATGGTCAGCGCGCCACCCAGATAGGCCAGCAGGAACAGGAGCACGGGACTTCCTCTCGACGACCAGGATGCGCCTCGGCCGCTCACACATATTCGCGGCCGGCGCGCCGTTAGTTGAACCAATTGCGCCAGAACCCCCGCGGGCCTGGCTGATGGCGGCCTAGGTCTGAATATACACCCAGGCCTCTCGCCCCGATTTCAGGCGGGCGGCTACGCGTCTATAGTCGGAAACCTCATAGGCGTCGGCCGCCGCCAGTTCCGCTTCGGTGATCAGGAACACCGCGCCCTCGACCTCATCGGCGGGATCATCGCTGGCCGACACGATCGGATGGTAGTCGGCGCCGCTGGCGGTGATCACTTCAGGATCGGTGATCTCGACCATTGATCGCCGGTATCCGGGCAGGATGTCGGGGGAGCCTTCGAGATGGCGCCCGAACATCGCCATCTGCACTTCGGCCAGCTGCAATGTGCCGTAGGAAAACAGCAAGGTGGTGGGCTCGACGTCCTGGGCCATTCACTGCGCCTTTCGCGCGAATCCGGCCAAGCGCGAAAGGGTAAACTTGCACACTGACACCGAGCGCCGCCGCCCGTCGCTGACGGGCTCGTCGACAATAGACAAGTATAGGTGCAAGGTATCTGACGTCCAGATACGCTGGAGCAAAACCGCGCTAAGCGGAAAGAGCTCACGGCGCGAGCACAAGGAGGAGGGCTTTGAAAGTGTACAAATCTGATTCGGTGTCGCTTTGTGGCTGCGGGCAGCGAGCGGACGGCATTCTCGCGCCGGCCGATCGCGCATCCACTCTTTCTCGCCGACGGGTTTTCGAGGCCGGCGTGGCCGCGACCCTGGCAGGGCTCGTCCCCGCCGCCGCAATCGCCGCCGACGCCCCGGCGGCCACGGCGCGGATCGATCCCGCCACCGCGCTGAAGCGGATGATGGACGGCAACGCGCGCTTCGTGCGTGGCGCGATGGTGTCGTTCGACGAAGATCTCGCCGAATTGCGGCGTGGCGTCGTCGACAAACAGACGCCGTTCGCGGCCGTGCTCTCCTGCGCCGACTCCCGGATTCCAGTGGAGCTGGTCTTCGATCAAAGCATCGGGCATGTGTTCGTGGCGCGCGTGGCCGGCAACATCGCTACGCCCGAAGTGATCGCCAGCCTGGAATACGGCGCCGCGGTCCTGGGTGTGAGCACCATCATGGTGCTTGCCCATGAGAGCTGCGGCGCGGTGAAGGCCGCCACCGACGGCAAGGCGGTCCCGGGACAGATCTCGGCGCTCTACGCGCCGCTTCGCGCCGCCGTGGCGCGAGGAGGGACCGACGTCGAGCAAATCGCCAGGTACAATGCGCTCGCTCAAGCGGACATACTGAGGAACGCCTCGCCATTACTGAAAGGATTGGTGGACCAGGGTGCGCTAAGTGTGGTCGCGGCCTATTACGCGTTGAAAACAGGCGAGGTGACGCTGCTGACGTAACCGGCGTCTGTCGATCGGCGCCTGAACCGTTGACGCTACTCGACCCTGGGCCTACGCAAAGTTTCTTGAAGAGATCGACGAGGCTGTCGTTCCGCCCGAGGGCGGTCCGGATTGCCGAACCACCGCAAAACGGCCAAGCATTCCGAAGGGAGAATCGCCATGGATCTGATCATCAAGAACGGCGAGATCGTCGATGGCACGGGCGCGCCGAAGTTTCGCGGCGATGTCGGCGTGAAGGACGGCAAGATAGCCGCCGTCGGCAAGGTCGAAGGCGCCGCCAGGCGCACGATCGACGCGCAGGGCGCCATCGTCACGCCGGGTTTCGTCGACATCCATACGCACTATGACGGCCAGGTCTCGTGGGACGCGATGCTCGCGCCGTCATCGATCAACGGCGTGACCTCGACCGCCATGGGCAATTGCGGCGTCGGGTTCGCGCCGACACGCGTGGACAAGCACGACTTCCTGATCCGCCTGCTCGAGGGCGTCGAAGACATCCCCGGCACCGCGCTGCATGAGGGCCTCGCGTGGGATTGGGAGAGCTTCCCGGACTATCTAGACGCCCTCTCGCGGCGCTCCTATGCGATCGACATCGGCGCGCACATGCCGCACGCGCCGCTGCGCTCGTTCGTGATGGGCGATCGCGGCGCCGACCACACCGTCGCGCCGACCGCAGAGGAGATCGAGCGCATGCAGACGTTGACTTACGAGGCGCTGCAGGCGGGCGCGATCGGCTTTTCGACCACGCGCACGACCTTCCACCGCAGCCGCGACGGCCAGAATGTCGGCACACTGACGGCGTCCGAGGCCGAGCTGCTCGGCATCACTGCCGCGCTGAGGAAGGCGGGCAAGGGCGTTGTGCAACTGATCTCCGACGCCTACCTCACCGACGACGACGAATTCGCCGCGCGCGAGCTGGACCTCATCCGCTCGATCGCTCAGAACACCGGCCGCAAGCTCTCCTTCACCGTGCAGCAGAACGACGACGCGCCCGACCGCTGGCGCCATATCTTCAAGGAGATCGAGGCGATGCGCGAGGGCGGCCTCGACGTCAGCGCTCAGGTTGCGCCGCGTCCGGTCGGCGCGATCCTCTCCTTCGCCTCCACGGCGAACCCTTTCATCGCCACGCCCACCTTCCGCAAGATCTCGGCGGCGAAGCAGGGCGAGGCTTTGATCGCCGAGCTGAAGAACCCCGAGGTCAAGGCGCAGATCCTCGCCGAGCACGCGCATGTGAACCTGACCGGCAACGGTGGCGCGCTGACCAAGGGCTATGCGCGCATGTTCCGCCTCACCGATCCGGTCGACTACGAGCCGAGCGCCGAGAACTCGCTGCAGGCGGAGGCCGACCGTCTCGGCCACGACGTGCATGAGTATGTGTACGACGTGCTGATGGAGGAGGACGGCCACCGCCTCGTCTACCTGCCGATCAACAACTACCACTACGGCAATCTCGACGATGTGCACGGCATGATGACCGGGCCTTACACCCTCTATGGCTTGTCCGATGGCGGCGCTCATTGCGGGACGATCTGCGACGGCTCGTTTCCGACGACGACGATCGCGCTGTGGTCCAAGGGCTCGAAGTCCGGACACGCCATGCCGCTCGAATCCCTCGTACATGGCTATACCCAGCGCAACGCGCGCCACGTCGGCTGGCATGACCGCGGCGCGGTGAAGGTCGGGCAGCTCGCTGATTTCAACGTGATCGATCTGGACAGGCTCTCGCTCAGCCCGCCCGAGATCGTGCAGGACCTGCCCGCTGGCGGCACGCGCCTGCTGCAGACCGCGAAGGGCTATCGCCAGACGATCAAGTCGGGCGTCGTCACCTTCGAGAACGGCCGGTGGACCGGCGAAACCCCGGGCAAGCTCCTGCGCGGCGAACAGGCGGCGTAACGACCGTTGTTCACTGCCGAGGCGTGACGCCATCGAGGAACACCGCCAGGTGTTGATCGACAATGGCTGTCAATGGAGAAGCGCCACGCCTGTTGAACCAGCGCGCCAGGCCGTTGAACGTATCGAACATGGCGATCGACAGTGCTCGCTCATCTAGCGGCCGGATCAGACCAGCGTCGACGCCATCCCTGATCAATTGGCGTACGGCGAGATTGAGCGAGCGCCGTCCCGCCATACTGGCCTTGCGTGATTTCGGGGCGAGGTCGCGCGGCTCGGTCAAGGCCAGGCAGCGCCCGAAGTCCCCACAGATGATCTCCGCATAGAGGGTGAAGAAGCGGCACAGGCGTTCGACCGGATTGAGTTCGAGTTCCGCCGACTCCCTGAGCGCGCCCTCCAGGGCTTCGATGGCGAGCTGGCCGCAGGCGAAGAGCAGCTCGTCCTTGCTCTCAGCGTAGTAGTAGAGCGCCGGCTTGGTGATGCCCAGGTCCTGGGCCACGTCATCGAGGGTGGCGATATGAAAGCCGAGGCGATTGAACGTCCGGGCGGCGGCGCGCAGCACCTCCAGCCTGCGCTGCTCATACTTTGGGCTTGGTCCGGCATGGGCCGTCGAACGTCCAGCCATTGTGTCTCCAGCTTCGTTCCAACGCCTGTCATAGCGTGGAGGTGGTCAGCCCGAAAGGGGTTGACAGTCCCTCGCAATAGACACTAATTCGACTGAACAGTCAGTAAAAATCGAGGCCCATGGTGATCGCGACGCCGACGCGCTGGATGACCGAGGAACTGAGTATCCTGGGGGAACAGGCGCGCCGCTTCCTCGAGCGCGAGTTCGTGCCGCAGCGCGAGCGCTGGGAGAAGGCAGGCGTCGTCGATCGGGGCGCCTGGCGCAAGGCCGGGGAGGCGGGGCTGTTGTGCGCGAGCATTCCCGAGGAATACGGCGGCGGCGGCGGAACCCGGGCGCACGACGTGGTGATTTCCGAAGAGATCAGCCGGGCCGGGCTTGCCGGCGGCTTCGGGGCCGGAAACGGCGTGCACTCCAACATCGTCGCCCACTACCTGCTGGCCTATGGCACGCAGGCGCAGAAGCAGCGCTGGCTTCCGAAAATGGCCAGCGGCGAGCTGATCGGGGCGATCGCGATGACCGAGCCGGGCGTCGGCTCGGACCTGCAGGCCGTCCGCACGACCGCGCTGCGCCACGGCGAGACCTATGTGATCAACGGCCAGAAGACATTCATCACCAACGGCCAGAACGCGGGTCTCGTCATTGTCGTCGCCAAGACCGACCCGACGGCGGGGGCCAGGGGCGTCTCGCTGGTTGGGGTCGAGACGGAAACCGCCGAAGGCTTCAGGCGCGGCCGCAATCTCGAGAAGATCGGCATGCACGCGCAGGACACTTCCGAACTGTTCTTCGACTATGTGGTCGTGCCGGCGGACAACCTGGTCGGCGGGACCGAAGGCCAGGGGTTCACCCAGCTGATGGTGCAACTGGCTTGGGAGCGGCTGTCCTGCGCGTTCGGCGCAACGTTCGCCATGGAGCGCGCGGTCGAGCTGACCGCGGCCTACGTCAAGGAGCGCAAGACGTTCGGTCAACCGGTGCTGAGCTATCAGAACACTCAGTTCAAACTGGCCGAGTGCAAAACGCACGCGGTGATCGCCCGTAGCTTCTGTGACGACCTGATGGTCAAGCTGCTCGAAGGCGAACTCGATCCGACCCTGGCGGCGATGGCCAAGTGGTGGACCACCGACATGCAATGCAAGGTCATCGACGAGTGCCTGCAGTTCTTCGGCGGCTACGGTTACATGACCGAATACCCGATCGCCCGGCTCTACGCGGACGCCCGCGTGCAGAAGATCTACGCCGGCTCCAACGAAATCATGAAGATGCTGATCGCACGGACGCTCTGACCGGCGTTCCGAACACCATGGGAGAGACAAGATGACAAACGAAGTAAGAGTGGCCGGCGTCGGGATGATCCCGTTCACCAAGCCGGGCGCCAGCGAAACCTACAATATCATGGGCGAGAAGGCCGCGGCCGCGGCGTTCAAGGACGCGGGCCTCCCCTATGACGCCGTCCAGCAGGTCTATGTCGGGTATGTCTACGGCGACTCCACCGCCGGCCAGGCGGCGGTCTATGGCCTAGGCCTGTCGGGCGTGCCGATCATCAACGTCAACAACAACTGCTCCACCGGCTCCTCGGCGTTGTTCCTCGCGCGCCAGGCTGTCGAAGCCGGCGTGGTCGAATGCGCTCTGGCCCTGGGCTTCGAGGAGATGCGTCCCGGCGCGCTCGGCGCGGTGTTCAGCGATCGCCCCAGCCCGATGATGCGTTTCTTCAACGAGATGGTCAGCCTGCAGGACTTCGATCCCAAGGCTCCGGGTGCGGCGCAGTTCTTCGGCGGGGCCGGCGCGGAGTACGCCAGGAAGTACGACACCCGGCGCGAGACCTTCGCCAAGATCGCCTCCAAGGCCCGCACCCACGCCCAGCACAACCCGTTCGCCATCTTCAAGGACCAGCTCAGCGTCGAGGAGGTGCTCGGCTCGCCACAGGTGTTCGGCCCTTTGACCCGCTTCCAATGCTGCCCGCCAACCTGTGGCGCGGCGGCGGCCATTGTCTGCACGCCCGAGTTCGCGCGCAGGCACGGCATCGCCGCCGAGGTGGTGATCAAGGCCCAGGCGATGACCACCGACGGCCCCAGCACCTTCGACGACCATTCGATGATCAAGCTGATCGGCTACGACATGGCCAAGGAGGCCGCGCGCCGCGTCTATGAACAGAGCGGCGTGGGCCCCGACGACGTGCAGGTGGTCGAACTGCACGACTGTTTCACCGCCAACGAACTGCTGACCTACGAGGCGCTCGGCCTCACGCCCGAAGGCACGGCGGAGAAGTTCATCTGGGACGGCGACAACACCTATGGCGGCAGGTACGTGACCAATCCCTCCGGCGGCCTGCTGTCCAAGGGCCATCCGCTGGGCGCCACCGGCCTGGCGCAATGCGCCGAGCTGGTCTGGCAGCTGCGCGGCCAGGCCGACAAGCGCCAGGTCGAGGGGGTGACCCACGCCCTGCAGCACAACCTCGGCCTCGGCGGCGCCTGCGTCGTCACCCTCTACGGTAGGGTGTGAGGCGGGGATGCTCGACAAGTCGTTCATCGGCAGCACGTCCGCGCCGCGCGCCGTCGAGGTCGAAAAGGGCCAGCTGAAGTTCTTCGCCAAGGCGACGGACGAGACCAACCGCATCTATTTCGACGAGACCGCCGCCAAGGCGGCCGGCCACCCTGCCCTGCCGGCCCCACCGACCTTCCTGATGTGCCTGGGAAGCCTCGCGCCGGACCGCGAGGACATCCTGGGAAAGCTCGGCATTGACATCGGCCGTATCCTGCACGGCGAACAGCACTTTACCTACCTCGCGCCGATCTACGCCGGCGACACCATCACCCTGACCACGCGTGTCACCGACTTATACGACAAGAAGGGCGGCGCGCTGGACTTCATCGTCCAGGAAACCGAGGCCACCAATCAAAAAGGCGAAAAAGTCGGCGCCACCTGCTCGACCATCGTCGTGCGCAACACGTGAGCCCCGCCATGCCCCTGACCTATGACAGTGTGAACGTCGGCGACGTCCTCACCGAACACGCCAGCAAGCCGATCAGCCGCCACACCCTGGCGCTCTACTGCGGCGCCTCGGGCGACCACAACCCGATCCACGTCGACAGCGATTTCGCCAAACGGTTCGGCATGCCCGACGTCTTCGCCCACGGCATGCTGTCGATGGCCTATCTGGCCCAGCTGCTGACCCGCTGGGTCCCGCAGGGCCAAATCCGCCACTGGGGCGTGCGCTTCGTCGCCATCACCCCGGTGCACGCCAGGGTAATCTGCACCGGCAAGGTAGTCGAGAAGTTCGAGGCCGACGGCGAAAAGCGTGTCCGCCTGGAGATCAACGCCAACACCGACGGCGGCCTTCATACGCTCGCGGGCGAAGCGGTCATCGCGCTTGCCTGACGACCAACAATCCAAACGGGAAACACAATGTCCAAACTGAAGGGTAAGGTCGCGCTGATCTCCGGATCTGGGCGCGGCATAGGTCGGGCGCTGGCGCTGAAGCTGGCCGGCGACGGTGCGCGGGTCGTGGTCAACGACCTCGACGAGGGGCCGGCGAACGAGGTCGTCGATCAGATAAGGTCGGCGGGTGGCGAGGCAGTCGCCTGCGTGGGCAGCGTCACCGCCGACGGTTTCGCGGACCGCTTCGTCGGCATGGCGATGTCGGAGTTTGGCGGCCTCGACATCGTCGTCAACAACGCCGGCTATACGTGGGACAGCGTCATCCAGAAGATGAGCGACGAGCAGTTCCAGACCATGCTCGACGTCCATCTGGTCGCCCCCTTCCGCATCCTGCGCGCGGCCGCCGAGCCGATCCGCATCCTGGCCAAACAAGAGGCCCAGGAAGGCAGGGAGGTGTTCCGCAAGGTGGTCAACATCTCCTCGATGGCCGGCACCAACGGCAACGCCGGCCAAGCCAACTATTCCTCGGCCAAGGCGGCGCTGGTCGGCCTGACCAAGACCCTCTCCAAGGAGTGGGGTCGTTACAAGGTCGACGTGAACTGCGTCGCCTACGGCTTCATCGACACCCGGCTGACCCAGTCGCTGGAGCGGGACGACACCAAGGTCAGCATCGAAGGGCGCGACTTCGTCGTCGGCGTCCCCGAGTCCACCAGGCGGACCCTGCCGCTGATGGTGCCGCTCGGCCGCGCCGGCACGCCTGAAGAGGCGGCGGGGGCCGTTTACCTGTTCTGTATTCCCGAAAGCAACTACATCAGCGGCCAGGTGATACTGGTCGGTGGCGGGATCAATATATAATAATGACATCGGTCTGAGCTGAGCTCGCGCGAGGAACCCGAGGATGCATCTGACACAAGGCCTGCACCGCGCGGCGCAGATCAAGCCGGACGCGGTCGCGACCATCTTTGGCGAGCGGCGGCGCACTTGGCGTGAGGTCAGGGATCGTGTCGCGCGCCTGGCTGCGGGACTGGTCGCGCTGGGCCTGAAGCCCGGCGACCGCATCGCGCCGATCGCGCTGAACAGCGACCGCTACATCGAACTCTACTACGCGGTCTGGTGGACCGGCGGGGTGATCGTGCCGGGCAACACCCGCTGGGCCCTGGCCGAGCACATCTACGCCCTGAACGATAGCGGCGCGGAGCTGTTGCTGCTGGACGATACGTTCACGGCCCTGGCCGCTCCGATCGCCAAGGCCTGCCCGATCCGGGCGACCCTTTATCTCGGTGACGGTCCGGCGCCGGCGGGGGCCGTCGACGTCGAAGCGCTGATCGCGGCCACCCCGCCGATGGTCGATGCGTGCGGCCGAGACGACGAACTTGCCGCCCTGTTCTATACCGGCGGCACGACCGGGCGCTCGAAAGGGGTGATGCTGAGCCACCGCAGCCTGATCTCCAGCTTCCTGTGCGCGTCTGCGACCTCGCCTGGCCGCGACGACCAGGTCATCCTGCACTCGCCGCCGATGTTCCACCTGGCCGACGCGGCGATGATCATCGGTACGACCATGATGGGCGGCGCCCATGTGGTCGTCCCGTCCTTCAGCCCCGAGGCCGTCGCCAGGGCGATCGAGGCCGAGCAGGTCACCGACCTGATCCTGGTCCCGACCATGTTGGGCATGATGCGTGAATATGCGGCCGCCAATCGGGTCAACCTGCTGTCGGTGCGCAAGGTCACCTATGGCGCCTCGCCGATCTCCGAGACCCTGCTGAACCAGGCGATGGAGATGTTCCCCAACGCCGAGTTCAGCCAGGCCTATGGTCAGACGGAACTCTCTCCGGTCGCGACGATCCTGACGCCGAAGTTCCACCGCCCCATGCCCGACGGCAAATCCTATTTGCGATCGGCGGGCCGGCCCGCTGTCGGCATCGATGTCATGATCGCCGGCGAGGACCTGAGCGAGCGCCCGCGCGGCGATGTGGGCGAGATCCTGGTCCGTAGCGACGGGGCGATGCTCGGCTATTGGAATCAGCCGGAGCTCACGCGCCAGACCCTGGTGGACGGCTGGGTCAGGACCGGCGACGCCGGCTACATGGACGAGGACGGCTTCGTCTTCCTGGTCGATCGCGTGAAGGACATGATCGTTTCCGGCGGCGAAAACGTCTATTCGGCCGAGGTCGAAAATGCGCTCTCCGCGCACGCCAGCGTCGTGGAATGCGCCGTCATCGGGGTTCCCGATGAGAGATGGGGCGAGCGGGTGCATGCCATCGTGCGGCTGAAGGCCGACGCCACGGTGTCGGCCGATGAGATCGCCGCCCACTGCCACACCCTGATCGCCGGTTTCAAATGCCCGCGTTCCGTGGAGTTCCAAACCGATCCGTTGCCCCTGTCCGGCGCGGGCAAGATCCTGAAGACCGAACTGCGCAAGGGCTATTGGGGGGCGGAGGGACGGCGGATCAACTGACCGGCCCTCCAGCCCGAATCTCGCGCGCCCGACCCTTGGTCTAAGCGGCGGGCCGTCATGTCGGGCTTTGGTCCAGGCATGGTCGTAATTTCGCGTGCGGCGCCTGGAGCGAGACGCCAGACAGACTGTCTATGGCTTTGGGTTACAGGAGAGATCGCTTGCGAGCCGGCATGGGCGGCGCGGGCCGCCATCCTTTCCGCCTTATCGCGTTCAGGCACGCCGACCCGCCAGAGACGTTCCTGCACGCCATCATGGGTGCGGACCGTCCAACCGACGATGCGTTCAGTCATCGTTTTCGCTCCCGCGGCAATCCCGAGGGGAAACCGCCGACGACGCGAAAAGTTCACACCTGCGTGCAGTGAATCCAGCCCGCGCGGCCACCGGGCGAAATCCCAATGCGTCCCACGCTGTCACCGCGCCCGACTCCTGGCGGCAAGTTGAAAGGGCGAGCCGTGGTCGGCCTCGGCGCCGCGCCCAATCGCCGCCGCCGCGGCGACAAGCCGGCCGTCTCGATCGAGAAGTTCGTCCGCCAGCGCCACGACCAGCGGGTTCGGCGTTGCGGTCGGAGAGGCGCGTCGAAGGGCGCGAGCGATTTCCAACTCGGCGCGGGAAGAGTCGGCGGCGCAGGCGAGGATGAACGCCGCGGCGGTCGAGCGGCTGATACCCATCCAGCAGTGGACCAGCAGCGGCCCCGGCTCGATCCAGGCCGCGCCGAACGCCAGGGTAGCCGCGACCATGGCCCGGTCCGGCGCGACAAATCCCGGGGTGGGCCTGCTGATGTCGTGAAACCGCAGCACCAGTTGCGGAACACCAGGCGGCGCTTCCGGCGCCTCCTGGTGCGGCGCCAGCAGGCTGAGGATGCGCGCTGGGCTCGATCGCCTGATTTCATCGCCCACAGCGTGAAGGGGGCAGACGATCAGGGTCATGCGCCCATGCCGTTCAGCGCGAACCCGAGCAGCAATCCGACCTCCGCGACCTGTTGGACCGCTCCCAGGACATCGCCGGTAAAGCCGCCGATAAGGCGTCGCGCAAGAAACGCCACAACGCCGGCGGCGCACGTCGCCAGTATGAGACCAACCACGATGTTGATCATCGGCAAGAAGGCAAGCAGCGGGGCCACGCCGAGGGCCAGGGCGATCAGGGCTTCCATGGGGCGAACGCCCAGCGGCGCCGGTTTCAGCTTCGCGGCTTCGGGATCACCGGCGTAATTCAGCAAGGCCATGACCACGACCGCGAAGGCTCGCGCCAGGCCGTGCGCCAGGATCAGGACCAGGGCGGCGCGCCATGGAGCGAGACCAGCGAGGAGGATGGCCTTGAGCGACAACGCCGTCCAAAGCGCCAGGACGCCGTAGCTCCCGGTGCGGCTGTCCTTCATGATTTCGAGGCGGCGAGCCGGGGTCTGGCCGCCGCCCAGACCGTCGGCCGTGTCGGCCAGGCCGTCCTCGTGGAAGCCGCCGGTGACAAGGAGCCCCGCGCCGACGGCGAGGATCGCTGCCGGCAATCCGGGCCAGAACCGGCTGGCGGCCAGCATGACGGCCGCGCAGATGGCCCCGGCGATCCAGCCGACGACAGGGTAGTAGGGCGACGAGCGGGCGATCCAGTCGGGCTGGAATCCGGGCATGCGAGGCGTCGGCAGCCGCGTCATGAACTGCAGGGCGCAGAAGAACAGCTGCGCCTGGCGGATCACGGCGCGACGCGGCCGGCGAGCACGTCGTCGAGCGAGGCCGTCTCGCTCATCAGCCGGGCGGCGGCGCGAACGAGCGGGACGGCGAGCACGCCGCCGCTGCCTTCGCCCAGCCTCATCCGCAGGTCGAACAGGGGTTGGGCGTCGATCGCCGCCAGCAGGGCGCGATGTCCCCGCTCGGCGGACACGTGGGCGAAGGTCAGACGTTCTTTCAGGCCCGACGCCAGGCGTACGGCGACGAGGGCCGCCGCGCTGGAGATGAAGCCGTCGACGACCATCACCTTGTGCGCGGCCGCGCCGCCGAGGAATGCGCCGGCCATCATGGCGATCTCCAGGCCGCCGAATTGTCGCAGCACCTCGATCGGCTGGCTGGCGTCGGACCGCGCGGCGGCGCGGGCCAGCACCGCGCTTTTACGCGCCAGACCCTCGGCGTCGTGACCCGCGCCGGCGCCGATACAGTCGTCCAGCGGCGCCGGCGCCAGCCGGTGCATGAGGAGCGCGGCCGAAGCGGTGTTGCCGATGCCCATCTCACCGATCACCAGCGCGTCGGCCTTGGACGCCGCCGCGATATCGCCGCCGCGCTGCAAGGCGAGTTCGACCTCGGCCTCGCTCAGGGCGGGCTCGACAGCGGCATTGCGCGAGCCTCGCCGCACCTTGGCGTCGATCAGCAAGGGATGCGGCGCGATCTCCGCGTCCACTCCGGCGTCGACCACCACGACCCCGACATCACAGGCGCGCGCCCGCGCGGTGACGCTGGCGCGCCCGGCCAGGAAGGTCGCGACCATGGCGAGCGTGACGCCCGACGGATAGGCCGAGACGCCCTCAGCGTTCATGCCGTGATCGCCGGCGAAGACGTAGGCCTGCGCCCTTTCGACGACGGGCGTTTGCGTGCGTTGGATCAGGCCGATCTGGATGGCGAGCGCCTCCAGGTCGCCAAGGGAGCCCGGCGGCTTGGCCTTGCCGTCGATCCTGGCGCTCAGCCGCTCGGCCAGGCCGGCGTCAAGCGGCGAAAAGACAGGCGGGGCGTAGCTCATAGGCCGGCGATCCTGGACAGGGCCGGCGGTTGGACGGCGGCGCTCACCGGCCTATGACAAGAGCCGCGCCGCAACAACAACAACGAATCGTGGAGGCCCGAGTCCTGAGCACCACCCTGATCCTCGGCGGCGCGCGTTCGGGAAAGACGAGCCATGCGTTGCGGCTCGCCGAGGCGACCGGCCAAGACCTGGTGATGATCGCCACCGCTCAAGCGCTGGACACGGAAATGGAGGCGCGGATCGCTCGCCATCGCGCGGAGCGCGGTTCCCGGTGGCGAACGCTGGAGGCCCCATTGGATCTTGTCGGCGCGCTCGAACAGATCGAGGCGTCACAGGCCGTGGTCATCGATTGCCTCACGCTATGGGTTTCAAACCTCATGCATGCGGAACTCGAGGTGGGAGGTGAGGCGGCCAGACTGGTTTCGGCCCTGGCGGGCCGGGAAGTATTTCTGGTGTCCAACGAAGTCGGTCTGGGCGTAGTCCCGGACAACGCCTTGGCGCGCCGCTTCCGGGATATCGCTGGCCGCCTGAACCAGCAGGTCGCGGCGGTGGCGGACAAGGTTCTATTCATGGCCGCGGGCCTGCCTCTGGTCCTGAAAGGATGAGGCGCTAGCGCCTGACTATGAATTGATCGGGGGGACGCCGGCGTTCCCAGCCTTCGCCCTCGAGTTCCGGGGTGTTCTCCTGCCTCTCGGGATAGCCAAGACAAAAATAACCGATCAGCGTCCAATGGGTGGGTACGTCCAGGATGACGCTCACGGCCGAAGGGTCGAGAATCGAGATCCAGCCCAGGCCGATGCCCTCGGCTCTGGCGCCAAGCCACAGGTTACAGATCGCGGCGACCACGGAATAGCGCATGGTTTCCGGCATTGTCGCTCGGCCAAGGCCGCGACCCAGCGGCGTCGTTTCGTCAGCGAATACCGCCAGGTGACGCGGGGCTTCCTCAAGGCCGGCCAACTTGAGACGCGCGTAAAGAGCAGCGTCATCGGCCGACACCGATGTCAGCGCGTCTTGGTTACAGCGCTTGAAGTCCTCCAGGATCGCCTTGCGCCGAGCCAGCTCGTCGACAATTACGAATCGCCACGGCTGGCTCAAGCCTACCGACGGGGCCAGGCACGCCGTGGCGATCAGGCGGTCGAGGGTCTCATCGTCGATCGGGTCGCGCC
>Ga0302314_10010719_pt1 | contig 16017 bp, 11 predicted proteins | sample III_Palsa_N2_3_FD_200533 | JGI IMG/M metagenome (GOLD analysis project Ga0302314, IMG submission 200533) | Peat permafrost microbial communities from Stordalen Mire near Abisko, Sweden - III_Palsa_N2_3 | ecosystem: Environmental > Terrestrial > Soil > Palsa > Peat permafrost | place: Sweden... | reverse complement strand
GTACCGTCCGGTGGCCTCGCCTTCCAGAAGCCGCGCGTCGACGTAGCCCAGCTTCCCCACCAGCTCGTCGAGCACCGCATCATCCCGCTCGTCGGAGAAGCCGAGCGCGAGGTCCAGGAAGTCGGCAATGCGGGCCCGTCCGGCCCGGACCAGGGCCCACTGGTCTGCCAGAAGGCCAATTCGCTCCGAGGGTGCGAGGGCGCCGAGGTTGTGGCGGAGCGCAAGCAGCGCGCCGGCGTCGTAGGCCACGCGGTAGAAGCCCGTCGAGCCGGCATTGGCGCACAGCCACTTCACCGAGCCCGAAACGCCAAGCTCGAGGACGAGCGACTTCTCTTTGAGGAGCGCCCGTGTCTCGTGCTCTCCGGCCGCGTCCGCCCAGCGGAGGACGAGGGGAACGGGCCAGCGCTCCTCCCCCTTGGCCGCCGGGTCCGAGAAGAAGCGCTCCTGAGCGAGTGACAGGCGGTTGCCGGCCAGCGCCACCGACACCACCGGGTAGCCCGGCTGTCGTATCCACGCGTTGGCCACCTCCAGCACCGGCTGGCTACTGGCCTCGGCCAGCGCGCCCCAGAGGTCATCCGCCACGGCATTGGCCCGCGCGTGCTTGCGCATGTAGGCCTGGATGCCGGCGCGAAAGGGCTCCTCGCCGAGAAAGCCTTCAATCATCCGCAGGACGGCGCCGCCCTTCTCGTACGTAATGGCATCGAAGGCCTCGCCGGCCTCGCCGGCGTTGCGCACCGTGCCGCGGATGGGGTGCGTGGAACGAAGCGCGTCGAGGTGCAGGGCCACGGACTTGCCGGCGTCGAAGTCCAGCCACACCCGCCAGCCGGGCTTCCAGGCGTGCACCATCTTGTAGGCCATCCAGGTGGCGAAGGCCTCGTTGAGCCAGAGGTCGTCCCACCACACCATGGTTACCCAGTTGCCGAACCACTGGTGGGCCAGCTCGTGGGTGACGACTTCCGCAATCCGCTTCTGTACCGAGAGGGGAGCGGTGAGAGGGTCGAGCAGGAGCGCGAGCTCGCGGTAGGTGATGAGGCCGGCATTCTCCATGGCCCCGGCCTCGAAGTCCGGGATGGCCACCTGGTCCAGCTTCCCGAAGGCGTAGGGAAGCCCGAAGTACGCCTGCAGGCGAGGCAACGCGGCGAGAGCCGCCTCCTGGCCGAATTGGGTGAGGTGGGCCTTCTCCTTCAGCGCCCAGGTGCGCACCGGCACTGTCCCGGCCAGCTCCTCGGCGCTGCCCACCAGGGGACCAGCCACCAGCGCCACGAGGTAGCTCGGCAAGAGTTCTGTCTCGGCGAAGCGGATGCGCTTCTGTCCGCTTCCGCTGGGCGAGCTGTCGGCCATGGCCCCGTTGGAGAGGACGCAGAGGCCCTCCGGCACCTCGACGCTGAGGGCCCAGCGGGCCTTGAAGGCCGGCTCGTCGAAGCACGGGAAGACGCGCCTGGCATCGGCCGCCTCGAACTGGGTGGCCGCGACGTCCCCGGCCAGGTACAGCCCCCGCAGGCCGTCGGAGAAGTGGCCCGTCCAGTCGACATGCAGCGTGGCCTCGCCGCTCGGGAGCTCGGTGTCGAAGGCGAGCAGCACCGTCTCGCTCAGCGGCAGGACGCTCACCTTGGGCTTGTGCACCGTCTCGCCGCAGCGCAGCTCCACCCGGGTGATGTCCAGCTCGAGCGCGTGCAGGGAGAATTCCCGCAACGGTTTGGCGATGGAGAGCGCCATCCGCTCCGAGCCGCGGAAGGACTTCTCGGCGATGTCCACCGCGAGGTGGGCCTCGTACCGCCGGGGAAGGACGTCGCGGGAGAGCCGGAAGTTCCTGTCGTCGGGGCGGTTGGCCATTCGGGGGCGCCGACTGTAGCTTGGGAGTGGCCCGGTTCCGGAAGGAAAAGCCGCTTCGCCTGTGACTCTTGGCGCTTGACTCGCGGGCTACGTGCAGGTCCCCGGGAGCGACGCAATCCAGTCCGTAATGAGCTGCAGCCCCTCGACGTCCACCACGCTCCGCTCAATCTGCGGCATGGCGATGGAGGGCTCGGTGGAATTCATCCGGAAGGGGATGATGGAGCTGCCCGGTGCACCGGGGACGATGTCGTAGGTGAATCCGCCGCCGCCCGCTCCGGCCGCGACCGGCTTCTTGCAGACGCCGTAGCTGATGGGGTCGGTGATGCTGGTGGAGAGCAAGAGCCCGGTGTAGCCCGATTCGCCGGTGAGGCTGTGGCAATGCGCGCAGTTGGACTCGAGGTAGGCGCGCGCGCGCTGGTCCAGCGTGCCAGTGGTGGGGTCGTTCCACACCGCGAGCTTGGGGGCCACCGACGGGTCCGGCGCGCCGGTGAGCAGGCCGATGGCGCTCCAGTATGTCAGCTGGTTCTGCGTGGTGCCATCGGGGTACGTCTCGTTGCCATTGAGGTTTCTCGCCTTGGGGCCGATGGGCTCGAAGGTCAGGCTACTGTCATGACACTGAGCGCACTGGGGCTCGGAGGGCACGAGGTAGTTGGTATTCACCGTCTGGCCATTCGCATCAATCCACGTCAGCGGGACGACTTCTCCCCCGGGGTTGACGCTGGCCACCTTCTGCGCGGCGTCCCAGGTGTAGCTGACGCCCTGCCAGGTTCCGGCGTTCTTCCAAATGACGCGCGTCTCCACCCAGGTGAGAATGGGCTGCGCCTTGCGCATGTCATCGGCGAAGCCGAAGGACTTGGTGAGCACCGTCCCATCGGGAAAGTCGAAGACGTTGGTGGCGTCGTAGGTGGCGGAGCCGCCGGACGGTACGTAGACCGTCCGGCGCTTCACCGCATAGTCCGAGAAGAGCGGGGTGTTGAGGGTGTAGGGCGTGACGCCAGCCATGGGCGAGATGTCGTCGTTGACGAGCGACACCTGGCACCACTGGTCCAGGGTGGCGAATGGTGTCGCGCCACCCGAGACCGGGGTGCAGGTTGACGTCTTGCTGCCACAGCTCAGGGCGACCGCAGCTGCAAGCAGAAGCCCGGAGTCCCGCAAACCCCCACGTCTCACGGAGAGATGCCGGCGTCCACGGGCGGAAGCGGGAAGCCCGCCGGACCGCCGTCGGTGATGTCGAAGCCCACACTGTTGAAGTTCACCGCGCCGGGGTCCGAAATATTGCTCGTGCCCCCGGTCACCACGGTGAGGTTCAAGTTGACGAAGCTGGCCGCGCCATTGGTTCCGTTCGCGTCGTGGTTGTTCTGCAACCACATGTTGATGGGATTCGGCGGGACGCCCATGTCGTTCCTCCCCGACGGGGGGGTGTAGTCGGGAAAGAAACTCGGCGGAGCGATGCCGTCCCAGGCCAGGTCCGGAGTATTCGCGGGCCACGCGGTGTACAGGAACGGGCCGAGAACGAGCAGCAGCTCACCCAGTTCGTTCGAGTTCGTTCCACCATCTGAAGCGTAGACGTTGTAGGAAATGGGTGCCGTCCCGTTGTTGGTGAAGGTGTTGTCGTGGATGTAGACGTTGTTCGGGAACGGGTAGAGCCCGGTCGGGTTTCCGGCGGGCAACGGGTTGAAGTCCGGGTTGATGAGGAAGTAGTTGACGACACCGACGCCGGCGGTGTCGTTGTTGGTGATGGTGTTGTTGAAGATCTCGACGTTCTGCGCGGCAAGGACCACCAGCGCCGTCCCGGCAGGAACCTGTGCAACGGTGCCCGAGGGGTCCGCGAAGTTCACCGTGTTGTTGTCGTGGATGTTGTTGTTGAACACCCGCACGTTGGCGCAGGCGTCAGTCGTCCCGGGCGGCGTGCCGGGGGGCGGCTGGAGGTTTGGGAGCGCGAAGACGAGGATGCCGCCGCTGTTCTGCGTGGACTCGTTCCCGTAAACGTCCGCATTCAACGAGGACTCAATCTCGATGCCGGCCACGTTCTGGGAGACGAGGTTGTTGCTCACGATGATGTCGTTCGATTGGCCGACGTACGCGCCGGTGTCGCGGGCGCCGCTGATCTGGCAGTTGTCAATGACGACGCCCTGGCTCTGCACCGGGTAGATGCCATAGCCGCCGTGCAAGAGGGTAGGGAGTGCGCCGCCATCCGCGGCCTGCCACGTCACTTGCACCTTCTCGAAGAGGACACCGGTTGCGGACATCACCTTGATGCCGTCTCCGGAGGTGTTCTGGACGGTGAAGTTGTTGAAGCGGAGGTTGCTGTTACCGAGGACGGCGCTGATGCCGCCCGAGCCGCTCGTCTGGTTGGAGAAATCGAGGACCGTCTTACCGATGCCCGCTCCGGTGAAGGTGAGGTTCGCCACACCCGGGATGGCGAGGGTGTTGGTGAAGGTGAAGGGAGCGTCCGTCTCGGCGAAGACAAAGGTGGTGCCAGCCACGGCACTCGCGACGGCAGAGTCGATGGCAGACTCCGTCGCTCCAGCCGGGATGTTGCAAGTCGGGGGTGAGCCCGCGCAGGTCACGGCTGGGGGCCCGGAGTCGGGCGTGGGGTTGGTGTTGCTGCTGCTGCAGGCACCAAGCGCGAGCGCGCTGGTGGAAATAAGGACGACGCGAAGGTTTCGAAGCATGCAGTCTCTCTCCCATGGGACGGCCTCACCTGCGGGAGGCCGTACGTTTCGATGCTGTCCTTTAAGCGGGTGCCACCGATGCCGGCCGCAAAGGGTCGGCGGTTTTCCCCCGGCCCCGGCCTTCACGCAAGGATGAATCCGCTGCCCTTTGGACGCACTGCGGCGCAAAGTCAATGCGCCAGGCGTCAGAAAGCGCAGGCCTCCGAGGCCTGGTTGCGAGCCGGGCGACCTGCAGACGTCTCCGAGGGGGCGTTTTCTGGGCGGCTGTGACTTCAGCGGCGAGGCGTACGCGCCTCAAGACGAGAGGGGCGAACGCAGGCCGGTGTCAGTCGTCCTCGCGCCCGTGGTCCTCGTGGTGGTGTCCATGGACGTGGCCCTCGTGGTCGTGGTCGTGGTCATGCCCCCGGTGGGGATGGGCGTGCTCCTCGCTGCGCGTCTTCTGCACTTTCAGCATCTTCTTCCGGATGAGGTCTCGCTTCAGTGAGGAGAGGTGATTCACGAAGACGGTGCCGTCCAGGTGGTCGATTTCGTGCTGGAGCACGTGCGCCAGCCGGTCCTCCGCCTCCAGCGTTTGCCAGGCGCCGCTCTTGTCCTGGAAGCGCACCTTCACTTTGCGAAAGCGTGGCGTTTGGTCGAATTCGCCCGGGACGCTGAGACAGCCCTCCTCGTACATCACGGGCTCGGACGTCTCGAGGAGGGAGGGGTTCACAATCTCGAAAAACGTCCCGTCCGGCCGGCCCACCCACGCCACGCGCAGCCCGACGCCAATCTGGTTCGCGGCGACGCCGATGCCCTCGGCCTCTTTCAACGACTCCATCATCTCGACGAGCAAGCGTTCCAACGCCGGCCCGAAGTCCGTCACCGGAGAAGTGGGCCGCTGAAGGACTTTGTCCGGCCAGATGACAATGGGTTTCGCCATGCTTGAGGGACGTTCCTATAACGAGACGTGGGGCCACGTCGTGGATTTGGAAAAAGGGGGCCGTGTGCCCCCGTGCGGTTGGAAGGCGAGGCAACGGTTGGGGGGTTAGGCTGTCTTTCTACGTATGTGGGGACAGCTCGGCGCCTGGGTGTATGACCGCTCTATGTCCGGTGCCGAGGCGGATTGCCTTGCCGACTGGCGGCGGGAGCTCCTCAAGGAGGCCCACGGGGACGTCCTGGAGATTGGGGCCGGGACCGGCGCCAACGTCGCGCACTACCCGACGGCCGTCCGTCGACTCGTCCTCGCCGAGCCCAACGCCGGCATGCGCGCGCGCCTTCGGCGGAAGGTGGGAGAACGTCCCGAGGTGACCGTCATCGACGCCACCGCGGAAGTCATCCCGCTTCCGGACCGCGCCTTTGACTACGTCGTCTCGACGCTGGTGCTGTGCTCCGTCGACTCCCCTGGGCGCTCTCTGGCCGAGGTCTGGCGCATCCTTCGGCCCGGCGGGCGCCTCCTCTTCCTCGAGCACGTGGCCGCCGAGGGACGCCCCGGCTTCCTTCGCTGGCAGCGGGTGATGGAGCCGGCCTGGCGCTGCTTTACCGGAAACTGCCATCTCACCCGGAGTACCGCGGACGTCATTGCGGAGATGGGCTTTACCCTGGAGGGCATGCGCCGGGAGCCCATCCGCAAGGTGTCCGGGCTGGTGCGCCCTTCCGTTCGTGGCGTAGCGCGTCGTCCCCCCCTCCCGGCCTAGCTCCACGAAAGTGTTGCCGGCCGAGGGCGCCGGTGTGCACACTCCCCGTATGAGCGACACGACTTCGGCGCTCAGGACCCTCTTGGGGCCCCCGTCGCGCGGCTTCGAGGTTGCGCTGTGGGATGGCTCGGTGTTGCCCGCGGTTGGGACGGCACCCAAGGGTCGCCTTGTCCTCAAGAGCCCGGCCGCCGCCGAGGTGCTGGCCCCGCCGGCGAGTGAAATGCGCGCCGCCGAGGCTTTCACCGCCGGGATTCTCGACATCGAGGGTGACACACTCGGCGTCCTGGAAGCCGCCGCCCGTTGGCCCGGACCGCCGGTGACGGCGAAGACGGTGGCCGCCGCCGCCAGTGGCTGGTGGAAGCGGGTGCACTCAGCGCTGGCCCCCAAGCTCCAGGGGCGCCGCCACTCGCAGGAGCGCGACCGCTCCGCGGTGCAGTACCACTACGACGTCTCGGACGACTTCTACCGGCTCTTTCTCGGCCCCTCCCTCGTCTACTCGTGCGCCTTCTTCGCCAGGGCCGACGCCACGCTGGAGGCGGCGCAGGAGGCGAAGCTGGAGCTGGTGTGCCGGAAGCTCGACCTCAAGCCTGGCGAGCGGCTGCTCGACGTGGGGTGCGGCTGGGGTGGCCTCATTACCCACGCTGTCCAGCGCTACGGAGTCGGCGGCCTCGGCATCACCCTCAGCGAGCACCAGCTGGCCACGGCGCGCGCCCGTCTGGCCGCGCTCCCTGCGCACCACATGGAAGTCCGCGCCGCGGACTACCGGCAGCTTGGCGCATTCCCCGCATTCGACAAGGTGGCCAGCGTCGGGATGATGGAGCACGTCGGCTCCGAGCGCCTGGACGCCTACTTCGAGGCCATGTTCCGCGCCGTCCGGCCCGGTGGGCTTTTCCTCAACCACGCCATCGCCGTCCTGCCTACGGACAGAAAAACCATCCCCTGGCTTTCCCGCAAGGATGGAGGATTCATCCGAAGCTACATCTTCCCGGACAGCGAGCTCATCCCGGTGGCGCGCGTCGCCGAGGCGGCGGAGCGGGCAGGCTTCGAGGTGCGGGACCTCGAGTCCTTGCGCGAGCACTACGCCGAGACGCTTGCCCACTGGTTGCATCGGCTGGAGGAGCGCTTCGAGGAGGCGGTGGCGCTCGTCGGTGCCGAGCGGGCGCGCGCCTGGCGGCTGTACCTGGCCAGCTCCAGCGTGGCCTTCCGCCTCGGAGAAATCTCCGTCTTCCAGCTTCTTCTCGTCCGCCCGGGCAAGGACGGGCGAGCAGACGTCCCGCGGACGCGTGAGCGCTGGTACGCTGCGCTCTGAGCGATGCCCTTTTTCCAGAGCGCCCCCACCCTGGGCAACCAGTACGACGACGACGTGCTCTTGCGCGAGCTCCTCGCCCGGCGTCTGCCGGAGGACGTGAGGCGCACCATCGAGCCATCCCTCGTGGAGATGGGGGGCCTGGCCGCCGGCCGCCTCTTCGAGCTCTCCCAGAGCGCGCGCGGCCAGGAGCCCACGCTTCTCTCCCACGACGCCTGGGGCCGCCGGGTGGACGAGATTCGCGTGCCGGCTGCCTGGAAGGAATATGCCCGGGTGGCGGCCGAGCACGGGCTGGTGGCCATTCCCTACGAGCGGGAGCAGGGCCCGTGGTCCCGCATGCACCAGTTCGCCCTCCTCTACCTCTTCGCGCCCTCCTCGAGCGTCTACACCTGCCCACTGGCCATGAGCGACGGGGCGGCGAAGACGCTTCGCACCCACCGCGCCAAGCGTCTCGTGGAACGCGCCGTGCCGCGCCTCATCAGCCGGGACCCCCACACCGCCTGGACGTCAGGCCAGTGGATGACGGAGCGCACGGGCGGCTCCGACGTCGGACGTACGCAGAGTGAGGCCCGCGACGAGCCCGGCGGATGGCGCCTGTACGGGACGAAGTGGTTCACTTCGGCCGCCACCTCGGAGATGGCGCTCACCCTCGCCCGTCCCGAAGGAAACCCGCCCGGCGGCCGGGGACTGGCCCTCTTTTACCTCGAAACCCACTCTCCCGAAGGCGACCTCAACGGCATCCGCATCCACCGGCTGAAGGACAAGCTGGGCACGCGCATGCTAGCCACGGCCGAGCTGGACCTGGACGGTGCCCGGGCGGAGCTCGTGGCCGGCACTGACGAGGGCGTGAAGGCCATCACCCCCATGCTGCAAGTCACCCGCCTGTGGAATGCGGTGTGCGCCGTCTCCTCCATGCGGCGGGGGATGGCGCTGGCGCGGGACTATGCCAAGCGGCGCGAGGCCTTCGGTGCCCCGCTGTCCGAGAAGCCGCTGCACCTGGAGACGCTGGCCGGCCTGCAGGCGGAGCTCGAGGCAAACTTCCTCCTTCTCTTCAGGGCAGTGGAGCTGCTTGGACGCGAGGAGACGGACGGTGCGACGGACGACGAGCGACTCCTGGCCCGCGTGCTGCAACCGGTGGTGAAGCTGTACACCGCCCGGGCGGCGGTGGCGCACGCCAGCGAAGTGCTGGAGGCCTTCGGCGGGGCTGGCTACGTCGAGGACACGGGCCTCCCGGCCCTGTTGCGCGATGCCCAGGTGCTTCCCATTTGGGAGGGCACCACCAACGTCCTGGCGCTGGACACCCTGCGCGCCATCGGCGGCGGCGAGGCGCTGGAGGCCCTCTTGCGAGACCTCGAAGCGCGCGCAGCCCGCGGCACTCACCCTGCGCTGCAGGGGCCACGCGTGCGCGCAGTGGAGGCAGCGCGACGGGCAGCGGCGTGGTTGAAGGCTCGGGCCTCCGAGGACCTTTCCTTCCTCGAGGCGGGCGCGAGAGCCTTCGCCCTCACCCTCGGGCGGGCCTATGCCCTTTCCCTGGTGCTCGAGCACGCCCAGTGGCTGCTCGAGACGCGCGACAACCGCCGCGGCGTGGCGGTGGCGCGGCGCCTGGCGGCGAGCGGCCTCGAAGCGCTGGACGGCGTGGATGCGCCCCAGGACGCCCAGAGGGTGGCGTTTCCGGAGACGCGGTGACGGAAGCGGCGCAGAGCGTCCCGGCGGCCGTCGTACTCGCCGAGGCGGCACCGCTTCCCATGGACGCGGGCCTCTCGCCCCCCGCCTGCCAGGACTGCAGTTCGCCGTTGACCGGGAAGTTTTGTTCCGTCTGCGGACAGAAGGACACGCCGACGCAGCGTGGCCTCCGGGAGCTGGCGCTGGAGTTTTTCCAGCATCCTCTCGTCGACACCAAGTTGTGGAAGAGCCTCGTGCCGCTCCTCTTCCGGCCCGGCGTCCTCACCGAGGAGTACCTCGCCGGACGCAGGACACGCTACGTCCGGCCCCTGAAGCTTTACTTCACCATCAGCGTCGTCTTCTTCGCGCTGGTGGCCCTGCGCGTGTCGCCCGACCAATGGGTGAAGTTCGACACGGTTCCCGACGAGCCAGGAAAGGTCGCCACTGCGTCAAAGTCGGAGGCTCCGCCCCACCTGCCCATCCACTGGTTGGATGAGCGGTGGCAGCGGAACATCCTCGCCCTGGAAAACCCGAAGGACATGGCGGTTCGAGGCGCCCTGTCGACCCGGGTGGCGGCGTCCATCCCGAAGATGGTGTTTGTCCTGCTTCCGCTGTCGGCTGTGCTCTTCAAGCTCTTCTGGTGGAGGCGGTACTTCGTCGAGCACCTCGTCTTCACGCTGCACCTGCACAGCTTCCTCTTCGCCGCCGGGATGGTGCGATTTCTCCACTGGGTTCCCATCACTTCCGTCGTCGTCATCTACGGCTTCGTGTACGTGCCGCGTGCCTTCAAGCGGGTGTACCGGAGCAGCTGGCCGGTGACGTTGGTCAAACTGTTTGGCGTAGGCCTGAGCTACTGCATCCTTCTCGCCGGAGCGCTCCTGACGACGGCCCTTATCGCGCTGCTGGCGGCGTAGCCGAAGGGGCGTTTGGGCAGCAGCAGCGCTGGGGTTTAAAACGTGAAGCGCACCAGGAGAGATGGTCTGCTCCTGGGCAGGCACTGGAAGCCACCGAGGGTGGGACGACTTCAGCCCCAACCGCTGGAATGGGCCCCGGGCAGACGGAGCCTCGGAATGACGCCGGACGCGGCGCACTTCTCGAGACCATTCCTCCCCTCCGAGCAGAAAAGACGTGCCGTCGGCTCGCACGCGTGTCCGCGGCGCATATTCACTACCCCAAATCGAGGTCGTCGCCTGACGCCCGTGTCCCCGGACGAGACGCGCCTTGACTCGGGAGGCAGCGCCCCCCCAAGTCCTCAGTGCAGCAGGGAGAGGCTCACCTTCTTCGGGTCACCGACCACCGCCACCTGGTAGTCGCGCATGTACTTCTTGGCGAATGCCTGGACGTCCTGGGCCGTCGCCTGGCGTATGCGTTCCGGGAGGGTGCGGGCAAGGTGCCAGTCTCCGCCCAAGAGCTGAGCGGCAATCAGCTGCCCAGCCGCACCATCCGTCGTCCCTTGCGCCTCGAGAAGGCCGGTGAGGAAGGTGGACCGGTAGCCGGCGAGCTCCCTATCCGGGATGAGCGTGGTGGCGAGGGCTTTCACCACGTCCTGCATGACGGGCAACGTGGCAGCCGGGTCGACGGCGGTGACGTAGAGGCCGCCGAAGGACTGCGGGCGGCTGACGTCCAGCGACGCGCCGGCGGCATAGCTGAGGTTGCGCTTCGTCCGCACCTCGAGAAATTCGAGGTCTCCGAGGATGCTGCCCGCCAGCCGTCCGGCGGCGAAGTCGGGCGACTGCCAGGTGGGGCCGGCGAAGGAGGCAAGGATGTAGTTGGTGGGCAAGGGCCTCTCCTCGGCCTCCATCCGTGGCTGGGTGAAGCTCAAGGCGGCCGGGGGTGGCGGGACGACGTCGCCGGGAGGAAGGCCTCCGAATGCCTTTTGCACCTTGGCCAGGACGGCTTCGGGCGAGACGTCGCCCACCACCACCAGGAGGAGCCGGCGTTGCGTCCGCAGCCGGGCCAGGTGGGACTGCACCTGCTCGGCGGTCAACCCCGTCACCGTCTCCTCGGTCCCCACGGGACGGTTGGCGTAGGGCGTGCCGGCAAACAAGAGGACGTGGCGGACCAGCCGCAGGACCGCGTCCGGCGTCTCGAGCTCCTGCCGCAACCCCCGGAGCTGCTGCTGACGTTGAAGCTCGAGCTCGCTTGTAGGCAAGGCCGGACGCAGGAAGACATCGGCCAGCAAGTCAAAGCTTTCCTCCCAGACACCGAGCAGCGACTTGGCCTCCAGCGTCGAGTAGTTCGCCCCCGCCCCTGCCTCGAGGGTGGTCCCCAGCTTGGCCAGCCTTCGGGAAAAGGCATCCTTGTCCAGCGTCTCGGTGCCTCCGGAGGCCGCGGTGCGAAGGCCGAGGAGCTCGACGCCGGCCGTCTGGGCGTCGAGGTTTTGCGCCCCACCCCGGATGGCGAGGCAGGTGGTGACCAGCTCGACACCCGGCATGCGCTGGATGAGCACCTGTATCTGCCCGACGTTGGCCGCCACGACGTCCGCGTTGCCAAGCGGTGCCGACGTCGACGTCGGGCCCGCGGCCGGGACGGGCGTTGCCTGGGCGCTGGCGGCGGCGGCCGGGGTGGCGGCGGTGGAGGAGGAGACGGGACCGCTGGACGTGGCGCAGGCTGCGCTCAGCAGAACGGCGACGCTACCGAAGAGGCGTTTCATCGTGCTGGCTCCCGCTTCGGTCCGGACTGTGGTTTCACGGTGACGGCCAGTTTCTGGAGTGCGGCGCGCGACAGCCCGGCGGCCTCCATGTCCTTACTGACGAGCACCCCCAGCACGTACGGTTGGCCGAGGACATACGTCTTCATGTAGCGGGTGATGTCCGCCGGCGTCACCGCCTTCGTCTTTTCCAGGTACGTCCGGTAGTAGTCGAGCCCAGCCGACGTCCACCAGAAGGTGAGCGTGTGCGCGAGCGCGCTCGACTCCTCGTTCTCCAGGGCCCGGTCCACCTGCAGCTGGTGCGCGGCGTCCTGCAACTCCTCGGCGCTCAGGTAGGCCGGATGCGCCATGCGTGGAAGCTGCGCCTGGATGGCCTTGATGCAGCCCAGCGCCTTCTGCCGCGTGGCGACGAAGGAAAGCTGGATGGGCCCGGTGTTCATCTGCGTCGACCAGCTGAAACCCACCTGCAGGCATTGCCCGGAGTCCACGAGGGCCTTTTGAAACCGTGAGGCCGGCTGCTGCAGGGCCGTGGACTGCAAGTCCGCGGCATAGGTGAGGTCCACGTTGTCTCCGACAGTGGAGGGCCCCTGCCATTCGAAGATGCCGGTGACGTTGCGCACCGGTTGCTCCACCAGCACCAGCTCCGTCTTCTTCAGGGGTGGATGCGTCACCAGCGGGTAGGCCTTGAAGGGATTCTCCGCCGACGGCTTCCAGCCCGCGTACAGCGTCGCCGCCTGCGCGAAGACGTCCTCGGCCTTCACCCCACCGGCCACCATCAGCACCGAGTTGTTGGGGACGTAGTAGCGCTCCTGGATGGTGCGCATCTGGTCCACGCTGGCCCCGAGGACTGTCTTCCGGTTGCCGAGCGGGTCCTTGCGCGAGGGGTACTTCCAAAACAGGTGCTGCTGCACCTCGTGGTAGAGGTAGTAGTTGGGGTTCGACTCGTTGCGGTCGATTTCGCCGGTCACCACCACCCTTTCCTTGTCGAACTCCTTGGGGTCGAATTTCGGACTGACGATGGCGTCGCGCATGAAGACCATGGCGTCGCTGAAGTGGTCGGTGGTGGTGGTGAAGAAGTAATTCACCCGCTCGGTGTTGGTGCTGCCGTTCCACTCCAGCCCCAGCTCGCGGCCCCGGGCGAGGAAGGCCTCCTGGTCCGGGATGGCGGCATTGGCCTTGAAGAACATGTGCTCGTAGAGGTGGCTCAGGCCGTTGTATTCCGGAGGCTCCGTCATCGAGCCATTGCGGACGGCAATCTCCACCGTCACCAGCGGCGAGCCGGGAAACTCCACCACCAGGACTTCCAGGCCGTTGGGCAGCGTCCGGGAGAGGATGGGGGGCGAAGCGGCGCTCCCTCCGGCAACCAGGAGCAGGCCGAGCAACACAGGACGGTGCATGTCTTTACGCCCCTTCAGGCCCGGGTGATGGATGGCCGCCTTCTCGTCCCCGGGCACTCTCATGTGGATGGATGACGACGGCCGTGCACGACGGCGATTTCTAGCTGCTGAAGTCGAGGACCACCTTGCCGCTCTGGCCAGAGCGCATCACCTCGAAGGCCTTCTGGAATTCCTCGGCCTTGAAGTGGTGGGTGAGGACGGGCCGGATGTCGAGACCGCTCTGGAGCATGGCCACCATCTTGTACCAGGTCTCGAACATCTCCCGGCCGTAGATGCCCTTCACCTCCAGGCCCTTGAAGATGAGCTGGTTGAAGTCCACCGACACTTCCTTGGGAGGGATGCCGAGGATGGCCACCCGGCCGCCGTGATTCATGGCGTTGAACATCTCCCGGAGCGCCTCCCCGTTGCCCGACATCTCCATCCCCACGTCGAAGCCCTCCGTCATTCCCAGCTCGCGCATGACTTGGGCCAACGTCGTCGTGCGCACGTCCACCGCCCGGGTGGCGCCCAGCTTCCGGGCCAGCTCCAAGCGGTAGGGGTTGACGTCCGTCACCACCACGAAGCGGGCACCGACGTGCTTGGCGATGGCGGCGGCCATGACGCCGATGGGGCCGGCTCCGGTGATGAGCACGTCCTCGCCGACGAGGTCGAAGGCCAGCGCGGTGTGGACGGCATTCCCCAGCGGGTCGAAGAAGGCGGCGATGTCGTCGGGGATGTCCTTCGGGATGCGAAAGACGTTGAAGGCCGGCACCGCCACCAGCTCGGCGAAGCCGCCCGGGCGCTGCACGCCCACGCCCACCGTGTTGCGGCAGAGGTGGCGCTTGCCGGCGCGGCAGTTTCGGCAGTTGCCGCAGGTGATGTGGCCCTCGGCCGAGACGCGCTCGCCCACCTGAAAGCCCGTCACCGCGCTTCCCACCGCGGCGACCTCGCCCATGAATTCGTGCCCGAGGGTGAGCGGGACGGGGACGGTGCGCTGGCTCCACTCGTCCCAGTTGAGGATGTGGATGTCCGTGCCGCAGATGCTGGCCTGGCGGACGCGGATGAGGACGTCGTTGGGCCCCACCTCCGGCGCCGGCACGTCCTGCATCCAGAGGCCCGGCTCCCGCTTCGCTTTGACGAGTGCCTTCATGTCAGTGGATGACTCCCAATGCGCGTCCGACGGTGGCGAAGGCCGCCATCGCCCTGTCCAGCTGCTCCGTCGTGTGCGCGGCCGACATCTGGGTGCGGATGCGGGCCTTCCCCTCGGGCACCACCGGGAAGCTGAAGCCCACCACGTAGACGCCCTCGGCCAGCATTTGCTCGGCGAAGGCCCCGGCCAGCTTGGCGTCCCCCAGCATCACCGGGATGATGGGGTGCTCCCCGGGGACGAGGCGGAAGCCAAGCTTCGTCATGCCGGCGCGGAAGTGGACGGCATTGGCCTTGAGGCGCTGCCTCAGTGCGTCACTCTTCTCGAGCAAGTCCAGCACCGTCAACGACGCCGCGCAGATGGCCGGCATGAGCGCATTGGAGAAGAGGTAGGGGCGGCTTCTCTGCCGCAGCCAGGCCACCACCTCCTTTCGCCCGCTGACGTAGCCGCCGGAGGCCCCGCCCAGGGCCTTGCCCAGGGTGCCGGTGAGCATGTCCACCCGCCCCTGGACGCCGCAGTACTCGGGCGTCCCCTTTCCATTCGGGCCGAGGAAGCCAGTGGCGTGACAGTCGTCCACCATCACCAGGGCCTGGTAGCGGTCCGCCAGCTCGCGGATGGCCTTCAGGTTGGCGATGGTGCCGTCCATGGAGAAGACGCCGTCGGTGGCGACGAGGCGAAAGCGGGCCCCTTGGGCCTCCTTCAGCTTCGTCTCCAGGTCCGCCATGTCGTTGTTGGCGTAGCGGAGGCGCTGGGCCTTGCACAGGCGGATGCCGTCGATGATGGAGGCGTGGTTGAGGGCGTCGGTGATGACGGCGTCCTCCTCGCCGAGGACGGTCTCGAAGAGTCCCCCGTTGGCGTCGAAGCACGAGGAATAGAGGATGGTGTCCTCGGTGCCGAGGAAGGCGGACAGCCGCGACTCGAGCTTCTTGTGCAGCTCCTGGGTGCCGCAGATGAAACGCACCGAGGCCATGCCAAAGCCGTACTGCACGAGCGCCTTCTGCGCGGAGGCGATGACGTCCGGGTGGTCGGCCAGCCCGAGGTAGTTGTTGGCGCAGAAGTTGAGCACCTCTTTCCCGCCCTCGACGCGGATGCTCGCGCTCTGCGGCGAGGTGATGACGCGCTCCTTCTTGAAGAGCCCGTTCTCGAGAAGTTTCGCCGTCTCGGCACTGAGGTGCTGGAGGAGGGTGGCGGGCATGAAGGGCTCTCGGGGGATGGAGGTCGACCTCGGCGAGGGCCGCTTAGCATGCCACCTCGAGGGGCGGGGAGGGGCTTCCCGGGCCTCCCCGAAGCGTGCTTCCCCGGGCATTCCGTGTAGAAGCCCTCTGTTGTGCCGAGGAGCGAGGGACGTGTGGCGGGAGCGGGGCGCGCAGGACGAGCCGTCCGGAGGGAGCGTCGGACGCTCCTGGTCGCCCTGTCGGCGAGCGTCCTCTTTCACCTCGGCCTCTTTCTCTGGGTGAGGGCCCTGCCGGCGCCCGTCGTGCGCCACACCCAGGCGCCGTTGAGCTTCACCCTCCTCGAGCGGCCCGCCCCACCTCCGCCCTCGCACGCCCCGCCTCCTCCAAAGAAGGCCGCTCTCGGCGGTGCGTCCGCCTCCGGCCCCGCTTCGGCGACGGGCAGCGTGGGGCGGAGCGGCCAGGAGGCGCCTCTCCTCAAGCCGGACATTCCCTTCGCCAAGGACGCCCAGGCTCCCGCCCT
>Ga0302314_10010718_pt1 | contig 16018 bp, 15 predicted proteins | sample III_Palsa_N2_3_FD_200533 | JGI IMG/M metagenome (GOLD analysis project Ga0302314, IMG submission 200533) | Peat permafrost microbial communities from Stordalen Mire near Abisko, Sweden - III_Palsa_N2_3 | ecosystem: Environmental > Terrestrial > Soil > Palsa > Peat permafrost | place: Sweden... | reverse complement strand
AGGTCTACCGCGATGGCAGCATCCCCTACCAGCGGTTCCGAGCCTGGGAGCTGGCCGGCCGCACGGCCGGGCTTATCGGGTTGGGGTCGGTGGGACAGGCGCTGCGGTGGCGCCTCGAGGGCCTGGGGATGACGGTCATCGCCCACGATCCCTACAACGACGAAGCCAAAGTGTCCCTGCCCGAGCTGCTCGAACGTTCGGATGTGGTGTCCATGCACGCTGCCGTTTCCGAGGCCACCGCCGGAATGATCGGTCCTGACCAGTTCGCGGCCATGCGTGCCGACGCGGTGTATATCAACACCGCCCGAGCCCAGCTCCACGACACCGACGCTCTGGTAGCCGCCCTGCAAACCGGCAATCTGGCCGGCGCCGCCCTCGATCACTTTGCAGGCGAGAACCTGCCCGTCGACCACCCACTGGTAGCCATGCCGAACGTGGTGCTGACCCCGCACATCGGGGGCGCCACTTGGGACACCGAGTGCCGTCAGGCCACCATGGTCGCCGACGACGTGGCCCGGTTGCTGGCGGGCGAGGCGCCGGTCCACGTCGTCAACCCGGAGGTGCTCAAGTGAAATATGTCGAGGATGCGCCGGAGGCGGTGCTGGCAGCCGCCAAAGACATGCTCCGCAAGGGCTTGGTCGAGGGCACAGCAGGCAACATCTCAGCCCGCCAGCAAGATGGCACCATCGTGATCACCCCGTCGTCGGTGGATTACGCCGACATGCAGCTTGACGATCTGGTGGTAATCGACATCGAGGGCGAGACCCTGTCTAGCAAGGACGGCCGATCGCCCTCCTCGGAGAAACTTCTCCATCTCGCCAGCTACAAAGCGTTCGACGACATCGGTTCGGTGATCCACTCCCACCCGGTGCACGCGACCATGTTCGCGGTCACTCACCAGGACATCCCCGCCTGTATCGACGAGTTCTCGATCTTCGTCGGTGGCGAGGTGCGCTGCACCGAGTACGCCGCGAGCGGCACCACCGATGTGGGCGAGCAGGCGGTCAAAGCCCTGGAAGGCCGCGGCGCCGCGCTCATCGCCAACCACGGGATGGTGGCGGTCGGGCCGCACCCGGCGGCGGCGTTGCACATCACCGCGCTAGTCGAACGCAGCGCCCACATCGTGTGGGGGGCGCGGGCGTTGGGATCGCCACTTCCGTTGCCGGACAAGGTCAACGAGGGGTTCGCCGCCATCTACGGCTACCTCCGCCAGAACCCGCTGTAGCGGTCGCCATGCCGATCCACTACGAGCTCGGTGAGGATCACGTCGCGCTCATCACGATCGACCGGCCCGAGGTCCGTAACGCTCTTGACCTATACCACTTTCGGGACATGGCCAACGCCTGGCGCCGCTTCCGCGACGACGACAGTGCCTGGGTGGCGATCGTCACCGGCGTCGAGCGCAACTTCATGTCCGGTGCCGACCTCAAGACCTACATCCCACAGATCACGGCCCTGCAGAAGGAGATCGCCCGCGGCGAGGTAACCGAAGTCGACGGTTGCCAACTGCGCGATGGAACCGACGCCGTGCTGCGCAGTCTGAAGATCTACAAGCCGATCGTCGCCGCCATAAACGGCCCCTGTGTAGCGGGAGGGATGGAGATGCTCGGCGGCGTCGACATCCGGATAGCCACTCCCAACGCCCGATTCGGCGTGATGGAGCCGAAGCGAGGCTTGTTCGCGGGCGGGGGCACCACGGCCCGCCTGCCTCGCCAGCTCCCCTTCCCGGCGGCGATGGAATTTCTCTTGACCGCGGAGGCTTTTCCTGCCGAGCGGGCGCTCGAGCTCGGGCTGCTCAACGAGATCGTGCCGGAAGCCGACCTGTCCGAGCGGGCCCGGGCCTGGGCGGCCCGCATCACCGCGAACGCGCCGATGGCCGTGCAGGCCACCAAGGAGAGCGTGCTGCGGGGGATGGCGGTCGACCTCAAGGAGGCCTACCGCATCGAGAACGAACTGGCGGCCAAGGTGTTCTCCAGCGAAGACGCCAAGGAGGGACCGGCCGCCTTCGCCGCCAAACGCCCACCGGTGTGGCAAGGGCGTTGAGCGTCGGGCCGTTGCGTTCGGTTGACAGCCGGGCTCCCTGCATCATCGGAGTAGCCCAGCGGACCGTCCATCCGGGTAGTGGCCCGGCGCCCGAACCGGTCGTGTTGTGGGAGGCGGTGAGTCGCGGTGCGGCCGCCGACACCGGTGCTCCCGGCGACCGGGTGCTCTCGGCCGTGCAGAGCCTGGCCGTGTTGTACTGCCAGAGCTGGCCCTACGACGACCCGGCCGGTCGGCTGGCGGCCCGGCTCGGGATCGCACCCCCAGATGCGACCTACTCGGGTATCGGCGGTACCACGCCCCACGTGCTGGTCCAGAGGGCCGCCACCGCGATCGCCGCCGGCGAGCTCGACGTGTCCCTGGTCGTCGGCGGCGAGGCCTTGGCGACGGTGCGCCAGGCCAAGCAGGCCGGCGAGCGCCTGCCTTGGTCCCACCGCGACCCGGAGAAGAAGCCGTTCCCCTTCGAGGCGCCCTTCCACCCGGCCGAGGTGGCCCACGGGGTCTTCCAGGCCTGGTTGACGTTTGCGGTGTTCGACATCGCCCGCCGAGCCCACGAGGGCGCCGATGCCGCGTCGTACCGCCGATCGATGGGCGAGATGCTGGCGAGTATGAGCGCGGTTGCCGAGGTCAACCCGTATGCCTGGTTTCCGACCCGGCGCACCGCCGCCGAGCTGATCGACCCCACCCCTTCCAATCGCATGGTCGGCTACCCCTACACCAAGACGATGGTGGCGATCATGGACGTCGACATGGCCGCAGCCTTGGTGGTGGCCAGCCACGAAGCCGCCGAATCGCTCGGCGTCCCGGTCGAGCGTCGCGTCTATCTGCGGGGTTGGGGTGAGGACAAAGATCCGGTCTACGTCGCAGAGCACGATCCTCTTTGGGCTTCGCCCGCCATGCGAAGAGCGTCTTCGGCGGCGCTGGCTATGGCCGGCAGCGACATCGACGACATCGGCCACCTGGACCTCTACAGCTGCTTCACCAGCGCGCTCAATCTGGCCTGCGACGCCCTGGGCCTTCGCGGCGACGACGCCAGAGGCCTGACGGTGACCGGCGGCCTCCCTTTCGCCGGCGGTCCGGGGAGCGGCTACCTGTTGCACAGCACGGCCACCATGGTCGACTGTCTGCGCCAGGACCCAGGGAGTCTGGGGCTGGTGAGTGGGGTTGGCATGCACATGACCAAGCACGCCTTCGACATCTATTCCACCGACCCTCCGTCGGCCGGCGTCCTGACCGACCCCACCCGATCCGGCGCGGACGCAGCCAATCTGCCCCACCGATCGATCTGCGACAGCTACACCGGGCTGGCAACCGTCGCCACCTACACGGTGGTGCACGATCGCGCCGGTGAGCCCGAGTGGGGCCTGGCCATCTGCGACCTGCCGAGCGGCGAGCGCAGTTACGCCCGGGTCGAGGACCCCGAACTCCTGCGGGCTGCGGAGGAATCCGAATGGGTGGGGGCCCAAGTGCAGCTGAAGGCCTCACCGGACGGTGTCAACCGCATCGCCTAGACGAGCACCGCCTCTAAGGTGACGCTCATGTCATCGAGGCGGAGCGCCAATGCCCGTACGTGAAGCGGTGATCGTGGACGTCGTCCGCACCGCGCTGGGGAAACGCAAGGGGGCGCTGAGCGGGTGGCACCCGACGGACTTGCTGGGCTTCACCCTTGGTCACCTCGTCGATCGGGTCGGGGTCGACCCAGAGCTGCTCGACGATGTGGTGTGTGGTTGCGTCACCCAGTCCGGCGAGCAGGGGTGCAACGTGGCTCGCAACGCCGTGGTGGCGGGCGGGCTGCCGTGGACGCTGCCGGCGACGACCGTCGACCGGCAGTGCGGATCGTCGCAGCAGGCGATGCACTTCGTGGCGGCCAGTGTCATCAGCGGCATGTACGACATCGCCATTGCCTGTGGGGTGGAGTCGATGAGCCGAGCCCCGATGGCGTCCAACGCGCGCGGGGGTACCGGCCCCTTTTCTCCGACCTTCATGGGCAACATCGACGACCGGCTGTGGGCGCAGTTCCGGGTGGCGCAGGTGCTGGCGGATGAGGCCGGCGTAGGCCGGGACGAGATGGACGCCTACGCCCTCGAGAGCCACCGCCGGGCGGCCGAGGCGACCCGCAGCGGTCACTTCGCCGCGGAGATCGTCCCGGTCCAGGTCAAAAGCCCCGAGGGCGAGCCGACCGATCAGGTGCTGTCGACGGACGAAGGCATCCGCTACGACGCCAGCGCGGCCGCGCTCGCCGCGCTCGCCCCGGCCCAGTCGTGGGAGCCGGACACGGCCAGGGACATCACCGCCGGGAACTCGTCACAGATGACTGACGGCGCGGCCGCGATGATCATCGCAGACCGGTCAACAGCCGAGCGGTTGGGCCTTCCAATCCGGGCTCGCCTGGTCCACTTTGCGGTTGGTGCCGAGGACCCCGTGCTGGTGCTGTCGGCCCCCAACCGGGTCACTCGCAAGTTGCTCGAACGGACCGGGATGAAGATCCAAGACTTCGACGTCATCGAGTGCAACGAGGCGTTCGCTGCCATCGTCCTGCGCTGGGCGCGGGAATTCGAACCCGACCCGGCGGTGTTGAACCCCCGCGGTGGCGCCATCGCCATTGGCCACCCGCTCGGGGCGTCCGGGGTCCGATTGGCGGCGACGCTGCTCAATCATCTGGAGTCGACCGGTGGCCGTTACGGATTGCAGACCATGTGTGAGGGTGGGGGGCAGGCCAACTGCACGGTCATCGAGCGATTGGCGTAAAGGCTGGCGTTGCGTCGTTCTGGCGTCGTGACCGGCACTGGCGAGTTCCTGCTCCGACTAACGGGCGACCCGTCCGATCTGAAAGCACTGACCACTGACATGGCGAACGTGACGGTCGTTGCAATCTGACGACAAGCCTCGAATACCGGGCGCGGGAGTTCGAACCCGACCCGGCTGTGTTGAAACCCGCGCGGTGGCGCCATCGCCATTGGCGACCCGCTCGGGGCTCAGAACGGCCACTTGGCGATGAGATGCTCGAACGAAGTCGACTCGTCCTCGTAGCGTCCTCCTAGCCGTGTCACCGCGTCGACGAACTGCTGGCGATAGCGGATCCCCGCCTCGATGCTGTCTACCGAGAGCAGGACCTGGTACTCCACCAGCTTCTCGTGGTTGACGGTGCCGTCAGGGTGCAGAAGGCGCTGAACATCGTTGGCCAGGCCGAAATCGATAGCCCACTGAGTTTCGTGACGGGGGACAGACTCGTCGCCGAAGTCCACGAACAGGATGGAGCCGAACTCCTTCAGGGTGCTCGAAGTTCCGAGCGTCACCCGTTCTGCGGGGGACTCCGCCAACGCCTCGTCGCTGTGATAACTGAGCAGCTTTACCCGCTCTGAGGAAACCGACAGATCGCCGAGCCCGTGATGGTGCAACGCCGGGTGATGGGGATGGCCTTTCATCAGGACCACACCCGAGACAGAGAAGTCTTGTCCGCCGCCGGAGTCCGTAGTGGGCGCTTCCATGCCACCATCGTCGCACACCCTTACCGGTGTGCGAGAGCCGGTTGTGGGTTCGACCGTTTCGGGAGCCAGAAACCGTGATGCGACTGACCACAACCCGCCATTTGTTAATGGAACCAGCGCCAAGCGGATGTGGAGAAGCAGGGGCCGGTGCAGCGAGGTCCGGTCCTCGTTCATTCGGGACCGGACCTCGCTGGTACCGGTCACTGTGCCCGGACCAGAGGAAGTTCAGCGGTGGTCGATAGCGACTTTTACTGCCCCCGTATCACCTTGCGTGGCGATGGTGACGAAGGCCTCGCGCCACTCGGCGAGCCGGAAGATGTGGGTCAGCATCGGTCGTAGGTTGACCCGGCCGGCGGCGACCAAATCCAGGTAATGCTCGATGCCGTGGCGGCGTTGCCCCTCGACTTCCTCGATGCCGAAGGCGTTGGAGCCGACCCAGGAGATCTCCTTGAAATACAACGGACTCCATTCCCAGCGGCCCGGGGCGTGGAAGCCGGTTTTGACCAGCGTGCCCCGGGCCCGCAGCAGGCGGACCCCGACCTCGAGCGTCTCGGGCTTGCCGATGGTGTCGTAGACGACGTCGACTCCCGCGGGGTGGCACATCGGCAGGCCAGTCGTCCCGAGCACCAGGCGCCCGCCCGACCACCGGGCCAGCTCTTCGATGATGCCGAGGCGGTCGTCGGGGGGCAGCACGATGGTTGCCCCAAAAGACTTGGCCAGCGCGGCTTGGGCATCGAAGCGGGCGATCACCCCCACCTCGACGTCGGGGTAGAGCGCCTGGAGGATGGTCAGGGTGGTCGTGCCGAGGGCCCCGGCGCCGTACACCAGCGCCTTTCCTCCGGCCGGTGGTGGGTGCCGGGTGACGGCGTGCAACGACACCGCGAACGGATCCGCCAGCACGGCATCCTCGTCGGCGACGCCGCCGGGTACGGGGAAGAGCATGGCCGGGTGGGCGGGCATCAGTTCGGCATAGCCCCCCGTGGCGTCGCTCGACACTCCAGTGTGGATGCCGGCGCTGATCGGGCCGGCGGTGAAGTTGTGGCACAGGCTGTAGTCACCGGCGGCGCACGACGGGCACACAGGTGAGACGCCGCGAGGCGCGCAGGACAGCCATGGGTTGAGCACCATGCGCTGCCCGATCTCGACTCCCTCTGCGTCGGGGCCCAGGGCGACGACCTCCGTCACCACCTCGTGGCCCATCACTTGCGGGAAGGAGCACAGCCCGGCCATGGCATTGTCAGTGTCCTCCTCGCCGAAGTCGAGCAGCGCCATCTTGGAATCCGATCCACAGATCCCGGCTAGGAGGGGCCGGGTGACGACCCAATCGGGGCGGAGAGGGCGGGCGTCCTCCACGTCCATGAGGCGCATGGGGGTGATGGCCAGATTCCCCAGCAGTCGATTGGACGCCGCGCCCGGGGGCGCGGTCCACGGCTCCGGATCCACCCCGAACACCAGTGCCTTCACGGTCGTCCCTCCTTGGCTCGGATCATCGCCGCGGCGCCGGCGATGTAACCGTCGATGTCGGCGTCTTTGCTGGTGATCACGGCCTTGAGGTCCGGCAGGTAGTGCTCGAACCGGCCGTCGTCGAGCGCGGCCACGATGCCAGCTGCGACCTCGTCCGCGGGTACCTTCGGGCCGTCGTAGAGGGTCCGTTCCTCGCCGGGTCGGTCCCAGATGTCGGTGTCCACCGGCCCGGGCTGGATCAGCCGCACCGCCACGGACGTGCCGTACAGGTCCACGGCCATGGCCTCAGTCCAGCCGCACAAGGCGAACTTGCTGGCGCTGTAGGCCGCCTCGTGGGCGACGCCCAGCCGCCCTCCCACGCTGGCCACGTTGACGATGACTCCGCGGCCTCGGGCCAACATGCGGGGCAGGATCTTGAGGGTTATCCGTACTGGTGAGAAAAAGTTGACCCGCATGGTCTGCTCGACAACATCCGGTGTCAGGGCCGTCACGGCCCGGACCTTCGGGATGGCCGCGTTGTTGATCAGGACGTCAATCCCACCCAAGGTCTCCCACGCTTCCTCGGCCAGACGCTCGGCCCCCTCGAGGTCACCGAGGTCGGCCACCCACATGCGGCTGGCCGGCGTGTGCGCCTGGCACTCGTCGAGCACCGACGCCAGCCGGTCGCCCCGCCGGCCCACCAACCCGACGGTCGCGCCCAAACCGGCGAGACGCCGGGCGGTGGCGGCTCCGATTCCCGACGATGCGCCGGTCACGAGGACGTGGGCGCCGGACGGGTTCATGTGGTGGACGTCGCCCGCGCCTAGCGCCGGGGCAGCTGGATGGCCCGGTCGGCGATGATGTTCTTCTGGACCTCGGTGGCACCGGCGCCGATGGAGGTGTAGCGCTGCCACGGATAGTTGTACACCGCGTGACCGCCATCGACGGCGTCCGGTCCGCCCATGCCCAGCACGCCGAGCGGCCCCAGCATGTCGACGTTGAGCTCGGCCAGCGTCTGGGAGAGGAAGCTCCACTGCAGCTTGGCGAGCGGCACCTCGGGCCAGGTCTTCTCGCCCTTGAGCACCTTGGACAAGGCCCGCACGTTGAGCAGCCGCGTCAACTCGATTTGGGTCCAGGCCCGGGCCACTCGATCGCGGATGTCAGGGTCGCAAAGGGCGCCCGGGTTGTGGTCGCGAGTTGACGCGATCATGGTGTCCAGTTCGGCTTTGAGCCCGATGGCCAGCCCGGCGGTACCAACCCGCTCGTGGCCGAGGGTGCCCATCGCCACCTCCCACCCTCTTCCCTCGTCCCCGAGACGATAGGCGACCGAAACCGGAGCATCCGTGAAGAACACCTCGTTGAAAAGGCTCTCACCAGTGACGTCGCGGATCGGCCGGCACTCGATGCCCGGTGCTTCCATGTCCACGATCAGCGCGGTGATGCCCTCATGCTTGGTCCCGCGGCTGATGGCGTCGGGATCGGTTCGCACCAGAAACAGTCCCCACTTGGCGAGGTGGGCGGTCGAGATCCAGATCTTCTGACCGTTGAGGACGTAGACCTCACCGTCGCGCACCGCCGCGGTGCGCAGGTTGGCCAAGTCGCTACCGGCTTGCGGTTCGCTAAAACCCTGACACCAGTGGCAGTCGGCATTGATGATGCCCGGCAACCACTGGTGCTTCTGCTCGTCGGTGCCCCAGCGCAGGATCATGGGGCCGATCTGCCAGATGCCGTTGGCGTTGTAGATGCCAGGCGTTTTCGCCTGCGCCATCTCCTGCGAGTAGATGACGTTCTGCATGATGGTGGCTTCCCGGCCGCCCCACTCGCGGGGCCAGTTGATCGCCGCCCAGCCGCCCTCGTTGAGACGGCGCTGCCACGCTTGCCGCCGCTGCATGGTGCGCCGGGTGGAATCCCATTGCGGCGGCCCGATCTCGCCCTGGTCGAGGAAGTCCGGCAGGTTGGCGTTCAGCCAGGAGAGCAGCTCCGACCTGAACTCCTCGTCCTCGGGCGCATAGGAGAAGTCCACGATGCCAAGGTAACGCGCCAACTCCTCACGGTTACCATACCGTCGTGGACTTCACCTTCAGCCCGGAGCAGGACGCTCTGCGCGACACCGTCCGTTCCTTCCTGGCGAAGCAGAGTCCGGCCTCCTACGTCCGCGGGATGATCGATGACGAACGGGGCTTCACCGAGGAGTGGTGGTCGGCGATCACCGACCTGGGCTGGCCTGGCGTTCTGGTACCCGAGGAGCGCGGCGGGATCGGTCTGGGCCTGGTTGACGTTGTCGTGCTGCAGGAGGAGATGGGCAAGCTGCCGCTACCGGGCCCCTTTTTTTCCTCGGCAGTGGCGGCAACCCTGGCTGCGGTCCACCTCGGCGCGATGGAGCTGCAGCAGGACCTGGCGTCTGGTCGCCGGCGCGGCACCGTGGCGCTAGAGGAGAGCGGGAACGGCGACCCGCTCGCCTCGGTGACCGCGACCGCTACTGCGTCGGGAGCGGAGTGGGAGTTGCATGGCACCAAGCCCGTCGTGCTCGACGGTCACACCGCGGATTTTGCCATCGTGGCGGCCCGGACCCCTGACGGGCTGGCGGCGTTCGCGCTCGACGAGCCGCGCGCTCAGCCGGTCCCGGCTCTCGACGTGACCCGCAAGGTGAGCCGGCTGGATCTCGATGGTCGTCGGGCTCGGCGCATCGGACCCCCGGGGGATCAGACCGCGGTGTGGGCCCGGATCGGCGACGACATCGCCGTGGCCGTCTGCGCCGAAACGGTGGGCGCCGCGGACCGGGCGCTCCAGATGGCCATCGAGTATTCGAAGCAGCGGGTCCAGTTCGACCGGCCGATCGCCACGTTTCAGGTCATCAAGCACAAGATCGTCGACATGCTGCACCAGCTGGAGCTGGCCCGGGTTGGCACGCACTGGGCGGCGTGGGCCAGTCAGGTGGACGACCCGCTGCGCGAGCCGGCGGCCGCCGCCTGCAAGGCTTTCGTGGCCGAAGCGGCCACCATGGTGACGGCGGAGAACATCCAGGTTCACGGCGGCGTGGGTTTTACCTGGGACGTCGACTGCCACCTTCTCTTCCGTCGGGTCAAGCAGAACGACGTGCTGTTCGGTTCGCAGGCGTGGAATCGCCGGCGGCTGGCCGACCTCATTCTCGGACCCGTCTGAGCCGGCCTGGGCGCTATCGGAAGTGGAGGTCGAGCTCGTTGGCGTACCGGGTGCCAAGGGTATCGCCGTGGTCGGCTATCCACTGCGACAGGCGGATGGCGCCGGTGGCGGGGGCGTCGGAGTCGGCCAGGCCCTCAGCCATGGACCGGTACTCGTCGGCGGTGAGCAGCACGTCGTGCAGCACGGCGCCCATGGCCTTGGACAATCCGAGCAGCGCCGGCGCCGGCACCCTGACGATCCGAGCCCGGCTGCCTACAGCCGCCCGGATCTCGTCAACCAGCTCGACGAACGTCGGCCGTTCGGGGCCCACCGCGTCGACGATGCGGTCATCTGGCCAGCCGGCTGCCTCCAACGCCAGGGTGGCCAGGTCATCGAGATGGATTGGTCGGACCCGGTACGTGCCATGGCCGCCTACTCCGAAGGCGGGCAGTCGACGAAGCAGCCAGGCGATGTTGTTGAGCAGCACGCCGCGTTCGTCGAATAGCACCGATGGGCGCAGGGCCGCGTAGGGGAGGCCGGTCTCAGCCAGAACCCGCTCGACCAACGCCTTGCCCCGAAAGTAGGGATAGGGCGAAGCGGCCGACGGGTGGAGTATCGACAGATGGACGATCTTGCTCACGCCGGCCCGGCGGGCCGCGGCGAAGAGGGTGCGAGAGTTCTCGACGGCCAGAGCGTGGTCCACTGGGCCGTGGGCGAAGCGGACCCAGTAGGTGTTGTAGAGCGTGGTGGCGCCGGCGAGCGACGCGGCCAAGGCCGGCGGATCGTCGAAGTCGAGTGGTCGCACGTCGACATCGTCCAATTGGTTTGGGCGGCGGTCAGGATGGCCGGTGAGGGTACGGACCCGGCGCCCGGCGCGGAGCAACTCCCGGGCAATGGCGCCTCCCGAGTAACTGAAAGCGCCGGTCACCACGTCGAGGCCGGTGTCGTTGGCGTCCCGATTAGCCAGCAGCTCGGTGGTCGGTGCGGCGGGCGGGGCTGTCATGCCGGTTCGGCTCATGGGTCCTCCTTGTTTGGTGGGTTCGATGTGCCGGCTGATGCTGGCGATCCGCCGAGGATCAGGCCGGCGAGCGGGGCGAGCTGGCGACCCCGCTCGAACAGAGCCAGGGCCGGGCCCCGATCCCCATCGAGGTGCGACAGCAGTTCGAGGCCCAGGTACAACGCCACGACCGCGTGCGCAATCTCGTCCGGGTCGACTACCCCGGCGAGCGGCGAGGTCCCGAGCGCCGACTTCAGGGCGGCGGCCGCGAACTGCGTCCACGGCACGACCCGAGCTTTGACCTCGGCGCCCAGCCCCGGCGTCGATGTGGCGCCGGCGATCATCTCCACCAGCAGGGCCGCGTCGCCGGTGTCCAGGTCCTCGCGGAAAACCCGGGCGGCCAGGTCGACCAATTCTGCGGGCGCGTGCACGCCGGCCAGGGCTTCCTCGTAGCGCTGCCGGCGTTGGGCGCTCACTTCGTCGAGGGCGGCCAGCAACAGGTCCACGACCGAGCCGAAGTGGTAGAAGACCAGGCCCTGGTTGGAGTCGGCGTGAGCCGCGATGTTCCGCGCCGTGGCGGCGGCGAAGCCTTCGTGGCGCAGCACGTCGACGGCGGCGTCCACCAGGCGCTGGCGGGTATCGCTCGATCGGGCCATCGGCCGGCTCGCGCTTCCTGATCTCACCGCCCGGCCTGCTCGCCGCCGGTCGAGTGCGCTCGATGTTGATCGAGTGGTTTGAGCATATGATTAAGAACGTACCACGTTTGGCACCGACTCCCGCCGACTCGGGGCTTCGTGGAGAGCGCGGCGTTCTTCTTCAGCTATTTCCAGCCTTTTGATGATTTTTTAGACAGCCTTCTTGGTACTATCCGCCGACTTTGGTAGCGGAGACGACCAGATCAGGTCGTGTGAGCTACAAAGATCGTCAAACGCGACCAAAAAGCGGCGCCGGACCCCGGGGGTGCGCTCCTCCCGCCGGCATCCGCCCGCCCCGCCCGCCAGTCCCGCCGGCATCCGCCCCGCCCCGCCCGCCAGTCCCGCCGGCATCCGCCCGCCCGCCAGTCCCGCCGGCATCCGCCTCGCCCGCCGCCCCCCGTCCCGCCGACATCCGCCGACGACGTCCTGACCTCAGACTGGCCCTCCGTAGAGGTCCAGGGTGCGGGCCATCCCCCCGTCGGCCGCGACGGTCTCTCCGGTGATGAACCTGGCGGCGTCTGAGGCGAGGAAGACGATCACGTCGGCGATGTCCTCCGGGGTCGCCCAACGCCGGAGCGGGGTCTGGCGCTCGACACTTTCAATGACTCCTGGGACCAGCTTGTTCTTGGCCCACAAGGCGGTGTCGACAACGCCGGGTGCGACTGAGTTGACCCGGATCCCGTGCGGTCCCAGCTCCATCGCCAAGGACCTGGTCGCGGCGTCGAGCGCACCTTTCGATGCCGCGTACGCGGCGCGGCGCGGCGTGCCGAGCAATGCCGATACCGACGAGAGATTCACGATCGAACCTCCGCCATGGTCGATCATCGATGGCACCAGGCCAGCGATGAGCAACAACGGGGCCCGAACGTTGACGGCGAGGATGTGATCGATGACCGCGGCGTCGGTGTCCACGGTGGCCAGCCGGGCGGCTGCCGCGGCGTTGTTGACGAGGATGTCGACGGAACCGAACGAATCGAGCACTTGTTTGGCCACGTCGGCGGGCGAACTTACGCCAGCGAGGTCGGATATCAGGGCCAGCGGATCGTGGCGAAGGTCCTGGACGACTGACTCGAGGTCCTCACGGCTCCGGGCGACGAGAGCGACGCGAGCTCCAGCCCGATCGAGGGCTCGAGCCGTCGCCGCGCCGATGCCGCGGGACGCTCCGGTCACCAAGGCCCTGCGGCCGTCTAACGAGAAGGGGTCCATTTTCGGGAGCCTACGGTCTCGCCTCCGGAGCCAGGCTGGAGATCGATGGCCCGTCAGTCCACGCGACACCACCGCCGGGACCCGGCGGTGGTGCGGTCATCAGCGTCAGCGTCTTGCTGCGCTGGCTACTTGGCCGACTCGGCCGCGCGCTGCCCGAATTCCTTCTCCTTGGCCTCGGCCTCGTGGACCTTGGCCTCGGCCCGCTCCTGGTCGGCGGCGCGTTCGGCCCGGCCCTTCTCCTTCTGTGCATATCCCTCTTCCTGCAATTGCGGGTTGTTCGTCACGTCGCCGACCGTCTCTTTGATCTTGCCTTTGCCTTCTTCAATGATGCCCATCAGCTGACAACTCCTTTTGTGTCTCGATCAGGGGGTGGCTAGGCGATCCACCGCGTGAATACGCGATTTCGCGTCGGATTACTTGGCGTTCTGAGCAGCTTTCTCTTGGTTCTCGAACACCATCGCCTTGGCTTCGTGCTTCTGCGCTTGGACCTCGTTGCGCAGCGCTTTTAGTTCTGCGGTCGCCCGCTCCTGCTGGGACTCGCCTTCTTCCTGCAGCCGGGCGCTGCCCACCAGGACGCCCATGACCTCCTTGCTGACCCCGAGACCTTTGTCCGCCACGAACCGCAACTTTTTCACATCAATGGTGCCTACCTGCATGGTTTCTCCTTCATCTAGCCCATATGCCGCCTCTGTAATTGCAACTACCCGCCCCATGGCGCTGTAAACACAAGCCAGCAAATGCTCGCGGCCGCAAGCAGGATCGGAGATAGGCCCGATCTGCGTAGGAGAAGGACGGATTAGGCAATCCCACCTTCGGAGTTATGGGCGCGGCGCGACCGGCAGGGTGGTGGCCATCGTGGACGGGTACCTCGGGTCGTGGAACAGCTTCGCTGTGCGGGTCTCGAGTCCGGGCACGGTGCCGTAGACCGCCACCGCGAGCAGTGCACCGGCCAGGGGGCCGACGAGGTAGACCCACAGATGGGCGGTGTTAGGCGCGAGCAGCGCCGGCGCTAGGCTGCGCGCCGGGTTGAGCGATGTCCCCGTCCACGGAGCCCCCTGCCAGACCAGCGCGGCGACTAGGAGCCAGACGAGCATCGGGGTCCAGCGGGCCGTCCTGGCGGATGAGACCATGAGGAGGATCCCGCCGACGAGCAGCATCGTCATCAGGGCCTCGATCCCCACCGCGTTGCCGAGCGCCAGGCCGGGGCGGGGTTGCGTCACTCCGAGATCGACAGCCCTGGCCTTCGCCCCCCACCACCAGCGCACCAGTGCGGCGCCAACCAAGGCGCCCGCGACCTGGGCGACCACGTAGCCGGCCAGGTCGTGAGGGTGCATGTGGCCCCGCCGCCAGAAGGCCAGCGTCACGGACGGGTTGAGATGGGCGCCGGAGCGGCGACCGAGCGGGCTGACCGCGACCAGGGAGCCCGTGCCCGCGAAGAGGAGGCCGGTGATCAACAGCCGGGCCGAGTGGTCGCCGACGACCGACGTCACCGGGCTGCCTGGCGCGAAGTCCAAACATATGGCGGACAGGCCGCCCAGGAGCAGCAGCGCGGTGCCGACGAACTCGCAGGCCCACTCGGTCCAGTGCCAGCCTCCCTGGAAACCGGTCCCGATGATCTCGGCGCCGGCCCGGCCGGGCACCCTCCCAGCGGTGCCGCCGGCCATTCCGTCGATCCTACCGACGGACCCGGTCACCACCATCCCTAGGTCGTTTCGGAGCCGGCGCTGAGCACGTGCTTGAGCACCTTGCCAGTGGCGTTGCGGGGCAGCTCGTCGACGAACGTGATCTGGCGAGGGATCTTGTAGTCACTCAGCCGCTCCGCCAGAAACGCCCGCAATCCGTCGGCGTCGAGGGTCGTACCCAACCGGGGCACGACCCAGGCCGCCACGTCCTCCCCGAGCACCGGGTGGGGGATGCCGGCGACGGCGGCCTCCTGGACCTCCGGGTGCTCCATGAGCACCGACTCGACGTCGCCGGCGTGGATGTTGTTGCCGCCCCGGATGATCACGTCCTTCTTGCGACCGACGATATACAGGTAGCCGTCCTCGTCGAGGCGGGCGAGGTCGCCGGTGTGGAGCCAACCGTCGCGCCACGTCTCGGCCGTCGCTTCCGGGTCGTTGAAGTACTCCCGCTCCTTGCCCGGATTGGACACCAGCAGTTCGCCGATCTCGCCGGCGGACAGATCGCGGCCGTCGTCGTCGGCAATGCGAAAGGTGACAGGCGGAACGGGTTTGCCGACCGAACCGATACGTCGGGCCGCCTCGTCTGGCGGGAGGACGCAGTACGCCGAACCGGCCTCGGTCATGCCCCAGTTGTTGGACACCCAGGCCGCCGGCATCTTCTCTCGCAGACGGCGGAAGGTCTCCGGCGCCAGTGGCGCACTTCCCAGCGTCGCCATCTGGATGCTCGTCAGGTCGGCCGGCTCGAACCGCGGATGGACGAGGAGGAGCTGGGCCATCGCCGGGACGAGGAAGACCGCGGCAGGTCGGCGGCGTTCAACCTGTTCCAGCCACACTCCGGCGTCGAATCGGGCCAGGTAGAGCCCCGTCATCCCCAGTTTCATGGGGTTGTAGACGGACGCGATGCCGGCGAAGGTGAAGAGAGGGGAAGCGTGGAGCCATCCGTCGCCGGACCAGCGGGGCAGCCCGTTGGGAATGGTGGCGACATCCCGGTGCCGGACGACCACGCCTTTGGGCCGGCCGGTCGTGCCCGACGTGTACATGATGTCGGCCATGTCGTCTTTGGCTACCGAGACCTCGACGGGACCGCTGGTGGCGGCGCCGGCGGTCGCCCACGGCACGAAGCCGGGTGGCGGGGCCGCGGCAGTGCTCGAGACCCATCGCAGCAAGGGCAGGCGCGGGCGGGCTTGTTGGAGCGTGGCGGTCGTGGCTGTCCCGCAGAAGGCGGCGACCGCTCCAGAGTGGTGCAGCACGTACTCGAGCTCGCGGGGGGCCAGCCGGGTGTTGGTGGGGACGGCGACGGCGCCGGCTTTGTGGACGGCGGCGTAG
>Ga0302314_10010716_pt1 | contig 16019 bp, 19 predicted proteins | sample III_Palsa_N2_3_FD_200533 | JGI IMG/M metagenome (GOLD analysis project Ga0302314, IMG submission 200533) | Peat permafrost microbial communities from Stordalen Mire near Abisko, Sweden - III_Palsa_N2_3 | ecosystem: Environmental > Terrestrial > Soil > Palsa > Peat permafrost | place: Sweden... | reverse complement strand
CGCGTCCGCATCGCCTGCACACGCGGCACTCGGCGACCGTAACCCAGATCGCCAGCACGACACAAGGAGTAACCAGGCGACAGCACCACCACGGTTAACTTTGAAGACCCAGTGATCATGCGCACTGATGGGGAACGTGATAGCAGGCGTGCATAAATCTGCCCTGACATTGCGCATGCTGGTCAAGATGCTGGCATGGATACGCTTCGTCCAGATCCTTCCCTGGCCCCTCGCGTTCGCCTTGGGTGTACGCTTCAGCCCGCCCCATCTCTGGCTGGCCCTGCTCGGCTACGGGCTGCAGGCAGGATGGGCCCTGGTCTATGGTGGCCGGGCGCTGCGCACGGGTAGTCTTCCAGACTGGCTGATGGCGCTGGACATCGCGGTGACCTGCTCGTGCCTGGTAGTCTCCGGCCTCGGCTGGTCCACGGCCTCCGGCAGCGTGCTGGCCGGCATGGCCGTCTACCCCGCTGTCGGGGTCGCGCTCGCCACCGGCGTGGTGTGGTGGCGCGGCCGGGCGATCGCCGCGGCTATCCTGATCGCGGCGTGTTACGTAATCGGGATACTTCCCGAGTTTCATTCGGGCGCGCCGGTCATCGTCACGGTCATCGGGAACGTCCTGTCGCTTCTCGGCTTCACGGTGGTGGCGGGCGTGATTACCAAGCGGCTGCTCGGCCAGGCCGAGACGATCGCCGCGACGACTGCGGCCATGCTCAGCGCGCGAGAACATGCCGCGGCGCAGCATGCACGGCATGACGAGCGGATGACCCAGTACCGGCTCTTGCATGACACCGTCCTGTCCACGCTGAACACCATCGCGCGAGGAGATGTCCAGGTCTCCGCGCAGCTGCGGCAGCGGTGTGCGGCCGAGGCGGACGCCCTGCGCAGCATGATTTCGGGAGACGGCCGCCCGGCCACCCCCCTGATTGCCGAGCTGGCGCTCGTCGTCCGCCACCAGGCGGCACTTGGCCTGCGCGTCCATAGCAACATCGGGGAGCTGCCGCAGGCGCTGCCCCCGAAAGCTACCGTGGCGCTGGTCGGATCGTGCCGCGAAGCGCTGAACAACGTCGCCAAGCACGCCGGGACTGATGAGGCGTGGCTGACCGCTTGCGCTGGTCAGGACGGATCCGTCGTGATCAGCGTGGTCGACCGGGGCCTGGGCTTCGATCCCGAGCTCATCGCCGGCGGCCTGGGCATGAGCCAGTCGATTGTGGCGCGGATGGCAGAGGCCGGGGGGACGAGCAAGGTGGACAGCGGCAGCGGAGAAGGCACCTGCGTGGAGTTGCGATGGCCCCGGTTATCGGCCTGGGCGTGATCGACGACGATCAGATGCTGCTGGACGGGATGGCGGCATGGCTGCGGCAGGTGCCCGATCTGCGGGTACTGCGGACCGCCAGGACGGTCAGCGGTTTCCTGCGTGACAGCCCCGCTGCCGGCGCGGGGCCGCAGGTCGTGCTGCTGGACCTGAACCTGCGCGACCATTCCGCGCCCGCCGACAACGTGGCCCGGCTGCGCGCGGAAGGATACCGGGTGCTGATGGTCTCCGCCATCGCCGAGTCAGAGCACGTGCTCGCTACCATCGAGGCCGGCGCCGCCGGGTACATCACCAAAGACCATGACCTGTCGGCGCTTGCGGACGCGGCGCGCCAGGTCGCTGGCGGAGCACCGGCGATCACGCCCGAGCTCGCCTTCATCCTCAGCCAGGACCGCAGGCTGGCTCGCCCGCGCCTGTCGCCGCAAGAACAGGCGGTCCTCGGTGCCTACGCGCGCGGGAGCACCCTGCAGGCGGCCGCACAGCGGGCCGGGGTGGCCTACGGCACTGCCCGGGCCTACCTGGAGCGAGTCAAGAATAAGTACAGCGAGGCGGGCCGCCCGGCCCGGACAAAGCTGGAGCTTGCCGAGCGGCTGCGAGAAGACCGGATCGGACTGGACGCTCCTGGGGACTGGGAATGAAGCCAGGCGCGGGAATGAATGACCAAGGCGTCTGCCGCATGCCGGCATTTCTGTCGGCAGCAGAATGGGCGACAGCATAAGAGCCGACTGTCGCCCACCGGCGCCCGCTAATTAAATAAGAGCTGTGAACGGGATTACTGGGAGTCCCTGAGGTCCGGTCAGCCGCCTCCCAGCATGATTCACGTGCTAGGACATGAGGCGCCGGCTTCCGGCGGGCTCGCCGGTGCCACCCAGTCGGTGCAAATGCGGGAGGAGGGAACACCAATGATCAAGATGTCAATCCGCAAGGCCGGCACGATCCGGCTCACCAGTGCCGCGTACTACTGCTGTTCCGCGTAATCATCTGATCGAGCTGGGCTTCGGCGCTCGCCGGAGCCCAGCTCCGGTCCCACCCAGCTCGCAAGCCGCACAGAGCAGAGAGGCGCACACCAATGAGCGCGACCGCTCCGACCAGCGCCGCCATCCGCCTGCACAAGCTCACCATGGTCACCGAGGATGAGGGCGTGATGGTCGGCCGACCTGACATCGGCTCGTATGCCCTCTTCCCTGAGGAAGGGGCTGAAGCCTTGCGACTGCTCGACGCCGGCATGCCGATGTCTGGCGTCGCAGCTTGGTACGAGCAAACCTGCGGCACGTCCCTGGACGTCGAAGACTTCCTCGCAGCGCTTGACGACCTCCAGTTCGTGCGGGCCGACGGAGAAGATGAGCCGACGGACGCGCCGGTTCGCTGGCAGCGGCTCGGGCGGTGGACGTTCTCCTGGCCGGCCTGGCTGTGCTATGCGGCGCTGGTGGTGTCCGCCGTCGTCGCGATGGTGCGGGCTCCATATCTGCGGCCCACGTATCACCATATTTTCTTCACGCACTACCTTTCGGTGATTCCGATCACGCTCACTGCCGCGCTGATCCCGGCCATATTGCTGCATGAGTCGTTCCACGCGCTCGCCGGCCGCAGGCTCGGACTGCCGTCTACCCTCACCATCGGCCGGCGGTTCTACTACCTGGTCGCGGAAACTCGCCTTGACTCTTTGTTCAGCGTGCCGAAACGAAAGCGCTATCTGCCCTTTCTTGCCGGCATGCTCGCCGATATCGTCTTGATCTCGGTGCTCACCCTCATCGCGGCCCTCCTGCATAATTACGACCTGCCTGGGTGGTGCGCGGGGGTCTGCCTGGCCATTGCGTTCACCTGCGTGCTGCGGGTGATCTGGCAGTTCATGTTCTATCTAGAGACCGATCTTTACTTCGTCATTTCCCATGCCCTGCGCTGCCCGGATCTGCAAAGTGCTACCAGGTTCCACATCAAGACGTGGGTACGGCGGCTGCTACGCCGTGCACCACCGCAGAGCGAGGCCGACTGGTCGGATCGCGACCGGGCCATGGCGCGCTGGTACGCGCCCCTGCTTATAGGCGGCTACGGCTTCTCGCTCTTCAGTCTGTTGTGGGCCGGGATCCCAAGCACCGTGCACTTCGTTTCGCTGATCATCGACCGCTTTGCCGGATCGCAGACCACGGCCAGTGGCATCCTCGACGCGCTGAGCTTCATCGGGCTGAGTTCGCTGCAGTGGGGCCTCGTCCTTTACGTCGCCGTGCGTGACCGGCGCGCTCGCGCCAGCCAGACGTCACCCGAGGGAGCACTGACATGACTTCATCCACTCCTGCGCACCGCTGGGCCCTGCCGGCCGCCGACGCCGCGCCACATTTCTCATCAGATACTCAGCCAGAAGGCGAGCTGCCGATGGCACCCGTGCCCCATCTTGAGGTGAGGTGCCACCGGCGGCTACGCGGGCCGTATACCGGAGCCGGCACATTGCTGCGCGGCGTGGTACCTGAACTGCTTGCCATCGGTGGCGAGCTCGTGGCCGCGCGGGCGATCGAGGTTGTCACCATGGCACCCGAACTCACTCCTGTAGTCCCTGTGCCGCCGCAGACGCTCACCAACCTCGCCGGCCGTGCGGAGCGGACCAGGTTCTACTCGGTCGCCCGCACGCTTCGCCTGTCTCATGGTGCCGCCGAGCTGCTGATTGACTGGGCTCGCTTGCTGCACCCTGGCGGAGTGGTCATCGCGTTCCTCGACCTCGATGACGCTGACCCCACCGACCGCGAGTTCGTCAGCGTGCTGCTACGCCGTTGTGACCCGGGCCAACTGACCGTGCTCGCGGAGGCCGGCAGCGCGGACGACCCGCTCGGGCAGGCGCTAGCGCGCTACGCTCGCCAGGTCACCTGGCAACCCCAGGTTCAGCCACCCCCGCCAGCAGGCGCTGATCTCGCGCAGCTGTTCATCGACTCCGACGGTACGGCCAAGGACCCTGCGAGCTACCGTGCCTATGCCGGGCTGCCAGCGGAAGCGCGGGCCAGGAGGCACACTGCGCGCGCGGCGGTGCTGGCCGCCCGCGGCGAGCCAAGCCTGCGGCTCGGGGCTATTCCCTATCACCTGGAGCATGGGATCGATCCGGTAGGCGCTGGCGGCGAGGCTCTCACTGCGGCTTGCGATGACTGCTTCGACCTTGGCTGCTACGAGGCCACGCTTGAACTCGCGACGCGCGGGCGTGAGCTCGTGAAAGAAGCGGAGAAGCCGGAGCCCTACTGGAACTTCACCAACAAGGTTGGCGCCTGCCTTTCTTACCTGAAAAGGGGCTCCAAGGGGTTCGCCTACTTTGATGAGCTACGCAGGATCACCGCCAATCCCGATATCCACATGAACAGTTGTTACATGATGGCGATGCTCTATACGCGCCACCTCCCGCCAGGAGACCACGACGAGTTCCGCGCGCTTGAGTGGGTCAATACGGCGATCGCGATCGCCGACCGTCATCCCGATCCGCACCGGCGGGTGTTCATCGGCGCGTTCATGCGCAACGCGCGGGCCCTGGTCGAGTTGCACAGAAACGACCTTGAGTGCTCGCTGGCGCTGGTGAATGAGGCGATCGCGATGACCGACGCCGACCTCGGACCCGACGAGCAGCTACTGCACCGCTCGGTGCTGCTGTACAACCGGGCGCAGATACTAAACGCACTCGGCGACTTTGCCGCCTCGCTGCGCGACTATGACGTGGTTATCAGCCGTGACCCCGAGTACGGCGACTACTACTTCGAGCGTGCCGGGGTACGCCGTGCTGCAGGCCTGTATGACGAGGCACTGGCGGATTACGCCACCGCGATCAAGCTGAGCCCACCGTTCCACGAGGCGCACTACAACCGGGCAGACCTGCTACGAGAGCTAGGGGATGACAAGGGCGCACTGCGCGACCTCGATTACGCGATCGTACTGGATCCGAGCCATGTGGATTCCCTGGTAAACCGCGTGGACCTGCTCCTGGAACACGGGGAGACCGAGCGGGCCCGTATCGACATCGACGCAGGACTTAAGCTCGACCCGAGCAACACGCGCCTGCTGTGCGCTCGTGGGTCGCTACTCGCCGACTCAGGCGACACCGATGCCGCATACGCGAGCTACACTGCCGCACTCGCGGAGGACCCGACCTTTATGGCGGCGTGGGGCAACCGCGCCGTTCTCTCGTACGCCGCCGGACGGCTAGCGGACGCCATCGCTGATCTCGACCAAGCGATCGAGCTCGCCGACGACCCATCGCTGCGGGCGAACCGCGCGATCGTGCTGCAAGATCTCGGTGAGCACAGCCGCGCGGTCGCCGATCTCGACGTCGCTATCGCCGCCTACAACGGCGGCAACCCCGACCTGCTCTATCGGCGCGGGCTCAGCCGACATGCGCTGGCCGAAATCGACGGCGCGCTCGCTGACTGGCGTGCCCACCTGACGGCGTACGGCCCGGGCAACACCTCGCCGTACGCCGAGGAGATCAAGCTCAGGGCCGGGGACCTGATGACCGGGCACCTGGTTGCCCGGGCCGAGGCGCCGGAGAATGTGGCAGGGCACCGTACCGGATAATGACGGCTACTGCCTGGAGCAGGTCCACGCACTGTTTGTGGTAGTCGTCCCGTAGCCAGCGCGGCAGCGAGGAGCCTCAGCCCGTCGGCTGGCCGGAGTGCGAGAACAAGACGATGACCAGGAGCAGGCCGAGCACATCGAAGACTATGGAGGCAATCGCCCAGGACCGGGCCGACCGGGAAGCCCTGGCTGCCCCGTCATGGTCTCCGGATTCCGACCTGCTGCGGACGCGCCGCGAGTTCCGCTGGGCGATCAGGCCCAGCGGCATGCCGATCAGAAGGCTGAACAGCACGCCGCCGGCTATAGCGGTGATAACCCAGGCCCGGTAGTCCGCCGGCTGCGGCTGCCAGGCGCCGTACTGCGGCGCGGCGGGCCCCGGGTACGTGCCGTACTGCGACTGGTAGCCGTACGAGAGGTACTGGCCTGTCGGGCTGAATGGCTGGTTCTGGCTGCCCGGCTCGTAGCCGGTCCAGTCCGGGTTAGTCATGGGCGTGATCCTCCTGTCTGCGGGCCACTGAGCGTGGCAACAGTCTCACTGACATACACGCATCCGCGACGGGACCGGTTCAGCCACTGGCGGGACGGCCGCCGGTGCCGGGTTCACCATCACGCCAGCGGCGGCCGCAAGCGCCCCCTGTTCATAGGCGGCGACTTCTTGGCAGGTATTACGTCTGCCGACACGCATGAGATCCTGGGGTGTGAGCGCACCCCCTAATGGCCTGCCCGTCTACCGAGTCCTGACCGGTCCCGATGACGCGGCCCTCTGCCGCCGGGTCAGCGAGGCGATCGCGCTCGGCTACCGCTTGCACGAAGGTCCCGCTGTGACATTCAACGGAGAGCAGGTGATCGTCGCCCAGGCGCTGCTGTGGCCAGGAGCCGACACGTAACCCGGGAAGCTCGCAACCGAGAACGCATCAGTACGCTCAACGACCTTTGGCTGGAGTGGGTTAAGGCGAACGTCGGCTTCGATCTGGATCTGACCCTCGTCGATACCCGGCGCGCCATGGAAGCGGCAGCGGCGGGCATCAACCACGCTCTCGGCGTGCACATAGACCTGCAGTCATTCGTCAGCCACACCGGCCCACCCGTCCGGCAGCAACTGAGCGAATGGGTACCCGAACGGCAGCTGGATGACGCCGTCACGGTGTTCCGCAGCACTTTCCTCGGCCCCGGAGCGGACCTCCTGGCCCCGACTCCCGCCGCTCATGAGGCGCTTGCGCTTGCCCGGTCAACCGGGCGGCAGGCAGTTGTTATCACGTCGCGGCTGCCACATGTCGCGGAGCGGATGCTCTCGGCGTGCCGCCTGCGCCCTGATGTGCTCATCGGCGGATTGACTGGCCTGGAGAAGACAGCAGCCATGCGCGAGACCCGAATCGCCTGCTACATCGGAGACCACCCACTGGATATGATCGGCGCGAAGGCGGCAGGAGTCCGCGGTATAGGCTTGCTCACCGGTTTCCACAGCGAAGCCGAGCTAAGGGAAGCGGGAGCCGAAACCATCCTAAGCGATCTGACTGAATTCAGCCGGGACCTTATCAATTGCAACCTGCACGCTGGCTGAGGTATCCACCGAGGCGTACTTTGCTTGGCGTCCTTCGCGGCTGTCGATGCTGCGGGCATCTGTCATTCGAGGTCAAGTACGGCGCGCAGCGCGACGTTGATCTCCATGAGTTCCTCCGGGTTCAGGCGGCCAGCGAAGTCACCGAGGCGCTGCGGGTCGACGGCGGTGGTCTGCTCGACCAGTACCCGGACATCCTGGCCGAGGAGTTCGATGGTGGGATGGATCATGGATCCGAAGGACTTGGTTGTCGTCGGGGCCACAAGCCACGTTGAGAGGTGGTCGTAGGCGTTGGCCTGGACGACGACGGCGTGGCGCTCACCCTGCTGCTCGTGTCCTTGAGCGGAAGGCGGCCTCTTGAGGCGGTAGACGTCACCACGCACGGAGTTCGTCCAGTTCCTCGCGGACCGCGCGGATCTCCGCCTGGTACTCGGGATTGGCCGCCAATCGCGCGGCGTCGGCGCGCAGGTCTTCCTGCCGCTTGCTTCGCGCGGCGATTCCCAGTGCATGCCGGATCGCGTGGGTGGGGCTGGCGCCGTCTGCCGTGAGGATCGCGAGGTTCTCCGTATCCTCGGCTGTCGGACGGAATGTAATCGGATCGGCCATACTGGAAGTATACGTCGATCATCTCTAGGCGGTTGTGCGCAAACCCGGAATCTGTCCCGGACCGGTCCGCATTCCACCCGCAATCACGTTGCTGTCAACGACGCTCGTGGCCGCTACTCAGCTGCTTAGCTTGACCGCGCGGCGTACGTCGTGGGCGTAGGCTTCGGGCTGTTCCCAGGCTGCGAAGTGGCCCCCGGCGTGGTGCTCCACGTACTCGTGGACGTTCAGGAACATCTCGGCGTAGCTGCGCGGCGCCGGTTTGATGTCGTGCGGGAACACGGAGAGCACGGTCGGCGTGTCGATCCGGTCGGGGAGGGCGGCCGGTTCGGCATAGGTAGCGAACGAGGTGCCGATCGTGCCGGTGACCCAGTAGGCGGTGACCCAGGTGAGAAGCTCGTCCGGAGTGAAGGCCGACTCGCCGGACCAGGCCTCCAGCTTCTCGACGATCCACGCCGCGAGCCCGGCGGGCGAGTCCCCGAGGCCCACGGCGAGCGTGTTCGGGCGCGTCGACTGCTCCGCGATGTACCCGCCCTCGGTCCGGAACCACTGCGCCGCCCGGCCGAGGTAGGCCGCCGCGTCGGACGCGAGCTTCGCCGGGTCCGCTGTGAGCGCACGCTGCGGGGAAATGTTCGTGAGGTGCAGGGCAGCCACCTTGTCCGGGTGTTCGGCCGCGAGGATCTCCGCGACTGTGCCGCCCACGTCGCCGCCGGACACCGTGTAACGCGAGTAACCGAGCTCGTTGAGAGCGTCCGCGACGATCCCGGCGATCCGGTTGACCGACATGCCGGGTGCGGTGAGCGGGGCCGAGAACGGGAAGCCCGGCAGCGCGGGTACCACCACGTGCATTTCCGTGAGCAGGGGAAGGACGCGCTCGTAGCGCAGCACCGAGTCGGGCCAGCCGTGCAGCAGCACGACCACCGGGGCGCCGGGATCCTCGAACCGCTGGTGGATCACGCGCAGCTCGGTGCCGCCCGCCGCCGCTGTCACCCAGGGAAGCTTGCCGATCCGGCGCTCGTGCACGCCCCAGTCGTACCCGTTCGCCCAGCGATCGAGCAGCTCGTCGAGACAGGCACCGGTGACGCCACGTGTCCCGTCATCGCTCCACGGAGTCGTGACACGACGCGTTCGTCCGAGCCGTTCTCTCAGTTCATCCATCATGTGTATGAGCATACACATGAAGTGTATGCTCATACACATGACTTTTCGCGATGCGGTCGCCACCAGGCAGAGGATCCTGGAACACGCGCAACGCCAGTTCGCCCGGCACGGTTACGCGGGGATCACCGTCAAAGGCGTGGCCGACGCCGCGCGCGTCTCACCCAACCTGATCACGCGCTACTTCGGCGGCAAGGACGGCCTATTCCTGGCGGCGACCCGGGTGGAGATCCCGGTCGAGCAATCCTTCGACGGCGACCGGTCCTCGCTCGGCTCGCGCCTCGCCGCGAGCATCGTCCAGCGCTGGTTCGGCATGCCCGGTGAGGACCCGCTGCTCGTGCTGCAGCGCGCCTCCGGAGAGCGACCCGAGGCGGCGGAGGCGCTGGCGGCCTTCCTCGACAGGAGCTCACTGGAGCCGCTGCACCGCTACCTGCGCGACAGCGGCCTGGACGACGGGACTGCCCGCAGCCGGGCCGCGGCAATCGACGCCTTCGTGCTCGGCGTCTCGACCCGCCGCCGGGTGCTGCGCTCCGAGCTCGGCGACCCGGCCGAACTCCAGAACTGGCTCAGCACCACGATCCAGCGCCTCGCCGACGCGTGATGTGCCGGCAGCGGGCCTGTCCCGCGCGCTTGCTCTGGGGCGGCGCGCCCCAGATGGCGGCGCCGATCGCGGTCAGGGCGAACAGCAAGAAGGTGAGGATGTGGACGCTGGTGCAGTAGAGGCAGATGTTGCCGACCTCGAAGAGTTCAGCGTAAACGAGGTAGATCACAAAGACCATGGCGACGACCACGGAGGCCAGTCGCAGCTGCCAGATCTTCCGGCGTGACGATCGCCACGCCGGGGGGCTCATGATCGCCACCATGAACGCGTAGAAGGCGATCCCGAACGCGGCGACCGGGATGCCGAGGATGACCGATTCGGGGCTGTGCAGCACCGCCTCGCAGTTGACCGAGCCTGCCTCCGGGCATCCGGCCAGCGTCGATCCGGTCTCCTCCTGGAGCGTGATGTAGATCGAATCGGCCAGCCCGACGACTGCGATCAGCAGCGTGAGAAGCTGCAGCCACAGCGCGGGCGTGGCCTCGTGCGCCGGCTTGCTCGGGCTGGTGTGATCTTGATTCCCTGCGGCTGCCCGGCAGCGAGCCGATTTCGGGGCTGTCATTCAGAGTTTCGCCTCCAGTGAGTCGGCGACCGCGGAGCCGCCGCGTTCCCGGCCAGTCAAGCCTGACGAGTCGTTCAGTGCGGAAGCGATCCGGCGGCCGCGGTCACCCCTGCCGATGAGCACACGTCTGCCGGCTGGCCGTTCGTGATCTTGCAGATTGCCGCGCTGATGATGTTCGCCGCGCCGTCGATATCCTTGGCGACCGGGCTGGATGGCGTCCGCATCGCGGCGGCCACCTGAGACCAGCTCATGCTGTGCAGCGCGGAGGGGAGGTACTGCGCCTGCGGCACCAGGTACTTGTTGCCGATGTCGATGAAGGGCAGCGACCCATTCGCGTACGTGTTGAAGAGCGCGGTCTCCTGGGCTGTCGGGTGCTCCAGGTATACGTGCCCGAACGGGGTACTGGCATCATCTGCCTCCCCGAACCACTCCACAGGGGTGAAAGCCACGTACTTGCTTGTATAGGCGGACTCATGGAACGACAGGGTCGGTGTGCTGGGATAGGCGTCTGTCGGCGACGAGTGGATGAGGCTCAGCCCCGTGAAGGTGCCGAAGCGGCTGAGCGCCGCGGCCAGCACCCACCGTTCCGCCGCGCAGAACGGGCAGTACTCGCCGCCCATGTAGAGCACCTCCGGCTTCCCAGCCGACGTGAGCAGCGGCTGACCGCTGGTCGCCGCGAGCCCGGCGGCCGTGCCCGCCCCCACGGAGTCGAACGTCGCCGCGGGCACGCTCGCGACCGCACGTGCCACGGCCACGTCTTGCGCCATCGTTCCAGTTGATCCTCCTGCTGGCGCCGACGACGCGGTGGACAGGCCTGGCCTGGCCGCGAACAGCACGATCGCGAGCACCGCTAGGAGCGAGCTGCCGCCGATGGCGATCAGGACTCGCTTCCTCCGTTCCGCTCGCCGGGCCGCGGCCCGGCGAGCGGCCACCTTCTCCCGGGTGTTGCGCGCACGCGTCTGCTCGATTTTGCCCATGACCTTCCTTCCTGTCTACGTACTGTCTAAGTACTAAGTACGTACGTAGATAGTAGCAAGTATGATGGGCGTGACGGCAAGAGAAGAAGCGAGGGCAAGCGTGCGCGGGTTCGGAGACCTTGAGGCGGTGGTCATGCAACGTGTCTGGGACCACGGCGGTCCGGTGACGGTCCGCGAGATCTTCGACGAGCTGCGCGAGACCCGGCCCATCGCTTACACCACGGTCATGTCCACGATGGACAACCTGCACCGCAAGGGCTGGCTGGCCAGGGAGCGGGACGGCAAGGCCTACCGGTACACCGCGGTCGCCAGCCGCGAGGAATACAGCGCCCGGCTGATGCGCGAGGCCCTCGCGGAGGCAGGCGACACCGAAGTGGTGCTCAGTCACTTCGTCGCGGCGATGGATGGCGGGCAGGCCGACGCGCTGCGCGGGGTCTTGGACAAGCTCGCCCGTCGGCGGCCGTCGTGACGGCCGCGTTCGCCCTGCTCGGCTACGCGATCGCGGCGGCCTGGTGCGCTCCCGCGTTGCTCGCCCCGCTGACGAGCAGTGACGCGAGCGTGCGCCCGGCGCTGGCGGCGTGGCTCAGCGCGATGGCCGGCGTCCTGATCTCCGTCACGCTCGGCACGGCGCTCATCGCGGCGGCGGCCACGCAGGACTTGCCCTCCCTCGCCCGGGTCCTGTGCCGCGGGGTGGCGGGCACCGCGTGCACGCCGCAGATGTACCGCAGCGCCTTGTACTCGGCGGGCGTGACCATCCTCGCCGCCGGAGTGACGGTCGCGGCACTGGCGGCGCTGTGGCGTTACGGACGGCGGGCCCGGCGGGCCGTGACGAAGACCCGGCTGCACGCCCAGGCCGCGCTGCTGGCCGGCCGCGAGCTCGCGGGCACCGGCGCGGTCGTGCTCGACGACCCGCGCCCGTTCGCGTACTGCGTGGCGGGGCGCCCGGCGGCGATCGTGGTCACGAGCGGGGCGCTCGCCGTTCTTGACGAACCCCAGCTTGCCGCGGTCCTCGCGCATGAGCGCGCCCACCTGGCCGGCCACCACCACCTGCTCGCCACGGTCACCCGGGGCCTGGCCGCCGCCTTTCCCGGCGTGCCGCTGTTCATCAGGGGGCGCGACGAGGCCGCCCGCCTGTCAGAAATGGCCGCCGACGACACGGCGGCCCGCTCCGCTGGCCGCCGTACCCTGATCGCCGCGCTCCTGTCGATCGCCACGGGGGCCGCGATCCCCGGTGCCTCCGTCCCGTTCGCGGCGCCGGTGGCCCAGGGAAGGCTGGCCGCGGCGGGCTACGCGGTGCCAGCCCGCGTCGAACGACTGCTCCGCCCGCCGGGATCCGGCACCGCCGCCATGTTCGGCCTGGTGCTGACGCTCGTATCCGCGGTCTTCATCCTGCTACCGGCCGTATTGGCCGCAACGGCCGCATAACGCCGAACGCGCACTCGGTACGAATGCCTCGTCCCGAACGAATGCCTCGTCCCGGGCGTCTGCGACGGCCGCGGCCAGCTGACCGGATGCTGGTACCCACGGTCCGTTCAAGATGATCAAAAGCATTTTCCTGAACGGACCGGGGTTTCATCTTCGCCCCGACATGGCCGTCGCCGCCTCCCGCACGCCCGGATGGTTTGCTCGGCAGAGGCCAGGTAGACGAAGCGTCACGGGCTGCCGGGTGCCGTTCTACGCGCGGGGATCGCACGCAGGTAGGCCTCTTGGGCGAGATCGTCGGCCGTAGCCGGGTTGTCGGCGCGGACAACCTGACCCCGTGGACGTTCCAGGCCAACATCATGAACGGCGTTGATGCTCGCCGAGGTTGCAAGGGCGCCTGAACGATTGAGGCCACGATCGAATCGCAGCGATGAATCTGCCACCGTCCGCCGGTCTACCTAGGCATGGGACTCATTCACGTGGGGATGTTCGCCACCCTCGACCTCGTCGCGCAGTCACCGGACGACCCCAACGAGGACCCGGTGGGGTTCCCGTTCGGCGGCTGGCAGGTGCCCCTGCTGAATGAGGTCGCCTGGGCGCAGGTCGCTGCCGCGTACGAGGGCACGGACGCTCTCCTGCTCGGCCGGCGGACGTATGACGCCATGGCCACCTACTGGCCGCACCACGACGACAACCCGTTCGCCAAGCACTTCAACAGCGTCCCGAAGTACGTCGCCTCCCGAGGCAGGCCCGACCTCTCGTGGGCCGGGTCCACGCAACTCGGCCCGGATCTGGCCGGCGCGGTACGCGATATCCGGGACCGGCACGAGCACGTGAAGGTCGTCGGGAGCCTGAACCTGGTGCAGACCCTCCTGCGCGAGAAACTCTGCGACCGTCTTGACCTCTGGGTGCACCCGATCGTGCTCGGCGTCGGGAACAAGGTGTTCGACGGTGGCGCGGTGCCCACGAACCTCGCCCTCCTCGAACCGCCGGTAGCGGCCCCCAACGGCATCGTGTACCTGCGCTACGGCCTCGCCGAAGGCATCCCCGCGACGGGAGACATGAGCGCCCCCGGCTAGGGCCAGTAGTCTCGCATCTCGACTAGAGCTTCCTGCTTCGCCCGTGACTCGGCCCGCTTCAGCTCAGCGTTTCGCAATTCCTGGATCGCGTCCCGCGCGGTGCGGTCAGTGGCCTTCCGCCAACTGCCGAACTGGCTGGTCCGGTGTCCCTTGCTTTCGCTGTCGATGCAGCGGGTCACCCCGGCCAACAGGTCCAGGACGTATGGATGCGTCCCTGGGAGTGCGGTCAGGCGGCGGCGCGTTTGCCGGGCGGGCGCCCGAACATCATCGCGCCGAGCGCGAAGGGGCTGACCTTGATGCCGGTCCGGCCGAGGGTGCGGTAGTGCATGTGGGCTCTCCTGAGCTTGCGGGCGGGATGCAGCGGGCCTTCCCGCGGATGCCGTATCCTGATCTAAGCGAATGTTATTGACGATCCTGGTGGTTAATTCGCGGCACGTCGGCCCGGGTGCTCGGTTCGGGCTGTGATCTTGCCTGCGGGCCGTTCCTTCCCCCTCGTCCCCGCCGCAGGATCGGGTATGTCATGTCCATGCAGCCTGCCCCCTGGCCAGAGCCCGACCCGCAGGTCGCGGCGGCGATCGAGGCCATGTACGGGGCCAGGAAGACGGCGCGCACCCTCTCAGCCTGAGGGCATTTCCCAACCGGTCGGTCTGTAATATCCTGGCGTGGTTCTATGGCGATGCTTGGGGCGTGTCCGCAAGCACGGTCGTATCACCCGCCCGGAACCCGTGGAGGGATGCAGTGGCCGACATCGACCTGCTGGCTGAGGTGCGGTTGGCCGAAGCCATGCCGGTGCGGGACCGGCTGGCCATCTATCGTGATGCCGTCTGTCGTTCCCTGGTCAGCTTGTCGGTCGACATCCCGGACGGCGACGGGTTCATGGCGTACGTCCGGGCCAGGCCGCTTGGCGTCGTCCGCATCACAGAGGTGCAGTCCCAGCCTCAGATCGTCCACCGGACCTCCCGGCTCATCAATGCCGACGACGAGCGGTACTTCAAGGTCGGGATGCTGCTCACCGGGCGGTGTGTGGTCACGCAGCACGGAAGGGAGGCTGTCCTGGGCGCGGGGGACCTTGTCTGCTATGACACGGCCGCCCCGTACGGCTTCCGGATGCAGTCCCCGTTCGCGCTGGCGGTCTTCATGCTGCCCGCCACGCACGTTGAGCATCGCCTGCGCGGCTTCGATCAGGTCACCGCCACGGCGTTCTCGGGCCGCGAAGGTCTCGGGGCAGTGGTCGCCGAGATGCTCCGGGCACTCCACGCCGGCTCCGAAAGCATAACGGGCGAAGCGGCCCTCCATGTCGGCGACGCAGCCGTCAACCTTGTCGCCGGCCTCGTGGCCCAGCGCAGTGGCCGGCCGCTTGACGAGAGCGCGGGGGCGGCGGCTTTGCGCGCTCGGGTGAGGCGCTACATCGAGGAGCACCTCGTCGACCCGGGCCTCGCGGCGGCAGATATCGCCGCTGCCTGCGGGATCTCTGTTCGTTATCTGTACAAGCTGTTCGAGCTCGAAGGGACGGCGGTGTCGACCTGGATCCGTAACCGTCGCCTCGACCAGGTCGAGCGCGATCTCGCCGATCCGCGCCTCGCGCACCGCAGCATCGCCCACATCGGCGCCCGCTGGGGGTTTGCGGACGCGTCGGCGTTCAGCCGGACGTTCCGGGCCCGCCAGGGGATCACCGCGCGCGAGTTCCGGGCCCTGGCGCTGCGCACGCCGGACGTCGGCTGACCGAGCTCTCCACCGCCCCTCTCCACCGCCCCCGGCAAGGCAGTGCACGGATGGGCAAGAGGCCGTGCCAGCTGCGCCAACTCTGGACGGCGGTCCGCGCGCATGCTGTGCTGCAGCGGCCGGCGCCGGCCCGCCGCGCACGTAGTCCAGCGGAGGAGACCTGCAATGTCCGTGCAGCACCCGAAGTTCCGGGCGGCCGCCGTTCAGGCGGCGCCCGTGTTCCTTGACCTCGACGCCACGATCGACAAGTCGATCGCGCTGATCGACGAGGCGTCCGAGAACGGTGCCGACCTGATCGCCTTCCCCGAGACCTTCGTTCCGGGGTACCCCTGGTTCATCTGGCTCGACTCTCCGGCGTGGGGGATGCAGTTCATCCAGCGCTACCACGACAACTCCCTCGTCTACGGCTCTCCCCAGGCCGAGCGTCTCACCAAGGCGGCCAAGAATTACGGCGTCACCGTCGTCATGGGGCACAGCGAGAAGTACCAG
>Ga0302314_10010715_pt1 | contig 16022 bp, 13 predicted proteins | sample III_Palsa_N2_3_FD_200533 | JGI IMG/M metagenome (GOLD analysis project Ga0302314, IMG submission 200533) | Peat permafrost microbial communities from Stordalen Mire near Abisko, Sweden - III_Palsa_N2_3 | ecosystem: Environmental > Terrestrial > Soil > Palsa > Peat permafrost | place: Sweden... | reverse complement strand
CGCGCGACGCCGCGAAGATCTACCACAACGTGAAGCGCGAGGACATGCGCTTCATCGTGGTGGAGGCGGCCAACCGCATCCTCCCCGAGATGGGCCCGGACCTCGGTCTGTGGACCAAGGAGAAGCTCGAAGAGCGCGGCATCGAGATCTACATCGAGACCTCGATGGACTCCTGTGTCGACAAGCACGTCGTGCTGAAGAACGGGGTCGAGGTCGACGCCTCCACCATCGTGTGGACGGCCGGCGTCAAGCCGAACCCGGCGCTGGCCAACTTCGGCCTGCCGCTCGGCCCGCGCGGACACGTGGACGCCGCCCCGACCCTCCAGGTCACCGGCTTCACCAACGTCTGGGCGGCCGGAGACAACGCGCAGGTGCCCGACCTGGCCGTCGGCGAGGGCGCCTGGTGCCCGCCGAACGCCCAGCACGCGGTCCGCCAGGCGATCGTCCTCGGCGACAACGTGGTCTCGGGCATGCGGGGCTTCCCGCAGGCGGAGTACAAGCACAAGAACCTGGGCGCGGTGGCCGGTCTCGGACTGCACAAGGGCGTGGCGATCCTCTTCGGCAAGTACAAGCTGAAGGGCCGTCCGGCCTGGTGGTTCCACCGTCTGTACCACGGCAGCCGGGTCCCCACCACGAACCGCAAGATCCGGGTGTTCGCTGACTGGACCCTGGCGATCTTCCTCAAGCGCGAGACGGTCTCCCTGGTGGAGATGGAGCGTCCCCGCGAGACCTTCATCGAGGCGGCGGCCCCCGCCCCGAAGCAGGTCACGGCCGCCCCCGCGGCCCCGGCGGCGACCGAGAAGGTTCCCGCCTAGCTCGGACCGCACGACCCCTTATGCCCGGCAGCGTCGCCGGACCACACTCGTGGTGCTCATACCGGCACCGCTGCCGTAAGTGCCCCGGCCCAGAGCGATCTGGACCGGGGCACTGGCGTTTCACTGCCCTGCCGGGGCAGGGTGGTCAGCTCAGTCAGAACTCAGTCGGACTTGACCCCGTCCAGGATGTCGAGCCTGGCCGCCCGCCGGGCCGGCCACAGCGCCGCCAGCAGGCCGACCACGGCCGCCCCCAGCACGTACCCGCCGAGCTGCCCGTACGGGTAGGTGGTGACCAGTCCGGCCAGCGCGCCGTGCAGCAGCCGGACCGCGGCCCAGGCCAGGAAGCCGCCGATGGCGACGCCCAGCACCGCGCCGAAGGCCGCGATCATCACCGACTCCAGCCGGACCATCCGCTTGATCCCGCGCCGCTCCAGGCCGATCGCCCGGAGCATCCCGATCTCCCGCTTGCGCTCGAACACCGACATCGCCAGCGTGTTGACCACGCCCAGCACCGCGATCAGCACGGCCATCCCGAGCAGCGCGTACATCACGTCCAGCAGCAGGCTGATCTGCGAGCTGAAGTGCTGCTGCAACTCCTTCTTGTCGTACACGCTGAGCAGCGGGTTGTCGCCGGTGGCGTCCTTCAGCGCCTGCCGCAGCGCCGGGGTGTCCCCGTCCACGCCCTTGACCAGCACCACCTGGTAGGCCGGGGCGGTGGTGTGCGGGGCCAGCTCGGACTCGCTCATCAGCGCCGGGCCGAGCAGGTCGCTGTCCTGGTAGATCCCGCCGACCGTGAGCACCGCGCGGCTGCCGTTCGGGTAGTTGACCGGGACGCTGCCGCCCACCGACAGGTGGTCGGTGGTGGCGTGGCCCTGGTCGATCAGCAGCTGCCCCCGGGCCACGGCCGAGCTGCTGCCGCTGACCATGACCGGGTCGACCAGCTGGTCGAAGGCGGCCGAGTCGACGCCGTACACCGGCAGCGACCGTCCGTCCGCCCGCAGGTACTGCTGGTCCATCGGGCTGGCGGCGGCGACGCCGGAGGCGTGGTCGATTGCCGGCAGCAGCGTGGGTGAGACGTTCGGCTCGATCTGCGCGCTGATCGCGATGTCGGCCTTCATGTTCTGGGTGACCTGTTGGTCGATGGCGTGCGACAGCGAGGCGCCGATCACCGTCAGCGCGCTGATCAGGGTCACCCCGACGGTCAGCGCCGAGGCGGTGGCGGCGGTCCGGCGCGGGTTGCGCACCGCGTTCTGCCGGGCGAGCTTGCCGGAGATCCCGAACAGTCCGCCGAGCAGCGGTCCGACCAGGCCGATCACCGGCCGGGAGAGCAGCGGGGTGAGCACGAACACGCCGATCAGCAGGCCGACCGCGCCGGCCGCCACCGGCAGCCGCCCGGAGCTGCCCCCCGCGTGCGCGCCGATCAGTACCAGCGCCAGTCCGGCCCCGGCGAGCAGCAGTCCGATGGTGTTGCGGACGATCAGGCTCTTCTGGGTGGCCGGCTGGTCGCCGCGCATCGCCGCCACCGGCGCGACCCGGGACGCCCGGATGCCCGGCAGCAGCGCCGCGACCACGGTGACCACGATTCCGGTGAGCAGTGTGGCGACCACTGTGCTGGGCGAGACCACCAGCACGGTGGTGGAGATCTGGTTGTTGATCGAGCCCATGGCGGCCTGAAGCGCCATGCCGAGGCCGATCCCGGCCCCCAGCCCCACCACCGAGGCGCTGACGCCCACGAACAGCGCCTCCAGCAGCACCGAGGCGGTGATCTGGCGGCGGCTCGCGCCGATGGCCCGCATCAGCGCCAACTCCCGGGTGCGCTGGGCGATCAGCATGGTGAAGGTGTTGGAGATCAGGAAGATCCCGACGAAGAGCGCGATCCCGGCGAAGGCCAGCAGCGCGGTCTTCATCCCGGAGGTCCCGCTGGCGATCTGCGCCGCCTGGTCGGCCTTGAGCTGGACCGCGGTCTCGGTCTTGATCGAGGAGACGTGCGGCACCAGCGGCTGGATCTCCGCGCGCAGTTGCTGCTGGCTGGTGCCGGGGCGAGCGGTGGCCTGGATGGTGTCGTACTGCCCGGGCTTGAGGTAGAGGCCCTGCGCGGTGGCGTTGTCGAACAGCACCAGCGAGCCGCCGGAGGTGACCTGCGGGTCGGTGGTGCTGAAGACGCCGGAGACGGTCAGCTTCAGCACCGGTCCGTTGACCGCCAGCCGGACGGTGTCGCCGACCGCGAAGCCGTTCTTGGCGGCGGTCTTCCGGTCGATGGCCACCTGGTGGCTGTTCACCGGCCCGCTGCCCTGGAGCATCTGGTACCGGCTGTCCTGTCCGTTGCCGCCGGGGACCCAGTTGCCGCCCTCGGTGCTGCCCTGGCTGCCGATCAGGTTGCCGTGCGGGTCGGACAGCCCGGCGAAGCCGGAGACGGTGCCGACGGCGGAGGCCGTCCCGGGCAGGGCGGCGATCTTCTCCAGGGTGGCCTGGGTGAGCGGGACGTCGGCGGCGGTACTGCTGTCGCTGGGACCGCCGTTGACCGCGGTCTTGTCGGTGACCTGTACGGACAGTGAGTTGTAGTCGCTGGACAGGCTGTCCTTGAAGGACTGCGAGACCGAGTCGGAGAAGACCAGCGTCCCGGCCACGAAGGCGGTGCCGAGCAGCACGGCCAGCATGGTCATCAGCAGCCGGCCCTTGTGGGCCAGCACATTGCGCAGTGCGGTGCGGTACATGGCGTTCCCCCCTTCAGCTGGTGCGGCCGACGGCGTCGAAGCGCCGCATCCGGTCCAGCACGCTGTCCGCGGTCGGGCCGTACATCTCGTCCACGATCCGGCCGTCCGCCAGGAAGACCACCCGGTCCGCGTAGGAGGCGGCGGCCGGGTCGTGCGTGACCATCACCACGGTCTGCCCCAACTCCTTCACCGAGGACCGCAGGAAGGACAGGATCTCGGCGCCGGAGCGGGAGTCCAGGTTGCCGGTGGGCTCGTCGGCGAAGATGATCGACGGCCGTCCGGCCAGGGCGCGGGCGCAGGCGACGCGCTGCTGCTGGCCGCCGGACAGCTGGGAGGGGCGGTGCGAGAGTCGGTTGGCCAGGCCCACGGTGGAGACCACCTGGTCCAGCCAGGCCCGGTCGGGCTTGCGTCCGGCGATGTCCATCGGCAGCGTGATGTTCTCCAGCGCGGTCAGCGTGGGCAGCAGGTTGAACGACTGGAAGACGAAGCCGATCTGGTCCCGGCGGAGCCTGGTCAACTGCTTGTCCTTGAGGCCGCCGAGCTCGGTGTCGCCGATCCGGGCGGAGCCGGAGCTGACCGTGTCCAGCCCGGCCATGCAGTGCATCAGCGTCGACTTGCCGGAGCCCGATGGGCCCATGATCGCGGTGAACTGGCCGGCGGCAAACTCGATGCTGACCCGGTCCAGGGCGGTGACCCGGGTGTCGCCTTCGCCGTAGACCTTGCTCAGGTCAACGGCCCGTGCTGCGGCTGAGCGCAGAGTCGTGGTCACTGTCGGACTCCAGGGGAGGGAAGAAGGGGGCGCAGTCCTGGCTGCGCTCAGCTCTCATCCTTCCGAAGCGTCCGGCCCGTGGAGTCGGTCCGGCGGACGGTTGGGCGTACCCACTCACGTCGGAGCCAGGGCGCCGCGCCGGTCCTCCACAGGTATGACCCACCCTGACGGGTCCCCGGATCGCCGTCCCCGACATTCCGCGCACGGACAGCAGGAGCGCGCGCATGGTCCAAGTGAGCCGACGATGCGTCAGGGAGCCGTGAAATGAGACAACTTCCCTACGAGTACGGGAGTATCAGGGGTGATGGGCGGATAGGCTCAGCCTGCGTCAGATTGCGGGCAGGCCCGGATGGTGGAATCGCAGACACGGCGAGCTTAAACCTCGCTGGCCGCCAGGCCGTGCCGGTTCAAATCCGGCTCCGGGCACAGGTGTTGAACTGGGAGTGGCATGGGCAGGTCATCACGGTGACCTGCCGTACCAGGATTCCCGGCACGGCGGCGGCTGCGGTCAGGCAACGGAATGCGACCCTCCGGAATGCCTTTCGGCGGCTGTAATTTTCGGCGGCGCCGGTTCAGGCCGGCGCCGGTGGTGGTCGCTATCCGGTCCGGCCTATCGGGACATGCGCGCGGCGGCACGGCGCAGATCATGTTCGTGCACGATGGCCTTGGCGTAGCCGTAGGAGATGTCGTACCTGCTGCGGAGCCAGTCGATCCGCTCCTCGCAGCGGTGCAGGCTCGGGCCGTCGTCCACGGCCCGCAACCACTCGCTCAGCTCGCGCCCGGTCACCGCGGGGATGCGGGAGAGCAGGTTCTGGTGGGTCTCGGCGGAGTACATCAGGGACACTGGGCGCCTCCAGGAGTCGGTACGGCCGCAGGGTCCGACGGGTCCGGGGCTGGTGCCGCATCGCCCGGAGGCCGGTCCTGCACTGCGCCGGCGGTCGTCGGGGTCCTGCTGACCGACTGTCCCGCAGCGGCTGGTCCTTGGCAACAGCCGGCGTGTGGAGACCCGTACCCGGCTCCGCTCCGGTTCACCCCTCGTGCCCCGATACGCTCGACAGGTGCCCGATCCCTCACCGTTCCTCGCCCAGGCCGAGCGCCTGGCGGACCGTTTCCGCTCGATGCCGCAGACCAGGCTGGCCCTGTTCGCGCCGCTCGGCCTGCAACTGGCCCGGCGGCTGGCCGACAGCTCGCTGCAACTGGAGGGCCTGCCGACCCGCGAGCTGCCCGACGTCGGGGTGTTCGCGGTCGGCGACCAGATCGCCCTGGCCGCCCACGACCTGGCCGCGGCGCTGGCCGCCCCGGACGACTCCGGGGCCGACCCTGACCCCGACCCTGATACCGACCCTGGCTCGGATCCTGGCCTCGACCCCGGGCCCGACCCGGCCGACCCCGACTTCGACGCCGAGGCCTTCGACACCGGGGCCTTCGACACCGAGGCCTTCGATGCCGAGGCGGTGCTCGCCGAGGCGGTGCGGCTGGTGGCCGAGCTGACTCAGAGGCTGGCCACCACGCGGTCGGCCAGGATGTAGGCAGTCTCCTCGCCCAGGGTGAAGGTCAGCGCGTGGCCGCCCGGCAGCCGCGAGGAGCCCAGCAGTCGGACCTCCGCGCCGCCGGCGACGGCCTCGCGGATCCGGGCGCCGGTGGCCGGGTCGCCGGGGGCCACGCACAGGGTGGTCTCGTCCTCGAACACGTAGACGTCCAGTGTGCCCATCGGGCCGGGGCGGACGTCCCGCAGCGTGATGCCGACGTCCACCAGCTCCAGCAGCCGCAGGTCGGTCCACTCGGGGGTGGAGGTCGGCTGCGGGACGAAGCCGGGAACGGACGGGTGGTGCAGCCCGTGGCCGGTGCGGGTGGGGCCCGCGCCGCCGGCCTGACCGGGAATCGTCTGGCCGGGGACGGTCTGGCCGGGGACGGTCGGCGTACCGGGGGCGGTGGGCGGGGCGGCAGAGGTCGCGCCCATGCCGTTGGCGGCGCGGCCGGCTTCGGTCTCGGAGATCAGGTCCTCCAGGGCGGTGCGCAGCGCGTCGGCGAACTCCGGGTCCATGGTGCCCTCGTCGTCGACGTAGCCGCGCGGCGCCGGCAGCAGCACCAGGTTGGCCTCCTCGAACAGGCCGCCGCCGCCGATGCCGCCGCCGAGGCCGTCCAGGTCCCCGCCGGGGGTCCCGTCGGCTCCGCCGCCGAAGAGCTCGTCCTCGGCGGCCCGGGCCTCCTGCTCGGCCCAGAACTCCCGGGCCTCCACCAACTCCCGCTCGCGGTCGAGCGCGAGCGCGGCGGTGACGGCCTCACGCACGGACGCGTCGAAGCGCCGGTCCAGTGACCGGACCGAGCGCACGGCGACGAGGACGCCGGCGGCGATCGCGGCGGCGAGGACGAACAGCAGTGAGGCGAGGACGACGAGGAGGACGATCACGGGGCACCCCTAGCGAAGGGTCGAACTGCGGTCAGTCCCAACAGTGCCCCAGCCGGGCCATTCGCGGGAGTGGCGAATGACGGGCGTGAATGTGATTCATGACATTTGGGTAAATAAGGACCCGCTTATTGTCGACGCATGGTGACAGGTCGATCACCGGGTGTCGATCGAATGTGATGAGCGGTTAAAGAAAACAGTTCGGGTCACGTGAGAAACGTGACCCGAACTTTACCCCGGTACCGCTAGCCCAAACGTGTCACATCAGCCGAATCCGACCCCGAACGGCCCAGGCCGGACCCCTCCGGCTGGCCTCAGCTGAGCCGCTCGATGACCATGGCCATGCCCTGGCCGCCGCCCACGCACATGGTCTCCAGACCGAACTGCTTGTCGTGCCACTGGAGCGAGTTGATCAGCGTGGTGGTGATCCGCGCGCCGGTCATGCCGAAGGGGTGGCCGACCGCGATACCGCCGCCATTGACGTTCAGCTTGTCCAGATCCACGCCGAGGTCCTGGTAGGAGGGGATGACCTGGGCGGCGAAAGCCTCGTTGATCTCAACCAGGTCGATGTCGCCGATGGACAGGCCGGCCCGGCGCAGCGCCTGCTTGGACGCCTCCACCGGCCCGTAGCCCATGATCTCCGGGGAGAGCCCGGTCACCCCGGTGGACACGATCCGTGCCAGCGGGGTCAGCCCCAGCTCCCGCGCCTTGGTGTCGGACATGATCACCAGCGCCGCCGCGCCGTCGTTCAGCGGGCAGCAGTTGCCGGCGTTGACCGTGCCGTCCGGGCGGAACACCGGCTTCAGGCCGGAGACGGCCTCCAGGGTCACCCCGGCGCGCGGGCCGTCGTCCTTGCTGACGACGGTGCCGTCCGGGGTGGTCACCGGGGTGATCTCGCGGGCCCAGAAGCCGTCCGCGATGGCCTTCTCGGCCAGGTTCTGCGAGCGCACGCCGAATTCGTCCTGCTCACGGCGGCTGATGCCCTTGAGCTTGGCCAGGTTCTCGGCGGTCTGGCCCATGGCGATGTAGACGTCCGGGACGAGGTCGTTCTCGCGCGGGTCGGTCCAGACCGGCGCGCCGGTCTGCGCGGCGGTGGCGGCGGTGCGTGCCTCGGCGTCCGCGAACAGCGGGTTCTTGGTGTCCGGCAGGCCGTCCGAGGAGCCCTTGACACTGCGGGAGACGGTCTCCACCCCGGCCGAGATGAAGACGTCGCCCTCGCCGGCCTTGATCGCGTGCAACGCCATCCGGCTGGTCTGCAGCGAGGAGGAACAGTAACGGGTGATGGTGCAGCCCGGCAGGTGGTCCATGCCGAGCTGCACGGCGACCACCCGGCCCAGGTTGTAGCCCTGCTCGCCGCCCGGCAGGCCGCAGCCCAGCATCAGGTCGTCGATGTCGCGCGGGTCCAGCTCCGGGACCTTCGCGAGGGCGGCCTGGATGATGTGCGTGGTCAGGTCGTCCGGGCGGACGTCCTTGAGCGAGCCCTTGAAAGCCCGGCCGATCGGCGAGCGGGCGGTGCTGACGATGACGGCTTCGGGCATGGGGACACTCCAGAAGGTTCCGGGGACGAGGTGGCGCGCGGTGGCCTTCCGGTTAAATTACCGTCAGGTAGCTCCGGCGTCAGCGATGGCGGCATGTGAATTGGCCGACGTCGGCTCCGTCCCCGAGGCCGGTCCCGATTCTGTGCCCGAGGCCGTCCCCGAGGCCGTCCCGGTTTCGGTCTCCGCGGACTCGCCGACGGCCTCCTCGGACGTCCCGGGGGCCGGCAGGGTGTGCCGACGCCGGTGCTTCAGCAGCGCCCAGCGGCCCCGGGGGCCGACGTCCGCGCCCAGCACCTCCGCGCCGGCCACCTCGGTACCGCCCCGGCCGGCCGCCTGCGCCGCCGCCCGGGTCACCGGGAGCACGCCCTCGCCCCGGAAAGCGTCCGGGCGGCCCTCCTCCGGCCACACTCCCAGCGCCGCGCACATCGACGGCAGCAGCGCCATCGCGGCGGTCTGGTAGCCCTGGGCCGAGGGGTGGTACCGGTCCGAGGCGAACATCTCCGGCCGGTGTTCGAACTCCGGGCCGAGCAGCGCGCCCAGCGACACGCTCCGGCCGCCGGCCTCCACCACCGCGATCGTCTGCGCCGCCGCCAGTTGCCGAGAGGCCCGGCGGGCGATGGTCCGCAGCGGCGGGCGCACCGGTTCGATGGTGCCCAGGTCCGGACAGGTACCGACGACCACCTCGGCCCCGGCCGCGCGCAGCCGCCGCACGGTCTCGCCCAGCATCCGCACCGAGTCCGCCAGCTTGATCCGCTGGGTGACGTCGTTCGCCCCGATCATGATCAACGCGATGTCCAGCTCCGGCTCGGTCTCCAACAGCGTCACCAGCTGCCGCTCCAGGTCGTCCGACGCCGCCCCGTTCACCGCCGCGACAGTCAGCCGCACCGGCCGTTCCGCCATCGCCGCGATCCCGCCGGCCAGCAGCGCCCCCGGCGTGTCCCGGCCCCGGTCCACGCCGAAGCCGGCCGCCGTGGAGTCCCCGAGCACCGCCATCCGCAGCGGCGACTGCCCGCCGCCGAACCCCTCGCCCGCGAACGACTCCTCGGCCGCGAAAGCCTGTCCGTACAACCCGTCCGCCTGCGGCGGTTCGCCGTGCAGGGTGTTCAACTGCATCTCGGCCAGTTTCGCCTCGGTCAGCAGCACCCCCGCGAGACCCACCCCGAGCAGGCCGATTCCCCCGCCACCGTAGGCCGCCGCAGCGGCGATGCGTCGTGCAACCCGTTCCCGCGACATGAGCGACCCCATCTCCCGTCCACTACCACGCTGTACTCACTCTCGGAGTCTGCCCCATTACGCTGATCCCCACGGAGGCGACAAACCGTGCGTCCCGTAGATTCCCGGCCAACCGCGGAGGAGACCCCGTGCGGTACCACGATTCGATCATCGAGCTCGTCGGCAACACCCCTTTGGTACGACTCAACAAGGTCACCGAAGGAATCAGTGCCACGGTTCTGGCCAAGGTTGAGTACTTCAACCCGGGCGGCTCGGTGAAGGACCGCATTGCCATGCGGATGATCGAAGCCGCAGAGGCTTCGGGCGAGCTCAAGCCCGGCGGCACCATCGTCGAGCCGACGTCCGGGAACACCGGAGTGGGACTGGCGATCGTGGCTCAGCAGAAGGGCTACCACTGCATCTTCGTCTGTCCGGACAAGGTGTCCACCGACAAGATCAACGTCCTGCGGGCCTACGGCGCCGAGGTCGTGGTCTGCCCGACCGCCGTGGCCCCCGAGCACCCCGACTCGTACTACAACGTCAGCGACCGGCTGGTCCGGGAGACCCCCGGGGCCTGGAAGCCCGACCAGTACTCCAACCCCAACAACCCCGCCAGCCACTACAGCTCCACCGGCCCCGAGCTGTGGGAGCAGACGGATGGCCGGATTACGCACTTCGTCGCCGGCGTCGGCACCGGCGGCACCATCTCCGGCACCGGCCGCTACCTCAAGGACGCCTCGGACGGCCGGGTCCAGGTCATCGGCGCGGACCCGGAGGGGTCGGTCTACTCCGGCGGCAGCGGCCGCCCGTACCTGGTCGAGGGCGTCGGCGAGGACTTCTGGCCGACCGCCTACGACCGCGAGGTCGCCGACGAGATCGTCCCGGTCTCCGACAAGGACTCGTTCCAGATGACCCGCCGCCTCGCCAAGGAGGAGGGCCTGCTGGTCGGCGGCTCCTGCGGGATGGCCGTGGTGGCCGCGCTGAAGGTGGCCGAGCGGCTCGGCCCGGACGACGTGGTCGTGGTGCTGCTCCCCGACTCCGGGCGCGGCTACCTCTCCAAGATCTTCAACGACGACTGGATGCAGGACTACGGCTTCCTGGACGAGGGCGGTCCGGAGGCTGTCGCCGGGGACGTGCTGGAGCGCAAGGACGTGCTGGAGCACGGCGGCATCCCGCAGTTCGTCCACATGCACCCGAGCGAGTCGGTCGGCGAGGCGGTGCAGATCCTGCGCGAGTACGGGGTCTCCCAGCTGCCGGTGGTCTCCCCGGGCGCGGGCCACCCGGATGTGATGGCGGGCGAGGTGATCGGCTCGATCGTGGAACGGGACCTGCTGGACGGGCTGTTCGCCAAGCGCTTCGACCTGACCGACCCGATCGAGGGGCACATGTCCGAGCCGCTGCCGGTGGTCGGCTCCGGCGAGTCGATCACCCGGCTGATGGCGGTGCTGGAGCGGGCCGACGCGGCGGTGGTGCTGATCGACGGCAAGCCGCAGGGCATCGTCACCCGGCAGGACCTGCTGGCCTTCATGGCCCAGCACGGCGTGCACTGAACCCGGAGGACTCACGGCGTTCACCTGCCGTGGGTGAACCGGTACGCCCACGACACGAACCGGCAGCACGCGCTTAACAACGGGCCGTCATTGTTGGGTCAACGGCAAGAAGCCGAGCTTGGCGACAACAGCGGATACCGGAGCGGCTCCCGGCCCGCACAGTCGCCAACAGGACGCGTCGGACGGCCCTGACCCGGCCGGCCGCGTCCGCCCGCGGGGACCGCCGTCGTCCCGCCTCTGGGCCCTCTGGGCCCGGGGTGCGGCGGCCCCGTGGCACCAGCTCCGCGTTTCCCGGGTGGGGGAACTCAGCGGAGTCACCAGGGCCGGCCCCCTCTGCGGGCCGGCCCTGCTGGTGCCCCCCGCCTGCGGCGCGGCCCTGCTGGTCCATCACCTCTGCGGTACGGCCCTGCTGCTGCGGGCCGTCTGCTGCGGCTCGCCTGCGGCGCGGCTCTAGTGGTGCAGCACCCCTGCGGTACGGCCCTGCTGCTGCGGCCCCGAGGCCCGGTCCGCCGCCCGGTCCGCCCTCCGCCCGCCCTTCCCCGCCCCTGCCATCCCAGCCCGTCCCACGGCGTCCCAGCTGGCCGTGGCCGTGGCCGTGGCCGTGTCCCAGCCCGTCCCAGCTAATCCCACGCCCGTCCCAGCCCGTCCCAGCCCGTCCCACGGCCGTCCCAGCACGGCGCAGCCCGACAGGCCGGTGCGCAGCCGGGCCCGGGCGACCCCTGGGGCGCCCGGGCCCGGTGGCGGGTGCGCGGTGGGCCGGCTGGCCCCCGATCGGGGTGCGGCCTTCAGGCCGCCCAGCGGCGGGCCGCGAAGACCAGGCCGGTGCCGAGCACCAGCGAGCCCAGGCCGCTGACCGCGTACGGGATGGTGTCCACCCCGGTGTCGGCCAGAGTGGTCTGCTGGCTCGTGGTCGCCGGGGCCTTGGTACTACTGGTGGTGCTCAGGTCGTGCCGAGCCGCCGAGGTGGTCGCCGCGGAGGCCATGGGGCCCAAGGCCACTGCCGCGGCGATGCCGATGCCGGCGGCGACGGTGGTGATGGTGAGGGGACGGCGCGTGCCCAAGGGGCGCTCCCTGGGGAAACTGGGTGGCGATGTGGTTCGAACGATGCTAATGAGCTTCGGCTCCGTTGGATAGGGTCGGGCCATGACTAGTGAGACCAGCGAGCCGCGCTACATCCGGCTTCAGATCGAGCTCATCGCCGAGATCATCGATGAGAAGGCCCTGGCGGAGGCTGCCCTGGAGCAGGTCCGCAACGACGCCTTCCTGGAGGATGACGAGCGTGCGGAGGCCGTGGCCGCCATCGAGATCGACCCGGCCGGGTCGATCGCCCACTTCGTCGACCCGGTGGCGATGCTGGCCGGGATCCCCGGCGTCGAGCTGGCCGAGGCGACCTGGGAGTCGCAGCCGGTGGACTTCGACCCGGAGAACGAGGACTGGGAGATCTACGACAGCGAGGACGAGCCCCAGGCCGACTGACGCTGACACCGGACTGACGCAGGACCACTGACGCAGGACCACTGACGCCGGACCACGTACACAGCACTGACGCAGGACCCCGCGCGGGAGCCGCGCGGCACGGCACGCCGGACGGGCGGCCCCGGTCATCGGGGCCGCCCGCAACCGTCTCCGCCCCCCGGTTGGCACCGCTCGGGCCGCCTGGCCGCGCGAACCAGCGCAGAGTGGGGCAAAACTGGGTATCCGGCAGATATTCGTGCGATGGCCTGCGGCCTGCACGGCGTGGTCCAGTTGAGGGAGCGTAGACAGTGGTGGCAGCCGAAGAGCAGCGGAACGCGGACGCGGAAGCGGACGCAACGGCAGGGGTGGGGGTAGGGACCGGTGCGCGGGCCGGGGGGCGCCGCGCGGTGGTGGGGAGCCTGGTCGCCACCCCCGTGGTCCTGGTGGCGGGGTGCGGTGGGAGCGGATCGTCCGGCTCCTCCGGGACCTCGGGGGAGTCGGGCCCGAAGATCTCGGCGGCCGTGGTCACCATCACCCCCGTGGGCGGGGCGCAGAAGGCGGACTTCACCCAACCGGTGCGGGTGGCGGTCACCGGCGGGACGCTCAGCTCGGTCACCCTGACCGACCCGAGCGGCCGTCAGGTCGCCGGGCAACTCGCCACCGGCAGCACCAGCTGGACCAGTACCGGCAAGCTCGGCTCCAGCACCACCTACAAGGTCACCGCGGTCGCGGTCGACCCCGCCAAGGTGCAGGCGACCAAGGAGGTCATCTTCGCCACCGCCGCGCCCGCCAAGACCTTCCTCGGCACCTACAGGCCGGATTCCGGCACCACCGTCGGCGTCGGCATGCCGGTCTCCGTCACCTTCGACAAGCCTGTGACGGCCCAGGCCCTGGTGCAGAAGGCGATCACGGTCACCGCCGTGCCGCCGGTCGAGGTGGTCGGCCACTGGTTCAGCGCCAACCGGATCGACTTCCGTCCCGAGGAGTACTGGCAGCCGGGCACCCGAGTCACCGTCAGCCTGCGGCTCAAGGACGTCGAGGGCGCGCCGGGCGTCTTCGGCACCCAGACCAAGGACATCGTCTTCACCGTCGGCCGCAGTCAGACCAGCGTCGCGGACCTGAGCGCCGAGCGGCTCACGGTCACCCGTGACGGTGTGGTGACCCAGAGCTGGCCGATCTCCGGCGGCAGCCCGGAGCACACCACCTGGGGCGGCAAGATGGTGATCTCCGAGAAGCTGCTACAGACCCGGATGGACTCCGAGACCGTCGACCTCGGCGGCGAGTACGACATCCCGGACGTCCCGCACGCCCAGCGGCTGACCACCTCCGGCACCTTCGTCCACGGCAACTACTGGAACAGCCCGGAGATCTTCGGCAGCGTGAACAAGAGCCACGGCTGCGTCGGCATGCACGACGTCCAGGGCGCGGGCGACCCGGACACCCCGGCGGCGCAGTTCTACAACAGCTCGATCACCGGCGACGTGGTCGAGGTCGTCAACTCCGGTGACCGGGAGGTCGATCCGGCCAACGGTCTGAACGGCTGGAACCTGGACTGGGCCGCCTGGAAGGCGGGCAGCGCGGTCTGACCCCCACCCCACTCCTGGGAGGGGGTCAGACGGCGTTCAGCCCCAGCTGTACCCGTACGGTCTGCATGTCCTGGCCGAAGGCGAAGGACGAGATCCGGGCGGCCAGCTCCGCCGCCCGGCGCTGCGAGCTGGTCGAGGCCAGGGCCCGCGCCTGGGACACCTCGGACAGGTCGTCCCTGGCGATGGCCGCCACCGCGGTCTGCTCCCCGCGCAAGGGAAAGCGCAGAGTGGTCAGCTGCCGCGCCTCCGCCTGGTAGGCCTTCGCGAGTTCGGCGGCATATCCCCGCGCCTGCATGAGGTTCGCCTCCAGACTGGTTTCCACTGTGAGGTCCAGCAGTTCTGTCACGTGCGTGGCCCGCAGGAATTCCAGCTGGTCGGCGGTGTAGTCGCCGGGCACCTGCGACAGGTCCCCGGTCAGCTGCCCGGACTGCCCGGCCAGCGTGCACCACGCCTGCGGCCGGCCGGCCCGCCAATCGGCCGGTGCGGGCGGGTAGGAGAACGGCTGCGACGCCTGTTCGACCCCCAGCGGGTCGAGGAACTCGCCCAGCGCCGCGGCGCAGGCCAGCCGGGTCTCCTGCTGGCCCTGGAGGTCGCCGGGGAAAGGGCCGCGCAGCATGATCTTGGCGTACAGCTGCCGGTCGTGCGGCTGGCTGCAAGAGGCGGCGGTGACCCAGTCGGGGAGCCGCTGTCGGCTGGACGGGGGCAGGTCGAAGCAGGCACCGGAGGAGAGCTCGGACACCAGCCGCAGACCGGAGGAACGGCTGAGCGCGTTCGGATGCGCGGAGACGAAGAACGCCCCGGCGATCACCGCGGACACGCCGACCACCAGCAGCCCGAGCAACAGGGAGGCGATGGTCCTCCGGTTCGCCCGGGACGGCGCGGGAGAATCCCAGGCATGGGCGGGCGGAAACCCTGGTCTTTCCGGCGTCGCCGGTATTCCGGGCTCCTCCGAATCCGAAGATTCCGGCGATTCCGGCGAATCCTGCGGCAATGACGGCGTGCCCATGCGTTCCCTCCCGATGAGCCGCGAGATTATCCGATCAGCCGCGTGCTCCCGGTAGCGGGGACGCCTGTACCCACCCGCGCCGTTGCGGGGGCTCCCACCGATCCGAACCGGGAGCGCCCCTGGACGTACCCGAAGACCAGGCCCGACAATCACTTCCATGACGATGCCTGAGCCCCTGACCGATGTGGCGAGGCTCTCGGACGCCGAGCGGGACCAGGCGATCGAGCTGCTCCGTGACCACTCCGTCCAGGGCCGGCTGTCGCACGAGACCTTCCTGCGCCGGATGGATCTGGTGCTGCGCGCCCGGGGGCGCGCCGAACTGGACGCGCTCACCTGCGACTTGCCGACGCAGGGGGCGGCGTCCCGGCTGCTGGTCGGCTCGGTACGGGCGCTGTCGTCCCTCGGCCACCGCCTGCAACTCGCCTGGCGGCAACCGCGCCTGACGCCGATCACGCTCCCGGAGGGCGGCTCCGCGCCGTTGCGGATCGGGCGGCTGGCGGGCTGCGATCTGAGGCTGACCGACCCCTCGGTCTCCCGCGTGCACGCCGAACTGCTCCGGGACGACAGGGCGGACGGCGGCGGGGAGGTGAGCGGGAGCGGCTGGTTGCTGCGTGACCTCGGCTCCACCAACGGTACCCAGGTCAACGGCTCGCGGATCATCAGCGCCGTGCCGGTCCGCCCGGGCGACCGGGTGGTCTTCGGCAACATCGCCTTCCGCCTCACCGCCACCCGCTGACCCCCGGAACTCAGTCGGCGAGGACCTGTTCACGCAGGATGTCGGCGTGTCCGCAATGGTGGGCCAGCTCCCGCAGAACTTGCAGGTACACCCAGCGAAGTGTGCGTGGTCCGGTCCGGTGGCCGGTCACCACGGAGTCCAGCGGCAGGTCCGCGATCGCCTTCCGGGCCGTGGCGCAGGCCTCCCGGTAGGCCGCCGTGACCGAGGCGACAGTATCGTCGTCGGAGAGCCGGA
>Ga0302314_10010713_pt1 | contig 16023 bp, 12 predicted proteins | sample III_Palsa_N2_3_FD_200533 | JGI IMG/M metagenome (GOLD analysis project Ga0302314, IMG submission 200533) | Peat permafrost microbial communities from Stordalen Mire near Abisko, Sweden - III_Palsa_N2_3 | ecosystem: Environmental > Terrestrial > Soil > Palsa > Peat permafrost | place: Sweden... | reverse complement strand
ACTACATGCGGCCCGGCCGGATTGTCTTCACTGAGGCGCTGCCGCTGCTGCCCAGTGGCAAGCTCGACGAAGCCGGGCTTCGGGCTGAGGTCGACCGGCGCCTGGCAGTCCACCCGCACACCGCCGACCCCGGCCGTCGGGCGAACAGCCCACAGGACAGCTGTTGATCAGTGTTTCTCACCTCAACGTTCCACAGGGGGTCGGGACCGAGCCAGGCAAGCTGGCGCCGGCCGACGATCCAGCCGACACAAAGGAGGGTGGCACCCGTGCACGTAGGCTTCGAAGCGGCGTTCCAGAACCGAGGTGACACGGCGGACAGCGAACTGCTCCACCGCGAGCTTGAGGTCTGCCTGCGCGCCGAGGACCTCGGATTCGACTCGGTCTGGCTGACCGAGCACCACTTCACCGACTACGGCCTGATCGCCGACCCCCTGCTCGCACTCGCCTATATCGCCGCCCGCACCCAGCACATCCGACTCGGCACGGCGGTGACCGTGCTGCCCTGGCACGATCCCGTGCGCCTGGCCGAACAGGTGCTGCTAGCCGATCACCTGTCCGGTGGGCGCATCGTGCTCGGCATGGGGCGCGGTCTCGCGGCCGCCGAGTTCGCGGGCCTGCGGGTGCCGCTGGACGAGTCCCGCGAGCGTTTCGATGCCTGCGCCCGATTGCTGCTTGCCGCGCTCTCCGACGGACAGATCGCCGCCGGAGCGCTGCCCGGCCAGCCGCAGCTGACGCTGCGCCCCGGGCCATTGGCCCCGTTCGCGGGGCGGATGTTCAGCGCCTCAGTCTCTCCGCAGTCCGCGCCGATGAACGCCCGTCTGGGCCTGGCACCGATGCTGCTCCTGGTCAAGCCAGTGGAGTTGCTGCGCGCGGACCTGGACCACTACCGGGCGACCTGGGCGATCGAGCGGCCAGACGCAGGCCCGCCTCCGGCGCCCCTGCTGTCGGTGACGGTTGTGGTCGAGGACACCGCAGAGTGGGCGCTGAGGACAGCAACGCACTACGACCGCATCAGCCACGCGATCGCAGTACGGCACTACGGCATGGCCGAACCCGCGTTCGGCGCGGCGAAGGACTACCAGTACTACCGCTCCTGGCGCCCTCCGACCGAGCCGCAACCGGACCGGCCGCCGGCCACCGTCGTCCACGGCACACCCGACGCAGTGCTCGAACAGATCGACGGGTTCCGGCGGCAGCTCGGTCTGCAGGGAGTGCTAACGATCTTCCACGGTATACCCGGAGAGGACGGCGAACGCAGTCTGCGGCTGTTCGCCGACAAGTGCCTGCCCGAGCTGCGCGGCTGGGACGCGGCCACGACCTTCTGAGACCAACTGCGCAGGGAGCAACCGTGATTGAGATCCCCACACCCGACCCGGCATTCCAGACCGTGAGCGACTACTTCGCGGACTGGCTCGTCCGACGCGGCATCGAACGCGTCTTCACGCTGCCGGGCGGCATGATCGCCCCCCTCCTTGACGCCATCTACAGGCGTGGCGTGCAGATCGTGACCATGCACCATGAGCAAGGCGTCGCCTTCGCCGCCGACGGCGTCGGCCGCTATACAGCCACGCCGGGCGTGGCGCTGGCCACAGCCGGGCCCGGTGCCACCAACATGCTCACTGCGATCGGCAGCGCCTACCTGGACTCCGTACCCTCGGTCTTCCTGACCGGCCAGGTGCAGAGCTACCTGCTCAAGGGAGAGCGGCCGGTGCGCCAGTACGGGTTCCAGGAGTGCGACGTCGTCGCGATGGCCACCCCGGTAACCAAGGCCGCCTGGCGGGCCGGGGCTGGCAGCGAGGTGCCAGACCTGCTCGACGAGGCATTCGAGCTCGCCATCAGCGGCAGGCCCGGACCGGTCCTGCTGGAACTACCGTCGGACATCCAAACTGCGGCGGTTCCCGCAGGCCGGCGCCCCCGCGCAGCGGTCCCGAAGCCGTCATACGAGGACTCCGGCATCTTGGCGGCGATCCTCGCCGACGCCGCCGCGGCGCGCAGGCCGCTGGCGCTGCTCGGCGGCGGCGTGCAGGCTGCGGGCGCGGCGGAGCGATGCCGCCAGTTTCTTGAGCGGCTCGGCATCCCCGCCGCCACCTCGGTGACCGCCCTTGACGTGCTATCCGCCGACCATCCCTTGCGCTTGGGCATGATCGGCATGTATGGCAACCGCTGGGTGAACCTTGCCGTCGAGGAGAGCGACTTTGTGCTCGTCCTCGGCAGTCGACTCGACTTCGGCACCCTTGGCGCCGACGTGGCCGGCTGGGCTTCCCGTCGCACTGTCTATCAGGTGGACTGCGACCCCGGGGAGATGCAACGGGTGCGCGGGGTACACCCGATCGAGGCCGACCTGGGGGCGTTCCTGGATGCGGCCGCCGACACTGCGAAGGCGGCCGTCGCCTCGCCGGACCGCACCGAGTGGGCGCGGCGACTCGCGGGACTGCGCGCGCAGTGGCCCGACGAGGCAGAGCTCGCCGGCTGTCCAGGAATCAACCCCAACGTCCTGATGCAAGAGCTTTCCGCGGTGTCCGGGCCCGCTGCGGCGTTCGTCGTCGACGCCGGCCAGCACCTGTGGTGGGCCTGCCAGTCGATCCGGCCCGCCGCGGGCCAACGGTTCCTGCCCGCCCTCGGCATGGGGCCGTGCGGCTGGGCGCTGCCGGCCGCGGTCGGAGTCGCCCATGCCAGTGGCCGTCCGGTAGTGCTCATCTGCGGAGACGGAGCGTTCCAGTTCAACATCCAGGAGCTGCAGACTGTGGTCCGCGACCGACTCCCGGTGAAGATCGTGCTGGTCGACAACGGCTGCCACGGTTCGGTGCGTCAACTGCAGGAGGCCGCGTTCGAGGGCCGTTACCCCTCCACCGTCCTCGGCTACAGCGCCCCCGACTTCGTTGCTGTGGCCGACGCCTACGGCCTCGACGCCGCGACCGTTGAAGATCCCAGCAAGACGGCCGAGGCGCTGCGCTGGCTTTGGCGCGACCCGGACCGCCCCGCCCTTTTGCAGGTCCGCATCTCTCAGGAGCTCAACGTGTACCCCAACGTGGCCTTTGGCGCCCCGCTCACCAGGATGGAGTCCTACTCACCTACACCAGCTGCGGTCCGCCATGCGGGGGCCGACCGATGACCGCCGCCGGCCCGACGCCACACGACGTGGACATCTCATTCTACCGCGAGCACGGCTACTGGGTCAGTCCGCCGATCCTGTCCGACGAACTCCTCGACGCCGCCGAACTCGGCGCGGAGCGGCACTACGCCGGCGAGCGCGACCATCCGCTGCTGATCACGGCCGGTTACCTCGACTGGCGCCCTGAACACGGTGCCGTCATCCGCCTGAACGACTACGTCTCGCTGCAGAACGACGACATGCGTCGGTTGGTGGAGGAACCGGCGATCGCACGGATCGCGGCAGCGCTGGCCGGCGCGCCCGTCATCCGGCTCTTCCACGACCAGATGATCTGCAAACCCGCTGGGCTGGCGCCCAGCACGGCCACAGTCGGCTGGCATACCGACGCGGCGTATTGGCAGACCTGCTCCTCCCGCTCGATGCTCACCGCATGGATTCCGTTCCAGGACTGCACCGCGGACATCGGAGCTCTGTCCTTCATTGACGGCAGCCACCGCCGCGAGGACACCGAGTGGATGAAGACATTCACCGAGCAGGATCTCACCGCGCTGGAACAGCGCTTCGCCGGAGACGCTCCCCTACGCCGGGTGCAGCTGAGTCTCAGACGCGGCCAGGTCAGCTTTCACCACTGCCGGATGATCCACGGCAGCGAACCGAACCGTAGCGGCACTGACCGACTCGCCCTCGCCCTGCACTTCCAGGACGGCGCCAACCGCTTCGTGCGCAAGCTTGATCCGGCCGGGCGCCCGTACATGCACATCAACGACACACTGTGCCGCAGGAACGCCGACGGAGATCCGGACTACACCGACCCGGATATCTGCCCCGTGCTGTGGCCGCCTAGGGAAGGAGACGGTTCGTGACACAGACGACCACCCCCTCACCGGCCGAGACGTTGCACGGCGCGCGCGTGGACACCGGGTTGCCGCTGTTCCGCCCACGCTCGAGCGTCTATCGCCGACGCAGCCAGGTGCTGCGCGAGCCGCTGCCGACCACCGCAGCCACGGTGCTGGCCGCCGAACCGCCGGGCCAGCGTTTCGAGGCACTGCTGGCGGCAACCGCCGCGGTGCTCTTCCGCTACCTCGGCGGCACTGAGCCGGCCCGAGTGGTGGTGGGCGTACCCGCCGAGGCGACTGGGGGCGCCGACGGTGCCCCGACTGCTGAGATCGCGCCTACCGCCCTGGACACCGCCCCCGACGGGACCTTCGCCGCACTGCGCGCCAGCGCGGCGGGCCGACTCGCCGCAGCCCGCACCATGCCTGCTGGCCCGACCGAGGAACTGCTCGCCGCCATCGGCGTGTCGGCCACACCCAACCGGCACCCGCTGTTCACCGTGATCGTCTCGGCCGAGGGCCTCCATGCCCGCCCGGCCGATGTGCGGCACGACCTGGCTCTGCGTGAACACGATCACGAAATCGAGCTCGAATACAACGCGAACGTGCTTGACCAGGCGACCGTTGAACGCTTTGCCCGGCACATCGGCGTCCTGCTAGCCGCTGGCCTGGCCGACCCGGCGACCGGGATCGGCGAACTGGATCTGCTGACTGCTCAGGAGGACGCCGAACTGCTGGGTCCACTGGCCGGAGGCGACCCGGACCCGGTCGACCCGCGCACCCTGCACGCCTTGTTCGAAGCGTGTGCCGCACAGCACCCGGACGCTGAAGCGATCGTCTGCGACGACAGGGCCTTGACCTACGCCGAAGTGGACGGGCGTGCCAACCGGATCGCCAACCTGCTGCGCGGCCGCGGCGCTGGACCGGGCACACGGGTAGCACTCAGTGTGCTCCCCTCGGACAAGCTGCTGACATCATTGCTTGGAATCCTCAAGACCGGTGCGGCTGTCGTCCCGGTGGTTCCCGACTTCCCGGCCGTGCGCAACGCCATGCTCGTCGAGGACGCCGCGCCCACGCTCGCCGTCACCGAATCGGCCTTCGCTGAACGGCTGTGTCACGAAGGCCTAGACCTGCTACTGCTCGACGATGACGCTGCGCTTGTCCATGCCTCGCCTGACACTGCCCCGCCCGCAGTCGGCAGCCCCGAGGACACCGCCTACGTCATGTTCACCTCCGGCTCCACCGGTCGGCCCAAAGGCGTACCGGTCCCGCACCGTACGCTGGTCAACCTGGTGCGGTGGCAGCGCGACCGCGGTGCGGATCCGGCCGGCCGACGCACCCTGCAACGCACCTCCATCGGCTTCGACGTCTCCTTCCAGGAAGTGTTCGCCACTCTGGGCTTCGGTGGTTCGCTGGTCGTCGCCCCGGAGGACGTGCGAGAGGACGTCTCGCTGCTGGCGGACTTCGTCCGCGTGCACCAGATAGCCCGGGTCTTCCTGCCGCCAGTTGCCCTGGAGCAGATGGCCGCGACGGTTACGCTGAACGGCAACACGCCGACCGCCCTGCGCGAGGTGATCGTGGCGGGCGAGCAATTGCGCGTGTCCATGGCCGTGCGACGATTCTTCCACCAGATCGACTGCACACTGGACAACCAGTACGGCCCAACCGAGACGCACGTGGCGACCGGCCACCTGCTCGAGGGCACGAGCATGCGTTGGCCGGAACTGCCGCCGATCGGGCGGCCAGTGCGCAACGTGCGCGTCTACGTCCTGGATCCCGTAGGCCGACCGGTGCCGGTCGGAGTACCGGGCGAGATCCATATCGGCGGCCTGGCCCCGGCACGCGGCTACCTGGCCCCGGCCGCCTCCACAGGGCGGTTCGGTCCCGACCCGTACGCACCGGTCGGTTCCTTTAGCACGCGATACCGCACCGGGGATCTGGGCCGTTTCCTACCGGACGGCTCGGTGGAGTTCCTCGGCCGCACTGACGACCAGGTGAAGATCCGCGGCTACCGAATCGAACTGGGCGAGGTCGAGGCTGCGCTTGCCGCCACGCTTGGGATCAGGCAAGCGGCCGTGACCGTGCAGGACGTACCGCCGCTCGGACGCCAGTTGACTGCCTACGTGGTCGCCGCGCCGAGCGGTGTGCCGGAGCCTGCGGAAATCCGCCGCCTCCTGCTCGAACGGCTGCCCGACCACATGGTTCCCGCAGTCTCCCGGATCGCTACCGTCGAGCAGATCCCGCTGACTCCTACCGGCAAGGTGGACCGGCACGCCCTGAGCCCGATCACGGCTCCGCCCACCGGTGAGCCTGCCGCCGCCGCCCAGGGCGAGATACAGGAGGTGGTGGCGGACATCCTGGCACGCGCCCTCGGGCGGCAGCAGCTGGGCCGCGACGATGTCTTCATGGATCTCGGCGGCCACTCGCTGATCGGAATCCAGGTGGTCGCTCAGCTCAACGAACTCTTCTCCGTCACACTTCCACTGCGCAGCCTGTTGCGCGGCGCCACGGTCGCCTCGCTGTCGGCTGAGATCGAAGCATTGCGTGGCGCGAACAGCAGCGCCTCCGCGGCCGTGGCCGCGCCGGTCGCCGCAGCTGCCGTATCCGCACAGAAGGTCACGCTGCCCGACGGCCGTACCGTCCTCACCCCGCAGCCGCAGGAGACGCAGTACCTGTACACGGACGTGTTCGAACACCACACCTACGCCGGCGGCGGTATTGTCTACCCGGACCAGGGCGTGGTCTTCGACATCGGTGCGCACATCGGCCTGTTCACACTCTACGCTCTGCAGCGTTCGCCGCACGCGTCCGTATACGCCTTCGAACCCTGCCCCCCATTGTTCGACGCGCTGGGGGCCAACACCGCCGACCTGCCGTCCACGCGGCTGTTCCCCTTCGGTCTGGGTGACCGCGAGGGCAGCGCCATCCTGACGTACTACCCGAACCTGACCGGCATGACGTCGTTTCACCACGACCCCCCAGCCGACCGCGCGCTGCTGAGCGGAATTCTGCGCAACCTCGCCAAGGGTGCTACCGACCCGGCTTTGCCGGCGCTCGCCGACAGTGCCGAGTACCTCGACAACTGCCTGGAGAATCCCACGCCGTACAACGCGTTGCAGCGCACGCTCAGCAACGTGCTCGCAGAGACCGGTGTCGAACGCGTCGACCTGCTCAAGATCGATGTGCAGCGCGCAGAGGAACACGTGCTGGCGGGCCTGGCCGAGCAGGACTGGCCGCGCATCCGGCAGTTGGCGATCGAAGTACACGACGTCGACGGCCGCGCCGACGCACTGGCCGCCATGCTCCGCGGCCGCGGCTATCGCGTCACGGTGGAGCAGGACCCGCTGCACGCCGGCACTGTGGTCCGTTTTGTCTATGCGGTGCGCACATGACCCCGACCGACCTCGCAGGAACGACGCGTTCCGGCCCGCTGACTGCCTGCCAGCGCGAGTTGTATGCGCTCGACGCCCTGGCGCCGGACCCGCGCACGCTGAACCTGGCCTATGCGCTGCACATCGAGGGCCCGCTCGATATAGCGGCCTTCCGTGAGGCTCTGCGGGACGTCGTACGCGCACACGAGCCGCTGCGTACACGCTATGGCGTGCACAACGGTGCCGTGACCGCGACCGTCGCCGATCCCGAACTGGCCGCGGCCGTCTTTGCCCTTCCCCGAATACAGGTCCATGGAATGGCGGAGGCAGCCGACTACGCCCGCCGGGACCGCGACCGGGCCTTCGACCTGGCGAGCGAGCCGCCGTTGCGTGCCGCTTTGCTTGACTCCGGCGACGGCAGGCACGTGCTACTGCTGTGCCTGCACCACATCGCTGCCGACGGCTGGTCCATCGATCTGCTCGTGCGTCAGATCTCGCGCGCCTACACCATGCGCCACACCAGCGGGGTCCCACCCCTTGGCCCGAAGTACGAGTGCTTGGACCAAGCGGCCGAGCAACAGCAGTGGCTCGCTTCACCCCAGGCCGCGGCCGAAGGGGAGTGGTGGGCCCAGCACGTGGCCGAGGCGGATCCGCGGCCGCTGAGCGAACACGGACCGGCAGCTCCGGAGCGCGGCGAAGGGCTCACCCGCTACAGCGTGAGCGTTCCCGACGGCGTGACCGCGAGCCTGCGCTCCCTCAGCCGTGAAGCGACGGTCTCCCTGTACTCCGTCATGACCGCCGCCTACGCCGGGCTGCTGCACCTGTGGACCGGAACACAGCGACCCTTGATCGGCACGCTCGTAGCCGGACGTACCACAGCGCGGGCCGGGGAGATCCTTGGTGCGCACTACAACCCCGTCCCGTTGGCGGCCGACCTGTCCGGCGACCCATCGTTGGCCGAATGCGTGCTGCGTGCCGGGGCGGTCACCGTGTCGGTACTCGATCACCAAACGCTGCCATATCCGGTGCTGGCCAGGCGGCTCGAACGCGCCGGCGTCTGGGATGCGCGGCGCATGCCACAGACGGCCTTCATCATGGACCGCTACCCACCGGAGAATCTGCGCCTGAACGGATGCGACACCACCGGCCTGTACCTGGACGGACCTACCGAAGACACCGCCACGTCCCTCGAAGGTGGCGGCACCTTCGCTCGTGTCCCGTGTGCGACTAGCGCGGATCTGACGTTCGCGGTCCGGGACGCGGGCGGCCACCTGACCATCTCGGCCTTCCACCGGCCCGCGGTCGTGGACGGTGCGTTCGTCCTCGGGGCGCTGGAACGCTACCTCGACCTGCTCGCCGGACTCGGCGACGCCCCGTACACGCCACTTGGCGCGTTCGAGCCGGTCATGCCTGTCTCCTCGACATTCGACAGCCCCGTAGCGGGATCCGGATCAACCGGACCATCGCTGCGCTTGGTTGGCATGCACAGTCCTTTCGAGGCGATTAGCCCTGTCGGCCACTGGAGCAGTCCTATCCTCAACCAGGGCTTGGGAGGGATCTGACATGACGACACTGACCCCTGAGCAGGCCGCGCTGCTGCCGACCGAGCAGGACGTAGCCTTCTACCAGCAGCACGGCTGGTGGATCTCACCACCTCTGCTGACCGAGGACGAGATCGACGAGGCCCGCTTCGGGGTCGAGCGCTACTACGCCGGGGAGCGCGACTCCCAGCTCCTGCTCGACGTCGGCACCGACTGGACCGAGACACGCGGCGACGGACTACGACAGAACGACTACGTATCTCTACAGATCGAGCAGTTGCGCACGCTCGCGCACCACCCGCTGGTCGCGGCCACGGCCGCGCGGCTGGCCAGCACCCCCAACGTCCGGCTCTTCCACGACCAGCTGATCTACAAGCCGCCGCACCCGAACCGAACCGATACCGCGGTGGGCTGGCATACGGACATCGCGTATTGGAAGACCTCATCCTCACGCAACCTGATCACCGCGTGGATCCCCTTCCAACCAGTCACCGCCGAGATGGGCCCGATGACAGTGCTCGACGGCAGCCACCGGTGGCCCGGCAACGAACAGCTGGAGTTCTTCCACCGCTCCGACCTCGACGCCGTCGCGGCACAGATACGCACCGACGGGTCGCAGCCGCAAGAGGTGCCACTACTGCTCGGTGCCGGGCAGGTCAGCTTCCACCACTGCTGCACGATCCACGGCAGCCGCCCGAACCACTCAAACCGGCCGCGCCTCGCCATCGCGGTGCACATGCAGGACGCCGAGAACCGGTACCGGGCCGCGACGAATGAGGAGGGAAACCCCCTTTCCCATATCAACGACTTCCTGTGTCGGCACGGAGCCGACGACAAGCCCGACTACTCCGATCCGGCGATCTGCCCCGTACTTTGGAGCGAATGAGCGATGGCCCATAATCAAGATATGAACACGCAGACCGGCTCCGATAGCGCGGCCGCGCAAGACTCCAGCGCGCGGACGCTCGGCGAATTCTGGACCGAATTGCTGGAGAAGCCACCCGCTCACCCCGGCCAACTGCTGCTGGAGGCAGGCGGGAACTCCTTGGTCGCGGTCATGCTCGGCAACCGCATCGAGCTGACCTACGGCGCGCGGCCGTCGATGGAGCAACTGCTCAGCCTGAGCTTCACCGAACTATGCGTCTGGTGTGACGCCCGAAGGCCGCAGTAGTGGAGGCTTCCCCCGAGCGCGGACCTGCGTCGGACGATCTACTGCCGCGCGGCGGCGAGCTAAGGGAACTTGCCCCGTATGTGGCACCGGATCGGCGGACACTGATCCTCGCGTTCGCGGCGCTCGCTCTCGGCTCCGCCGCGCTAGTCGCCATACCGCTGGTTGTACGATCCGCGATCGACGATGCCCTGCGTGCCGGCGCGGAGAGGAACCCGGGTCTGAGATCAGCGCTGACGGTGTCTGCACTCGGCGCGGCACAGTACGGCCTGTCCTGCGCGGGCCGCTACCTGGCGGCCCGCGCGGCGCTCGACGTGGCGACGCGGCTGCGCACGGCGCTGTTCGCTGGACTGGCTGGGCTCGACGGGGCCGGGCTCGACGCGCTCGATACCGGTCAAGCCGTGGTGCGCAGCAACGACGACATCAGTGTTCTGCAGGGCTACGTGAACGCCGTACCCAGCGTAGCGGCCTCCGCACTACTCGGCTGCGGGGCGCTGACGATGCTGTGCGTCCTTGCCCCGGCGCTGCTGCCGATCGCGGTGGGTATGCCGGTCGTGCTGTGGGGCTTGGCCCGACGCTCGGCGCACCGGACGGTGCCGGTCACGCGTGCGGCGCTGCACGAGGCTGGAGAGTTGGCGTCGGTCGCAGAGGAGGCTGTGCGTGGTGTGGCCGTGGTCGTGGGGTACGCGCAGCAGGAGCGTGAGGTACGCCGCTTCAGCCTGCGGTCCGAGCGACTGAGGGAAGCCCAGACGCACGCCGCGCGGATCAGCGCACGGTTCGACAACCTGCTGCGGGCCGTGCCCGAGGCTGGCCAGGCAGCGGTACTGCTGGTCGCTGGCCTGTTGGTACTAGACGGCCGGATTCCGCTCGGCACCATGGTTGCCTGCTGCGCATACCTGGCGGTGCTGATGGGGCCGGCGACCGACCTGACCGCCTTTGTCGGCATGCGGCAGCGCGCGCGGCCAAGCGCTGAGCGGGTTGTGGCGCTCGCGGCCATGCCGTCGGAATACAGCCCCCCGTATGTGTGCGCTGCCGCGGATCCGGCTGTTCCTTCGCGGCGTGCTTCACCATCCTCAGTGGAGTTCGACGGGGTCTGTTTCACCTACCCGGGCACGCAGCGGTCAGTACTGGACCGGTTCAGTCTCCGGGTCGAGCCCGGCCAGGTCATCGCGCTGATTGGGCCGACCGGTGCGGGAAAGTCGACAGCTGCGGCTCTGCTCGGCGGCTTCTACCGGCCCGACGCGGGCACTATCCGCATCGGCGGGGTCGATCTGCGCGCCCTTGGGACCGCCGCGCTGCGACAGCGCCTCGCGCTCTGCTTTCAGGAGCCGATCGTGTTCTCAGGCCGCATCGACGAGAACATCCGCTACGGTCGCCCCGATGCGGATGACGCGGCGGTACGCGAGGCGGCTCGCATCGCCGACGCCCACGACTTCATCGAGGCGCTACCGGGCGGCTACGCACACCAACTCGGCGAGGCTGGCCGCTCACTGTCCGGTGGACAGCGCCAGCGGATCGCGCTCGCCCGGGCCCTGATCCAGGACACCGACGTTCTGGTGCTTGATGATCCTGTCTCGGCCGTGGACGCTGCTTCCGGGCAGCGGATTCTGGAGGCGCTGTTCCGGGAACGAGCCCTACGCCGCCGGACCGTGCTCCTGATCACCTCGCGCCGCAACTGGCTCGGTCTGGCTGATGTGGTCATCGAACTCGACGAGGGCAGTAGCGTGCGAGCGCATACGGAGTCGGCTCCTGACGTGGATGCGGCCGCGCTACAGGTTAGACCGGCGATGCCCAACACCTTCGGCCTGGCGACCACGCTCGATGCGGCCAGGGACACACCAGGCCGCCACGAGTACCCACCGTGCGACAGAACGCCGCAGGACGGTGCCGTCCGTGACGCACTGCACCGAGATCCGCCTTCGGAACACGCCGCTGTCGGCTCCGCGCGATTCCGATTCCCCCTGCGCGTACCGGGCCGGGCCGCGGCCGCTGTCCTCCTCCTCACGGCCGCCGGGACGGTGGCGCGGCTCATGCTCCCGATGCTCGCTCAGGCCGCCGTCGACGATGGAGTCGAGGCCCGATCCCGCGTGGCTCTGTTCGGGATCTGTGCGGTGTCTGGTGGCCTCGCAGCTGCGGATGCGTTGGCCGGGTGGGCTGCCGCGCGGGCCGCGGCGGCCGCTGGCTACCGGATGCTGGGATCGCTGCGCATTGCCGCCTTCGCCCAGGTCCTGCGGCTCGGTCCCGCGTACCGCGACCGCACGCCGACCGGCCGGACCATGACTCTGCTGACCGCAGATGTCGACGCGCTCAGTGCCTTCCTGCTCGGCGGTGCCGCAGTGCTGCCTGTAGGGGCGCTCACGCTCGCCGGGGCGCTCGGCGCACTGGGCTGCGTTGCGCCGCGCCTGTTGCCCGCGCTGCTGTGGGTCGTGCCTGCGGTTGTCGGCGCCCTGGCATGGTTTCGTTGCCGCGGCCTGCCGCCATACCGTCAGGCGCGGGACCGCCTTGGCACGGTCAACGCCGCATTCCAGGAAGCGGTTGCCACGCTGCGACTGACCCAGGCATGCGGGCGGGAAGCCGCTGCCCAGGCGACCTATGCTGAAGCTGCTCGCGCCTACCGCGACGCACGATTGAAAGCACACGTTCGACTTACTGCGTTCTTTCAACTCGACCAATTCATCGGCACCCTGGCCGAGGCCTGTGTCCTGTTCGTCGGCGTCAGGCAACTGCATGCCGGGAAGCTGAGCGCAGGCGGTCTACTGGCGTCCTTTCTGCTGCTCAGCCTAGTCCTCGCTCCATTGCAGCAGTTATCCGAGGCCTTCGACTCTTACCGGCAGGCCGCGACTGGCCTTGGCCGACTGCGTTCCCTCCTGCGCACGGCTCCGCTCCTGCCGACTGCTCCGCATCCGCGCCCGACCGGCCGACTCACAGGAGAACTGCACCTGCGCAATGTGCGGTTCACCTATCCGGGCGCGATGCGGCCCGCAGTCGACGACGTGGACTTGGTGGTGCCGGCCGGCCAGACACTGGCCTTGGTCGGTGGCAGCGGTGCTGGCAAGTCGACTCTCGTGTCGCTGATCGCGCGGTTCCGCGACCCGGACGCTGGCGCGGTGCTGGTCGACGGAATGGATCTGCGGGACCTTGATCCCACTGAATACCGGCGGCAGCTCGGTCTGGTTCCCCAGGAGGGGTTCCTGTTCGCGGGCACCGTGCGCGACGCCGTTCGCTACGGGTGCCCCGACGCCGACGATGTCGCGGTCGAGCGAGCAGCACGGGCAGTGGGCGCGCATGCGGTGATCACTAGTCTGCCTGGAGGGTATGAACAACAGGTCGGCCGTGGCGGCGCAGGATTGTCCGCTGGCCAGCGGCAACTGGTCGCGCTGGCCCGGGCCCGGCTCACCCGGCCGAGCATCATCCTGCTCGACGAGGCCACCAGCGCCCTGGACGATGCCACTGCGCGGGGCGCGGGCCGCCTGATGGCTCAGCCGACCACCATTCTGGTGGCGCACCGCCTGGCCACTGCGGCGGCGGCGGACCGAATCGCGGTGATGGACCTCGGGCGCATCGTCGAGCTTGGTGACCACGAGGGACTTCTTGCCGCCGGTGGCCGCTACTCGGCGCTGTGGGCAGCCGATTGTGGCGGTAAGCAGACAGCTCAGGATCCCTGAACCGAGCCGAGCTCGCCGGGGAGTCGCTGTAGGTGGTCCATGCATTGGCTGACTGCTTGCCGTTTGAGTTCGGCCAGTTCTTTGGCGCTGATGAGTACGGCGGTCGCGCCGCGGCGTTCGGTGATGGTGGTGCGTTCGCCGGTGCTGTGGGTCCAGCGGCTCAGCGGGCCGAGGTTGGCGCGGGCCCAGGTGAGCGGGACGGTGGTGCCGGGCTGCGGGACGGTGGATCTCACACGGTTCCTGAGTAGGGGTGGCAAGCGCACTGGATAGGCACGGTTCCGTTGTATGGCTCGGGTAGGAGGAAGCTGGGCGCGCCGCGGCGCGGGTGGCGCTGGGCCGGGCGGAGGAGCTTCGGGCCGAAGTGGAGCGGCTTCAGGCCGCGTTGGTCGAGGCGGATGAGGCCGCGCGGCGCGCGGTCATCGCTCGTGAGGAGACCGTCGCGGCTCTGGCGGAGGCGGCCGAGGAGGCTGTGACGCGCGGTGCGCCGGCGGCGGAGGTGCCGGCTGTGGGGGCGGCGGGGCCGCGGGTCGAAGTCCCGTTGTGGCGTGAAGGGTTGGTGGTCGAGGCGCTTCCGGTCGACTGCGCGCGGCTCGTGGCACTGGTCGAGCGCGACGCGGCCGGTGGCGGGGAGGGGGTGCGGGCGCGGGCCATGCGTGAGCATCTGGGCTGGCCGTTGAGCGACGCGAAGGAGCAGGCCGCCCGGTTCCGGGCGAAGCGGCTGGTCGAGCGCGGCTGGTTGACCGAGGGGCGGCCGGGGCTGTTCAGGCCGCGGACTGCTTGACGCGGCGGGGCGCGGGGGTGCCGGAGCGGGCCAGGCGGCGGGTGGCCGGGATGCTCGCGGCCCACCAGGCCATCGCTTCGGCGCTGTCGGTCCGGGTCTCGTAGTCCCTCGCCAGCCGCCTCGCCCGGATCAGCCAGGAAAACGATCGCTCCACGACCCAGCGGCGCGGCAGCACCACGAACCCCTTGGCGTCGTCGCTGCGCTTGACGATGGTCAGCGCGAGGGCCAGAACGGTGGTGGCGAAGGCGACCAGCCAGCCGGTGTAGCCGCCGTCGGCCCAGACCAGCGAGATGCGGCGGTGTTCGGCGCGCAACTGTTCCAGCAGGTCGCGGCCGGCGTCGTTGTCCTTGACCGAGGCGGCGGTGACCAGCACGACCAGCAGCAGGCCCAGGGTGTCCACGGCGATGTGCCGCTTACGGCCGTTGTCTTCTTCCCGGCGTCGTAGCCGCGCGAGGCGGCCGGCACGGTGGCGTCGGCCTTCACCGACTGCGAGTCGATGATCGCGGCGGTCGGCTCTTCCAGTTTTCCGGCCAGTTCCCGCAGGCGCATGCTCAGCCGGCCGTAGAACTCCTTGATGTAGTCGTTGTCGCGCCAGCGGCGGAAGAACCGGTAGATCGCCCGCCACTTGGGGAAGTCCGCGGGCAGGCCGGCCCAGCGCACGCCCTCGGTGACCAGATAGCGCACAGCGTCCAGCATCCAACGCCACGAAGTTAAGCGCTCGGCGGCGGTGTCAAGGGTGGGAGAGATGCGGGAGGAGCCTCTGCTATCCAGGGGATCGACCAAGATCTTCCAAAGAGAGCAGAGGCCCAGTGGCCCAGTCTGTCGCGGGCGGGACCGACGTGTTCGCGCCTGGTCATATCGGTGAGTTGACCCAGGTCATCCCGCCCGAGTTGGTGGACGCGGTGCTGGACGAGACGGGGGCTCGCGAGCATCGGCTGCGGAGCCTCCCGTCTCGTGTCGGGGTGTACCTGGTGCTCGCGCTCGGGCTGTTCGAGCATCTGGGCACCGGACGGGTGTGGGGCAAACTCACGGCCGGACTGGACGCCCGGACGGCGCATCCCTCTGAGAAGGCGCTTCGTGATCTGCGTCGGCGCGGTGGTACCGACGCCGATGAACCCACGCCAGCGCGAAGTGAAGCATACGGCCATAAGTTGTCCTCCAAATGAATTGGTAGTTTTCTATCTGCCATGGGCTACTATGAGTGGCGGCCGCATCTCTAGATGATCTTGTGTGCAGGCTGGCCTTTTGTAGGTGCACTGGGAAGGGATCTCGGCCTGTGCCGCTCCAGTGGACTGATCTCTTGATTCAGTCTGGTGTTGTGTGCAATTTCCTGGTCTCTGACCTCATGGTTTTGCATATTGGTCATGATTTGCAGATCCCATGAGAAGCACTGGGACTCCATGTACTTCTGTCTTCACGTCCATAGAGCTCGTAACACGATCTTGCCGAGTGGTGCTGGTTGGCCGTAACCGGTAGGACGATTGGGCCGTTCGTGATGGTGTGAGCGTCAAGCCGTGGGTTGTGGACGATGAGTTGTGGGCGGTGGTCGAGC
>Ga0302314_10010712_pt1 | contig 16023 bp, 14 predicted proteins | sample III_Palsa_N2_3_FD_200533 | JGI IMG/M metagenome (GOLD analysis project Ga0302314, IMG submission 200533) | Peat permafrost microbial communities from Stordalen Mire near Abisko, Sweden - III_Palsa_N2_3 | ecosystem: Environmental > Terrestrial > Soil > Palsa > Peat permafrost | place: Sweden... | reverse complement strand
CGAGGAAGCGAGATAGCGGTCGAGATCCCGCCGGTACCGCTCGGGATATTCCAGCACCACCGTAACTTCCCTGCGCGCGACGGCCCCTTCGACCAGTTGCCCGAAGAAAGCCGGCAGTTCCTCGGTGCCGTGAAGATCGCCGATCACCACGAAATGAAGCCCCTGCCGGTTCAGCAAGGTCGACAGGCCGGGGATCTCGGCGCTGGCCGCGGCGGCCGTCAGCATCAGCGCGGCCGTCAGGAGGGAAATGAAAAGCTTGCGCATATCACAGCCTTATAGCCGATCCCCACGCTTGCGGACAGAGCCCGGCAGCCCCAATTATCCGATAATATAAGGGGATGGATAATGCGCCGGATCGTCGTGCTGCTGCTCTCGCTGTGCCTGGCCTTGCCCGCTTTCGCCGATGGCTATCAGAGTTCTCCCCCACGCCAGGACGCCCCGCCGGAACGGGATTTCGGACCGATCGGCGGCCCTTACCGCGATCGCATCGCCAAAATGATGCCGATCGATTTCGGCGAGCAATATCTCTACGCCGCCGCCAACGCCGCCCTGCCGCCGCCCGCCGCGGGCGAGCGCCGCGTGGTGTTCTTTGGCGATTCGATCACTGACGGCTGGGACCTGGCCAAATTCTTTCCCGGCAAGCCATACGTCAATCGCGGCATCGGCGGTCAGGTAACGCCGCAGATGCTCGTGCGCTTCCAGGCCGACGTGGCGGCGCTGCATCCGGCCGCCGTGGTGATCCTGGGCGGCATCAACGATCTGACCGGCGGCCTGCAGGTCGAGACGGCGCAGCAGATCGAGGCCAATTGGCGGGCGATGGCCGACCTGTCGGAGATTAACGGGATCAAGCCGATCTTCACGCTGCTGATGCCCCTCAACGACTACACCGACAATGCCAAGGCGATGTATCGCGATCACGATCAGAAGCTGATCGCCGAGCTCAATGACTGGCTGCGAGCCTTCTGCGTCGAGCGTCATTACGGCCTGATCGATTATGGCCCGGTCTTGCGCGACGACAAGGGGATGTTCGCGGCCAAATACACCCCCGACGGATTACACCCTAACGATGCCGGCCATGTGGTGATGGCTCCGGTCGCCGCCAAGGTGCTCGACGAAATTGTCGGCAACGGGGACTCGGATCCCCACAAGGTGGCGCCCCTGCCCGCCAACGGCTTGGCCGCGACGCCGCCGATGGGTTGGAACAGCTGGAACAAATTCGCCTGCGACGTATCCGAAAAGACCGTGCGCGCCGCCGCCGACGCCATGGTGGCCTCCGGAATGAAGGATGCCGGCTATCGATATGTCGTGATCGATGATTGCTGGCAGGGCGAGCGCGATTCAGCCGGAAACATCCAGCCAGATTCTGAAAAATTCCCAAGCGGTATCAAAGCGCTGTCCGATTATGTTCACTCGAAAGATCTGCTTCTGGGCATTTATTCCGATGCCGGAACGATGACCTGCGCCAAGCGCCCCGGCAGCCACGGCCATGAATATCAGGATGCGAAACAATATGCCGCCTGGGGCGTCGATTACCTGAAATATGATTGGTGCGACACCGGCACCCAGGACGGCCCGTCGAGCTATCGCGCCATGGCCGACGCGCTGCGCGAGGCCGGACGGCCGATCGTCTTCTCGGCCTGCGAATGGGGGACCAACCGCCCCTGGTTCTGGGCCGCCGCGCAGGGCGCCAATCTATGGCGCGCCACCGGCGATATCGGCGATTTCTGGAAGGGCCACAAGGCCTGGCAGCTGGGCGTGGTGGACATCGTCGATCTGGTCGAGCCCCTGGCCCCTTACGCCGGCCCCGGCCACTGGAACGATCCCGACATGCTGGAAGTCGGCAATGGCGGCATGAACGAGACCGAATATCACAGCCATTTCAGCCTGTGGGCGGAGTTGGCCGCGCCCTTGATGGCCGGCAACGATCTCGCCGCCATGCCCGCCTCGATCAGGGCGATCCTGACCAACAGGGAGGTGATCGCGATCGACCAGGATCCTTTAGGCGCGCAAGGCCGCCGCGTCTGGAAGGACGGCGACCTGGAAGTCTGGTCGAAGCCCTTGGCCGATGGCGGCCGCGCCGTGGTGCTGTTCAATCGCGGCGAGAAGGCGGCGACGATCACCGCCCGCTGGGCCGATCTCGGCCTGGGCGAGCATCAATCCGCCCAGGTGCGCGATCTATGGAAGGGCCGCGACCTCGCCAAGACATCCGGCCAAGTCTCCGCCAAGGTCGAGCCGCATGGCGTGGTGATGCTGAAGATAGGCGCCTGAAGCGCCTATCCCTTCAGCGCCTTGTCGAAGAACCCCACCTCACGCTGGTCGAGATTTGAGCGCAAGACCGGATCCGGCAGCTGATGCGTACCGGGCAGCAGCACCAGCTCGTAAGGCTTCCCGGCGGCGAACAAGGCGCGGATCATCTTCAGCGTATGCTCGAAATAGACGTTATCGTCGGTCACGCCATGGATCAGCATCAGGGGTCGTTCCAGCTGGTCCGCATAGGTCAGGGCGTTGGACACGCGATAGCCTTCGGCATTCTCGGACGGCAGGCCAAGATAGCGTTCTGTATAGGCGGTGTCGTAATCCTGCCAATCGATCACCGGAGCACCGGCCACGCCAACCTTGAACACGTCTGGACGGCGCAGGGTGGCCATGGTCGAGAAATAGCCGCCGAACGACCAGCCATAGACACCGGCACGGTCGAGATCGATCTCGGGGAACTTGGCCCCGAGCGCCTGGAGCCCCTCGACCTGATCGGCGAGCGGCACATCGATCAGATTGCCCTTCACCGCGCGGCTGAAATCATGATCGCGGCCGGGGGTGCCGCGATTATCGACGGTCACCACGATATAGCCGTGATCGGCCATGCATTGCTGAGACAGTGCCCGGCGGCGAACCGCCACCACATTCTTCAGGGTCGGGCCGGCATAGACCGACAACAGAACCGGATATTGCTTGCCGACCTGAAAATCGTGGGGACGCACGATCTGAGCGTCGAGCTCATGCGCGCCGACAGTCAGCCACTCCACACTCGGCAGGGTGGCCGGCCGTTCGGCCGCGTTCGGCAGGGTCGCCAGGACAGCGCCGTCGCGGTTCAGTACACGCACGCCGCGCTGGCCGTCGGCCCAGCTGTAGGAACTGACCAGAACGTCGTGGCCCTGGCCGAATTCCGCGCCATTGGCGCCGCGTTCGGACACCAGCGGAACCGGCTTGCCGCCCGACAGCTTGACCTTGTAGAGCGCGGTCGACAGACGGTCGAGACCGCCGCCGACAACGATCTCGCCGCGCTTCTCGTCGATATCGGCCAGGCCGCCGACGCGGAAGCCGTCGGGCGTCACAGTGTGGGAGAGACTGCCGTCGGGCTTGTGCAATTCGATCTGCCATTGACCCGAACGCTCGGTCGCCCACAGGAAACCGCTGCCATCGGCCAACCAGCGCGGAAACACGCTCGGCGTACGGCCATTGCCGGCATCGGGCGCCAGTTCGACCCAGGCCTTGTCCGTCTCATCCAGCAGCAGCTTGGTGGCACCGGTCTTGGTATCGACCGCCAGCAGACGCTCCTCGGTCTGGGCGCGGTTCATCACCAGGATCGAGAGCGGCCCCTTCCGCGGCCAGACCACGCGGGCGATATAGGGGAATTCCTTATTGTCCCACTGCGCCCATACCGTCGCACCGCCGGTGGCGGAGACGATTCCCAGCTTCAGCTTGGGATTCTCGGTGCCGGTGCGGGGATAGCGGTATTCGTCGGGTTTGCGGGAAGGATTGACGGCGCTGGCGATGTAGTGCGGCTCGACGGCGGAATTGTCGGTTTCCTCATAGGCGAGGAAGCGTCCATCGGGCGACCACCAGGCGCCGTCCTGGCGATCCAGCTCCTCGGCGGCGACGAAATCGGCGGTGCCGCGCCGCAGGGTCTCGCTGGCGCCGCTGGTCAGCGGGGTGACGGTCCCGCTGGCGAGATCGATGGCGGAGATGTCCCCGCCCTCCACCGCAGCCAGAGACTTCCCGTCCGCGGACAGACGCGGCGCGATCCAGCCTTCGCCGGGGATCGGCTTGACCGAACCGTCGGCGCGCGAAACGGCGTAAAGCTTGCCGCTCAAGCCGACCAGCACGGTCGAACCATCATCGGTCAGCTGAAATTCGGTGAAGCCCTTGGCGGTGACGCGGGCACGCTCACGGCGGGCCTTCTCCTCAACCGAGAGAACTTCGTCGGCGCCGCCCAGCAGCTTCTCGGGCGTTACCAATTCCTTCTCGCGGCCCGAGGCCAAATCATATTCGTAGAGATGCTGGGTCGCATCGCGGGCTGAGGCACGGAGGTAGATCACCGCCTTGCCGTCCGGAGTGGGCATTGCCTTGGCGGCATAGCCCAACTCGTAACCGCGGGTCGCCGCCAGATCGTAAAAACAATCCGGGGCAGTTTCCGCGGCGGCCGGCAATCCTGCCAGCAGCGCCGCGACACAAACCAGCCGCCTCACGAAATACGGCTCAGAAAGCGATTGAAGCGGACTCCCGAGAGCCAGGTCCAGATCGGCTGCTTGGTGACCGGGAAGTCCCAGGACCCGAGAATGAATTCGGCGCGGCCGACCAGATTCTCGACCGGCACATAGCCGACGCCGCCCATTTCGGGCGCCACGCGGCTATCGAGCGAATTGTCGCGATTGTCGCCCATCATGAACAGATGGCCCGGCGGCACCACATAGACGTCGGTGTCGTTCATCGGGCCGTCATTGCGCATCTTGAAGATCGGATGTTCCTTGCCGTTCGGCAGGGTCTCGATGAAGCGCGGCAGCGGCATCGAATTGCCGTCGGAATATTCCATTTGCCCGACACCGTCCTCGCGCACCGGCAGCTGCTGGTCGTTGATCCACAACCGTCCGCCGATCACCTGCAGGCGGTCGCCCGGCAGGCCGATCACGCGCTTGACGTAATTCTGCTCGGGGTCGCGCGGCAGGCGGAAGACGATGACGTCGCCGCGTTCCGGCAGCTTCTGAAACAGGCGGGTCTCCGAAGCCGGGCCCCAGCCGAACAACATGGAATAGCGGCTATAGCCGTAAGCGAACTTGCTGGTGATCAGATCGTCTCCGATCGCCAGGGTCGGCTCCATCGAACCCGAGGGCACGTAATAAGGCTCCGCGATCACGACTCGCGCGGCCAGGACGGCCACGACGATAAGGACGAACTGCCGCAATTCGGTAAGCGCCTTGCCGGTCTGAAATTTCATGCTGGTTCCCGATTTTCTGAACACATCCGGCCCTTTTAGCACTTCCCCGTTTCCCCCGCCATCTCTTGCCCGAAACACGGCGCGGGCTTACCTTAGTCTTCAGATGGACAAGGGAGGTCGTATGTCGTCTACCCTGACCGCCGATCAGATCCTGCGCGCCTATGCGCTGGGCGTCTTCCCGATGGCGCGGCAGCATGACGATCCCAAGCTCTATTGGGTCGATCCCGAGAAACGCGGCATCCTGCCGCTGGCCGATTTCCACCTGCCCCGCTCGCTGAAAAAAGTGCTGAAGCGTGAGAATTTCGAGATGCGCGTGGATACCGCTTTCGAGCAGGTGCTCGAACTCTGCGCCGAATCGACCGCGCGCCGGCCCGAGACCTGGATCAATGCCGAGATCACCCGCCTGTTCACCGATCTGCATCATGCCGGTCTCGCCCATTCAGTGGAAAGCTGGCAGGACGGCAGGCTGGTCGGCGGGCTGTATGGGCTGAGCCTCGGCAGCGCCTTCTTCGGCGAAAGCATGTTCTCGCGCGCCACCGACGCCAGCAAGGTGGCGCTGACCTACTTGGTCGCCGTGATGAAGAAAGGCGGCTACACCCTGCTGGATACGCAATTCGTGACGGAGCATCTGGCCCAGTTCGGCGCCGTCGAGATTCCGCGTCGGGATTATCTGCGGTTGCTGGCTCAGGCGCTCGATCGGCCGGCTAGCTTTCAGGGTGGGTTGAGTCCGGATGAGGTGATCGCGCTGCTGAGTTAGCGGCGGAGTGCGCAAGATCTCGCACGATTGTGGTCGGCACAGCGTCGATCAGTGCCGTGTCCTACAATCAGGCCGCTGCGGATCCGGTTAGACCTATCCGGCTGCGGACTCCCGCCTTTTACACTTGATCGAACTATGATACCGCCTCGGGCAGGTCGCCCCTTTTGGGGGCGAACAGAGGGAGTCCCCTCCGTACCACCCCTTGCGCCTCGTCGTAACGATTTTCGCCCAAGAGCGAAAATCATTCGGCCGAGGATCCCGTCAGACGCCAGAACAAAAAGATCAAAAATTAGGCATTTATCTTTCTGCCCTATTTTTACGCATTTATCAATTGACACACCCCGTCCGGCCCGCCTATTCCTGTTTACGGGGAACATCTCTTTTGGGGGTGGGCGATGGTGGCGAGAAGCACGGGGTTTTGGGGATGCGTTCTCGCCCTATCGTTTTATTTCCCCCTTTCCCTTCCCGCGGCCGAGCCGCTGCAGCCCGAGGTCAGCGACGTCGCGACCCTGAAGAGCCCGGCGCCGCCGCACCGTTTCATCACCAATAGCGGCTTCGGCGCGGGCGCCGGCTTCACCTTCTTCGACGGCGACACCGGCAAGATGGAAGGCAATATCTCGGCCGGCTATATCCCGAACCTGGCCATCGCGCCCGACAGTTCGAAATATTTCGTCTCCGAGACCTATTGGACCCAAGGCGCCCGCGGCGAGCGCCAGGATTGGGTCACGATCTATGACGGCCCGACCCTGTCGCCGGTCACCTCGATCCGCCTGCCCAGCCGGGCGCTGGTCGGCAAGGTGCAGAATTTCGACATCAACGCCTCGGGCAGCCGCGCCTATGTCTATCTGATGCAGCCGGCCTCGTCGGTGGTGTGGATCGACCTCAAGAAGCAGGCCGTCGGCGGCACGGTGGAACTGCCGGGCTGCTCGCTGGTCTTCCCGTGGGGCGATCAGGGCTTTTCCTCTCTGTGCGGCGACGGCTCGCTGGCGACGGTGACGATCTCCGAGTCGGGCGAGACCAAGCTCTCGCACACCAAGCCCTTCTTCGATCCCAACAAGGATCCCGTCTACGAGGCCAGCGTGGTGGACCGCAAGAGCGGCCACGCCCTGTTCCTGTCCTATACCGGCCTGGTTTATGAGGCGAAGCTCGGCGCCACGCCGTCGGTCGAGAAGCCCTGGTCGATCCAGGCCGCGGCTGGGCTACCCGCGGCCGGCACTGGCGTGGACGAGTTGGCCTGGCGTCCCGGCGGGCGGCAGTTCATCGCCTATCACAAGGCGAGCGGAAAACTGTTCGTGCTGATGCATATGGGCAATTACGGGACCCATAAGCAGGGCGGCACCGAGATCTGGGTGCTCGACACCAAAACCAAGAAGCTGGTCAGCCGCTTCCCGCTGTGGCCGACGCCGACGAGTGGCGCGGCGGGCAGCCAGCATCCGCCCTATTACACCAGCCTCGGCGTCTCGCAGGACGACAAGCCGGTGATCTTCCTGCTCAATCCCGACGGCAACGACCAGATCCTCGATGCCGCCACCGGCGATGTGATCCGCAAGATCGAGGCCGCCAGCGGCGGCTCGGTCATCGTGCCCGATCTATAAGGAACCGACGCATCATGCCCCGCACCGTCTTCGACAAGGCCGGCGAGCGCTGGGTGCGCCATATCGCCAGCTACTCCTCGCGGCGCGGCTTCCTCGCCCGTCTGAGCCTGGCCCTGGCCGCTCCCACTTTGCCGCTGCTGCCGGTGGCCCGCGCGGCGGGCGCCGAAGCCAAGGCCGAGAAGAAGACCGACTTCGAGCGCTATTCGCAATCGAAGGACGACACCAAGTGCAATTACTGGAAATATTGCGCGTCGGACGGCACCCTGTGCTCCTGCTGCGGTGGCGGCTCGCATACCTGCCCGCCCGGCACCGAGCCCTCGCCGATCTCGTGGATCGGCACCTGCCTCAATCCCGATGACGGCCGCTCCTATGTGATCGCCTATCGCGATTGCTGCGGCAAACAGGCCTGCCGCGCCGAAAGCACCTGCCGCTGCGACGGCGACGACCGCGAATTGCCGACCTACCGCGCGCAGCTCAACAACGACATCATCTGGTGCTTCGGCAACGCGACGCAGATCTATCACTGCTCGACCTCGGCGCTGGTCAGCGTGGCGAACTGAAGATCAGCGCTTCGCGCCGTCGTAATACTGAACGTCGGCCGCAGCCAAAATCTCGGGCTCCATTAGCCTGGCATTGACGCCCATGCGGTCTCGGGCCGCATCGACCGCCGACCAATGGGTGACACAGCCACACCGCGGACATCGGTGGAAACGCAGGCGACGCTGGTTCCACATATAGATGTCGGTCGGCCGTTCTTCGTGAATTGTCACCTGTTTGGGTGAGTAATAAGCCCACAGCGCGCCGTAGGCGCGGCAGATCGAGCAATTGCAGTAGGTGACTTGTTCCGGCGCCACGGCGATCTCGAGTTGGATCAGACCGCAATGGCAGGAAGCGCGCACCATGTCAGGGCTGAGGCTGGCTTTGAGGCTGAGGCGCGGTCGGAGCCGGCGGCATCGGCTGGCTCTCCGGCTGCGGCTTGGCGACCGGGTCGGCGCAATCGGCGACCCACACGTCATAGACCGGATGCTCCAGCGCCGATAGCGCCGGACTGGAGGCGAACATCCAGCCGCGGAACAGGCTGGCCGCGGCCTCGCCGCTTTTGATTTCCCAGATGTCGATGAAAGCGGCCGCCTCCGGGGTTTCCTCCGGCGGACGCTTGCGGCAGGTGCGGACGATGATTTCCAGCGTGCCGTAGCGCACCGACTGGCCGACGGGAGCGTCGAACTTGATGATGCGGCCCGAGATCTTGTCCATCCCCTGCAGGATGGCCTTGTCGAACACGAGATCGGCGGCATCCGCCGAAGCGGCGCCCAGCAGACAGGAGGTCAGAAGAGCCAGGCGCAGCCCCTTCCTCATTTCTTGTCGCCGCCACCAGTCTTGTTGGCGCTGCCATTATCGGTGGCCAGGAAGATAACCTTGCCGACTTCCTCTTCCAGCGATTCGAAATTCTTGGTGGTCTCGATCGTGCCGCCCTCGGCGATCTTCTCCTGGGCGCGACCCGGCTCCAGCTTCAGGAACTTGGAGCCAAGCATGCCGTCGCTGGCGATGCTGGCCACCGTGTCCTTGGGCAGATGGACCTTGGGCGTGACCGAAAGCTTCACCACCGCATTGTAGGTGTTCTGGTCGATAGTCTGGGAGCTGACCGTGCCGACCTTGATGCCGTTGATGCGAACGTCCGAGCCGGTCGAGAGGCCGCCGACGCTGGCGAAGGACGCCGAGAGCGTGTAGCCCTTGACCATGCCGACATCCGACTGGGACAGGGCGAAGGCGAGGAATATGCCGGCCACCGCCAGCACGACGGCGCCCATGATGGTTTCAACGAAAGTTCGACCCATCAGATGACGGCGGTCAATTGACCACCCCTCCTTCCGCCTTTACCCCGCGGGCGGCTTCGCCCTGGGAAATGATCATATCGAGCAGGTCCTGCAAGGAGAGCGAGCTTTGGGTATAAGCGATCTCCTCGCCGGATTGCAGGTTCTTTTCGTCACCGCCCGGCTGCAGGGCAATGAATTTGGCGCCGAGCAGCCCGTCGGTCTGGATCGCCGCGTTGCTGTCCTTTGGCAGTTTCACCTCGCCATTGAGCTGCAACGTCAGCACGGCGCGAAAATTGTCGTCGAGCGTCTGGCGCGTCACCTTGCCGACCGAGACGCCGGCCAGCCGAACCTCGGACCCGACATTGACGCCCTCGGCCTTGTCGAAGCGGGCCAGCAGCGGATAGCCGCTGGTCTTCTCGCGCGCGCTGTTGACATGAATGGCGACCAGGCCGGCGATCAACGCCAGCAGCACCACGGCGCCGATCAGGATATTGCGGTTTTCTTCTTGCGCGGCCATGGACCCCGCTCCTCGGCTTACGGCTGCCACGCCTCGTAGTCGCCGGTGGCGGGGGCGCGCACGCCGCCGCGCCGGTCATGGCCCGGCGGCAAATAGGCACCCGACGTGCCGGTCAGATTCGGCACATGCTCCTTGACCCACGGCTTGTCGGCGGCGGGGGTCAGCGGCTCATTCACGGTGTAATGCAGCCAGGCATGCCATTCCGGCGGAACCGCGGTGGCATCCGGCTTGCCGGCGAACAGGACCCAGCGGCGACGGCGGCGGCCCTTGATCGCCTTCTTCTCGGTAAAGTAACGGTTGCCGTCATTGTCCTTGCCGACCAGTTCGCCCCGAGCCCAGGTGAAAAGACGGGTACCGACACTCATGATGAATTTCCTGTGGCAATGGACCAAACGTTGCGCCGCACTATGGCAAATGGGATCGATCCCGTCCAGAGTATGAAAAGCTTGAGAAATTCGGGGGCAGGACAATGGGGGTTTTCGCGCGCCGCGGCTTGGTCGCCGGGTTGGCGGTGCTGGTGTTGGGCTATGCGGGAATTTGCGCCTATATCTACGCGGTCCAGGACAAGCTGATGTATCCCGGCGGCACCACCGACGTCCACCCCCTGCCCGCTCCGGACAGAATCGGCCTCACCGATTTCCGCGCCGTCACCCTCGACACCCCGGATGGAGAACGGCTCAAGGCCTGGTGGCTTCCGCCCCAGCCCGGCCATGGCGCGGTGCTTTATCTGCACGGCAATGGCAGCAACGGCTCGGACCCGCGCCGGCTCGTCCGCTTCCACGATCTGCAGGATGCCGGTTACGGCGTGCTCGCCCTCGAATATCGCGGGTTCAGCGGCTCCACCGGTCATCCTACGGAGCCCGGCCTGATCATCGACGGCCTCACCGGCTATGACTACATCGCCAAGGAAGCGCCCGGCGCCAAGATCGCTTTGTTCGGCGACAGTCTAGGCACCGCCGTCGCCTTGGCCGTGGCCACTCAGCGCCCCACCGCCGGGCTGGTGCTGGACTCCCCCTTCGCCTCGATGCGGCGCATGGGCGAGCAACGCTATCCCTACTTGCCGGTCGGCCAGCTGGCGACCAGCCCGTGGGACTCGGAACGCCGCATCGCGCAGGTAACGGTCCCGATCCTCATCGCCCAGTGCGATGCCGACCACACGGTGCCGGTCGCCGAGGGCAAAAGGCTGTTCGAGGCCGCCCATCAGCCGAAGGAGATGATCGTCCTGCCCGGTTGCGGCCATATCGAAACCTGGGTCGATCCCGTCAAAAGCGCCGCTTTAATCGATTTAGCCGGCTGGATTGGCGAAAACTAGATAGGGTATGTGTGACGGCGATCACGTCAAAATATTGACAAAATCTAGTTGATCCCCGGACCCGCTTGGCATAGCCTGTAGGTCGCTTTTCCGGAGCCCACAACATGTTGAGGGCGCCCACCTCCCTTTGTGGATGTCGGCGTCAACGGGCGAGGTGTCTCCGGACGGATCCATAACCTGTTGGGGGGTTACACCGACCATGAAGATCGCTCGCCATTTCACGACCGACGGGGCAGCCTCGCCCTATGACGGCATCGAGTTCCGCACCACCGCCAGCGAGATCAAGAATCCCGACGGTTCGGTGGTATTCTCGCATTCCGACATCGAGGTTCCCTCGGACTGGTCGCAGGTGGCGTGCGACGTGCTGGCGCAGAAATATTTCCGTCGCGCCGGCGTCTATGAAGATGCCGATCTGGTCGCGGTGAAGGAAAAGGGCGTCCCCGCCTGGCTGCAGCGCAAGAAGCCGGCCGATGCGTCGAAGAAATCGACCGGCGAGCGCTCCGCGCGCCAGGTGTTCCACCGCCTGGCCGGCACCTGGACCTATTGGGGCTGGAAGGGCGGCTATTTCACCGAGGAAGCCGACGCCAAGAGCTTCTATGACGAAATGTGCGCGATGCTGTGCCACCAGATGGGGGCTCCCAACAGCCCGCAATGGTTCAATACCGGCCTGCATTGGGCCTATGGCATCGACGGCGCCAGCCAGGGCCATTATTACTGCGATCCGGTCACCGGGGCGCTGACCCGCGCAACCAGTTCGTATGAGCATCCCCAGCCGCACGCCTGCTTCATCCAGTCCGTCGCCGACGATCTGGTCAATGACGGCGGCATCATGGATTTGTGGGTGCGCGAAGCCCGCCTGTTCAAATATGGCTCGGGCACCGGCACCAATTTCTCAGCACTCCGCGCCGAGAATGAGCGCCTGGCCGGCGGCGGCAAGTCGTCGGGCCTGATGAGCTTCCTCAAGATCGGCGACCGCGCCGCCGGCGCCATCAAATCGGGCGGCACCACGCGCCGCGCCGCCAAGATGGTGGTGCTCGACGTCGATCATCCCGATGTCGAGGATTTCATCAGCTGGAAAGTGGTCGAGGAGCAGAAGGTCGCCGCCCTGGTCGCCGGCTCCAAGCTGGCCAATCAGACCCTGACCGCCGTCATGGCCGCCTGCGTCAAATGGGATGGCGCCGCCGACAGCGACGAGCGCTTCGATCCCAAGATCAATAAGGCCCTGCGCGCCGCCATCATCGCCGCCCGCAAGGCGATGATCCCCGAGAACTATGTCCAGCGCGTCATCCAGTTCGCGCGCCAGGGCTATACCGAGATCGAATTCCCGGTCTACAATACCGATTGGGATTCCGACGCGTACCTCACCGTCGCCGGCCAGAACTCGAATAATTCCGTGCGCCTGACCAACGACTTCATCAATCGCGTGCTGGAAGGCGGCGAGTGGGAGCTGATCAACCGCGTCAACGGCACGGTGGCCAAGAAGATCAAGGCGCGCGATCTGTGGGAGCAGATCTCCGAGGCCGCCTGGGCCTGCGCCGATCCGGGCGTGCAGTTCGACACCACCATCAATGAGTGGCACACCTGCCCGCAATCGGGGCGCATCAACGCGTCGAATCCCTGCTCGGAATATATGTTCCTCGACGACACCGCCTGCAATCTGGCGTCGCTGAATCTGATCACCTTCCGCCAGGCCGACGGTTCGTTCGACGTGGCTGGCTTCGAGCATGCCGTCCGCTTGTGGACCGTGGTGCTGGAAATCTCGGTGATGATGGCGCAGTTCCCCGCCCCCAAGATCGCCGAGCTGTCCTATCGCTACCGCACGCTGGGCCTGGGCTTCGCCAATATCGGCGGCCTGCTGATGGCCGGCGGCATTCCCTACGATTCCGACGAAGGCCGCGCCATCTGCGCCGCCATCACCGCGGTGATGACCGGCATCTCCTACGCGACTTCCGCGGAAATGGCCAAGGAGCTGGGCCCGTTCCCGGGCTATGAGCCGAACAAGCAGGACATGCTGCGCGTGATCCGCAATCACCGCCGCGCCGTGCAGGGCCACAAGACCGGCTATGACGCCCTGACCGTCGCCCCGGTGCCGCTGATGGCCGCCGATTGCAAGGACACCGCCCTGGTCGAGGCCGCCAAGCGCGCCTGGGACCTGGCGCTCGATCTCGGCACCGCCCATGGCTTCCGCAATGCCCAGGCGACCGTGGTAGCCCCCACCGGAACGATCGGTCTGGTGATGGATTGCGACACCACCGGCATCGAGCCCGACTTCGCCCTGGTGAAGTTCAAGAAGCTGGCCGGCGGCGGCTATTTCAAGATCATCAACCGCATGGTCCCCCAGGCCCTGCAGACCCTCGGCTACGCCCAGGAGCAGGTCGACAAGATCATCCGCTATGCGGTGGGGTCGGGCAGCCTGAAGGAAGCCCCCTTCATCAACCATGCCGCCCTGGCCTCGAAGAAGTTCGACGCCGCCACGTTGGAGAAGGTGGAAGGCGCTTTGGGTAGCGCGTTCGACATCCGCTTCGTCTTCAATAAATTCACCCTGGGCGAGGAGTTCTGCGTCAAGACTCTCGGCTTCACCACCGAACAGCTGAACGACGTCTCCTTCGACATGCTGAGCAGCCTCGGCTTCACCAAGACCGAGATCGACGCGGCCAACACCCATGTCACCGGCACCATGACCCTGGAAGGCGCGCCCGGCCTCAAGGCCGAGCACCTGCCGGTGTTCGATTGCGCCAACACCTGCGGCCGCATCGGCAAGCGCCTGCTGTCGGTGGAAAGCCATATCCGCATGATGGCCGCCTCCCAGTCCTACATCTCAGGCGCCATCTCCAAGACCATCAACATGGCCAATTCGGCCACGGTCGAGGATTGCGCCAACGCCTATCTGCTGTCCTGGCGCCTGGGCGTCAAAGCCAACGCGCTCTATCGCGATGGCTCGAAATTGAGCCAGCCCCTGCAGTCGGCTCTGCTCGACGATGCCGGCGAGCTGGCCGACGATCTCGCCGCCGCCCCGAATGTCGCGGCCCGGACCGAGATCGTGGCGGAGCGCATCGTCGAGCGCATCGTCCAGGTTCAGCAGGGCCGCAAGAAGCTGCCCGATCGCCGCAAGGGCTACACCCAGAAGGCGATCGTCGGCGGGCATAAGGTCTATTTGCGCACCGGCGAATATGAGGATGGCCGCGTCGGCGAGATCTTCCTCGACATGCACAAGGAAGGCGCCGCCTTCCGCGCCATGATGAACAATTTCGCCATCGCCATCTCGATCGCGCTGCAATACGGCGTGCCGCTGGAAGAATTCGTCGAGGCCTTCACTTTCACCCGCTTCGAGCCGTCGGGCATGGTCGAGGGCAATGCCGCCATCAAGATGTCGACCTCGATCCTCGATTATCTGTTCCGCGAGCTGGCCATCTCCTATCTGGGCCGCAACGATCTGGCCCATGCCATGCCGTCCGATCTGACCCCGGACAGCATCGGCCGCGGCACCACCGAGGGCCAGTTGCCGGCCCAGGAGCTGCCGACGGCCGCCGAGCGCTTCACCAGCCGCGGCTATGTCCGCTCGAACCTGCTGGTGCTGAAAGGCGGCCAGGCCACCGCCGCGGCCCAGACGGCCCAGACCATCGTCGAAGCGGTTGAAACCGCGGTGGTCCCGGTAGGAGACGCCGACGAACTGATCCGCGCCTTCGACACCCGGACCGAGCAGATCCGCGAGGCGCGGTTGAAGGGGTATGAGGGCGATGCTTGCGGCGAGTGCGGCAACTTCACGCTGGTGCGGAATGGGACCTGCATGAAGTGCAATACGTGCGGGTCGACGAGCGGGTGCTCGTAAGGCCTTGAAACGACTTAGTGTCGCACGACACATAACTTGCCATTCGCGACGCGAAATATAGGGTTTCACGACACATAAAATTCCGCCGCACCTGGTTTCGGGTGCGGCGGTTCCGTATATCAAGCGAACTTGCGAGAAGTAGACGAATTCAGGAACGTGTCCCTGATTGACGCCCAGCAACAGGTCGTCATGGTGCAGGGAGTGCCCGACACACGGGCGGGAGCGTTATAATTGCGATTCCTCGCAGATGGTCCGGATCTCCCTGACGAATTGCTGACCGCCCGTGACGAAGGTCGGGTGCTGTTCTTTTGCGGTGCTGGGGTATCGCAGCAGAATGCGAGATTGCCTGATTTTTTCACGCTAGCGCGGCGCGTTCTCGACGAATTACGGGCTCTGCCGGATGGCACCTCTCGCCAATATCTCGACATCGCGGATGATCTGCGGAGTCGCGTCAGTTCTCAAGTCGGGAGCACCCTGGCAGCCGACCGCCTGTTCAGTCTCCTGGAACGCGAATTTGATGAAGCCGACATCGATCGCGCCGTGGGCAAGGCCTTGCGGCCGGGGGCCGGAGTCGACTTGACCGCCCACCGCGTGATGCTGGATCTCGGCCTGACCGCAAATGGAGCATACCAACTCGTCACGACGAACTTCGATCTTCTCTTTGAGAAGGCCCGACCGAAGTTGCCAAAATGGACTCCCGATAACCTGCCTGACCTCGGTCGCGGCCGTACCTTTGAGGGCATCGTCCGCCTCCACGGGATGTTCGATCAAGACTATATGCACCCCGAGGGCGGCCATCTGATGCTATCCAGCGTGACTTTCGGCCGTGCCTATCTGGCGGAAGGCTGGGCCACCAAATTCATTCTTGATGCGGTGGCGCAGTATTCGATCGTGTTCGTCGGCTAATCGATACTTCAGGACTAACCCCGCCGCACCTAAGGTGCGGCGGGTATACTTTTATCGGATTCTCCTTAGACTATCACGGCG
>Ga0302314_10010710_pt1 | contig 16024 bp, 14 predicted proteins | sample III_Palsa_N2_3_FD_200533 | JGI IMG/M metagenome (GOLD analysis project Ga0302314, IMG submission 200533) | Peat permafrost microbial communities from Stordalen Mire near Abisko, Sweden - III_Palsa_N2_3 | ecosystem: Environmental > Terrestrial > Soil > Palsa > Peat permafrost | place: Sweden... | reverse complement strand
CCGCCCTTCCTGGTTTCTATCCGGCCGTCGGGGCCGAGGCCGGACGCGTGCCGAGCGTGACCTTGATGTTCTTGGTCTGCTTGCTCGGTGTCGTCACCGTTAGCGTCACCGTGTCGCCGGGCTTGTAGCTGCTGATCACCGAGATGAAGCCGTCACTGTCCGAGATCGACGTGCCGTTGACCTTGGTGATCGTGTCGCCGGCAGCGAGCCCTGCCTTGGCGCCGGGCGAACCGGCCACGATCGGGCCAGTCGGGCAGCCGCTGCCGCCCGAGGTGGAGATCTCCGCGGGGCCGCTCGGATTGAGACAGACGCCCACGTAGGGATGCTCGACCTTCTTGCCGGAGATGATCGTGGTCGCGACCTGCACGTCGGCGTTTCCTGGCGTGGCGAAGCCGACCCCGGCGCTATCACCGGAGCTCGTCTGGATCTGATCGTTCAGCCCGATGACCTGGCCGGCGCCATCGAGCAGCGGGCCGCCGGAGTTGCCGGGGTTGATCGCCGCGTCGGTCTGGATCGCGCCTGGAATCGTGTAGTTGTTCGGCGCGGTGATGCTGCGGCCGACGGCGCTGACGATGCCTGCGGTGGTCGTCTCGGGCAGGCCGAAGGGACTGCCGATCGCGACCACGGGATCGCCGACCTGTGCGTCGTTGGAGTTCGCAAACGGGATCGGGTGCAGTTCCGAGGAGTTGACGTCAACCTTCAGTACCGCGACATCGGTCGAGGGGTCGGTGCCGAGCACCTTCGCCGGGATGTTGTTCAGTCCGTCCTGAAAATCGACCGTGACCTTCGTGGCGCCCGCAACGACGTGCTCGTCGGTGAGGATGTCGCCCTGCTTGTCGTAGACGACCCCCGCACCCTCGTCCTGAGTGCTCTGCGACGGGGTGCTGAAGAAGCCGTTGTTGGATCCCCGCTGGACCGAGGTGGAGGTGATGTCCACCACTCCGGGGCTGTCCATCTTGTAGATCTCGTTGACGCTGAGGCCGCTGGTGGTCTTGCTGTTCGCAGTCGGAATCGAGCTCGTGCTGGCGCTCGGGGTGCTTACGCGCTCGATCACCGTCTTGTTCGTGCCACCGTTTGCAACCAGCAGCGCGATGACCGCGCCCGCGACCGCGCCTGAGATCACAGGCAGCACTTTCATGAGGCGGGACATGGTGATGGGTGTCTCCTGTCGAAGCTTTGCCTTGGTTCTTACCCTCTGCCCGTGATCGTGGCGACGCACTTCTAGAGCTTCATAAGAGTCCTGTGGGCGCGGTACGCGCGAATGGCGCGGTGGGCGCGCGCCGGTCAGCGCGCGCCCCCGCATGGGTTACGACAACTCGCTCAGGTACTCGAAGTCGTCGAGGTCCCTGAGATCGTTGATGTTCCCCCGGCCCCTCCGGCACCTGGCCGGAATGACCGGTACGCCTTGAGAAGAACGCTCTCGCACTTCTTGTTGGCTGCCTTGAACTGCGCGTTGGTCTCCACGCTCTTCGGGAAGAACTGGCCGTTGCCCGATGCCTTCGGCTCCGGCATCGCCGCGTAGCCGTTCTTGCGGATGCAGCTGACGTACGACTTCAGTATTGCCGTGGAGAAGTGCGGCGTGAAGCCACTGCCGCCGGCGCCGCCGCGGAAGCGCCCGGCGCCTGCGCCGCCGAAGCCCTTGATTCCGAGCTTCTTCTGGCACGCCGCGAACGCCTTGGCGAACTTGGAGTTGCCGCCGGCGAAACCGCCGCCGCCACCACCGGGGAAGCCACCGCCGCCGCCCGCGCCCGACGGAGGCGTGCCCCCGGCGGCGCCACCTGGAGGCGTCCCGGTGGTCGTCGTGCCATGGCGGCGGAACCCGCCGAAGCCACCGGCGCCGGCCTTACCGATCGTCACGCCCTGCGACTTCAGGCAGGCCGCAAGCGCCGTGCGGCTGGCGGATGCACTGGTCGTGGACGCGCCCGTGGTGGTCGTCTTGGATGCGTTCTTGCTGCTCGAACCGCTGGAGCCGCTCGAGCCGCTCGAGTTGCTCGAGCCGCCGCATGCGGCAATCACCAGCGCTGCGAGCAGCGCGAGCATTATCACCAGGGGTCCGCGCGAAGTGCGGATCGTCGGTTTCATGTTTTCAGTCAATCCTTTCAGTTACTTAGAAGCCGGTCCGGATCAGCCGCCGCCGAACAGCGAGCCGATCGCCGAAGTTGAGTTGCTCGTCGAGCTCGAACCTGAGGTCGAGGACGAGCCCGTGCTCGACGCGGTGCTGCTCGCACCGGAATCCGTCACAGAGGTTGCGTGCACGGTCCCGTTCGAGCTGGCGCTGCCCGCGACCACGACCTCATCGCCGGGATACAGCTTCTTGCGCGAGACGCTCTCGCTCTTTGAGATCTTGGTGGCGCTCGAGAGCTTCACCTTGACGGTGTTTCCGCCGGTCTCGTCGACGTAGAACGTGTTTCCGCTGACGCTCGAGACCGAGCCCACCGTACCGCCGGCGGCACCGCCCAATCCGCCCGCGGCGAAGCGCGATGCGAAGCTGCCGGCGCCCGTGGCACCCGTGCGTGAGCTGCTGCCGGTCTTGCCCGTGCTCCCGGTCGCTCCGGTTGTCCCAGCGGTCCCAGCGGTCCCAGCGGTACCGCCCGAGAACGCCCTTGCGAACGCCGAGGTCCCGCCGGTGCCGCTGGAGCTCTTTGACTTCTCGACGCGGATCCCGACGTAGAAGCCGACGCCACCGAGGATCAGCGCCATCAGCAGCGCCGTGAGTGGCGTCAGGTAGTTGGCGCGTGGGCGCACAGGCAGGTCGTCGTCGAAGCCGTCGTCGTATTCGTCATAGGGCTCCGCGGTCAGCTGCTGCGGGGAGCTTGGGGTCATCTCGGGTTCCTCTGGATTTATAAGTTCAGGACTGTTGGGGTCGCTCATGGCCAGGCTCTTCCTCACTCGAAGCGGAGCGCGTCGATCGGGCGCATTGCTGCCGCGCGCCAGGCTGGGTAGGTGCCGAAGAACAGGCCGATCAGCACGGATGCGCCGAATGCCAGGCCGATCGAGTACGGCGCAACGACCGGTTTGACGCCGGCGATCTTGAATTGAGCGCCGATCAGGCCGGCGGCGACGCCGGTCGCGCCCCCGAAGATCGAGACGAGTACGGCCTCGACCAGGAACTGGATGAGGATATCCCCGCGACGTGCACCGATCGCCTTGCGAATGCCGATCTCACGGGTGCGCTCCGTGACCGACACGAGCATGATGTTCATCACCCCGATGCCGCCGACGAGCAGCGAGATCGCCGCCACCTCGGCCAGCAGCGTCGTGAACACCTTGTTGCTGGAGTTGGAGGTCTGCAGGATCGAGCTCTGGTTGACGACCTCGAAGTTGCTCGACGAATCCGAACCGGCGGCCACCGGATCGAGCTGATTGAGGATGTCCGTCACTTCCGTCTGCGCGGCGTTCAGCGCGTCTGCCGCGTTGGCCTGCACGAGGATCTGGTCGATGCTGCCGAGGCCGGTCAGCAGCTCCTGCACCGTTGAGATCGGCGCGGCGGCGATGTCATCGAGGTCAGTTGAGCCGTTTGACCCCTTCGAGGCGGTGACACCGATGATCTCGAAGCTCGTGTTGTCGATCTCGACGTTCTCCCCGACCGGATCAGAGGATCCGAACAGCTCCTGAGCGACCGTCGGGCCAATCACGAGCACGTCGGCCTTGTTCTTCACCTGCTTGCTGGTGAACCACTTGCCGTCCTGAATCGAGTAATCGCGCGCCGACTCATAGCCCGGTGTCGTACCAACGAATGTCGAGGGTTCATACGTCGAGGAGCCGTAGGTCAGGGTCACCGAGGAGTCGGAGACAACCGGAGCGACGCTCTTCACGTCTGGAGCCTCGAAGTGGTTGTCAAGGGCATCCGCATCCGCAAGTGTCAGGCTCGAGCTCGAGCCGGACCCGAATAGGCCGCCGAGGGTCGGCGCGGCCGTGATCGTCAGCGTGTTGGCGCCGAGCGAGTCGATCTGGGACTGCACGGCGGCCGACGAACCGGTCCCCACGGCCACCAGAACGATCACCGAACCGACGCCGATCATCAGGCCGAGGATCGTGAGCGCGGTGCGGAGCTTGTTGGTGCCAAGTCCGCTCAGCGCGACCGACAGCACCTCACTCATGCGACCACCTGGTTGACGCGATCGCTGCGTGTGTCGCCGACGATCCGGCCGTCACGGACGCGGATGATCCGCCTGGCGTGGGCGGCAACCTCCTCCTCGTGCGTGATCAGCACGATCGTGCGCCCCTGGCGGTTGAGATGCTCGAACACCCCGAGCACCTCGTGGGTCGAGTGCGAGTCGAGGTTGCCGGTCGGCTCATCGGCGAGGATCAGCGCAGGGTTGGTGACCAGTGACCGTGCGACCGCGACGCGCTGCTGTTGGCCGCCGGACAGCTCCGAGGGCAGATGGTCGGCGCGATCGGTCAGGCCGACCATCGCCAGCGCCGTCTTCGCGCGGGTGAGCCGGTCGGGCTTCGACAGGCCCGCGTATTGCAGGGGCAGCGCCACGTTCGCGAGCGCACGCGTGCGTGGGATCAGGTTGAACGACTGGAAGACGAACCCTATGTAGCGGTTGCGGAGATCCGAGAGGTCGTCCTCGTCCAAACCCCGCACATCCACCCCGTTGATCCTGTAGGTGCCGCTCGTCGGTATGTCCAGGCAGCCGAGTATGTGCATCAGCGTGCTCTTGCCACTGCCTGACGGGCCCATGATCGCCACGTACTCGCCGCGGTCGATGTCGACACTGACGCCGCGCAGTGCGCGCACGGCAATGCCGCCCAGCTCGTAGGTCTTGAACACGTCCCTCACCTGGATCACAGGCCCCTGGTCGCCGCTCGACCTCGGTGGCTGCATCGCGCTCCGCGGCCGGCCTGCGCTCGATCTCTGTGGCTGGCCTGCGCCCGGCCTCGGTGGATGACCTTCGGCCAGCCGGGAGGGGCGCCGGCCGAAAGCCAGTTGGCGCTTTTTGGGGTTCACCCTGCGCCACCACCGAAGAACGCCCGGATGGCGGAGCGACCGGTTCCACCGGTTCCACCGGTGCCACCGCCGAATCCGCCGGCACCGCCAAAGCCGCCGAATCCGCTCGTCGAACTCGAGCTCGAGCTGCTGGATGTCGTGCTGGTGCCAAGCGACGGCAGCGTGATCGTGACCTGGACCTGATCGCCGGCCTTCAGACCGCTGACGATCTGCGAGCGGGAGCTGCCCTTCAGACCGACCACAATCGCCGTCGCGACCGGCTTACCCTTGCTTATGAGTTCGACGGTGGCATCGCTGCCAGCGCCGGTGATCGCGTCGTTGGGGACGGTGACTCCCTGCGCCTGGTCGGTGACGATCGAGGCGGTGGCGCTCATGCCCGGAAGCACCTTCGAGTTGCTCTGAGTGACCGTGACCGTGGCGTCATAGCTGACCACGCCGGAGCTGTCGCTGCCCAGCGGGGAGATCGAGGTCACGTGCCCCGCGAGCTCGACGCCGCTGAGCGCTGTGATCGAGACGGTCGCGATCTGCCCGACCTTGACGCTCGAGATGTCGTCTTCGCTGATCGAGACGGTCATCGTCATGCTGTTGTCGTTGACGAGCTCGGCGAAGCCCGAGCTCGAACTCGAACCGGTGCTGCCTGTGCTGCCGGTGTCGCCGGTTGCACTCGAGCTCGCATTCGAGCTCTCCGAGGCCGCCGTCGATGAGTTGCTCCCGCTCGAGACCGTCTGGCCGACCGAGTCACTCGCCAGCGAGGCGATCATGCCGGTGGCCGGCGCGTAAAGCTTGGTCTCGGTCACCGACTTCTCGTCGTTGGTGACCGTGGCCTTGGCCTCGTCGACCTGCACCTCGGCCTCCTGGATCTCCGCCGCAGTCGGCTTGGTCGTGGTCGCGGTCGTCGCTGCCGTTGTGGTGCCGGTTCGAGTGCCGGTGCCGGTGGTGGTGCTGGTGGTGCTGGTGCTGGTGCTGGTGCGCTTGATCGTGCTGTTCCCGACAGTTGAGGTCTTCTTGGTCGTGCCCGATGTGGACTTCGTCGTGCCCGACTTGGACTTCGTCGCGCCGGTCGGCTTCTTGGTGGCCGTGGGCCTCTTGGTCGAAGTCGGTTTCTTGGTCGTGGTGGTTGGGGTGCGCGTCGTGGTGGTCGGGGTTGTCGCGGTGGTGCTCGGGGTTGTCGTCGTGGTGGTAGGGAAGGTGGTTGTACCCGTGGATGTCGTCGTGGGCGTCGTGTCCGTAGTGGTGCTGTCAGCGGGCCTACGCAGGGCAGGTTCGCGGACCGACGCCACCGATGCGGTGACCGAGGCGGTGCTTGCCGAGGCGGTGCTTGCCGAGGCGGTGCTTGCCGAGGCGGCGCTTGCCGCAGTGCCGGTCGAGCTGCTGCCGGAGCTGCTCGAGCCGCTGCCGGAGTCGTTCGAACTGCTGTTGCCGCTCGAGCTGCTGCCGGTGGACGTCCCGTCCTCGACTTCGGTGAGGTTGTCCTCGGCCTCGGTCAGGCTCGCCTCGGCCTCCTCGAGTGTCAGATCCGCAGACGACGGATCGAGCGTCGCGATGAGTTTCCCCTTCTTGACGTGCTCGCCGACCTTCACGTCGACGCTCTTGAGGGTCCCTGAGGTTCCGAAGTTGAGCGTGTCGTCGACACCCGGCTCTACCTCGCCGCTTCCGGAAACGGTGGTCTGGACGACGCCATTCTCGGCGCTGACGTCCTCAGTCGATGTGCGCGCCGCGCTGGTGGTGGGCGTCCCGAGCTGCGTGACGCCGAAGATGATCACTCCGGCCGCCACGGCCGCGAGCAGGATTGCGTACCACGGCCGCACAGACCGCCGGCTCCGATTCAGATTCATTCAGGCGAATCTATGGATGAATACGTAGAAAACTCGTGGAAAAGGCTAAGAGAACCATTACGGCCGCAACTCCTCGGAAAGCCCGGTGTTTACGGCCGATTCGAGCTCCGCCACGAGCGCATCTGTCAGCTCTTTGTAAGACTACGCGGCCGGCGGCCGAGATCGGCGCCGAGCGGGCTTGCCGGAACCCGCACGCGGACCTCTAATCCGCCCTCGGACGGAGCTGTCAGCTCGACCGTGCCACCATGCACCTGGGCCACCGATCGCACGATTGAGAGGCCCAATCCGAAGCCACCCGCAGTGCGACTCAAGCGCCGGAACGGCTCGGTCAGCGACTGCACCTCAGCCGGATCGATAACCGGGCCGCCGTTGCACACGAGCACCTCGACCATCCCGTCCTCCGTGGAGGTCGCGACGCTCAGTTCGCCGCCGGGAAGGTTGTGGCGTATCCCGTTCTGGACGAGATTGGCGAGCATTCGTTCGAACAGCGCTGAATCGCCGTGAGCCACCGCCGGTTGAAGCGACGTGATGATGGTGATGCCTGCCACCTCGGCGCCGTGGTGCAGATCGGTGATGCAATCACCTGCAAGTTCGGAGAGGTCGACCGGCTCCTCGTGTGCGTGGACGCCCTCGCTGCGCGCGAGCAGCAGCAGCGCGGCGATCAGCGACTCGCTGCGGTCGATGGTGTCGCGCACGGCCTCGCCCATCGCACGAAGTTCTCCCACGCTTGCGGCCGGGTCGGCGAGTGCCACGTCGATCTCGGTCCGCATGATTGCCAGCGGCGTTCGCATCTCGTGGGACGCGTTTGCGACGAAGTGCTTCTGGCTCGCGAACGCGGAGTCGAGGCGCATCAGCATGCCATCGAAGGTGTCGGCCAGCTCCTTGAGCTCGTCGTCCGGGCCCTGAAGCGCAATCCGCTCCCCCAGGTTCTCGCCCGAGACGCGCTGCGCAGTGGCCGTGATCGCCCGCAGCGGCGCGAGCGCGCGTCCCGCGATCCACCAGCCGAGTGCGACGGAGACGCCGGTCATCACGACGAGCGCTCCCGCGTACTCGAGCAACAGGCGGTGCAGCGCGGCGTCGACGGCCTGATGGTAACCAGCCTGGAAGGCGCGAACGTCGGGCGCCGGCGGCCCCGGCGGCCGTCCGAACAGTGAGTGGTAGAGCGCCGTCCCGAGCCCCACCACCTCGGAGCGGAAGCTGCGATGGTGGTCGAGGTTGTGTCGGACGAGCAGGAAGCCGAGTGTCAGCAGCGCGGCCGAGCTGACCAGGAAGACCACACCGTAGATCAGCGTCAGGCGCAGCCGGATCGTGCGGGCCCTCGACCTCATCTCAAGCCATACGGTATCCGACGCCGATCACCGTCTCGACCACTGTCGGCTCGCCGAGTTTGCGCCGCAGCGTCATGATCGTCATGCGCACTACGTTCGTGAACGGGTCGGTGTGCTCGTCCCAGACGCGCTCCAGGAGCTCCTCGGCAGACACTGTTGCGCCCTCAGCGGTCATCAGTGCCTCGAGCACTGCGAGCTCCTTGCGCGCGAGTTCGATTGGGCGCCCCGCTCGAGTGACGCTGCGGCGTGCCGGATCCAGCTCCAGGTCGCCGTGCGCCATCACCGGCGGCCGGCTCGGTGCGGTGCGGCGGCTGAGCGCCCGGATCCGTGCCACCAGCTCAGCGAATCGGAACGGCTTGGTCAGATAGTCGTCGGCGCCCAGCGACAGACCTTCGACGAGATCCTCGAGCTCGCTGGCGGCCGTGAGCATGATGATCGCCGTCTCAGGACGTTCGGCGCGCACCAACCGGCACACATCGTCCCCATGCAACTCGGGTAGATCGCGGTCGAGTACCAACACGTCGTAGCGCACGACACGCGACTTCACGAGCGCATCGGCACCGTCGCCGGCGAGGTCCACGGCCATGCCCTCGCGCCGCAGGCCGCGCGCGATGGCGTCCGCCAAGCGGCGTTCATCTTCAGCTACGAGTACACGCATTGCAGAGTCAGCATGACGTCAAAACCGTAATAACAAGATAATCCGCGTTCATGTCCACCGAGGCAGATCTCGTGGAACCGGCGCGGCAGCCTACCGCGAAACCCGGGACCACCTTCGATATAACACCCAGCGACGAGCAAAAGATGCTCATCGAGGCGGTCCGTGATTTCGCGCTCAGAGACTGCCGCCCTGCTGCGCTGAGCGCCGATGAGGCCTGCAGCACACCAGCAGCCCTGCGCTCGACAGCGTCGAGTCTCGGCCTGACAGCCATCGGCGTGCCGGAGGCGTATGGCGGCGTGCTCGAACAGCGCGCGACCGTCACCTCCGCGCTGATCACAGAGGCGCTGGCTGAAGGCGACATGGGGATCGCGCTTGCCTGCCTCGCGCCGGGCGGCGTTGCGACGGCGCTTGGCCTGTGGGGAGATGCCGAACAGCAGGCCTCATATCTGCCGGCGTTCGCAGCGGACGCCCCGCCGCTCGCCGCGATCGCGGTGGCCGAGCCACGCGTCCTGTTTGATCCGTTCGCCCTGCAAACGCGCGCAACTCGCACAGCGTCCGGTTTTGTCCTGGATGGCGTCAAGTCGCTTGTTCCGAGCGGCGCCGAGGCGGAGCTGCTGATCGTCGCCGCATCGCTGGACGACGCTCCGTCACTGTTCCTACTCGAGTCCAGTAGCGACGGTGTCAGTGCTGTCCCCGATCCCGGAATGGGCGTGCGTGCCGCCGCCACAGCGCGGGTTTCGCTCGAATCCGTGAAGCTTCCAGCTGGCGCGCTCATCGGGCAATCTAACGCTCAAGTCTACCGTGAGTGTGTTGCGCTGGGACGTTTGGCCTGGTGCGCCTTGGCGATCGGCACGGGCCAGGCCGTGCTCGACTACGTGAGCGCGTACGTGAACCAGCGCACGGCCTTCGGCGAGCCGATCTCCAACCGCCAATCGGTCGCGTTCATGGTCGCCAACATCGCGATCGAGCTCGAGTCGCTGCGCCTAGCGACATACCGCGCGGCAGGTTTGGCGGAAACCGGACGTGAGTTCATCAGGGAGGCCGCTCTGGCACGCGCGCTCGCTGCGCAGCACGCGATGCAGATCGGCTCCGACGGCATCCAGCTGCTCGGCGGTCACGGCTACACCAAGGAGCACCCGGTCGAGCGCTGGTATCGCGACCTGCGCGCCGCCGGAATGCTCGAGGGCGGTGTGATCCTCTGATGATCAGCCTCGAGAACCCGACCAAGCTCGACGCGCTCACCTACCAGGCCAATATGGCGGCGCTGCATGTGCTGCGCCCGATATCGCGCAAGTACGACAGCGCCGAGCACGCCTACCCCGTCGAGCTCGACGCGCTGGCGGAGCTCGTCGCGCAGGCCAACGCCCAGCAGGCGGGCCTGAACACGACCGACGCCCCGGAGCCGGCGCCGGCAGAGCCCGGCGACGATGGAAACGTCAACGGGCGCAACCTCGCGAGCCTGATCGGCCTGATCGAGATGTGCTGGGGTGACGTCGGGCTGATGCTGACGATGCCGCGGCAGGGCCTGGGCCAGGCAGCGATTCGAGCGGTTGCCACGCCAGCGCAGCTCGCCCGCTTCGGCGGCAAGTGGGCCGCGATGGCGATCACCGAGCCGGAGGCCGGTTCCGATTCCGCCGCCATCCGTACCACCGCCGTACTCGATGGCGACGAGTACGTGCTCAACGGCGAGAAGATCTTCGTCACGTCGGGCGATCGGGCCGAGCTGATCGTCGTCTGGGCGACGCTTGACCGCTCGGCCGGCCGCGGCGCGATCAAGTCGTTCGTCGTTGAACGCGACAACCCCGGGCTCCAGCTCGACAGGCTCGAGCACAAGCTGGGCATCCGCGCGTCCGATACCGCGAACTTCGTGCTCGCGAACTGCCGCGTACCCAAAGACAGCCTGCTTGGCTCGCCGGAGATCACGACCGCACGCGAGGGCTTCGCCGGGGTGATGCAGACGTTCGATAACACGCGCCCGATGGTCGCCGGCATGGCGGTCGGCGTGGCCCGAGCGGCGCTCGAGCGCACCCGCGAACTGCTTGAGGAGGCCGGCGTGGAGATCGACTACAACCGCCCCCTGGCGACACAGCAGGCCGCAGTCGCGGAGTTCGTCCGGCTCGAAGCCGATTGGGAAGCATCGCGCCTGCTTGCGCTGAAGGCCGTCTGGATGTCCGACAACCACATGCCGAACACGGTCGCCGCTTCGATCGCGAAGGCCAAGGCCGGGCGCGTCGCCACCGACGTCACCCTCCGCTGCGTCGCGCTCTGCGGAACGGTTGGGTACGGCGAAGATGAACTGCTCGAGAAGTGGGCGCGCGACGCGAAGATCCTCGACATCTTCGAGGGCACCCAGCAGATCCAGCAGCTGGTGATCGCCCGGCAGCTGCTGGGCAAGCAGTCCTCAGAGCTGCGGTAGCGCTTTGCGCAGCGCCGACGCCGGCGCCGCGCCACGGTGCTTTGCGCCGCTACTCGGGGCCGTCGTCGACGACCTTGAACTCGATGCCGGCCTTTATCAGCCGGTCGATCAGCGGCTGTCCCAGGGCGAGCGCCGGCGTCCACTGACCTCCGCCACGCTGCGGTAGGTTGTCATCAAAGGCCAGCGCGAACGCCGACTCGGCGAGCATCTTCGCGGTTTCGCCATACCCCGGATCACCGCCGCGGATCTCGGTGATGAGTCGGTCACGTGGGGAGTTCGAGCCGTAGTCGGCGACCATCCGCACGCGGAAGAACGACTTGGCGCGCCGTTCCGCGCTCGGGCCGCTGCCCGGAGCCTTAAACCTCAACAAGAGGCTTCGGGTTGTCTTCAGCTGAGCGAGCGTCGCGACCACTCCGACACCCGCCCCCAGCGCCAGGGTCGAGCGCAGCCGCTTGGTCACGATGAAATGCGAGTAGCTGAAATCCGGCCCATACCGGGGGTCCAAGCGAGCCGAGCGCAGCACGTGCTGGGGGTCAACGGTCGGGACCGGCACGACCCAGCCCCGCACGAGCGGCTCGTTGTGCGGTCGTCCGGGGAGTCCGCGGACGTTCCGACCCTCGGCAAGCCGCCCATCATCAGCGTTTCGCTCCACCGAGCGGCGCTGACGCGCGACCCGCCCGCTCTCCTTCAGCCGGCCCATCTGACCCACTGCCGAGTGGAAAGTCCCGCCAGAGATGGAGCCGCTTGCACCCCCGAACCCGCGCAGGGCGACGGGCACACCCTCCGGCAGCTGCGAAACCGTGAACAGCGCACCCAGGTCGTATGGGATCGAGTCGAAACCGCACGAATGCACCAGCCGAGCGCCGCTCTCCTTCGCCACGGCGTGGTAGCGCAGGTACATCAGATCGACGAACTCGGATTCCCCCGTCAGATCGACGTAATCGCTGCCGGCCGCGGCGCACGCGGCGACCAGCGGCTCACCGTAATTGAGGTATGGCCCGACTGTGGAAATCACCACGCGCCCGGCTTCCGCCAGCGCCCGGATCGACTCCTCAGCGCTGACATCGGCGACCAGCACGCCCCAGTCGGGCCGCTGGAGCGTCTGACGAAGCGTCTCGAGCCGTTGAGCGCTACGGCCAGCCAGCGCGATTCGAGCGCCCTCAGGAGCCTGCTGCGCAAGGTACTCAGCGGTCAGCTCGCCGACGAAGCCGGTGGCACCAAACAGGACGATGTCGTAATCGCGTGTCATTACGCGTCGACTTTACCCCGACCGCAGCGCGACACACCTCACCCCGATCACTAAATTCTGGGGCCGATGCTGATACGCCACGCCGCCCCCGAAGACGCCGCAGGCTGCCTCAGCGTCTACGCCCCCTTCGCCAACGAGACGGCAGTCAGCTTCGAGCACAAGGCTCCCTCAGTTGCCGAGTACGAACAACGCATCAAACGCGTGAACCGGACACACGCCTTCCTCGTGGCGGAGGATCGCGGAACCATCGCAGGCTTTGCATACGCGGGCGTACACCGCGAGCGCATGTCATACCGCTGGACCTGCGAGGTGAGTGTCTACCTCGGCGCAGATTTCCGCGGCCGAGGGCTCGGCCGCGCACTCTACGAAGCTCTCTTTGCGCTGCTCGAACAGCAGGGCTACCGAATGATGCTGGCCGGCATCAGCATGCCCAATCCAGACAGTGTCGGGCTACACAAATCACTCGGCTTCAACGAGGTTGGAGTATATAGCCGTATCGGATGGAAGGCGGGTGATTGGCGCGATGTGATGTGGCTGGCGAGGCAGCTAGGGCCCGAGACTCACGAGCGCAAGATGCCGCCACCGCCAGGGCCTCCGGCCCGGCTTCCGCAGCCGATCGAACTCTAGGACTTCCTGGCCGGCCACTGCTTTCGCCAGACCAGATCACACGAGCCGTTCACGAACTCAAGCCGCCGGCACGTGCTCAGTATCTGGCTGGCTGGCGCGAGCCGAATGCGCTTGCATGGCCGTGCACACCCTCAAGGTTTGCTGCCTCATCGCGCATATCGCGTACGTCGATGTACTGCATCTTTGCAGGCGGCTCTGCGAGTAGCTCGTCGAGGACCAGCTCTGCCTGCGTGTGACACAGCGCCGCGGCAGTCGAGCGGGTTCCCTGGACGACGCGCACTCCCGGCATCGGACTCGTCACAAGAAACTCATCTGGACTGCTCGGCAGGCTCACCTGCGTGCTACTCCAGCGCTGTCGCACGACAGGCTCGACCCCGAGGATCTCGCGTGTGTGATCGAGCATCAGATTATCCAAGAGCTCATGCGAGTAGGGCGACAGAGTGTCTGTGTACGTCGAAGTACTTCCGACGATGAGGTCACCGCCGGAAAGCTGCGTCACGACCAGGCTCAGGCCGCACTCGACGAGTTCCGGCGTCTCGAGCTCCAGTCGCTCCCTGAGCTCTCGAGCACCCTCCTGAGCGTGGAACGCCGGATGTTCGAGCAGACTCAGGCCGGTCGTGAGCGTTTGCCGGTAGCGACGCCCGGTGGGCGCGGCGAGCCGCAGCATCTGCGTTTGACGCAGCGTCAGTCCGTTGTCTCGCGGCCAGAGCTCGGCCGGCAACATGCGATGGTCCGCTCCGGGGCACAACACGATCGCTTCGGCTTTGACGCGCAAGGCGCCGGCGTGGGCCACGCCCGGCTCAATGTCGTGCACGTGCGCGCCCCACTCGATGCGGGCGTTTGAATCCTTCATCAGCAGACGCGCCAGGCCTGCAGGTGCTGAGCGCGGCCCGACGCGCAGGTCATGCTTCGCGTGGAAGGCTCCGAGCACCCCTTCGACGGCGATCGGCGCGAGCCTCCCGACCCGTTTCGGCGAGCGCATCCGCGCATGCCGGGCCGGGTCAGCCGCCGTGGCTTCCAGAACTCCGAGCTCGTCGCGATGTCGCGCGAGGATCAGAGTCCCGCCTCGATCCGCGGCCACCCCGGCGCGCTGCGCGAGCTCCAGCCAGCGCTCGCGCGCCAACGGTGCCGCATCGAGCGCGGCGCCGGCGGCGAGAGCCGAGAAGAACAGATGTCCGGTCTGGCGAACGCTCGCACCCAGCGCCCGCGCGTCCCGCTCAAGCAGGACGACGCTCAGGCCGCGGCGGCGTGCCTCATGCGCGTGGGCGAGGCCGACGAGGCCTGCGCCCACGACGCACACGTCGGTCTCGATCGTTCTGGTGAGGGTTGGCAAGAGTCTTGGGCGAAAGGGCAATGATCAGATAGTTGGAGCGCGCGCCAGCCAACGGTCATGTCCCGCGACAGCTCAGTCGTTTCGCCCAGGGGCCACTTCTATAAGCGCTGCAAAGTCCCTGCAAGAGTCAGCCCACTCTTACGTTGTGCAGCTCACCATTCGACTTCCGCCGCGGAATGCGGTTTCATCCCGCGGCATGACACCGGAGGGCGAGGGGGGTCTGCGGCCGTTTGCCGCTGCGACGGTCAGCCGAGCGTTGCTGAGGCTCGCCGTAGTCGGCGCCACCCTATGCGCCTTTGCCCTGGCGTTCTCGGGCGCAGCCCGTGCTGACAACTCGCAGCTATGCGCGGGCTACACGCCCTGCAGCGGCCCCGGGTTGACGACCCACGGCTACCAGAGCGCCGCAAACCAGTCCTGGTGGTCGATGTACGCCGGCATCAACTGCACCAACTACGCCGCCTTCGTCGAGTCTCAGATCTACGGCGTGCCCACCCCGAGCCTGCTGCTCGGCGACGCCTACCAGTGGGCCGATCAAGCCTCCAAGGCAGGCATCCCTGTCGACCAGACACCAACCGTCGGCTCTGTCGCCGTCTGGGGATCAGATGCGCCCGGCATGGGCGGCTACGGCCACGTCGGTGTCGTGGAGGCGATAGGACCCAACGGCGGCTACATCGACGTCTCCCAGAGCGGAATGGGAACCGCGAATGACGGCTACAACTGGGAGCGCGTCTACCGCAGCGGCTCCTCATGGGAATCGTGGCCCTCGAGCTTTATTCACTTCGCTGGCTCCGGTAGCTCGACCGCTCTCCCCCGCGCCGGCTCACGCATGTCCGGTGCCGAGCTGGTGGCCGCCGGCAGCTAGCGTCGTGAGTCGGAGATTCGGGAGCGGTCTCGCGAGTGGCTGGGCGTGTGTGGGGTCGCACGATTCGCAAGGCAGATACTGGTTGTATCTGCCGCGGATCGGGTGGCGCCACGCGCGTCCAGACGCCGCGAGACAGCCACGAATTTGCGGCTCAGGGCACTAGCCTCACGGCATCCGGTGCTCCGGTTAGCCGGCGATTCTGTCCGGAACGAGCCTCGCCCGACGTTTACACAGGTGATCCCCAACGAAAGGGCGCCGCATGCTCCTCTACAACAGCGCGGTCTCAGGCAACTGTTACAAGGTCCGCCTGCTGGCGGCGCATCTCGGAATCCCGCTCGAGCTGCAAGAGCTGGACGTCGTCGACCGCACCAATCGTCCGCAGGTCATCGGCAACCTCAGCCCGGTGCTGCGCGTGCCGGTGCTGGTGCTCGATGACGGACGCCCACTATTTGAGTCCAACGCCATCATCGACTACCTGGCCGAGGGCACGCCGTACATGCCCACCGACGCCTACGAGCGTCAGCAGGTCCTTGCGTGGCAGTTCTTCGAGCAGTACGAGATCGAGCCAAACCTCGCCGTCGCGCGCTTCTTCAAGCTTTTCAACCTCGAGGCGCCAGAAGAGCTCTGGCGCCAGAAGCACACGGGCGGCCGCAAGGGCCTCGAGGCGCTCGAGCGGGGCCTCGACGGCAAGGAGTTCCTCGTAGGCGAGCGCTACAGCGTGGCCGACATCAGCGTCTATGGCTACACGCACGTGGCCTCGGA
>Ga0302314_10010709_pt1 | contig 16024 bp, 10 predicted proteins | sample III_Palsa_N2_3_FD_200533 | JGI IMG/M metagenome (GOLD analysis project Ga0302314, IMG submission 200533) | Peat permafrost microbial communities from Stordalen Mire near Abisko, Sweden - III_Palsa_N2_3 | ecosystem: Environmental > Terrestrial > Soil > Palsa > Peat permafrost | place: Sweden... | reverse complement strand
CCGAGCCGACCTCGCGCAAGTCGACGGTTTGGATGCCGCGAGCCTCGGCACGGGCAAGTCGCTCCGACACCAGATCGATAGCGATAACCCGGTAACCAAGATGGTGGGCGATGCGCGCGGCCATGTCTCCGATCGGGCCCAAGCCGAGCACAGCCACCGTGCCGCCATCGGGAATATCGGCATACGCGACCGCCTGCCAGGCCGTCGGCAGCACGTCGGAAAGATAGACGAACCGCGAATCCGGTGGCCCCTCAGGCACTTTGATGTGGGTGAATTGAGCTTGCGGCACCCGCAATAACTCGGCCTGGCCACCGGGGACCTCGCCGTACAGTTCCGAGTAGCCGAACAGAGCGGCTCCCATGCCCTGGTCGCGCACCTGGGTCGTCTCGCATTGGGTGTAGAGCTGCTTGTCGCACATATGACAGCTGCCACAGGAAATCTGGAACGGGATGACCACGCGGTCGCCGACCCGCAGGTCGCCTGTCTCTTCGCCGACCTCGCGGACAATGCCCATCGGCTCGTGACCAAGGATGTCACCGGGTTTCATGAACGCGCCGAGGACTTCGTAGAGGTGGAGATCAGATCCGCAAATGTTGGTCGAGGTGACCTCGATGATGGCGTCGGTGGGTTCTTCGATTTTTGGGTCGGGCACCGACTCCACGCGAACGTCGCGTTTGCCGTGCCAGGTGACAGCTTGCATGCACAGGCGATACCCGTCTGAGCGATGCCGAAACGCCGAGGTCAGTGACCGCTACCGTAGTGACGGCCCGCTGCGCCCGGCTTCGCCGCGCTTGCGACCGGACGGCCACCGTAGTGACGGCCCGCTGCGCCCGGCTTCGCCGCGCTTGCGACCGGACGGCCACCGTAGTGACGGCCCGCTGCGCCCGGCTTCGCCGCGCTTGCGACCGGACGGCCACCGTAGTGACGGCCCGCTGCGCCCGGCTTCGCCGCGCTTGCGACCGTCACGGCTGCGCCAGCGCCCGCATGAAGAACGTCAGGTTGGCCGGCCGCTCGGCCAACCGCCGCATGAAGTAGCCGTACCACTGGGTGCCGAACGGCACGTACACCCGGACCTGGTTGCCGGCCGATGCCAGCCGCAACTGCTCGTCGTCGCGGACGCCGTAGAGCATCTGGTATTCGAAATCTGCGGTGCCTCGGCCATATTCGCGAGCCAACGAGGGCACCGCGTCGATGACCACCGGGTCGTGCGAGGCCACCATCGGATAGCCCGCTCCCGCCATCAACACCGCAAGACAGCTCAGGTACGAGTCGGTGACCGCCGCGGCATCCCGATACGCGACCGACGCGGGTTCGTCGTAGGCGCCTTTGCACAGCCGGACCCTGGTCCCGGTTTTCGCGAGTTGCGCGCAGTCGCCGAGCGTGCGTCGCAGGTAGGCCTGCACAACCACAGCCAGCCAGGGAAATTCGGTCCGTAGGTCCGCGGCGATCGACAACGTGGACTCGGTGGTGGTGTGGTCCTCGGCATCCACGGTCACCCAGGCGCCGACCTGTTGCGCCCGCTCGCAGATAGTGTGCGCATTGGCCAGCGCGATCTTCTCGCCGTCGCGGTCCAGCGCCTGCCCCAACGCCGACAGCTTCAGCGACACCTCCAGTGGACGCACGCCGTCGTCCTGAGCGTCCGCTCGCCGGCCCAGTGCGTCGAGCAGTTGGAGGTAGGAACGTATCGTGGCGTCCGCCCCGTCGACGTCCGTGACGTCCTCGCCCAGATAGTCGATGCTGACGAATCGGCCTGAATCCCTCAGTGCATCAACGCTGTCCAGCACCAGGTCGAGTGTGGCACCCGGTACGAAACGGTGCACCACCTTGCGGGTGACCGGCAAGCGTTCGGCGGTGCGCCGCAGCCCGTCGGATCGGCTGGCCGAAAGAATGGCCGGCCGAAGCGTTTTGGCGAACAGGCCTGGTCCCCTGGGGACGACCCGCTGCGCCCGGCTTCGCCGCGCTGGCGATCGCCCCGGCATCACTGCCCCGCCATGTGCGGGTAGTTGTGATCGGTGGCCGGGACGAAGGTCTCCTTGATCGAGCGAGCGGAAGTCCAGCGCAGCAGGTTCTGCGCGGAACCGGCCTTGTCGTTGGTTCCCGATCCTCGGGAACCGCCGAACGGTTGGCGACCGACCACGGCACCGGTCGGCTTGTCGTTGACATAGAAGTTCCCGGCGGCGAACCTCAGTCGGTTCTGCGCTGCCAGCACCGCGTCGCGGTCGTCGGCGATCACCGCTCCGGTCAGGGCGTAGCGCGACCCGGTGTCGATGATGTCGAGGATCCGGTCGAATTCGCCGTCGGGGTACACGTGCACCGACAGGACCGGACCGAAGTACTCGGTCGCGAAGGCCTCATCGGTCGGGTCGTCGGACAGCAGCACCGTCGGGCGTACGAAATAGCCTTCGCTGTCGTCGTATTCACCCCCGACGGCAATGGTCATGCCCGCAGCGCTCTTCGCGCGTTCGATGGCGTTGACGTTCTTGGCGAAGGCCCGCTCGTCGATCAGTGCGCCGCCGAAGTTGGTGAGGTCGGTGATGTCGCCGAACGGCAACTCGGCGGTGGCGGCCAGGAAGTCGTCGCCCATCTGCTGCCACACCGAGTGCGCAATGAATGCCCGCGACGCCGCCGAGCACTTCTGCCCCTGATAGTCGAATGCACCGCGAATCAAGGCGGTGCGCAACACATCCGGCTGGGCTGAGGCATGAGCGAGTAAGAAATCTTTGCCGCCGGTCTCGCCCACCAGTCGCGGGTAGCAGTCGTAGTGCTCGATGTTGACGCCGACCTGTTGCCACAGCCGCTGGAAGGTTGCCGTCGATCCGGTGAAGTGGATGCCGGCCAACCGCGGGTCGGCCAGCGCCACGTCGGATACCGCGTAGCCGTCGCCGGCGACCAGGTTGATGACCCCCGGCGGCAGACCGGCCGCCTCCAGCAGTTGCATGGTCAGATACGCCGACAGCGTCTGGGTGATCGACGGCTTCCACACCACGGTGTTGCCCATCAACGCCGGCGCAGTGGGCAGATTCGCGGCGATCGAGGTGAAGTTGAACGGCGTGATCGCGTAGACGAATCCGTCCAGCGGGCGGTAGTCGGTGCGGTTCCATTCGCCGCGGGTGCTCAACGGTTGCTGCGCGAGGATCTGCCGCGCGAAATCGACGTTGAACCGCCAGAAGTCGACCATCTCGCAGGGCGCGTCGATCTCGGCCTGGAACGCGGTCTTGGACTGGCCCAGCATGGTCGCGGCCGCGATCTTCTCCCGCCACGGGCCGGCCAGCAGGTCGGCCGCCCGCAGGAAGATGGCAGCACGCTCATCGAATGGCATTGCCGCCCAGTGCATCCGCGCCGCCATTGCAGCGTCGACGGCGGCGGTCGCATCGGCGTGTTGGGCATTGGTCAACGTGCCCAGCGTCGCCGTGTGCCGATGTGGTTGCACCACGGCGATCCGCTCCCCGTCGCCCATCCGGTGGGTACCGCCGATGACGTGCGGCAGGTCGATCTGGTGATCGGTCAGGGCAGTAAGCGCGCTGCGCAGCCGCGCCCGTTCAGGAGAATCCGGGGCGTAGTCGTGAATCGGTTCGTTGACAGGCGGCGGAACATCGGTAATCGCGTCCATCTGTTCAGCATCCCAGCGACGAGGACGCGCAGGCTTGGCTGATCGGACAAGGGTTTGCCGACCGTCTAGTAGAATCGGACAACATGCAGGCAGCCGGGGTCGCACTGGGCCAGCTGTTGTTGGCCCTGGATACGACGGTGGCGAACCTCGTCGAGGCGCCTCGCGGGCTCGACCTGACCGTGGCGTCGGCGGCGCTGATCGATTCCGATGACGTCCGGCTGGGTCTGGCCGGCGGCGCGGATTCCGCGGACGTCTTCTTTCTGCTCGGCGTCTCCGATGCTGAGGGCCGACGTTGGCTGGAGAGATATGCCCCCGGGCCGGTGGGACGCGCTCCGGTGGCAATCTTCGGCAAGAATCCATCCGATGCGCTGGTCGCCCGGGCTGTCGCGGTCGGCACCGCGGTGGTGGCCGTCGAACCGCAGGCCCGCTGGGAGCGGATCTACCGGCTGGTCAACCACGTGCTCGAACACCACTCGCCCGGCTTCGGAGACCCGGCTGATCCGCAGCACGACTCCGGCACCGACCTGTTCGGCCTGGCGCAGTCGCTGGCCGACCGGATCCACGGCATGGTCAGCATCGAAGACGCGCAGTCACACGTGTTGGCTTATTCGGCGTCCAACGACGAAGCCGATGAGTTGCGGCGGCTGTCGATTCTCGGCCGCGCCGGCCCGCCGGAGCACCTGACCTGGATCGGTCAGTGGGGCATCTTCGATGCGCTGCGAGCCGGCGCGGACGTGGTCCGGGTGGCCGAACGGCCAGAGCTCGGCCTGCGTCCGCGGCTGGCGGTCGGCATCCACCAGCCCGGCATCGATGCCCGTCGGGCACCGGGTTTCGCCGGCACCATCTGGGTGCAGCAGGGCTCGCGTCCTCTCGCCGACGACGCCGAGGAGGTGTTGCGGGGAGCTGCGGTCCTCGCGGCGCGCATCATGTCGCAGCTGACGGCACGGCCGTCGACACACACGCTGCGCGCCCGGCAGTTGCTGGGTCTGGTCGACAGCGGAGCGGTCGATGTCGACGCGATCGGCCGGGAGCTGGGCATCGTCACCGACGGCAACGCCGCCTTGATCGGCTTCCACAGCCCTGGCAGCCACGACCGGTTGGCCGACGTTCTTGCCTTGAGCGCCAACGCCTTTCGCTCTGACGCCCAGGTAGGCGCGCACGGCTCGCGGGTGTACGTGCTGCTGCCCGACACGACGAAGCGCTCGTCGCTGCAGTCCTGGATTCGCGGCACGATCAGCGCGTTGCACACCGAGTTGGGATTGCAACTGCGCGCCGTGGTCGCCGCGCCGCTACCCGGACTCGCCGGCTTGCCCGCGGTGCGCGCAGAGATCGACCGCGTGCTGGATAGCGCTGAGCGCCATCCGGATTCGTTCCGACAGGTGACGGCGCTGGCCGAAGCCCATACCACCGTTCTGCTCGACGAGATCATCACGATGGTCGCCGCCGACGAGCGACTCGTCGATCCACGAGTCCGCGATTTGCAAGCGCACGACCCGGCGCTAGTGCAGACGCTGCGGGCGTATCTGGACGAGTTCGGTGACGTCGCCGCGACGGCAGATCAATTACACGTCCACCCCAACACCGTGCGCTACCGGGTCCGTCGGATCGAGACGCTGCTGGCGACGTCGTTGACCGATCCCGATGCACGACTGTTGCTGTCGCTCGGATTGCGCGTAGTTGATCAAACCTAGCGTCGAGCAAACCTAGCGTCGAGCAAACTTATCGCGATCACGTCAGGCACCGTTCGCAACAGTTATCTTCAGCATGAGCGTAACTTCAAGCGGTGCACCAATTTCCCGTCGGCTAAGCTCTGTTGGTGAGTGAACACCCGTCGTCCTACTTGGTGCTCGCTTCGCAGCGAAGTGGCAGCACGCTCCTTGTCGAATCACTGCGAGCAACGGGCGTCGCCGGCGAACCGCAGGAATTTTTTCAATATCTGCCGACGACGAGCCAGGCCCCGCAACCGCGCGAGTGGTTCGCCGGGACGCACGACGTGTCGATTTTGAGCCTGCTCGATCCGCTGGACGAGGGTAAGCCTGATCTGGCGCCGCCCGAGATCTGGCGTGATTACATCCGCACTGTCGGGCGGACCCCGAACGGTGTGTGGGGCGGCAAGCTGATGTGGAACCAGACGCCGCTGCTGCTCAACCGGGCGAGCGAGTTGCCGAATCGCTCCGGCGAGGGCCTGCTGGCGGCGATTCGCGATGTCGTCGGCGAGGAGCCGCTGCTCATCCACATCCACCGGCCCGATGTGGTCTCACAGGCGGTGTCGTTCTGGCGCGCCGTGCAGACGCGGGTATGGCGGGGTAGGCCCGATCCAATCCGCGATGCGCGCGCCACCTACCACGCCGGCGCCATCGCACACGTCGTCACGATGCTGCGTGAACAGGACAAGGGCTGGCAGGACTGGTTCACGGAAGAAGACATCAAGCCGATGGAAATTCCGTATCCGGTGTTGTGGCGCAACCTGACTCAGGTGGTCGGCACCGTCCTGGAGTCCCTGGGGCTCGACCCCCAACTGGCGCCGCAACCGGTGCTGGAGCGCCAGGCCGATAAACGCTCCGACGAATGGGTAGACCGCTACCGGGCAGACGCCGAGAAAGAGGGACTCCCCTTATGACCGCACTCAAAGAAGCGAAGCGGGTCGACGAACTGCGGCTGCTCGAAGCAGAAGCGGTGCACATCATCCGCGAAGTCGTTGCCGAGCTGGCGCGACCGGTCCTGCTGTTTTCCGCCGGCAAGGACTCGATCGTGCTACTTCGATTGGCGGAGAAGGCATTTCGGCCACTTCCGTTGCCCTTCCCGGTGATGCACGTCGATACCGGCCACAACTTCCCCGAGGTGATCGAATTCCGCGACCGGCGCGTTGAAGGCGAGGGCCACAAGCTGATCGTCGCCTCCGTGCAGGAATCCATCGACACCGGCCGGGTCGCCGACCCGGGCCGCAATGCGTCACGCAACCGGGCGCAGACCCGGACGTTGCTCGACGGGTTGGAGGCCGGCGGCTTCGACGCGGCATTCGGCGGCGCCCGCCGCGACGAGGAGCGGGCTCGCGCCAAAGAACGGATCCTGAGCTTCCGCGACGAGTTCGGCCAGTGGGATCCACGCGCTCAGCGCCCCGAGCCGTGGTCGCTCTATAACGGCCGGATCAAAAAGGGCGAGCAGGTGCGGGTGTTCCCGCTGAGCAATTGGACCGAGCTCGACATCTGGCGCTACATCGAGCTGGAAGACCTTGAAATACCGTCGATTTACTATGCCCACGAGCGCGAGGTGTTCGAGCGTGACGGAATTCTTCTGGCGGTGTCGGAGTATGCCGAACCGCACAACGACGAATCCTCTGACGTCGAGTGGGTGCGTTACCGGACCGTCGGCGACCTGACGATCACCGGCGCCGTGCGGTCCAGGGCCACCGACATCAGCACGGTGATCGAGGAAATCTCAGCTGCGACGGTGTCTGAGCGCGGAGAGACCCGGGCCGATGACCGCACCTCGGTCGCCGCGATGGAAGACCGAAAGCGAGAGGGTTACTTCTGATGAGCGGCAGCGAAGAAGAACGAAACGGGCCTGAGCTGATGAGCGGCAGCGAAGAAGAACGAAACGGGCCTGAGCTGATGAGCGGCAGTGAAGAAGAACGAAAGGGCCTGAGCTGATGACCGCGACCGAAGACACCGATCAGGCGGCGAAATTCCAGCCGGCCGAGGGCATCACGCGTCAACTACTGCGGATCACCACCGCGGGTTCGGTCGACGACGGCAAGAGCACGCTGATCGGGCGATTGCTGCACGACACCGACAGCCTGCCGTTGGACCATCTGGAAGCCGTCACCGATGACGAGGGCGTCGCCGACCTGGCCGCACTGTCCGACGGTCTGCGTGCCGAACGCGAGCAGGGCATCACCATCGATGTCGCCTACCGCTTCTTCTCCACCGCCGGCCGCAGTTACATCCTGGCCGACACCCCAGGCCACGAGCGTTACACCCGCAACATGTTCACCGGCGCTTCCAACGCCCACGTGGCCATCCTGCTGGTCGATGCGCGCGCAGGCGTTCTGCGCCAGACCCGCAGGCATGCCCGGATCGCAAAGCTGTTGGGCATCAAGCACTTTGTCGCGACGGTCAACAAGATCGACTTGGTCGACTTCGACCAGGACCGGTTCACCGAGGTGGAGACCGAACTGCAGCAGCTGAGCACGCGCCTCGGCGGCCTGGACATCACCGTGATCCCGATCGCCGCCAAGCTCGGCGACAATGTGGTGCACCGCTCCGACAACACACCGTGGTACGACGGCCCGACGCTGCTGGACTATCTGGAAGACGTCGAACTGGCTGCGCCGCATGCCGAACCGGCCCGGTTACGGCTGCCCATCCAATGGGTCTCCCGGCCGACGGACAACCAGCGTCGGCGATACACCGGGCGGCTCGCCGCGGGAACGCTCAGCGTCGGAGACCCGGTCATCTCGCTGCCCGCCGGAACCGAGTCGACGGTGACGGAAGTCGACACCCTCGACGACGAGCGGACGACAGGTGTTGCCCCACTTTCGGTTTCGGTGGAACTTGCGGACGACATCGACGTCGGCCGCGGCGATGTCCTGGTCAGTGGCGCCGACGAAGCGGTGCTGCCGGTGCTGGCCCGAGAGATCGATGCGAACGTGTGCTGGTTCGTCGACTCCCCATTGAGGGCAGGCGATCGGCTGGCGCTCAAGCAGACCAGCACAACCGTCCGGGCCACCGTGCAGGAGTTGCACTCCCGACTCGATCCCGAAACACTCGACGAGCTCGACGGCCCAGTTGAGTTGACGCTCAACGACATCGGCACCGTGACCCTGCGGACCAGCTCAGTCGTCATCGCCGACAGCTACGCCGACAACCGCGACACCGGCGCGTTCATCCTGATCGACGAAGTCACCAACGACACCATCGGCGCCGGCACCATCATCGAGGCGCGTGAAGTCAAACCGGGCACCCACTCCCGCAGCGATATCCGTTGGCACCCCTCGGCGTTGGATCGCAAACATCGCTGGCAGGCCACCGGCCAGGCCGGCGCGACGATCTGGTTCACCGGCCTGCCCGCCTCCGGCAAGTCGACCATCGCGGTGGCTGTCGAGCGTGCACTCGTCGAATCCGGCCGGGTTGCCTACCTCCTCGACGGCGACAACCTGCGGCACGGGCTGTCCGACGACCTGGGCTTCTCCCCCGGCGACCGCACCGAAAACATCAGGCGGGTCGGCCATTTGACCCGACTGCTGGCCGACGCCGGCGTTGTGGCGTTGGCATCACTGGTGTCGCCGCTGAAGTCGGACCGCGAGACCGCTCGCGCCCTCAGCGACGCCGCCAAACTGCCGTTCATCGAAGTGCACATCGCCACGTCACTCGAAGAATGCGAAAAGCGAGACCCCAAAGGCCTGTACGCGCGTGCACGTATCGGTGAGCTCAAGGGGCTGACCGGTGTCGACGCGCCCTACGAGCCGCCAGACAAGGCGGACCTCGTGTTGGACACCGCCGGCGCCGACACCGACGATCTCGCGGCCAAAGTCATCGCCTTACTCGACGAGCGCAGCCCCCGTCCCAAATCCAGTTAGACCGTGACCGGTCGCTTGGCGTAGATCTCGGCGAGGAACTGTTCGACCGCCACCGCGGCATGGGCGGCCCGCGCCGATCCGAAGATGTCGAACGCGTGCTGCGCCCGTGGCAACTCGGCGTAGACCACGGGCTGGCGGCTGACCTGCTGCAGCCGTGTGTTGAACGCGCGAGCCTGCTCGACTGGGATCAGCGAGTCGTTCGTCCCGTGCAGCACGAAAAACGGTGGTGCATCGGCAGATACATAGGAGATCGGCGATGCTACGCGGAATGCGTCGGCGATTTCGGTACGGGTTCGCTTGAACACGTACTTGCCCAACATCGGCGCCATCAGCGGGTGGATCGCGCTGTCCTCGCCGTTGAAGTCGTACAGGCCGTAGAACGGAACCGCCGCCCGCACACTGGTGTCGGCAGTCTCAAAGCCGGGCTGGAACTGAGGATCGTTGGCAGTGAGAGCGGCCAGCGACGACAGGTGTCCACCGGCTGAGCCGCCGGTGATCGCGACCCAGTCCGGGTCGCCGCCATACTCGGCGATGTGCTCCTTGACCCAAGCGAGCGCGCGTTTGACGTCGACGATGTGGTCGGGCCAGGTGGACCGCGGGCTGAGCCGGTAGTTGATCGCCACGCACACCCAGCCGAGTTCGGCCAGGTGGCTCATCAACGGATACGCCTGCTGGCGTTTGCTTCCCACCATCCAGGCACCGCCGGGCACCTGTAGCAGGACAGGTGCCCGTCCGCCCGGGTCGAGGTCGGGGCGCCGCCAGATGTCGAGGTGATTCCGCTTGCCGTGCTCGCCGTAGCTGATATCGGTGTCACTGGCGTAGCTGCCGTAGACCCGCGCCATCCGGAGCACGCCCGGCGACTTGGCCGTGCCCGCGCCCTCCGGCCGCTTCCACAGATCCCCCGACTCGGTGCGACGATCGGCGCCCAGGCCGGCGTCGAGCGCCGCGGTGAGCGGCAGGTTGGCTTGCGTGCCGATGCGGTGCAGACCCAGCAGGCCGAGCCATGACAGTGCCGACACCAGCCAGCTGAACCAGCGCAACCGCGGCGAGAGTTTCCGAGTGACGGCGGCCAGCAGCCCGAACTGCCCGCCAATCAGTTGCAACGGCAGCTCACTCGCGAACACCCCGAAGCTGAAGGCGTGGATCGAGAGGTATCCCCGCTTGCTCAGCGGCTTATAACCGTTGGCAGTCACTGCGAGTCCGGCGATCGAGGCGAGCACGACGGTCAGTTTCTTCACGGGAACCACTTAACCACAGTGATTGTCGGACCCCGTCGTTATAATTCGAACATGTGTTCGAGTAGTCGGGAGGAGATCGTCGAGGTCCTCGACGCGCTCCAGGCTGCTCACAAACGGGCGCGAGACCTAACGTTCGACGTGCTGACAACGCCCGAGCGGCTGGCCTTGCTGGAAAGCCTTGAGCAGATGCGGCGCGGACAGCCAACCATCGAATACGCACTGATCAACCAGCTCGCCGAACTAGCCGATGCCACCGAGCTGGGCGGCAAGCTGGCTCCAGCGTTGGCAGATAGGTTGCGGATCACCCGCGCCGAGGCCTCGCGCCGCATTCACGAGGCCGCCGACTTGGGCGAACGGAAGGCAATTACCGGCGAACCTTTGCCGCCGATGTTGCCAGCCACCGCCGAAGCCCAACGCAACGGCGAGCTCGGCGCCGGCCACGTCGCGGTGATCCGCGGCTTCTTCCATCGGCTGCCGGATTTCGTCGACCTCGAGACGCGCGCCGAGGCCGAGGCGCAGTTGGCCCGCCTGGCCGGTGAGCATCGCCCGGATGAATTGGCCAAGTTGGCCGACAAGCTGACCGACTGCCTCAACCCCGACGGCGACTTTAGCGACGTCGACCGCGCCAAACGCCGCGGCATCGCCATCGGTAAACAAGACATCGACGGCATGAGCCCGATCAGCGGGTACCTGACTCCGGAAGCCCGCGCGACGTTCGACGCGGTGTTGGCCAAGCTGGCCGCGCCGGGCATGTGCAATTCCGCCGACGACGAACCGTGTATCAGCGGCACCCCGTCACAAGCCGCCATCGGGGGCGACACCCGTAACGCAAGCCAACGCAACCACGACGCCCTCCTGGCCGCCGCCCGTGCCCTGCTGGCCTCCGGGGAGCTCGGTCGACACAATGGGCTGCCCGCCTCCATCATCGTCACCACCACACTCAAAGAACTCGAGGCGGGCTGCGGGAAGGCCCTGACTGGCGGTGGCTCGCTGCTGCCGATGTCCGATGTGATCCGCCTCGCCAGCCACGCTCACCACTACCTCGCCATCTTCGACAAAAGCAAAGCACTGGCGCTCTATCACACCAAGCGACTCGCCTCGACAGCCCAACGAATTGTGCTCTACGCCAAGGATCGTGGCTGTTCGTTCCCCGGTTGCGACGTGCCCGGCTACCTCACTGAAGCCCACCACACTGACCCTTGGGCCACGTCGAATAAAACCGATATCCGCCACCTGGCGTTGGCCTGCGGGCCGCACCATAAACTCGCCGAACTCGGCTGGACCACCCGAAAACGCGGCAACGGCGACACCGAGTGGATCCCGCCGCCGCATCTAGACCGCGGTCAGCCTCGCGTCAACACCTTCCACCATCCCGAAAAGCTATTGCAGGCAGACGAAGACGACGACGCAGCGTGAGTTACGACTCCTCAGCCGGCACTTCGATCACCTGGTAATCCGGGTCGAGCATCGACGCCTCACGGGTGCCGCTCTGCTGAACCTTGCCGGTAATCCGCAGCACCTGCCCGGGCGCGACTTCGTCGCCGCATTTCCCCGGCCGGAAGGTGACGCGGATTTCCCCGCTTTCGTCGCCGACCACGATCGAGCGAAATGTTTGTCCGCGCTTCGTGATTTCCTCGACCTGGTTGACGCGCCCTTCCACGGTGGCGCGGCGTCCCGGGATCACGCTGTCCACCGATATGACCGTCGCCGGCCGCTCCGGGTGCTCGTAATCCTCGGCAGGCATGTCCTCGCCCTGCATGATCCGGACCTCGAGCCTCTCGACCTCTCGCGCGATCCGTTGTTCGAAAGTATCCGGAAAGGCTTCGCGGATGCGGGACTGCACGTCGTAGGGGACGATGGTGGCGGCCGCGTCCGGGACCCGGCTGACGGCTCGGGCGATCTTGTCCGCGGTCCGGTCGTGCAGCAACCGTCCCAGCAGCGGCGCATACGTCCTGCGCGGCAGCAAGACAGTCACGTTGGTGTGCGGATGTTCGTTGCGCGCCTTCGCGACCAGCACCTGTGCCGCCCGGTTGATCCGCCGGTCCGGACAGTCCACCACCCGCAGCCTGGTGTCGAGATCGAAGTCGTCCCAACGATTTCGGAGCTGTCTGGCGTGTGCGGCGTCGACCATGAAATGCACTGCGATCAGCTCGTCGGCGCGCAATCCCTTCCCGTAACGCAACGCTTCGAGCACCGCGAGGTCGAGCGAGTTCACCAGAACGAACACCTGATGCCGCGCATACTTCACCAGCTCGGGGCGATCCTTGCGGAATGCCTGCAGGATCGCCGACTCGGCCCGGTACTCCCGGTTCAGCCGAATCAGCCCGAAGACCAGTATCGGGAAGACCACCACGACCAGCCAGGCGCCTTCGGTGAACTTGGCCACCGCGAAAATCCCCACCACGATCGTCGAGAGCACCGCCGCGGAGAAGTTGATCGCCAACTTGGACCGCCAGCCCGGTTCGCGTTCGGTCAGGTGGTGCTTGCTCATCCCGTAGCCGGCCATCGAGAAGCCGGTGAACACGCCGATGGCGTAGAACGGGACCAGCGCGTTGACCGACCCGCCGGTGAAGACCAGCAGCGCGACCGACAGCGCCGCGAGCGTGAGGATGCCGTTGGAGAACACCAGCCGGTAGCCGCGTTGCATGAGCTGGCGCGGCAGAAAGCGGTCCTCCGCAACGAAACTCGCCAACGCCGGGAAGCCGTTGAAGCTGGTGTTGGCGCCGGTGTACAAGATGGCCGCGGTCGAAATCTGGACCAGCACGTACATCGTGTCGCCGATGGCCCCGTTGCCGAACACCGTGCGGGCGACCTGCGAGAGCACCGACGGGTACTCGGAGAGAAACGGCGCGGCGTGGGTGGCGTAGGTGAGATAGCCAACGCCTGCCAGCAGGAAGCCCAGAATGCACGCCATCGCTGTCAGCACGCGCCGCGCGTTGATGCTCTGCGGTTTACGGAATACCTGGACGGTGTTGGAGATGGCCTCGACTCCGGTCAGCGACGAACCGCCGTTGGCGAACGCCCGCAGCAACACCAGGATCGTCGCGCCCATCACCAGACCGTTGCCATGATGAACCGGAACCGCTCCGGCGGCGTGGCCGGGATCGTATTGCGGTAAGCCCCAGATGATATGGCGTACGACGCCGGTGACGATCATCGCCGCGACCATCACTACGAAGGCGTAGGTGGCGATCGCGAACGGCCGACCGGCTTCGCGCAGGCCACGCAGGTTCAGGTAGCACATCGCGATCACCACAGTGACGGTGATTGCCAGGCTGTAGCGCCCCAGCGCCGGTATCGCGGAGGCCACCGCCACCGTGCCCGCTGCCGACTGCACCGCGACCGTCACGACGTAGTCGATCAGTAGAGCCGCCGCGGCGACCTGCGCCACCCGCGGCCCGAAGTTCTCCCGCGCGACGATATAGGAACCGCCGGCCTTGGTGTAGGTCATCACGACCTGCCGATACGACGCGGCCACCAGCACCAGGATCACCAGGATGACGCCCATGATGGGCAGCAGCAAGACGAACGCTGCCAGCCCGGCATGCGGGAGCAACTCCGTCAGGATCTGTTCGGGCCCGTACGCTGTCGAGGAGATCGCGTCGGGCGAAAGCGCTCCCAGCGCAACGGGGTTCGATAAATTCTCGCCGGCCAAATCTTCGGTGATCAGCGGCTTCCCGAGAAAAACGCGCTTAGACACGTCCGAAAGAGACACCGGTATGTCTTGCTCGTCGGCTCCTGCTGTCACAACCACCCCATCCGAATTCAGCGTCCACGGGATTCTAGGACGCTTTCGGTGGCCGCCGGTCAGGTATGGGCGGGTTGGTCAGTTGCGCGTTGGCCCCAATTACGCCCGGGCCGCGGCGGCCAGGGCGTCCGGGTTCACGCGCGCGATCCGGGATTCGACGTCGTAAGGCACGATGATCGCGGTGGCACCCTGAATGCGGCTGACAGCCCGCGCCATCTTGTCGGCGGTGCGGTCGTGCAGTAGCCGGCCGAGCATCGCCGAATATGTCCGACGCGGCAGCAGCACGGTGACTTTGGTGTCCGGGTGCTCTCGCTTAACCTCCAGCACGAGCTCCTGCGCCGACCGACTCAGATGCCGCTCCGGGCAGTCGATCACCCGCAGCTGGGTGTCGTGCTCGAAATGCTGCCAGCGCTCCTGCAGCTTGGCGGAGTGTTCGGCGTCGACGACGAAGTGGACCGCGGTCAACTCCTCGGCCTGCAGACCCTTGCCGTAGCGCAGCGCCTCGACCTCGGCCAGGTCGATGGAGTCCACGAAGACGAACACCCGCAGTCGCGCGTACTTGGCAAATTCCGGACGCTCGGTGCGCGACATCTCCAGCACGGACGCCTCGGCGCTGTACTGCTTGTTGAGCCGGATGAGCCCGTACACCAGGATCGGGAACACTACGACGACCAGCCAGGCGCCCTCGGTGAACTTGGCGACCACGAAGATCCCGACCACGACCGTCGACATCAGCCCCGCCGAGAAGTTGACCACCACTTTGCGGCGCCAACCGGGCTCGTGAAGGGTGTAATAGTGCTTGGCCATTCCGAAGCCTGCCATCGCGAACGCGGTGAAAACGCCGATCGCAAAGAATGGCACCAGCGCGCTGAGCTTGCCACGGGTGACCAGCAGCAGCGCCACCGCGAGCAAGGTCAGCGTGATGATCCCATTGGAGAAGACCAGCCGGTGGCCACGTTTCGTCAGCGGCCGCGGCAGGAAGCGGTCCTCGGCAACAAAACTCGCCAATGCCGGAAAGCCGTTGAACCCGGTGTTGGCGCCGGTGAAAAGGATTGCCGCGCTGGAGGCCTGGACCAAGAAGTACAGGATGTTCCCGATCAAGTGCTTGCCGAAAACCGCGCGGGTGATCTCCGAGAGCATCGACGGATATTCATTCAGATACGGGGTGGCGTGGGTGACATGGGCAAGCCAGGCAACACCGGCCAACAAGAATCCCAGGATGCACGCCATGATCGTCAGCACCCGACGGGCGTTTAAGCCCTGAGGCTCCCGAAATACGTTGACGGTGTTGGAAATCGCCTCGACACCGGTCAGTGACGTACCACCGTTGGCGAACGCGCGCAGCAGCACCAGAATCATGGCGGCACTCATCAACGTGCCGCCGGACTGGCCAACGTGAACCGCCCCGTGTTGTTCGAGTAGCTGCGGGTTGTATCTCGGTAGACCCCAGAAGATTTCACGAATCACACCGGTCACGATCGTCAGCGTGATCATTGCCACGAAGGAGTACGCCGCTACCGCGAAAATTCGGCCCGACTGCCGAGTTCCGCGCAGGTTGGCAATACAGATCAACACCAGCACACCGATGGTGATCTCCAGGTGGTACGGCCGCAACTGGTGTATCGCCGACACCACCGCGACAGTCCCCGCCGCGGGCTGCACTGCGCAGGTGACCACGTAGTCGATCAACAATGCGGCGGCCGCGATCTGCGCTATCCGAGGGCCGAAGTTGTCCCGCGCCACCACGTATGCCCCACCGGTTCGGGTGTAGGCCGTGACAACCCCGCGGTACGACGCGGAGACCAACAACAAGATGAACAGGATGACGCCGATGATCGGCAGCAGCAGCA
>Ga0302314_10010708_pt1 | contig 16024 bp, 15 predicted proteins | sample III_Palsa_N2_3_FD_200533 | JGI IMG/M metagenome (GOLD analysis project Ga0302314, IMG submission 200533) | Peat permafrost microbial communities from Stordalen Mire near Abisko, Sweden - III_Palsa_N2_3 | ecosystem: Environmental > Terrestrial > Soil > Palsa > Peat permafrost | place: Sweden... | reverse complement strand
CTGACATCGAGGTCTTCATGACCACGCGTGACCGTGTGGTGGGCGGGGCGGAACAACTGGTCACCAATTTCCGCTCCCGGCCGGATATCGTGGCCTGGGTCAACGCCATCTGCGGTGCGACGTTCGGTTCCGGATCACCCGGCATGCAGCCGGCCTATGAGGCATTGGTCGCCAGCGACGACCGAGGCACGGCCAACCCTCGGGGCTTGCAGCCGGTGATCGTGCTCGGCCAGGCGCCGATCGACGCCAACGCCGTCGGTGTCCGCCAACAGCAGACTCATGAAGTGGCGACTGCCATCGCCAACATGCACGCCGAGCAATGGTGTGTTCGCCACGGGGACGAGCCGCCCACGCCACTTCGCTTTGCCGACGTGGCCATCCTGGTGCCGACGCGGACCGGGATGGAATTCCTGGAGAAGGCCCTCCGGGCCGCCCATGTGCCCTTCCGGCTCGAAAGCAGTTCGCTGGTCTACGAGTCTCAAGAGGTGCGAGACCTGCTGTCGATACTGCGGGCCATTGACGATCCGACGGATGCCGTCAGTGTGGTGGCTGCATTGCGGTCACCGGCCTTCGGGTGTGGTGACGACGATCTTCTCCATCATGTGGTGACTGGTGGCGAGTGGGACGCCCGGAATTCGGAGGGTGTGGGCGTGGTGTCCGAGGGGTTGGCGGTGCTCCGCGAATATCACCAAGAAAGGTGGTGGGACGGAGTCAGCTCTTTCATCGCGCGGGTGGTGTCCGACCGGCGGCTGTTGGAGTTGGCTCTGGCTGATGACCGGCCACGGGAATCGTGGCGACGAATCAGATTCCTACTGGATCAGGCCCGTATGTTCGAGGAGAACGCCGGCGGCGACCTGCGGGCTTTCCTGCGTTGGGTCAGCCATCAGCAGGATGAAGATGCCCGGGTGACCGAGGTCATCCTGCCCGAGACCGATGACGACGCCGTGCGGATCTCAACCATTCATGCCGCCAAGGGTCTTGAGTTTCCCGTCACGGTGTTGCTTGGTCTCGAAAGGGGGAGCGGCGTCAGCAAATCTCCCCTGCTGTTCGGATCACAGCCTGAACTGCATCTCAATGGCCGGTTCGCCACGCCTGGTCACGAACCATTGCACGACATCGAGAAGGAGATGGATACGTTCGAGCGGATCCGACTCTTCTATGTGGCGGCCACTCGCGCTTGTGACGTCCTCTTGGTCAGTTTGCATCGCAAGGACGACAACCGACAGAACATGGCGACCCGCGTGGCCGAACTGTGCGGCCAGTTCCCTGAACTGTGGTCCGATGGCGCTCCATTGTTGGGTGCGGCACTTCAGGCTGACGCAGCGCCCCGGCCGCTGGGCCAGGATGATCCGGACACGCGCCAAGCTTTCATGGCCGAGCGTGGCCGCTTGTTGGAGCGGGCGGCGGTGCCACGCGTAGTGTCGGCCACCGGGGTGGCTCGCCTAGGTCGGTTGGCTGCCGAGACTGACGAACTGCGGGACGAAGCAGGGCCATCGGTCGAGTCAGAAGGGAGCACGGTGCAACGCCGTGGTCGAGCCGGCACCGCCGTGGGACGAGCGGTGCATGCCGTCTTGCAATTAGTGGACCTGGCTTCCGGCGAGGGCGTCGCGTCCCTGGCCCGCTCGCAGGCTCTCGCGGAAGGCGTGCCGGCCCGGGAGGACGAGGTGCGTGGGCTGGCTCAGGTCGCGCTTAATTCTGATGTGGTTCGACGCGCCGTGGCCAGTGGTCGCTTCTGGCGGGAGGTGTACCTGGGTGTGCCCATCGGGGAGAGGGTGCTGGAGGGCTTCGTCGACCTGCTGTTCGAGACCCGTGATGGCTTGTGGATCGTCGACTACAAGACAGACCGGTTGAGGGATGAAGAGGACGCTGACGTGGTGGCACAGCGGTACCGCCTGCAAGGAGCCGCATACGCCCGCGCTGCGAAAGCAGTGCTCGGTCAGGAGGTGGCCGGATGTTCCTTCCTCTTCCTTCGATCGTCCGGAGCAGTGGTGGCCGAGCTCCCTGACCTACCGAATGCGATGGCCGAGGTGGAGGCGATCTTCGTCAATTCGGGCCTCTGATCAGGGGTCCCTCTGGGTCTCTTGCTCCTCACTTAGGCTGTCGAGGCAGAGACGGTCAGTTGAAATCACCGAATGCACGCACATTTCACAGCTGCAGTTCAGCTTCGGCACGGATGATGTGACCGTCGGACGTGGAGAAAACCGCGGCGGAATCGGCAAGTAAAGGACAACGATGAACATCTTGGTACTGGGCGGAGATGGCTATCTCGGATGGCCGACCGCACTCCACCTCTCCAGCCTGGGTCACCACGTCACGATCGTTGACAACCTGGTGCGTCGCCAATACGACGTCGAAATGGGTGTCGACAGCCTGGTGCCTATCGCGACCCTGCAGGACAGGGTCAAGAAGTGGAAAGAGCTTTCCGGCCACCAGGTCGACATCCGCATCGGCAACCTCACCGACGCCACGTTCACCTACGCCGCCGTCGCCGAGACCAACCCGGACACCATCGTGCACTTCGGGGAGCAGCGATCCGCCCCGTACTCAATGATCGATCGCGAGCACGCGGTGTACACCCAGGTGAACAACGTGGTCGGCAACCTCAATGTGATGTACGCCATCATGGAAACCAATCCGGATATTCACCTGGTCAAGCTCGGGACGATGGGGGAGTACGGCTACCCCAACATCGACATCGAAGAGGGCTTCATTGAGATCACCCACAAGGGCCGGACCGACGTCATGCCCTACCCGAAGCAGCCGGGCTCCTTCTACCACCTGTCCAAAGTGCACGACAGCCACAACATCATGTTCGCCTGCCGGGTGTGGGGATTGCGATCCACCGACCTGAACCAGGGCATCGTGTACGGCCAGTCGACTCCGGAGACCGACCTCGATCCCGTTCTGGCCACCCGGTTCGACTACGACGGCGTGTTCGGCACCGTCCTCAATCGATTCTGCGTGCAGGCCGTGACCGGTCACCCACTCACCGTGTACGGCGCCGGTGGGCAGACCCGAGGCATGTTGAACATTCGCGACACCCTGGCCTGCGTGACCTTGGCCATTGAGAGCCCGGCCGACAAGGGCGAGTTCCGGGTCTTCAACCAGTTCACCGAGTCCTTCTCGGTGCGGGAGATGGCCGACCTGGTCAAGAACGCCTCATCCAAGCCAGTTGAGATCGCCACGGGCACCGCCAATCCGCGTGTCGAGCACGAAGAGCACTATTTCAACGCGGCCAACACGAAACTGCTGGACCTCGGTCTGGAGCCGCACCTGCTGACCAGGGACGTCATCATCAGCATGCTGGACCTGGTCGAGAAGTACCAGGATCGGGTCGATGCCAACGCCATCGCCCCGACGGTGCAGTGGCGCTCCAGCGCCAGCATCTTGAAGACGGCTGATCCCGCCACCGAGGCCTCGTTCCTGGAGGTCTGACCCGGCAGTAGCGTGGCGCGCCGATGCAGCCGTATATCCCGCGCCGCCGGTCTCGCCGCCGGTCGATTTCGGGACGCCTGGTCTTCGCCATCTGCGGACTGGTCGTGACGGCCCTGGTCGTGGGCGGCGTGACCCAGATTTCGCGACAATCTTCGTCGTACGACACCACGCTGAACGGCTCGTTTGCCAGTCTCGGTACCGCCGCAGCCACCCAGTCCAACGCCACGGCGGCCGAGTTCCGGTCCCTGATGGCCCATCTACAAACGGAGAGCCGGCCCACGCTGGAAGTGCAGCTGGGCAATTTGGTGCAGCAGGCGGCGAGTGAGGAGAAGCTGGCCGATTCGGCCGTGGCGTCTCCCGGACTGTCCCGGGCGCAGGCCGAGTTGCACACCGTCTTCGACCAGCGGGCCACGGCCATGGTCGCCGTCCGGGGCGCACTGAATGGGTTGTTGGGTCTGCGTCCCCTGCCCGCCGTGGGGTCGCCGAACAGCTCGGGGTCGTCGGTGTCCTCGCCCATCCTGGTGTCATCGTCCGAGGCAGCCATTCGGATGGCCCAGGCCGGGGCACAGCTGATCCGGTCGGATCGGGACTACCAAGCGGTGCGCCTGACCCTTCGCCAGGCCCGCGGCCATGCCGCGCTGCCCCGGTCGGTATGGGTCACGAACACCCAGGCCTGGCAGGCGGGCGCCGTGGACGCCACGGTCGAGCAGCTTGCGGTCTCACCGGTGCTGGCCGCGGCCCATCGACTCGTGCTCGGCAGCGTCCGCCTCACACCCCAGGTGCTGCCCGCTAACGCGGGCGAGAATTCGGTGCTGCCGCCCACCCGATCACTGACGGTGACCGCTGTCCTGACCAACTTGGGCACGGTCGGCGAAGCCCACGCCTCGGTCGAATTCACGCTGACCCCTGAGTTGGGCGGGCCGACCGCCGGTCCGGTGACCCATATGCGATCGGTGCCACTCGGGATTGGCGACTCCGAGGTGCTCTCGCCCGTGACTTTCAAGGTGAAGCCTGGTCATCAGTATCAATTGACGGTGGCGGTGGTCCTGCCGCCGGGCCAGACGGACGTCACTCAGAGCTCTCAATCCGACGATCTCCAGGTCGCTCCGAGCACCTGAACGAGGGAGGCCGGGGACCGCGTCTCGACCGCAGCGGTGTGAGGGCCATAGGATCAGCCTTGAACCCAAGCAGGGATTGGAGAGTTCTTTCTCGTGGCCGACAGCATCACGATCACTGACAATCGCAATGGCGAGTCGATGGAGATCCCCTTCATCAATGGAGGGATACCGGCCGAGGAGTGGTCAAAGCTCCTACCTGGCGTCTGGTTCTTCGATCCGGGCTTTATGGCCACCGCGGCCTGCGAGAGCTCCATCACCTATCTCGACGGTGAGGCGGGGATCCTGCGCTACCGCGGCTACCCCATTGAGCAACTGGCCGAGAAGTCGAACTACCTCGAGGTCGCCTACCTGCTGCTGAACGGCGAGTTGCCCAGCCCCGAGCAGTTCGAAGCCTGGCGTCATGAGATCACGTATCACACGTTCATTCACGAGAACGTACGCAAGCGGTTCCTGGACGGCTTCCACTACGACGCCCATCCGATGGGCATGCTGGTCTCGGCCGTGGCCGCCCTTTCGACCTTCTACCTGGACGCCAAGGACATCTTCGATCCCGAGTCGCGGAACAAGCAGATCATCCGCCTGATCGCCAAAATGCCGACCCTGGCCGCCGCCGCTCACCGCTTCAGCGTGGGCATGCCGTTCGTCTACCCCGACAACTCGCTGGACTTCGCCGGCAACTTCCTTTCCATGCTGTGGAAGGTGGCGGAGCCCCGTTTCGAGGCCGATCCGGTGCTGACCAGGGCCCTCGACATCCTGTTCATCCTCCACGCCGATCATGAGCAGAACTGCTCGACCACCGCCATGCGGGTGGTGGGCTCATCGCACTCGGATCCCTACTCGGCCACGGCCGCTGCCGCGGCCGCCCTGTACGGGCCTCGCCACGGTGGGGCCAACGAGGCCGTCATCCGCATGCTGACCGACATCGGCAGCATCGAGAACGTGCCCGACTTCATCGCTCAGGTCAAGAGTGGTCATGGCGCCCAGCGACTGCAGGGCTTCGGGCACCGGGTCTACAAGAGCTACGACCCCCGGGCCAAGATCATCAAGACGGTGGCCGACCAGGTGTTCGCCGTGACCGGCAAGAACCCGCTCCTCGACATTGCCCTCAAGCTCGAGGAGATCGCCCTCTCCGATGAGTACTTCACCTCACGGAAGCTCTACCCCAACGTGGACTTCTACTCGGGCCTGATCTACCAAGCCATGGGCTTCCCGATGGAGATGTTCACCGTGCTGTTCTCCATTCCCCGCACGGCTGGCTGGCTGGCGCATTGGCAGGAGATGCTGGACCAGGACTCCAAGATCGCCCGGCCGCGCCAGCTCTACATCGGCGCCGAGCCCCGGGACTACACCCCGATCACGAATCGGTAGGCCGCATCCGGACCAGGCCCTCCTGGACCATTGAGACACACAGCCGTCCCGCTCGATCGAAAAGAAAGCCCCGGGCCAGTCCACGTCCACCGGCCGCCACCGGCGAGTCGGTGTCGTACAACAACCACTCATCCGATCGGAATGAACGGTGGAACCACATGCAGTGGTCCAGGCTCGCACCCATGAAGTTGGCATCGTCCCAACGGACGTCGTGCGGCGCCAGGATGGTGTCGAACAGCGACATGTCCGAGGCGTACGCCGCCACCGCAGCATGGAGCAGGGGATCCTCGGGCAGCGTCCCATCCGCCCTGATCCACAATCGCTGATAGGGCTCGGCGATGCCCTTCCGGTGCCACGGCAGCTCTCCGATGTGCCGTTGCTCGATCGGGTGTGGGCGATCGAACCATTCGGCCAGCTCGGCCTTCCAGGGTTCCAAGCGTTCGAAGAGGGGGGCCAGCGACTCGGGATCGGGTACCTCGGGCATGGGGAATTGGTGGTCCAGGCCGCCTTCGTCATCGGTGAAAGAGGCCGACATATTGAAGATGGCCCGCCCGTGCTGAATGGCGACCACCCGGCGGGTGGTGAACGAGCGGCCGTCGCGGATGCGGTCGACCTCGTACAGAATGGGCACGTTGGGGTCGCCGGGCCGCAGAAAGTAGGAGTGCAGCGAGTGGACACGACCGTGCTCGACGGTGCGACCAGCGGCCACCAGTGCCTGAGCGGCGACCTGCCCGCCGAAGACCCGCTGGCGTTCCTCGTTGGGCTGAATGCCACGGAAGATGTTCACTTCAATCGGTTCGAGGTCGAGCAGGTTGACGAGGAAGTCCAGATGGGCGCTCATCTCCCCATGATCGCAGGCGAAGGTGGCGCCCGTGTCCGGGCGACGGCGGTCCTCGACCACTACCCTGCGCCGCTATGACCAGCGAGCAACGGCGTTTGACCTTTCCCGAAGGCTTCACCTGGGGAGTGGCCACGGCGGCGCATCAGATCGAGGGCGGCAACGTCAACAACGACTGGTGGGAGTGGGAGCACAACCCAGCGTCGGGCACGTTGGCGCCGAGTGGCGATGCCTGCGACTCGTTCCATCGATGGCGTGAGGACGTGAACCTCGTGGCCGAACTGGGGCTGTCGGCCTATCGATTCTCGCTCGAATGGAGCCGGATCGAGCCGGCGGAAGGGGAATTCTCGATCGCCGCGCTCGAGCACTATCGACGCATCTGCGCCGCCTGCCACGGGCACGGGATCGTCCCGGTGGTCACGTTCCACCACTTCACCACTCCTCGTTGGTTGAGTGCCCGCGGCGGCTGGGAGTCAGCCGACGCCGCCGAATGCTTCGCCCGTTTCGTCACCCGGGCCACCGCCTACCTGGGCGACCTGATCGGCTGGGCCTGCACCATCAACGAGCCCAATGTGGTCGGTGTGATGGGGTACTTCCAGGGGCAGTACCCGCCCGGGGTGAAGGACGACTTCTTCCGCTTTGCGGGCGTGAACAACGCCATGATCTCGGCGCACCACCTGGCGGTCGAGGCGCTGCGATCGGGGCCGGGTCGCTTCCCGGTGGGTCTCACCCTTTCGATGGCCGAGATCGTGGCCAAGCCCGGTGGCGAGGAGTTGGCGGCCGCCGCCGAGGAAACGCTGGAGAACGTCTTCCTCCGGGCCACCGGCGACGACGACTTCGTGGGCGTGCAGTGCTACACCCGCATGCATTTCGGGCCCGAAGGTGTGGCTGACAACGATCCGGATGTGCCACTGACCCAAATGGGGGACGAGCGCTGGCCCCGGGCCGTCGAACACACCGTCCGCCGAGCGGCTGCGGTCAGTGGTCGACCCATTGTGGTCACCGAAAACGGCATTGCCACCGAAGATGACACGGAGCGGGTGTCCTTCCTGAGCGATGCCATCGCCAGCGCGCACGCCTGCGTGGAAGCGGGCATTGACCTGCGGGGATATTTCGTCTGGAGCCTGCTGGACAACTTCGAGTGGCATCTTGGCTACGGACCCAAGTTCGGGTTGGCTTCAGTGGCCGCCGGCACGTTCGAACGCCGCCCCAAGCCAAGTGCGCACTGGTACGGAGAGGTGGCCCGCCAAAACGCGCTTTTCACAGGGTATGTCTAAGTGGGTGACAGGGGATGCAATTGGGCTCCCGGCTAGTGTGACGCCGTGATTTCGAGGATCCGCGCCTTCTATGACTGGCTCCATACCCATGAAGGTCGCAAGTTGTTTCGCTACACGATGGTCTCTGTCATCTCGACCGTTGTGTCACTCGCCGTCATCGCGCTGGTCTATGGGGTCTTCAAGGTCTGGACCGAAGTGCCGAGCACTATTTTCGGCAACGCGGTGGCCACGTTCCCGTCGTATTGGCTCAACCGGCAATGGGCCTGGGGCAAGAGCGGCCGTTCACACTTCTGGAAGGAAGTAGCGCCGTTCTGGTTCATGTCGGCCCTGGGCATCGCCTTCTCAGTGATCGGCGCATCATTGGCCCGTCACGTCGGGCACTCTCACCACTTGCACCATCTTGAGCAGACGGCGCTGGTGCTCGGAGCCAACGTGCTCTCATTCGCCGTCTTCTGGGTGGTCAAGCTCCTGATCTTCAACCGCCTGTTCAAGGTGGAGCTGGAAGAGTTCGATGAGCACCTCACCGCTGAAGAGGCGGCCGAGGAGTCGATCGCCCACTGAGGCGTCGGCTGGCGTCCCGTCAGTCGCGGAAGTTCTCGAACTGCAGCGGTATGCCGAAGTCCTCGCCCTTGCAGGCGGCAATGACTTCTTGAAGATCGTCCCGCTTCTTGCCGGTCACGCGAAGTTGGTCACCCTGCGTCTGTGACGAGACACCCTTGAGCGCCAGATCCTTGATGAACTTATTGAGCTTCTTGGCGTGATCCGACGAGATCCCGGCCCGGATGGTGATCTTCTGCCGCACCGTTCCCTTGGTGGCCTCCTCGACCTTGGCGTCTTCGAAGGCCTTGAGCGAGACCTGACGCTTGACCAACTTCTCGTCGAGCACCTGGTGTAGTGCCCGCAGGCGATCCTCCGTGGACGACTTGAGTACCAGCTCGGATTCATTCAGTTCGATGACCGAATCGGTGTTCTTGAAATCAAAGCGAGTGGAGGCTTCGCGGTTGGCCTGATCGACTGCGTTGCGGACTTCTTGCATGTCGACTTCGGAAACGATGTCGAAGGTGGGCATGCAGGTCAGGTTACCGGCCGTTCGGTGACGAGCCGGGTTGCTGGCCCGGCTAATCTCGCCGGCTGCGGGTCGGTGTCCGAGTGGCCAAAGGAAACAGGCTGTAAACCTGTCGGTTAATACCTACGGAGGTTCGAATCCTCCCCGGCCCACGCAGCTGAGGTGCAATAGGGCACCTCAGCCATGCTGTTGCGTTGAGGTTGGTTGTCATTACAATGTGATTGCAGAATCGTTGCGAGATTGGTTTCCCCTCACGCATTGCCAGCCAGCACACCGGATGGTCGGACCGGCTCCACCCCTAAGAAGCGAGACTGACACCCCCAGTGGACGAGCACTCGAAAACATCGGCAACCGCCGTGTTGGACCGCGTCCAGGGGCAGATGCAGCGCCTCAGCATGCTGGTCGAGGGTGCTCGCCTGCGCCTCACCCCCCGCCTGACCATCTCCCAACGGGTGGAAGCCGAAGTAGGAGCTTCCGATGACTGGTCCTTCCTGCGCCGCCCAGCTCTGCTCGGCTTCATCGCCATCCTGTCGGTGTGCATCGGGGCGTCACTGCCCAGCTCGCCCTTCAAGCTGGAGATGGCGGGGACCTGGTTCTTCGGCGAAGGCAACGGACCGAATAACCCCTTCCTGCTACTGCCCGGCGTGGTGGCCGTCTACGGCGGCATGCTGCTCTTCGCTCGGGTGTGGTTCGGTTTGGTGCAGACGCTCCGCTACCGCCCGGGAGCGCCCATCCGCACCCTGGCCATGATGCTGGCCCTCTGGGTCGTCCCCTTGTTGATGGTGGCCCCGCTCTTCAGCCGTGATGTGTTCTCCTACGCCGCCCAGGGCGAAATGATGAGCCATCACATCAACCCCTACAACTACGGCCCAGGCACCCTCGGCTCAGGGCAATTCGTCAATCCGGTCGACGGACTGTGGATCAACACACCGGCCCCCTACGGCCCGCTGTTCCTCATCGTCGACGGCTGGTTCGCTTCGCTGAGTGGCCACAACGCCCAGATCACCGTGCTGTTCCTCCGGTTCCTGTCCGTCGTGGGTGTGGCGCTGATCGCCTACTGCGTCCCCAAGCTGGCAGTGGCGTACGGGCGGGACCCAGGGTTGGCCTTCGTCTTTGCCGTACTGAATCCGCTGACCCTGCTGGCCCTTATCGGCGGGGCCCATAACGACGCCATCATGATCGGGCTCCTCCTGGCCGGTCTGACCGCAGCCAAATACAAGCATCCGGTCATTGGCGTGGTGCTGTGCACCATGGCGGCCGCCATCAAGGTGCCGGCCGCCATGGGGATCATCTACGTGGCCTGGGACTGGGCCGGACCGGGCGTCGATTGGCGCCAGCGTGTTCGTCCGGTGCTCAAGGCGGCCGCCATCGCCTTGGTGGTCATGACCGCGCTGACGCTGTTCTCCGGTCTGGGCTGGGGTTGGATCGTGAACTTGGGCACTCCCGGCACCGTCCGCTCATGGATGGCCCCGGCCACCGCCATCGGATTGGTGCTCAGCGGGGTGCTGCACGTGGCCCACATCGGGGTCAGCTTGGGTGGCGTCCTGACGGTCACCCGCCTGCTGGGACTGATGGCGGCCGCTGGCGTAGCCGTCTACTGCTTGAAGCACCACCAACGCATGGGCACCCTGCGGGCCGTTGGGATCTCCATGCTGATGTTCGTTCTCCTGGGTCCGGTGGTGCAGCCGTGGTACCTGACCTGGGGCATCATCCTGATGGCACCCATCATCTCCGGCCGCATGCGGACGCTGGCCTTGGCCCTCTCGGCGGTGGCACCCTTCATCGGCCTGACCGGCGGTGCCTCACTCCTCCACCAGCTGATCCACACCAACCCGGCCAGCATGGTGTTGGCCGTGGCCGTGCTCTGGGGTGTGGCCATGTTCCCGCTGGGCCGTTGGACCACCTCATGGCAGATCGACACCACCCGCCTGGCTTCGGCGCTGCCGACCGCCCATGGGTCGACGCCAGCCTTCGAGGCCTAGTTTCCGCTCACAGCAGGCGCTGTAGCTCCACCACATCGAGCCACTGACGGTGCTTGCGACCCACCTCGCGCTCGACCCCGACCAGCTCGAAGCCGGCCGCTCGATGCAGGGCGATCGACGTTTCGTTGTGACCGGCGATGCGGGCGATGACCGAATGGAACCCGTGGGAAGCAGCCAGGGAGAGCAATTCGGCCAGTAGTGCCCTGCCCACGCCCTTGCCCCGGTGGTCCCGGTCGACGTACACCGAGTTCTCGGCGGTGGCGGCATAGCCGGAGCGCTCCCTGAAGGAGGAGAGGGATCCGAAGCCCAACACGATGTCGCCGCCGGTCCCGAGGTGCCCGGTGGTCACGGCCGGGGATTCCACGGCGACCACGGCCGGATGGACCCCGCCGTGATGGGCCAGCCAGGCTTCCTGCTCTGCCCGGGTGCGGGCCACCATGTCGAAGGTATTGGTGCTGCCGAGCACCTCGACGTTGTAGATCGAGCGGATGGCCTCGGCGTCGCCCGGCGTCGCCAATCTGATCTCCATGGCCGGATGGTACTGTTGACGCCGTCACCGGCAGTGCAGGCGCAGGCGTCGTTTGCCGTGCTCTGGCTATCATTGACGGTTCGTGGCTGAAAGGCCGCGGCGCCCCCTTAGCTCAGTCGGTAGAGCACAGCCATGGTAAGGCTGGTGTCGTCAGTTCAATTCTGACAGGGGGCTCGCCCATGGCGGCGTAGCTCAGTTGGTCAGAGCACACGGCTCATAATCGTGTTGTCGCGGGTTCGAGTCCCGCCGCCGCTACCAAAAGCCGGGGTGGTTCCCGGGGCAGAAGAGGAAGGACGCAACATGGCAAAGAACGAGAAGAGGGTGCAGGTCACGCTGGCGTGCGAGGTATGCAAGCGGCGTAACTACATCACCACCAAGAACAAATTGAACGACCGCGAGCGGATCGAAATGAAGAAATTCTGCCGCTGGGACCGTCAGCACACGGTCCACAAGGAGACCCGCTGAGCGTTCCGCAGCTGGCCGGTGCTACTCTGGCTGGCCGTTCCCCAGGTCAGGGGGAAGAACCATCTGCCATCGGGAAGCCGATGACAACCCACCGAGGGCAGTAGCTCAACTGGTAGAGCACCGGTCTCCAAAACCGGCGGTTGGGGGTTCGAGTCCCTCCTGCCCTGCTCCAGGACGTACGAAGCACCCGACGATTGATATGAGGCAGAACCCGTGAATCGCGAAACCAAGCGCATGATGCAGCGCCAGGGTCAGATGGAGGCCGATGGGTCTCCGGCGTCGCGCCGCGCCTCTGGGTCGCAGGCCCAGCGCCCGGCTCGCTCACCCGGAAGAGGCCCGTCGGGTCGTAAGCGCACCACCCCGGTCCAGTTCAGCCGTGAGGTTCGGGACGAAATGCGCCAGGTCGCCTGGCCCAGCCGTACCGAGCTGATCAACTACACCTCCATCGTCGTCACCGTACTGGTCATCATGATCAGCCTGATCTTCCTGCTCAACCTGGGGATCGGGAAGCTGATCACCGATCTCTTCACCAAGTAGTCCGATGAGCGATATGACCGAAACCGATGCGGAGGACACTGCAGTGACGACCCAAGAATCCGTCGAGATCCCGGCTGAGCCGGACCTCGTCCTCGATGCCACTGACAACCAGGGCACCGAGGCGATTGAGCTCGGCGGTTGGGGCGAGGACGGCGAAGACGAAGAAATCGTCCCGGTCGAGAGCCCCTACGACCGGCCCGGTCGCTGGTACGTCGTGCACACCTACTCGGGTTACGAGAACAAGGTGCGCTCCAACATGGGCAATGTGGTCGCCTCCCGCGGCATCGAGGACCGGGTCTTCGAAGTCGTGATCCCCATGGAAGACGTCGTCGAGTTCAAGGGTGGCAAGAAGGTCACCGTGCAGAAGAAGGTGTTCCCGGGCTACCTCCTGGTGCGCTGTGACCTGGACGATGACACCTGGGGCGCCATCCGCAACACCCCCGGAGTGACCGGATTCGTCGGCCCCGGCACCAAGCCCACCCCGCTGTCACGCCGTGAGGTCGAGAACATCCTGCAGGTCAAGGTGGAGGGCGTCGAAGCCACCACCAAGCGCAGCCGTCCTCGTCTCGAGTACGAGGTGGACGAGACGGTGCGGGTGAAGGAAGGCCCGTTCGCGGACTTCTCGGGCCAGATCGCCGAAATCAACGAAGACCAGCTCAAGCTCAAGGTGCTGGTGAACATCTTTGGACGAGAGACGCCGGTGGAGCTCGAGTTCAGTCAAGTCGCCAAGCTTTAGGTTCGAAGAGGAAGAAGGAGATAACAGACGATGGCACCCAAGAAGCGTGTCCTCGCCGTGGTGAAGATCCAGCTCGAAGCCGGATCGGCAACCCCCGCCCCGCCAGTGGGCACGGCACTCGGACCCCACGGGGTCCAGACGATGGAATTCTGCAAGCAGTACAACGCGGCCACCGAGAGCATGCGGGGCACCGTCGTACCGGTCGACATCACCATTTACGAGGACCGCACATTCAGCTTCGTCCTCAAGACCTCACCGACGCCGGTGCTCCTGCGCACCGCCGCCGGGCTGGCCAAGGGCTCAGCGACCACCGGTCGCGAGCAGGTCGGCACCATCACCGAGTCACAGCTGGCCGAAATCGCCCAGGTGAAACTCAAGGACCTCAACACCAATGATCTCGAAGCGGCCAAGAAGCAGGTCGCCGGAACAGCCCGTTCCATGGGGATCAAGGTCGCCGGTTAAGCGACCGCAAGACCGCTACAGGAGACAGAAGATGGCTCAGCACGGCAAGAAGTACACAGAGGCACTAGGCAAGGTCGACCGCGAGGCGCTGTACAGCGTGAGCGAGGCGGTCGAGCTGGTCAAGTCATTGGCCAGTGCCAAGTTCGACGAGACGGTGGAATTGGCCGTCCGTCTGGGCGTGGACCCACGCAAGGCCGACCAGATCGTTCGGGGCACGCTGTCGCTGCCTTCGGGTACCGGCCGCACCGAGCGGGTCGCTGTATTTGCGGCCGGTGAAGCGGCCGCTGAGGCCCGGGCTGCCGGCGCCGACGTGGTCGGGGCGGATGACCTGGTCGCCAAGGTCAGCGGCGGGTTCCTGGACTTCGACGTGGCTATCGCCACGCCGGACCTCATGGGCCAGGTGGGAACCCTGGGCCGGGTATTGGGCCCCCGTGGCCTCATGCCCAACCCCAAGACCGGCACCGTGACCATGGACGTCGGCAAGGCCGTCACCGAGTTCAAGGGTGGCCGCGTCGAGTACCGCACCGACAAGGTGGGCAACGTCCACATCCGCGTCGGTAAGGCGTCGTTCACCAAGGAGCAGTTGGTGGCCAACGTCCACGCCGTGATTGAGGAGCTCCAGCGGGCCAAGCCACCGTCGGCCAAGGGTCGCTACCTTCTGTCGGTCACGGTGGCCAGCACCATGGGCCCGGGAGCGCACATCGACCCGGCTCGAGCTCGTTATGTGGCGGAGGAATTGGCCGCCACCGCATAGCCGGTCGGGCCGGTCCCGATCGCCGTACTACCATTACCCCCACAGCTCACCGCTCCGGCGGACGAGCACTGAATCCAGACGCCAAAGACCTCCGGTGCACCTTCGGGTGCGTAAGGGGCCCCAAGGGGCCCGCCTGACGAGGCGACAACTGCAAGAGCCGGTCACGGTTTCTGCGCCGTCGCACATCGGAGATCCTGGCCCGTCGCCGGGCGGTTGATCCCGGTGGAGGACTAAAGATGGCAACGCAGAACGCACAGATGACCCACAAGATCGCCGTCGTTGACGAGGTGAAGACGCTCATGGGCGGCTCCACGGCGTCCATCGTCAGCGAGTATCGGGGTCTGTCCACTTCAGAGCTGGCCGACCTTCGTTCGGCGCTGGCCAACGTGGGCGGCGACTACAAGATCTTCAAGAACACCCTGGTGCGCCGGGCGATCGACGGCGGGGAGTACCAGCCGCTGTCGGAGTACCTGAGCGGCCCGACTGGCCTCACCTTCGTCGACGGCGACGTGAGCGCGGTGGCCAAGGCCCTGCGGGACTTCGCCCGGGCGAACCCCCTGCTGGTCATTAAGGGCGGATTGGCCGACGGCTCGTTGCTCTCCTCGTCGGACCTGGCGGCACTGGCCGACCTGCCGCCCCGCGACGTGCTCCTGGCCCGCATCGCCGGTGCCCTGGCGGCGCCGATGCAGCAGATGGCCGGCTTGCTCCAGGCGCTGCCCCGCAACCTGGCCTATGGGATCTCCGCCCTCATTGAGCAGCGTGAGGCCGGCGGCGAGAAGCTGCCGGAAGCTGCAGCTGAGGTTGCAACGGATGAAGCCCCGGCCGATGAAGCCGAAGCCGTGGCGGAAGCACCTGCCGAGACCCCGGCCGAGGAAGCCGAAGCCGTCGCGGAAGCACCTGCCGAGACCCCGGCCGAGGAAGCCGAAGCCGTCGCGCAAGCACCTGCCGAGACCCCGGCCGATGAGGTCGTTGCGGAAGCTGCCGAGACCCCGGCCGAGGAAGCCGAAGCCGTCGCGCAAGCACCTGCCGAGACCCCGGCCGAGGTTGTGGCGGAAGCACCGACGGAGCCCGAGCCGGCCGCAGTTGCCGACGAGGCATCCGAGTAACCCCCAGATCTGACAGACCAGAAGAGACCGAAGGAAAGAAAGGAAGGCCATTACGATGGCAGGGACCCTGACGAAGGACCAGATCCTCGATGGAATTGCCGAATTGTCGGTGATCCAGCTGAGCGAGCTGCTGAAGGACTTTGAGGAGCGTTTCGGCGTAACGGCGGCTGCCCCTGTGGCCGTGGCTGCGGCAGCTCCGGCGGGCGGCGGCGGCGACGCCGGCGGCGCTGAAGAGGAGAAGGTGGAGTTCGACGTCGTGTTGACTGAAGCCGGGGACAAGAAGATCCAGGTGATCAAGGAAGTCCGTGCCCTCACCAGCCTGGGCCTCAAAGAGGCAAAGGACCTGGTCGA
>Ga0302314_10010707_pt1 | contig 16025 bp, 10 predicted proteins | sample III_Palsa_N2_3_FD_200533 | JGI IMG/M metagenome (GOLD analysis project Ga0302314, IMG submission 200533) | Peat permafrost microbial communities from Stordalen Mire near Abisko, Sweden - III_Palsa_N2_3 | ecosystem: Environmental > Terrestrial > Soil > Palsa > Peat permafrost | place: Sweden... | reverse complement strand
AACATTCCGCTCGGCGAGCGCGCCGCGATCCGGCTCGTCGGTTTCTACGACCATGAGGGCGGCTATATCGACAACACCTACGGCACGCGCACCTACGAGCGGCCCAATGATTATACCGACGACGGCTCGGTGGTGGATTCGCCGCTCACCGTCAACAATGCGCGATATGCCAAGAAGAACTTCAACGACACCGACACCTATGGCGGTCGCGCGTTGCTCAAGGTCGATGTCGCGGACGATTGGACGATCACGCCGGGCATCATGTACCAGCATCTCAAGGCGAACGGCACCTATCTCTACGATCCGCGCGTCGGCGATCTCGAAGTCCACGACTTCACGCCGGACAAGGACAAGGACAAATGGTATCTCGCCTCGCTGACCGTGCAGGGCAAGCTCGGCAATTGGGACGTCACCTATGCCGGCTCCTATTTCGACCGTAAGGTCGATCTGACGCAGGACTATAGCTATTTCTCGGTCGCTTATGACGGCAATGTCGATTACAATTACTACAAGGATGCCGCGGGTAACGACATCGACCCGACGCAGATCTACCACACCAACGATCACTACACGAAGATGTCGCACGAGCTGCGCGTCAACTCTCCGGTGAGCGAGCCTGTGCGCTTGACCGCGGGCATGTTCATGCAGCGCCAGACCGACCGGCATTATGCCGACTATGAAATCGACGGCCTTTCCAACGCTGCGGTCTATTACGATACGCCGGTGCCGGGCGGCAACGCCAACGACGTGTTCTTCACCGACATCAAGCGCGTCGATCGCGATTATGCGATGTTCGGCGAGGCCTCGTGGGACATCCTCTCCAACCTGACGCTGACCGGCGGCATCCGCGGCTTTATGGCCAACAACTCGCTCGATGGCTTCTCGGGCGGATCCTACACACTGCCCGAATTCGGCTGCACGACGACGGCGCAGGCCTGCCAATCGATCAAGAAGAACTATCAGCAGACCGGCGAGACCCACAAGGTCAACCTGACCTGGAAGATCGATCCGACCAAGATGGTCTATGCGACCTATTCGACGGGCTTCCGCCCCGGCGGCAACAATCGTCCGGCCTATGCGGTTGGCCAGGTGCAGAATCCGCCGCCCTACAAGGCCGATACACTTACCAATTACGAGATCGGCTGGAAGACGAGCTGGTTCGATCACACGCTACGCGTGAACGGCGCGCTGTTCTGGGAGGATTGGAAGAACGTCCAGTATAGCGAGCCCGGCATTCTCGGAATCTATTACACCGTCAACGCGGGCAAGGCGCGCTCGCGCGGCGTCGAGGGCGACGTCAGCTGGACGATCGCGCATCACCTGACCCTTTCGGGTTCGGGCACCTATGTCGATGCCAAGCTGACCAGTGACTTCCTAGGCCAGGATGCCGACGGCAATCCGATAGTGCTCGCGCCCAAGGGTACGCGTCTGCCGGTCACGCCTAAGTTCAAGATCACCGGCACCGCGCGCTACGATTTCGAGGTCGGCACGTACAAGCCCTTCCTCCAGGCCACGGTCAATCACCAGAGCAACACCACCCAATATCTGACCACCGCGGGCGAGGCGATAATCGGGGGGACCAAGGGCTTCACCACCTTCGATTTCTCCGGTGGCCTCACCTTCGCCAATTGGAGCGCGTCGCTGTTCATCCAGAACGCCTTCGACAAGCGCGGCATCCTCAGCAAGAACCTGGTCTGCGCGCCAAGCCTGTGCGGTCAGTACGACCGACTCTACCCGATCAAGCCGCAATATTTCGGTATCCGGCTCGGCCAGAAGTTCTGATGAGCGGGGCGCCGTCGATCGTTTCGCGACGGTCGGCGGCGCCTGCGTGAAGACCGCCTACCGCCCGCTGGCGGCGATGCTGGTGGCGACCGCCTCGGCGACCTTGATGCCGTCGATCGCTGCCGAGAGGATGCCGCCGGCATAGCCCGCGCCTTCGCCGGCCGGGAAGAGGCCCCGGCTGTTGAGGCTCTGGAAATCGCGCCCGCGCGTGATCCGGATCGGCGAGGAGGTGCGCGTCTCGACGCCGGTCAGCATCGCGTCGGGATGATCGTAACCGGCGATCTGGCGGCCGAACACGGGCAGCGCCTCGCGGATCGCCTCCACCGCGAAGGCGGGCAGGCAGGTCGCGAGATCGGTGAGCGTCACGCCGGGCTTGTAGGAGGGTATCACCGCGCCGAGCGCGGTCGAGGGGCGGCCGGCCACGAAATCGCCCAGCCGCTGGCCGGGCGCTGCATAGCTCGATCCGCCCGCGACGAATGCCGCCTCCTCGAGCCGGCGCTGCAGGTCGATCCCGGCGAGCGGGTGGCCCGGATAGTCCCGCTCGGGATCGATGCCGACCACGAGGCCCGAATTGGCGTTGAACTCGGCGCGCGAATATTGGCTCATGCCGTTGGTGACGACGCGGCCGGGCTCCGAGGTGGCGGCGACGACGCGGCCGCCGGGGCACATGCAGAAGCTGTAGACGGTGCGGCCGTTGGCGCAGTGATGCGACAGCGTATAGGCGGCGGCGCCGAGATCGGGATGCCGCGCGCATTCGCCGAAGCGCGCCTTGTCGATCCAGGATTGCGGATGCTCGATCCTGACCCCGATCGAGAAGGGCTTGGCCTCGATATGGACCCCCCGTTCGTGGAGCATCGCGAAGGTGTCGCGCGCGCTGTGGCCGATCGCCAGCACGACATGGTCGGCCGCCAGATGCTCGCCCGTCGAAAGCCGCAGGCCGCGCAATACCCGCGCGCCCTCCGGGCCTTGCTCGATGTCGAGATCGTCAACGCGGTGGCTCCAGCGATATTCGCCGCCGAGCGCCTCGATCGTGGCGCGCATGTGCTCGACCATCGTCACCAGCCGGAAGGTGCCGATATGCGGGTGCGCCTCGGTCAATATCTCCGCCGGCGCGCCGGCGGCGACGAATTCGGTCAGCACCTTTCGCCCGAGATGGCGCGGATCCTTGACCTGGCTCCACAATTTGCCGTCCGAGAAGGTGCCGGCCCCGCCTTCGCCGAACTGGACGTTGGATTCGGGATCGAGCACGCCGCGACGCCATAGGCCCCAGGTGTCGCGGGTCCGCTCGCGCACCACCTTGCCGCGATCGAGTATGATCGGCCGCAGCCCCATCTGCGCGAGGATGAGCGCGGCGAACAGCCCGCACGGCCCCGTCCCGACGACGACCGGGCGGACCGGCGGCGGCGTCATCGGGACGGGCAGGGCGAAGCGATAGCGGGTATCGGGGGTGGTGCGGACATGCGGATCGCCTGCGAAACGCGCCAGCACCGCCGCTTCGTCGCGGACCGCGACATCGACCGAATAGACCATCACGATCGCCGACTTGCGCCGCGCATCATTGGCGCGCCGCGCGATCGCGATCTCCACGATCTCCTGCGCGGGAAGGTCCAGCCTGGCGGAGACGGCCTTGGCGAGATCGTCCGGCGCGTGGCCGAGGGGCAGCTTCAGGTCGGTTATGCGGAGCATGGCCGTGCTCTAGGGCGGTCGGCGGCTGGCCGCCAGTGGGTCGATCCCGCCCGCCGCGATCGTGGCGGGCGTGCACGGGCAACTAGCGCGTCACCGATTACGCCGCGAGGATGGCGGTGGCACGGGCGAACGCCCCGGCAAGCGGCTCCCGGATGATGACCAGGGCGTGCCGGAGCTTCGCGAAACGAAAGGTCAGCCTGCGGCCAGCACCATTTGCACGATCGCCTCCGCCTTGTCGTACGGCGCATAGAAAGCGTCGATCATATCGCCGGTGCCGCGCACGACGACGCCGCGCTGGTTGGAGAATTCCCGGAATCCTTCGATGCCATGATGTCGCCCCATGCCACTGGTGCCGCTGCCGCCGAAGCCCAGTGACGGCAATGCACCCTGCAACGCGCATGCGTTGACGGACGCGCCCCCCGATGTCGTCGTCGTGAGAACCTGCTCGATCGCCGATGCGTCGTCGCCGAAGACGTAGAGGCCCAACGGACGATCGCCGGCATTGACCGTGGCCACCGCCGCGTCGAGATCGTCATAGGGCAGGACAGGAAGGATCGGCCCGAAGATCTCCTCCTTCATCAGGGTCAGATCGGGGGCCGGATCGACGACCAGCGATATCGGCATGCGACGCGTCGCGCGATCGACGATGCCGTCGTCCTCCAGCGGCACGATCCGCGTCTGGTGCTGCCGCGCCTCGTCGAGCATGCCTTCGAGCCGGTCGAGGTGACGCAGCGAGACGATGCCGGTGCAATTGCTGCTACGCGAATAGTCGGGCGCCGTGGATGCCATGTGCGCGCGCGCAAGATCGACGAAGGTCTCGAGATCGGCGCGCGGCACGAGGCAATAATCGACCGAGACGCACATCTGGCCATTCTTGATCGTCTTGGTGCCGACGATCGATCCGACGTTCGCGGCGGTGACCGATCCGGGCGTCAGGATGGCGGGGCATTTTCCGCCGAGTTCGAGCGTCACCGGCGTGAGATTGGCGGCCGCCGCGGTCATCACCTCGCGGCCGACGCCGGGACTGCCGGTATAGAGGAGATGATCCCAGGGGAGTGCAGCAAACGCGCGGGCGAGATCGACGCCGCCGACCGCGACGTGGACGATCGCGGGATCGAAAGCGGCAGCGACGATCTCGGCGAGCAGGGCGCCGCAGGCGGGGGTATAGTCCGACGGCTTGAGGATCACCCGGTTGCCGGCCGCGAGCATCTCGATCACCGGCCCGACGCCGATGTCGAAGGGGAAGTTCCACGGTATGATATTACCGATCACGCCCTTGGCCTGATAGCGGACCGAGGCGGTCGCGGTGCCGAGCAGCGCCGGATCGGTCTCGCGCACCGATGGCGCCATCCATTCCTCGAGATGCGCCAGCACATATTGAGCGCGGCCCAGCACGCCTAGCACCTCGATCAATTCGGCGGCGCCGGCCGGATGCGATCCGAAATCGGCGTTGAGCGCCGCGCTGATCCGCTCGCGATTGGCGGCCATCATGCCCATCAGCGCCTCGATGCGCGAACGCCGCTCGGCGAGCGAGGGGTTGCGATCATCTGCGAAGGCGGCGCGCTGGCGGTCGAACGCGGCATGGAGCGCGGCAATCGCCTGCGCGTCGTGGGTATCGCTGACCGGCGCCGCCAAGGTGTTCTCGATAATCGACATGATCAGTTCGCTCCGTTGGCAAGCGCGGCAAGCAGGGCGGTTCGCTCCTCGCGAACGACTTCGGGCTCGCTGACGACCTGCATATGAAAATCGCGCAGCTCGGCCGGCACGTACCAGTGCAGCTTGTCGGTCTGGTAGGCGGCGAGCACGGTCTCGGCGACCTCGCGCGGCTTGACGAGGCGCCACATCCCTTCGGCGGGCGCCATCGCCCGCATCGTGTCGCCGAGCAGCGGCGTGTCGATCAGGCCGGGCAGCAACGCCGAGGCGCGGACGCCGTAGCGCTTGAATTCGATCGACAGCGCCTCGGTCAGGCCCCGCACCGCATGTTTGGTGGCGGAATACATCGCAATCCCGGCGGTGCCGAAGATCGCCGAGGAGGACGATGTGTTGAGGCACAGCGAGCCGGGTGTCGCCCTGAGCAGCGGGAGGGCCGCGCGGGTGCCGATCACCACCCCCATCAGGTTGATCTCGACGATCCGGGCGATGTCCTCCCAAGGCTGGTCGTCGAGCATGCCGCCCACCGCGATGCCGGCATTGTTGAACAGCAGGTCGAGCGTGCCGCCGGTCGCCTCGCCGAACGTGGCGACAGCCTCGGCGAACCCGTCGCGGTCGGTGACGTCGAGCACGGCGAACAGGCCGTTGGCCTCGCCGATTTCGTCCTTGAGCGTCTCGAGCGCACTAGGATTGAGATCGTAGGCGCCGACGAACCAGCCCTGTTGCGCGAAGAGCAGAGCGGTCTCGCGGCCCATTCCCGAGGCCGCACCCGTGATGAAAATCGATTTGCGTCCGGCGCTGCGTGTCATGCTCTTGTCTTTTCATGTTGGCGGGCATGCGCCCCGTTGCGTTCGAGACCTTCGAGCCCGCCATCGTCGCGCCACATGCGCAGCAGATCGATGAAGGCGGTCGGACCGGCCGGATAGGCGGCGCTGCGTGCGGCGGCGTCGGAGGGCTGGCCCTCATTGTTGTAATAGCCGGGCGTACAGGCCTCGAGGAATTTGCGGCGCCGTTCGCCATGCGTGACGATGCCGTCGGTCCACGCCTGCTCGGCGGCCTCGGTGGGCTCGATCGTCGCGACCGCATCGTCGCGGCAGTAGCGGACAAGATAGGCGATGTGCCGCGCCTGCTCGTCGATCATGTGCGGGAAATTGGCGGACATACCGGCCTGCGCATGTCCGATGACGAAGCAATTGGGGAAGCCGCGGCTGTGCATGCCGTGCAACGTCGACATGCCGTCCGCCCATTTCTCGGTGAGCGTCACGCCGCCGACGCCGCGGATCGCGAAGCCCGAACGCTTCGAATAATCGGTCGCGGTCTCGAAGCCGGTCGCGAAGATTAGGCAATCGAGCGGGTAATCGACGCCGCCGACGTCGACGCCGGTCGGCGTCACCGCCTCGACTCCGCGTCCCTGCGTATCGACGAGCGTGACGTTCGGCCGATTGAACACGCCGAGATAATCGTCGTGGAAACAGGGCCGCTTACAGAACAGGCTGAACCAGGGCTTGAGCGCCTCCGCCGTCGCGCGATCCGATACGATGGCGTCGATCCGCTCGCGGATCTGGACCATTTTTTCGAAGTCGGCCTGTTCGAGCAGGCTCGCGGCGTCGCTGATCGATGCGCCTGCGACAAGCTTTTCGCGTACCGCGCGTGCGAGTACTGTCCATCCGTCGGCGACCAGATCGGGCTCGGCGAGATTGCCGGCCAGCTGGTGCGTGAAGCTTTCGATCCGGCGCTTCTGCCAGCCCGGTTCGAGGCTCTCGACCCAGGCGGGATCGGTCGGCGCGTTGTTGCGCGCATCGACCGACGACGGCGTGCGCTGGAACACGAAGAGCTGTCCTGCGGAGGCCGCCAGGGGCGGAATGCACTGGATGGCAGTCGCGCCGGTGCCGATGATGCCGACGCGCTTGTCCGCGAGGCCGTCGAGCGGGGTCGTGGCACTGCCGCCGGTATAATCGTAATTCCAACGGCTGGTATGGAAATGGTGGCCGGCAAAGCTCTCGATGCCCGGAATGTCGGGCAGCTTCGGGCGGTTGAGCGGCCCGGTGGTCAGCACCACGAAACGCGCGTGCATCCGATCGCCGCGATCGGTCTCGATCGTCCACAGCGCCGTTTCCGCGTTCCAGGTGAGCGCGGTCACCTGGGTGGATAGGCAGGCGCGGTCATAGAGCTCGTATTTCTCGGCGATGCGCTGGCAGTGCGCGCGTATCTCGGCGGCCTTGGAATAGCGCTCGACCGGTATGTAGCCGGTCTCCTCGAGCAGCGGCATGTAGATATAGGATTCGACGTCGCATGCGGCGCCGGGATAGCGGTTCCAATACCAGGCGCCGCCGACGTCGCTGCCCGCCTCGATGATGCGGATGTCGTCGATGCCGGCCTCGCGTAGTTGCGCTGCGGTCAGCAGGCCGCCGAAGCCGCCGCCGACGATCGCGACCTCGACGGTATCGGTCAGCGGCGCCCGGTCGGTGGCGGTGCCGTAGGGATCGGCGAGCAGATGACCGAACCCGTCCGCGACGTCGCGATAGGCGCGTGCGGTCTCGGTCGGGCTGCGGCGCTCTCGTTCGATGCGATAGCGTTCGCGAAGCGCAGCGAGGTCCTGCGCCGGATCGTCCGCCGGGTGGCTGGGCATGGTGTTTCCTTGGTCTCGAATGGCGATCAGAAGGATTTGCGGATCGTCACGCCGTAGGTGCGCGGTTCGTTGGGAATGCCGCTGTAGCTGCCGGTCTGGGCGACAGACGGGAAGGTCGTGATCAGCGTATAATAGTTGGTGAGATTGCGGCCCCACAGCATGATCTCGGCCTTGTACCGAAGGCTGGCGATCGAGATGCTCGCGTTCAGATCCTTGTTGCCATAGCGCGAGATGTCGGGCGGCGTGGTCTCGATGAGCTGCGCCTTGCTGGTATAGTCGAACTCGCCGCGCAGCGTGCCGTTCAGATCCTCGCTGAACCGGTGCGTCACGGTGGCGGATGCCGACGCCGTCCAGGTCGGGATCGTCGCCGGCCGGGTGCCGGACAGGTCGCGGAAGTTCGGGATCAGGCCGGTGGCCGGATTGAGGGGGCAGCGCACGGTGTCGTAGCTGACGCACGGTGCCATCGTGTAGGAATTATATTTTGGATGGAGATAGGTGACCGAGCCGTCCAGCGACAGCCAGTTGATCGGTCGATATTCGGTCTCGACCTCGAAGCCGGTGACCGATTCCTTGCCGGCGTTGACCAGCGCAAAGCCGGTGCCGACATAGGCATTGTCCTGGAAGCCCTTCACCGATTGGTGGAAGACCGCGAGGTTGAGATAACCACCATGGAAGCGGCTCTTGATGCCGGCCTCGTAGAGCGTGACATTCTCCGGGTTGACGCTGCGACCGACACCCTCGGCATTGGGCGGACGGCTGTCGGACGACAGGTTGAACGCACCCGCCTTCCAGCCGGTCGAATAGGTCAGGTAGCCGTGGGCGATGCCGAAATCATAATCGGCATGCGCCGTGTAGGTGACCTTGTTGCCGTTGAGCTTCCCGGACTCATTGGCATTGGGATAGTTGACCGGCCCGTGGTTGGGATCATTGCCGTAGAAGAATTGCAGCGCGCCGAGCGGGCCGAACGAGTCGGGCGTGACCGGGATGCCGAGTGTCTCGAGCACCGCCAATTGGGGGACGTTCTGCAGATTGAGCGATGAGAAGGGATCGTTCAGGACGACGTCCGACACCACCCTCTTGTGATCGCTGAGATAGGCGAGGCCGCCGGTCACCGTCAGTCGCGGGGTGATCTTATAGTCCACCTGGCCGAAGACAGAGTAGCTGTCCTGATGCTGGGTGTAGAAATCATGGATGCCCTGGCCGGCCTGAAAATAGGTCTTCCCGGGTACGATCGACGGAGTCACCAGCCCTTGCAGAAATTCGAGAAGCTGGAGGTTGGAGAAACCTGGAACGCTCGATGCGCCGCTCAAACCATCGGCAAAGGCACGAATGCCGCTGCCGTACGTCGTATCGACGCCCGAATGCAGGGTCTCGTGATCGTAGAAGGCGCCGATAAGATAGTTGAGACGCCCGGTGCCGTCGGACGCGAGGCGGATCTCCTGGGTGAAGGTGTTGTAACGATTGCGTCGGTCGCTGTTGGCCAGGTCGGCGCCGGTGAAATCGACATCAGTATAGGCTTGATCGGCGGAGTGCCGATAGGAGGTGATCGAGGTCAGCTTGGCGGGGCCGAGGTCCCAATCGATCTGGCCGGAAACGCCCTCGTCGTTAAGCCGATTGACCGGATCGGTATTCAGCTCAACGTCGCGATTGTCGTGCTTGGGGATGCTGATCGGTTGGCCTAAGCCGAACGGTGGGGCGGCGCCGATGAATTGCGTCGCAGGGCCGTTCTGCACCGACACCACCGCGCAGCAGACTTCGTGGATCTTGTTATAGTCGCCGAGGATGCGGACCGAGACGGTGTCGGTCGGCTTCCACAGCACGTCGGCGCGAAGCGAATAGCGGTTGCGGTTGTTGAGCCGGGTGCCCGTGGTGTCGTTGCGGTAGGTTCCGTCGCGATTGTCCGTGCTCTCGGAGAGCCGCACCGCAAGCGTGCTGTCGAGCGGGATGTTGACGGTCGAGCGGGACTCGACGAGGCCATAATTGCCGAAGCTCATCTCGGCCTTGCCGCTGAAGTCGAATTCAGGGCGCGCGGTGACGATGTTGATCGCGCCCGCCGAGACGTTCTTGCCGAACAGCGTCGATTGCGGGCCGCGCAATACCTCGATCCGGTCGATCTCGGGCAGATCGTTGAGCGCGGTAGCAGCGCGCGATCGGTAGACGCCGTCGATGAAGACGCCGACCGAGGTCTCGATCCCGTCATTGCCCGCGCCGTTGCCGAAGCCGCGGATCGTGAAATTGGTCTGGCCGACCGAGGTGAACTGCTGGACCTTGAGCGAGGGCACGACCGACTGGAGATCGATGAGATCGGTGATGTGTGCCTCGTGGATCGTCTTGGCGCTCGTCACCGCGACCGAGATTGGCACGGCTTCGAGCGTTTGGGTCCGCTTGGTCGCGGTCACGACGATCTCGTCGGAAGGGGCGCTCTGCGTCGCCGGGTGCGTGTCGGGAACCGGTGTCGCAGCAACCTGCGCTGTCGCCGCATGGCCTGCGGCGAGCGCCATGATGGATGCGCCAAGAAGACCAGAATATCGCATTGCGTTCCTCCCCGCCGTCGCTCCGTCTGTCGGAAGCCGATCGATTGCGTATAACTCTAGGTGATACTCATTTTTCTAGGTTACGCTAGAACAATCTTTCGAGCTGGCGACTCTTGCTCTCGACCAGAGCCTCGGTGCATCGACGGGAGAGCGATTTGGAGACGGGATTGAAACAAGCGAAAGCCTTGGTCGCGGTGACGATGCGCGAGGGCATGCCACGCTCCAGGAGCCGCAAGTCCGCGGGCAAGCGCGACGCGATCATCCAGGCGGCGATCGAGATCATCAACGCGAAGAGCTTTTCGCTGGCGACGATGACCGAGATCGCCGGGAGCCTCGATCTCAGCGATGCCGCGCTCTATTATTATTTCCCGACGAAACAGGCGTTGGCCTATGCCGCGCATGTCCGCTCGCTCGAACGTTTCGAGCACCTTCTGAAGGAAGCCGACTCGGCCGGAGGAACCGGCGCGGAAAAGCTCACCCGCTTCACCCGGAACATGCTCGTCGACTCGTCGGACAACGGATCGCAGCTCTACTTCGGCGAACATTCCTATCTCGACGCGGCGCAGCGCGAGGCGATCGATGGCTGGGCCGACCGATTGAAGACGATATTGGAACGCTTCCTCGACGAGGGAATGACCGACGGTTCGGTCGTGCCTTGCGAGCCCGAGCTCGTCGTTCAGCTCTACCTTGGCATGCTGATCTGGCTGGCGAAGTGGGTGCCGGATACCAGGGATCTCACGGTCGAACGGCTGATGCGCGCGATCGGCGCCTTCTGCCTTCACGGCATCGAAAGCCGCAAGCGGGATGGCGGGGACGGCGAATGACGCGCGGCGGTTCGCCACGACTTTTCTAGGGCGGACTAGAAAACTATGGTCACGTCGATTTGATCTGATATGTTTCGAACGCGAGACGGCGTGAAGCGGTCGGCAATCAGGAGAGCATGACGATGGTGACGGCGACAGACGCGACCCCGGGTTCTGCATCGCAGAGGCGAAGCGTTTGGACGGTCGCGAGTTGAGCGTCGTGAGCCAGCTTCCATCATTGACGCCGCTCTGCTCGATGGCGGAGGCGCATGCGCAAATGGCGTCCGACCCGCGATTCGCCGTCGAGGACGCGATCGTCGATGGCGTAGCGGCGCGACATTGGGTTGCCGGTCCGAAGACGATCGACGACGTGGTCGCGCTGTACCGCAAACACGGCGATCGCGCGTTCCTGGTCTATGAAGACGATCGCTGCACCTATGACGGCGCGGCGCGAGCGGCCGACACGGTGGCGAATGCGCTCCTGGCGGCAGGGTTGCAGCCGGGCGACCGCGTTGCGCTGCTGATGCGCAATCGCACGGAATGGCCGGTCTGCTTTCTGGGTGCGATGCGGGCGGGCGGCATCGTCGTGCCCGTCAATGGCTGGGCGCTTCCCTTGGAGATCGGAGCGATGCTCGCCGATTGCGGCGCGCGCTATCTGTTGTGCGATCGTGTCGACATTCCCGTGCCTGTTACCGTCGAGCTCCTGCTGCGGATCGACGAGACGGGCGAGGGAAGCCTTCGGGATCTGATCGGACCGCCATCGACGTGGAATGCTCTGCCGGATCGGGCGCCCGACGTTCCGGCGGCATCGCCCGATGCGAACGCCGCGATCTTCTTCACGTCCGGTACGACCTCGCGTCCGAAGGGCGCCACGGTCACGCATCGGGCGTTGACGGCGACGATCAAGAATTCGGAATTCAACACCGAGCGCGTCCGAATACGGTTCGGCGGATCGCCGGCTTCGCCACCGGCCGCGCCCGTGGCGTTGTTTCCCATTCCGCTGTTCCACGTCACCGGCGCGATCCCGGGACTGATCGCGACCTCGGCCGTCGGCGCGACGCTCGTCATGATGCGGAAGTGGGACGTGGGGGACGCGCTCCGGCTGATCGAGCGGGAACGGGTCACCGTCCTCGGCGGCGTGCCGACGATGCCGCTCCAGATCATCGCCGATCCCCGACATGCGGACTATGACCTGTCGTCGCTCGGCAGCGTGATCTACGGCGGTGCGCCGCCGCCGATCGGCCTGCCCGAGGCGATCGGCCGCAGCCTGGACGCGGAGGCGTCGACGGGTTGGGGCATGACCGAGACCGCCTCGACATTGCTGCATAATGGCGGCCCGCAGTATCGGCTGCGTCCCGACAGTTGCGGTGTCGCGAACCTCGTCAACGACGTTCGCATCGCCGACGCAGATGATGCCGCCCTGGCGATCGGAGATGTCGGCGAGCTGCAGGTTCGTGGTCTCAACGTGACGCGCGGCTATTGGGGCAGGCCGGAGGCGACCGACGGCGCCTTCACGGCGGACGGATGGTTCCGCACCGGCGACGTCGCGCGGATCGACGCCGAAGGCTTCGTGACCATCGTCGATCGCCAGAAGGACATGATCATCCGCGGCGGCGAGAACATCGCCTGCATCGAGATCGAGGACATGCTGTGCCGGCATCCGGCGGTCGTGGAAGCGGCTGTCGTCGGGTTGCCCCATCCGACGCTGGGCGAGGAGCCCGCCGCGTTCGTGGCGCTCGCGCCCGGCCATGTCGTGTCCGAGCAGGAGCTGCGGGATCATGTCGCGACGCAGCTTGCCCGCTACAAGGTCCCGGTCTTGGTGATCGCGACCGCCGACGCGCTTCCGCGCAACGCCGCGGGCAAAGTCCTCAAGAAAGAATTGCGTGAGCGGCTCGTCGCAAAGACTACGGAGACACCGATCAATGCCTGACACGATAGTGGCATCCGCGCCGGAACGCCGAGGCGGCCTTGCCGTCATCGTCGTCGTGACGGTCGTCGGATTTATTTTCCTTGCGCATGCGCTTCACATCGATCCCGCTTATGCCGGGCTGCTCTATTTCTGGTATTGGGCGGTGGTCGCGGAAGCGAAGCCGCGCGCCATGCCGTCCTCGTTGCTGGGTGCCCTGCTCGGTGTCGGTCTGGCGGCGCTGTTGCAGTGGGCGGTGCGATCGCATCAGCCGATCGAGATCATCGGCGTGCTTCTGCTCATCGTCGCTGCTGTCGTCGTCGATGTGATGCGGTTGCTGCCGTTCGCGATCAACGGATGCTGCATGCTGTTCCTCACCGTCGTGTCGGCACCCTTGATCCAAGGCAGCGAAAATTTCGTCGTCGTCGTCGAATCGATCCTTCTTTCCGCGATTTATTTCGGGCTGATCGTGGCGGCGCTGGGCTGGTTGCAGGCGCGCGGGCAAGGTCGGAAGCGAGATCTCGAATGAACGGCGCCGGGGCCGGGTTTCCGTCGGGATGGTTGCCATGAACACGCTCGAATTGGTGGATCCGGAACTAAGGCCGCTGTTGGCGCTGTTCCCGACGCGGCAGCTTACGCGCGACAATCTGGCCGAAGCCCGATTGCGAACGCTGCCGATCCCGCCGCAGGATGCCACCGATGTCGTGGTCCGCGAGGCGCTGGTGCCCGGCGTTGGCGACGCGCCCGGCATACCGATCCGCATTTACAGGCCTGCGATCGATGGGCCGCTGCCCTGCATTTTCCACATGCATGGCGGCGGATTCGTCATGGGATCCGCGCAAGATATGGCGGCCGTCCACATGGCCGCCGCGAGCGCGCTCCGATGTGCCATCGTGTCGGTCGATTACCGGCTGGCACCCGAGACCGCCTTCCCGGGCAATATCGAGGATTGCTATGCGGCATTGGCGTGGACCTTCGCCAGCGCGTCGATCGAAGGGTTCGATACGGCCCGTATCGGCGTGATGGGCGAGAGCGCGGGAGGCGGCCTTGCGGCGTCGCTGGCGCTTCTGGCGCGCGATCGGGGCGAATTCTCGCTCGCCTTCCAGCACCTGATCTATCCGATGCTCGACGACCGGACCTGCACGCTGACCGATCCCAATCCCACGGCCGGCGAATTCATATGGCATGCGCACAACAATCGCTTCGGCTGGGAAGCGCTGCTGGGCCATTCACCCGGGCTACCGGGCGTCTCCGCCTATGCAGCGGCGGCTCGCGCAGACGATCTCGCCGGGTTGCCACCCACCTTCATCAGCACGGGCGCACTCGATCTCTTCGTGGACGAGGATATCGACTATGCGCGCCGACTGAACCGGGCCGGCGTCGCCGTCGAACTCCACGTCTATCCGGGCGCCTTTCACGGCTTTACATTGATGCCCGACGCGGCCGTGGCGTCCGCGGCGCGCCGCGACAGCCTCGCGGCGTTGCAGAGATTCACCAGGTAGCGATCGGGGAAGCCGCCGCAAGCGCGTGGCGCGGGCCGTTCGTCCGGGATGGCCATGTCGGTGGGGAACCGATCCGTCCCCGGAAATCGCTCGAACGGAGAACCCAACTGCGTCATGAGCGTTGGGCGTGAAGTTAACCGTTCACGCCGAGGTGACCCGCATGCAGTTCACGATCAATGGGCAACCCACAGACGTGGACGCCGATCCCCGCACATCGCTGCTGGATCTGCTGCGCGAAAATCTGGGACTGATGGGAAGCAAGAAGGGATGCAATCAGGGCGCGTGCGGCGCCTGCACCGTGCTCGTCGATGGCGAGCGGATCAATTCCTGCCTGGCCCTTGCCGTACAATATCAGGGGCGATCGATCACGACCGTCGAAGGCCTGGCCGATGCCGACGGGCTGCATCCGCTGCAGCGCGCGTTCATCGAGCATGACGGCTTCCAGTGCGGCTATTGCACGCCGGGTCAGCTCTGCTCCGCCGTCGCCATGGCGGACGAAGTCGCGCGCGGCGTTCCCAGCCATGTGACGCGCGACCTGACCGCCGACACGATCCTGCTCGACCATGACGAGCTTCGCGAGCGGATGAGCGGCAACCTCTGCCGCTGCGGCGCCTATAACGGCATCGTCGATGCCATCGCCGAGACCTTCGCGCGGAAAGATTTGCAGAAGGAGCAGGCGGCATGACGCCCTTCCATTTTGCGCGCGCCACCGACGTGCCCGATGCCATCCGGCTGGCGGGCGCGGGCACGGCTGCAAAATATCTCGGCGGTGGCACGAACCTCGTCGATCTGATGCGCGAGACGATCGAGCATCCGGAGACGCTGGTCGATGTCACCGGCCTCTCGCGCGCGATCACCATGCGCGAGGACGGCTCGGTCCTGATCGGCGCGGCGGCTACCAACACCGCGCTCGCCTCGGATCGAACGGTCCGCGAGCGCTATCCGATGCTCGCCCGCGCGATCCTTGCGGGAGCGAGCGGGCAGATCCGCAACATGGCGACCGCCGGCGGCAACATACTCCAGCGCACGCGCTGCGGCTATTTCTACGATGAGGCCGCGCGCTGCAACAAGCGCCAGCCGGGCGCAGGCTGCGACGCGATCGACGGCTTCAACCGCAACCACGCCATTCTTGGTGCGTCGCCATCCTGCGTCGCGACGCATCCGTCCGACATGGGCGTAGCCCTCGCCGCACTGGATGCCGCGGTGCATCTGTCCGGGCCGGAGGGCGAGCGGACGATCCCGTTCGTCGATTTCCATCGCCTGCCCGACGGGCGCCCCGATATCGAGACCGAACTGCGTCCCGACGAATTGATCGTCGCGATCGAGCTGCCTGGCCTGCCGTTCGCGGCGCATTCGACCTATCGCAAGGTGCGCGACCGAGCGAGCTATGCCTTCGCGCTTGTCTCGGTCGCGGCCGCGATCGACTTGCGGGGCGATGAGATCGCCGACCTCAGGATTGCGCTGGGCGGCGTCGCGCACAAGCCGTGGCGCGCCTGGAAAGCCGAGGCGGCGCTGCGCGGCAAGCCCGCTACC
>Ga0302314_10010706_pt1 | contig 16026 bp, 14 predicted proteins | sample III_Palsa_N2_3_FD_200533 | JGI IMG/M metagenome (GOLD analysis project Ga0302314, IMG submission 200533) | Peat permafrost microbial communities from Stordalen Mire near Abisko, Sweden - III_Palsa_N2_3 | ecosystem: Environmental > Terrestrial > Soil > Palsa > Peat permafrost | place: Sweden... | reverse complement strand
GGGGGGGGCCCCGCGCCCCCCGCCGCGCCGGCCGCCGGGGGGGGGCGCCGGGGGCGCCCCCCCGGGCCCCCCCGAGTCTGCCGCTGGCGGCACTGTCGGTTGCCCCGGGCCATGGCCGCGAGCAGGCACAGCGCCGAGGCGGCGAAGAGCGCGGCGGTGATCAGCAGCCAGTGTCCGAGGAAGGCGCCCGGAGCCAGACCGGTGGTGACCTGGTAGCCAAGAACCCGGCACAGGATCAGCGGGTACCAGACGACCAGAAGCAACAGTGAGACCAGGGCCGGAACCTGGACGTAGTTGATCCGCCCGGCACCCCGGGACGCGCTAGCGGCGCGTCCTGGCAGCAGGATCTGCAACGCGCGGCCGGTGAGGGTGTAGAGCAGCACCAGGTCGTGCAGCAGGCCGGGCACGAACATCAGCGGGATGACGATCAGCAGGATCAGCCCGAAGACCGGGGTCAGCCACGGCCCCCGCAGCGGACTGCGCCAGAACTCCGGACGGGTCGGACCGGGCGGCGGCCCGCCGCCGAGCACGGCCCGGAGCCGATTCGCCCTGGACGAGGAGGGCACCGGGGCGGTGGTCCGGACTGGCGTGGGCGGAGCAGCGTCAGAGCTGTTGTCGTCGGCATCCATGGTTCGGTTCCCTCGGCGGGGTGAGGCGCGGGCGGAAGCCGCGCTGGCAACGACCGTAGGACGCGCCGGGAGATATCGGCCCAAGCAACTAATTACGACACTCTGACGTCCCGTGCGGCTACCCGATCCGACCGGGCCAACCGGTCTAGCCTGGGGATTTCGAGGTCGGCCGCCGCCGCTGGGGACCCTCGGGGCGACCCGACGGAACCACCCGGAACGAGGAGTCATGAGCGGGACAGCACAGCAGGCGCCCACTGCCGACAGCGCGATCATCGGCGGCAGCGGCTTCTACGAACTCCTGGCCGAGGCCAAGCAGTTTGAGCTGGACACGCCCTTCGGCGCACCCTCGGACAGCATCGCGATCGGCACCGTGGCCGACCGCACCGTCGCCTTCCTCCCCCGCCACGGCCGCAGGCACCAACTGCCGCCACACCGGATCAACTACCGCGCCAACCTGTGGGCGCTGCGCTCACTCGGCGTGCGGCAGATCCTGGCGCCGTGCGCCGTCGGCTCGCTGCGACGCGACCTGGGACCGGGCTCCGTCGTGGTGCCGGACCAGCTGGTGGACCGCACCAGCGGCCGGGTCCAGACCTTCTACGACCGGGGCGCCGTCCACGTCTCCTTCGCCGATCCCTACTGCGCCACCGGCCGCACCGCCGTGCTCAAGGCCGCGGCCGACACCGGCACCCAGGTGCACGACGGCGGCACCATGGTCGTCGTCGAAGGCCCACGCTTCTCCACCCGCGCCGAATCCCGGTCGTTCGCCGCGGCCGGGTGGGACCTGGTCAACATGACCGGCCACCCCGAGGCCCTGCTCGCCCGCGAACTCGAACTCTGCTACACCGCCGTCGCTCTGGTCACCGACTACGACGCCGGGATCGGCGCCAGCGACAGCGTCAACCAGCAGGATGTGTTCCGGGTCTTCGCCCAGAACACCGAACGCCTCAAAAGCCTCGTCCTCTCCACTGTCACAGCGCTCCCGACACAGCGGACCTGTGCCTGCGCGCAGGCCCTGCAAGGTATCGAACTCCCCTTTGAACTCCCCTGAACGCCAACCCCATTGGCTGCGGGATCAGCGAGCCTTTCCGGGCAGGGAGTCGTCACGTCGCCTTCCTGAGCCGGTCAGGTGACCGCTGGTGTGGACTGCGGTCGAGCGGACTGGTCAGGCCGCTGGTGCAGGGAGGTGAGGACGGACTGGTGGGTGACCCATCCGGCGAGGTGGGTGCGGGTGGCGTCCAGGACGGGGAGTCCGGCTCCGGGGCTGCCGACGAGAGAGTCCAGGGCGTCCGAGAGGTCGGTATCGGTGGTGACGATGCCCGGCAGGTGGGTGATGGCGGCGAGGGTCGTGGTGTCATGGGCGCCGTCGGCCAGGGTCTCGGCGGCGGTGCGGGCGGTGACCGTGCCCAGGTAGCGGCCGTCGGCGGAGACGACAGGGAGGATGCCGTGCGGTGAGTCGGCCAGGGTGTCGGCGGCTTCGGCTAGGGTCATCGCCCCGGGCAGGATCTGCGGGAGGGGTTCCATGACGGCACTGACCTTGATCCCGGCGAAGTGTGCGCCCGGGGCCGGGGCGTCGAGGTCGATGCCGCGTCGACGCAGTTTCAGGCTGTAGATGGTGTCCCGGGTCAGGGCCCGGCTGACGATGGTGGCGAGCACGATGGCGGTCATCAGCGGCAGGATGATGGTGTACTCGCCGGTGAGTTCGAACAGGATGATCACGGCGGTGATCGGGGCGCGGGCGGCTCCGGCGAAGACCGCGCCCATGCCGATCAGGCCGTAGGCGCCGATCGGTCCGGCGACGCCGGGGGCCAGGTCGTGGGCGGCTGCCCCGAAGGCGGAGCCGAGCATGGCGCCCATGAACAGGGAGGGCGCGAAGACACCGCCGGAGCCGCCGATGCCGATGGTCAGGCTGGTCGCGACGATCTTCCCGACCAGCAGGACGATCAGGAACCCGATGACGTACTTCCCGCCGACCGCGTTCTCCAGTACCGGGTAGCCGACGCCGTACATCTCGGGCAGGAGGAGCAGCAGGCCGCCGAGGAGTAGGCCGCCGATGGCGGGGCGGGCCCATTCGGGGCCGTGCCAGGCTGCGTCGCAGAGGTCTTCGATCCGGTAGAGGATCTTGGTGAAGCCGACGCCGAGGGCTCCGGCGAGCAGTCCGAGGAGGGCGAACAGCAGGTACTGGCTGAGGTGTTGGACCTGGAAGGCGGGCAGGTGGAGGAAGGGGTTGTTGCCCAGGCAGGCGCGGCCGATGACGCTGGCGGTGACGGACGCCAGGACGACCATGCCGAAGGACTCGGCGGTGAAGTCGTTCAGGATCAGTTCCATCGCGAAGAACACTCCGGCCAGGGGGGCGTTGAAGGTGGCGGCGATGCCGCCGGCCGCGCCGCAGGCGACCAGGACCTTGAGCCGGTCCTCGGCGACCTTGACCCAGCCGCCGAGGCTGGATCCCAGCGCGGAGCCGATCTGCACGATCGGTCCCTCGCGACCGACCGACCCGCCGCCGCCGATGCACAGCGCCGAGGCCAGTGACTTGACCAGGGCCACCTGCGGGGCGATCTTCCCGCCGCGCCGGGCGACGGCATACATCACCTCGGGCACGCCATGGCCGCGCGCCTCGCGGGCGTAACGCTGCACCAAAGGGCCGTAGGCGAGTCCGGCCAGGACCGGAGCGAGCAGCACAAAGAACCGGCCCAGCCACGGGACGTACGGATTGGCGGCGTGCCCGGCGGCAGAGTAGTCCTCGTGCCCGGACAGCAGCAGCGTGAAGCCCTTGATCATCCAACGGAACGCGACCGCCCCCAGCCCCGCACCCGCACCCACCACCAGAGCCAGGACCAGTAGTCCTCCCTTGGACTCCCGCAACATGGTCAGTGCGGCCGACAGGCCGCGGGGCATGCGCGCAGGGGTGGCGTTGGGGGTGGATATCGGGATGGGCGACGCGGTTCCGGGGCTAGTCACCTTTGCATTATGCAAACAGATCCTGGAGTCAACGCAAGTCCTGCTCGCCAGATGAGACCCCGGTCACCATGGACACCTGGGCTCCGGGCACACCAACTCGGGGTACGCCGTGGTTAGCGATTCGTAAGAACATTTCGACCTGTTTCCCTCAATACAGGCACCTTCCGGGCATCTACGGTGGCGCCATGAATCCTCGTGCCTCTTCGGCTGCCCTCGCCTGCGCCTCCGTGCTGTTGTGCACGGCCTGCTCAGCCTCAGCGACCCCCGCGAACGGTGACTCGGCGACATCGAGCCGACCCGTGCTCACCACGGCCGTCCCCACCGGACCCATGAAACTGTCCCCAGGCCAGGGCTTCGAATCGTCCAACGCGTTTGCACCGCAGTTCACCTGCGACGACCCCCACGACTACTCCCCGGGGCTGCGCATCGCCAACGTCCCCGCTGGCACAGGAGAACTGGCCCTGTCCATGGTCGACGTGACGACCCCAAAGATCCATTGGCTGCAACTGGGCATCCCCGGCACCACCACAATCCTGATGCCGCACACCCTGACAGCCGGTGCCCGCGAGGCGCTCAACGACTTCGGCGAGGCCACCTACGACGGCCCTTGCCCACCCAAGGGCACCGCACACACCTACCGGCTGACGCTGTACGCCTTTCGGAACGCCGTCCCCGCCCAGTACGGCAAAGACACCCCGCCCCAGCAGACCCTGCTCGAACTGCAGAAGCAGGCCGCCGCCACCGCATCGCTCACCGCGACCTACACCCGACGCTGAAGGCCAGGCGTCATCGACAGCGATGGAACAGGCTCAGAGTGAGGCGCGCGTGGGGAAAGGCCCTGCGGCCGAGCCCCGCGGGGCCTCTGTGCCCTGCTAACGACCGCCCGTCGGCGAGGGCCGGAACGAAATCCTCGTCGGCCGGGCGGAGCGAGCACAAGGACGGGCGCTCGACACGCCCTCGTCACGATGAGAGGGCACACCGTACTGCTTGAGTAATTGCACGCACAGGACGAGGAGCACGCAAGGTGAGTTCGCGACCGGTCGGTGACTACGCCCTGCTCTCCGACTGCCGCTCCGCCGCTCTGGTCAGCTCCGTCGGCTCGGTCGACTGGTTGTGCCTGCCCCGGTTCGACAGTCCAGCGGTCTTCGCGCGACTGCTCGACGACCAGGCCGGCCACTGGTCGCTGCAACCCAGTGCGCCGGCCTGCACCACCCGCAGGTACCTGCCGCGGACGCTCGTCCTGGAGACCACCTTCCGAACCGACACCGGGACCGTAGTGCTCCGGGACGCCCTGGCACTTGGCCACCGGGAACGCGGACACCGCCTGGCCACGGACTCTCCCGGCATCCTGCTGCGCGAGGCCACCTGCAGCGAGGGCGCGGTGGCCATCGGCGTCCACTTCGCGCCGCGCCCGGAATTCGGGCTCATCCACCCAGTGTTCTCCACCCGGGGCGGCATCCTGCGCGCCGAAGGAGGAGCACAGACGCTGACCCTGTCCACGTCGATGCCCCTGGACGTCGAAGGTTCCAGCGCACGTGGCGACGTGGTCCTGCGGGCCGGCGAACGGCTGACCCAAGCCCTGCACTGCGCGCCGAGCTGGGGACCCGATGCCTCTGCCTGGAGCCCGCGGCGCATCCGCCGCCGCCTGCGCGGGACGGCCGAGAGCTGGCGCTCCTGGTCCCACCTCCACAGCGGCTACACCGGCCCGTGGCGCGAACAGGTCGCCATGAGCGGACGCGTCCTGCAGGCACTGACCTACGCCCCCACCGGGGCGATCGTCGCGGCTGCCACCACCTCCCTGCCGGAGAGCGTGGGCGGTTCACGCAACTGGGACTACCGCTACACCTGGGTCCGCGACGCCAGTCTCACCCTCCAGGCCCTGGCCACCTCCACCTGCGCCAAGGAGCAGGCCGCGTTCTTCGGCTTCCTCACCCGGGCAGCCGCAACCCGGCTCGACCGAGGGTTGGACCTGCAGATCATGTACGGCATCGGCGGCGAGCACGACCTCAGTGAACGCACCTTGGACCACCTGAGCGGCTGGCGCGACAGCGCCCCTGTCCGGGTCGGCAACGCCGCCTGGAACCAACGCCAGCTCGATGTCTACGGCGAACTCCTCGACGCCGCCCAGCAGACCCTGCCCCACGATGTGGACCTGCAACGACCCGTCCGGGACTTCCTGCGCCAGACAGCCGAGACCGCCGCGCGCCGCTGGCAGGAGACCGACCAGGGCATCTGGGAGATCCGTGGGCACGGACGGCACTTCCTGCACTCCAAACTCATGTGCTGGGTCGCCCTGGACCGGGCCATCGCCATGGCGCCGGCCCTGCACGCCCAAGATCGCGTCGAACACTGGCGCCAGACCCGCGAGCGCATCCGCGAAACGATCCTGGATCAGGGCTGGAACCAGGACCTGGGGTCCTTCACCCAGAGCTTCGGCGGCACCGCCCTGGACGCCTCGACCCTGCTGCTGCCGATCGTCGGGTTCCTACCCGGCGACGACCCGCGGACCCGCTCCACCGTCCTGTCCGTCCAAGCCGCGCTCATCGGCCCTTCCGGCCTGGTCCGCCGCTACCTGGACGACGAACTCGAAGGCCAGGAAGGCTGCTTCCTGCTGTGCACCTTCTGGCTGGCCCAGGCCCTGGCACTGATCGGCGAGACCGCCCAGGCCCGCGCGGTTTTCGACACCGCCCTCGCCCACGCCAACGACGTGGGCCTCCTGGCAGAGGAAGCGGACCCGCTCACCGGCGAGGCCCTGGGCAACTTCCCCCAGGCCTTCAGCCACATCGGACTCATCAACGCCGCCCGCACCATCCATGACGCCGAGAACCGAACACCCAGCGGGTTGTAGAACCTCATTGGCTCACGTGATCACGCGTGCCCGAACCGGCCATCGCTCGACTACGCCGAAGCCCTGAGGATGGCGCGAACACCACCGCGGCCGGACGGGCCAACCAGCCGCCGCTCCCACCTCCGGCCAGTTCTTACGGGCCGCGAACGTCGGTCAGTGAAACCACCTCCCCTTCCCCTTCTGCGCCTAGCGTCGAGGACAGACGACATCTGTCGTGAATTCATTTCGTTCTCTGCAGGGAGAGTTACTGATGAAGCACATCAGCCGCACGGCCCGCAGCGCCGCCATCGCCGTCGCCACCGCCGCAGCCACCGCACTGTTCGCCGTCCCCGCCAGCGCCGCCACCGCCGACCAGGCGCACCACTCGGCCTCCCCCTCGGCGGTGTTCGTGCAGAGCGACAACCTCGCCGGGAACACCGTCGTCGCCTATGACCGCGCGGCGGACGGAGCCCTCACCCAGGCCGGTGTCTACAGCACCGGCGGCCTCGGCGGCGCCCTGACCGGGTCCGTCGTGGACCACCTCGCCTCCGAGGGCTCGCTGGCCTACGACCAGGCGCACCAGCTGCTCTACGCTGGCAACGCGGGCAGCAACACCGTCACTGTCTTCGCGGTCCACGGCGACCAGCTCAGCCGCACTCAGGTCCTCTCCTCCGGCGGTGCCTTCCCGGTCAGCATCGCGGTCCACGGGAACCTCGTGTACGTGCTCAACGCCCTCGACGGAGGGTCGATCCAGGGCTATGTGCGCGTGGGCACGAGCCTGGTCGCAATAGCCTCCTGGAACCGCACGCTCGGCCTGGACCCCACCGCCGCACCGCAGTTCACGCACACTCCCGGACAGATCTCCTTCACCCCCGACGGCTCGGCACTGGTCGTCACCACCAAAGCCGCCAGCAACAGCATCGACGTCTTCCCCCTCAACGGTTTCGGCGCCCCCACCGCCCAGCCCGTGGTGAATGCCGAACCCAACGCCGTGCCGTTCGGCTTCACCTTCGACCAACCCGGCCGCCTGGAGGTCACCGAGGTCGGCCCCGGCACCGTCGCGAGCTTCACCGTCAACCACGACGGCACCCTCACCGCCCTGGACTCGGCAGCGACCGGGCAGGCCGCGACCTGCTGGATCGTCCGGGCCGGCGACGTGCTCTACGCCTCCAACGCCGGCAGCGGCACCCTGTCCGGCTTCCAGGACAGTGCGGGCAACGGCGCCCTCACCTCCATCGGCAACACCGCCACCGACCCGGGCACCGTGGACGCGACGACCACCCCCGACGGCCGGTTCCTCTACGTGCAGACCGGCGCCAACGGCATCGTCGACTCCTTCCAGGTCAACGCCCACGGCACTCTCACCGCGACCGGCTCTGTCACCGTGCCCGGGGCGGTCGGAGGAGAAGGCATCGCGGCCGGCTGAACCTCGGTCGGCGGTCACGCGATTGCGTGACCGCCGACAGGACGCACGTGATGTTCCCGTCGTGAATCCCCGTTTCGGGTGGTGGCTGCCACACGTCACTGTGGACCTGCCGCACGTCACTGTGGACGAGGACACGAGAGGCGCGGCCGGCTCCCCTGGCAGCCACCGACCGCCGGTCGGGGACCCACGCCCACGGGGAGCGCGGGAGCAGGCCGTCCGTCTCCAACGCTTTCGCCGCCGTGTCGCGGAGCAGGCGCGGAACCGCTGGGCGTTCCCGGTTCCCTGGGACGCTGCGGTCCTGCCGGACTGCCTGGTGGACGCGCTGATGGGATGTCAGCGTCTCGTAAGAAGTCGCTCAGCCGGTATGAGCCGCTCACGGCTTACGGTCGTGCCAGTGCGGCCACCCGACCCGCGCGTGACTCGTCAAGGAAACGATTATGGATGCCGACGACAGCGGCGAGGATGTTCCTCCAGGCGTACCCGACGTACCGCCGCGCAGAGCGAACGTCCCCGCGGAGGAGAATGCGGACGCCGCCGCGGAGGAGAATCCGCAGCCGGCCGCGGAGAGCCGCCCCGCAGCGGAACGCCCCGGCGACGACCCCGCGGCGCACCCCGGCGCTGACCCGCGCCCGGCGAACCGCGCGCAGCGCGACTCGGCACGGGGCACACGCGTGCGGGCGGCCCTGACCGCCGGTCCGCCGCCCGGACCGGCCCGTCCGGAGTTCTGGCGCAGCCCCCTGCGGGGGCCGTGGCTGACCTCGGTCTTCGGGCTGATCCTGCTGATCGGCATCCCGGTCATGTTCGTGACCGGCCTGCTGTCCTACGCCGCCTACAACCCGGACCTTGCGCCGATCAACGACCAGACGCCGAACAAGGGCTGGCTCGGCTTCTACCTGTTCTCCTGGCCCACCGACCCGTCCTGGCTCTACCGGCTCACCCAGGGCGTGCACGTCACCTTGGGCGTGGTCCTGGTCCCCGTGCTCCTGGCCAAACTGTGGTCAGTGATCCCCAAGCTGTTCTCCTGGCCGCCGGTGCGAAACGCCGCCCATGCACTGGAGCGCCTGTCGCTGCTGCTCCTGGTCGGCGGCGCCCTGTTCGAGTTCGTCACCGGCCTGCTCAACATCGAGCTGCACTACATCTTCCCGGGCTCGTTCTACACCCTGCACTTCTACGGCGCGTGGGTCTTCATCGGCGCCTTCGTCGTGCACATCGCCTTCCGCATCCCGGTGATGACCCGCTCCCTGCGCAGCCGCCGGCTGCGCACCGAACTGCGCACCTCCGTCTCCGAGACCAGGCCCGAACCGGCCGACGACTCCGGCCTGGTCTCCCCAAGGCCCGCCGCGGCCACCATGTCGCGGCGCGGGGCACTGGGCGCGGTGGGCCTCGGCTCGCTGGTCCTGTTCGCCGTGACGGCCGGTCAGAGCATCGGCGGGTCCCTGCGCCGCACGGCCCTGCTCGCCCCGCACGGCCAGGAGCCGGGCCCGGGACCCAACGGATTCCAGATCAACAAGACCGCGGCCTCCGTCGGCATCCGCGCGGCGGACATCGGCGCGAACTGGAGGCTGGTGGTCCGCGGACCCAGCGGCGAGCACACCTTCACCCGCGAACAGTTGCTGCTGCTGCCGCAGCACTCCGCCGCGCTGCCGATCGCCTGCGTGGAGGGCTGGTCCACCTCGGACCAGCACTGGAGCGGCGTACGGCTCAGGGACCTGGCCGCGATGGCCGGCTACCGCGAGGATCCGCCGGAGGTGTTCGTCGACTCCGCCGAGCGCGGCGGCTCGTTCAGCTCCACGGTGCTGCGCGCCAACCAGGTCCGGGACTCGCGCTCGCTACTGGCCCTGCACGTCAACGGCGTCGACCTGTCTCCCGACCACGGCTACCCGGCCCGCGTCATCGTCCCGGACAACCCCGGGGTCCACAACACCAAATGGGTGACCAGCCTGACCTTCGGAGCCACCGCATGAAGGACCTCGGTGTGGTGAAGGACGGCGGTCTCGTGAAAGGCCTCCGGGCGCGCTACGGCGCGTCCCCGCTGCACCTGCTGCTGGTCCTGTGCTCGTTCGCCCTGGCCCTGTACGCGGGACTGCGCCTGCTGAAAGGCAACCCCGTCGGCGTCGCGATCTGGTTCGTCGGCGCCGCGCTGGTCCACGACCTGGTCCTGGTGCCCCTGTACACCCTCACCGACCGGGCCCTGCAGGCGGTCCTCGGCACCGGATCGGGCACGCGTGCGAACGCCGGCAGTCCGTGGATCAATTACATCCGGGTCCCGGGAGGGGTCTCGTTTCTCCTGCTGCTCGTCTGGTACCCGCTGGTCCTGCGCCGGGTACCGGACTACCAGCTCACCACCGGCCTCGCGCCGGACACATTCCTCGGGCACTGGCTGCTCATCACCGGTGCCCTCTTCGCGGCCTCGGCGCTCTGCCTCCTGACAGCCCTCGTCCGCCGCAGCCGCGTTCGACCGCGGCGCCCCGCTCCACCACGAAGCCGGCCACGCGACTGAGGACGGTCCGGAGGACGGGCGCGGCTACTGGGCCACTCGGCCCGGGACCCGCACCGCCGCGCCGACCAGGGCCAGGCAGAGGACCGCAGCGTAGGCGGGCCGCTGCAGGCTCCCGCCGAACAGGTACATGACCTCGCTGGTCACGGGCACAGCCAGCCACTCCCAGCGGCCGCCCATCGCGACCAGGGCCACCACCGGCAGGGCGTACCAGGGGTAGCCGGGCACGGCGAGGAACAGGCCGGTCCCGGCGACGAGGAGAACGCCGCGCCACCGCGCGTGCGGGTCGCCCATGCACAGGACGTACAGGACGGCGGCCAGCAGTACCGCGGCGACCGCGTAGGGCAGCATCCGCTGCGGTAGGTCCAGCAGAGTGACCAGGCCGAGGGCGGTGCCCTGGACGTGGCCCTGCTCCTGCAGGTACCCGGGGAGGTAGCCCAGGATGCCGAGGCCCGAGGCGATGACGTACGGCGTGTAGCAGAGCAGGAAGGCGACGGGCGGGTAGACGGTGTGCGCGGTGGGCCGGTCGATGTGCGTGCAGATCCCGCCGGCCTGGCGCAGGTCCCATCCCGTGCAGTCGCCGGTGACCGGGAACAGCGCGGGGTCGCTCGCCCGCAGGCCGGCCAGGGCCGGCGCGGTGGGGGCGTAGGTGTACGGGGAGATGCCGGCCGACTGGACCTGGCCGTCCCACAGGTAGCGGTAGGCGTCGTCCCCGGTTCGCGGTGGTACGAGGAGTCCGGTCAGGGCGATGGCGAGGCTGCCCGCGAGTACCAGCGCGGCGGTGCGGTGCGCCGGGACGTGTCGCAGCAGCAGGACGGCGAGTGCGAACAGCACGATGTCCGCGACGTACCAGGGGCGGAGCGGAGCCTGGTGGCCCAGGGTTCCGCCGCTGGTGAAGGTGCAGGCCATGGCCGCGACCAGGGCGACCAGCACCAGGACGCACGGCCAGGTCGCGCGGCGGTGCCCGGGACGGGCCGGCTCCGTGTCGCAGGGCGAAGCCGGCGCCGAGCGGGGTGGGCCGAGGGGGCGCAGGATTGACACGACCTCACAGTCCCATCACACGAAGCCGTGCTGGCGGACCGCCGGGCGCGCGTACGACTTCTGTAAGGAGTGACCGGGCGGGCAGGCCTGGTGGTCACCGCCGCAGGGCGAGAAAGTGCCGGCCCTTCCAGGCCCAGGCCTCGACGAGGGCCAGCCCGGTGTCGGCCGCGCAGCGGGCGGCGGCGCCGGCGGCCAGCCGGGCCCAGAGGAAAGGGGGCCGCAGCGCCCCCAGCGTCCTCCACGGTGACGGTGACGCGTTCGTCCTCGTCGCCGGGTTCGACCTCGGCGAGCAGCAGCCCGCCGTGCGCCAGGAGTATCGAGGCCACTGTGTACGGGATCAGCGTGTCGGGTGCGCAGTCGGGGAAGCACCGCGACCTCAGTGCTGGCGCGTTTCCGGTCGTCAGGTGCCGCGTAGTGCCGACGTGGTCTTGCCGGTGCGGTCGCGGAGGAGTGTGCGCAGGGTGTTGGGGTGTTCGTAGCCGACCTTGCGGGCGATGACGTCGAGGGTGAGGTCGGTGGTGCGCAACAGGTGGGAGGCTTGCTCGACGCGCAGGTCCTGGATGAAGCGGATGGGTGAGGTGCCCAGGGTGCGCTGGACCGTGCGTTGGAGCGTGCGCTCGGTCACGCCGAGGGCCCGGGCCGCATCGGGGATGGCGATCGGGGTGTCCAGGCGTCCCCGGGCCCAGCGTTCGAAGGCCGCCAGGGTCGGGTCGCTCTGGGCCAGGGCGCTGGTGATGGTGTAGGCGGACTGGGCGGGGCGTTCGTCGACCACCAGGTAGCGGGCGACCAGGTCGGCCAGAGCCGGGCTGCTGCGCCGGACCACGGTCAGGGCCAGGTCGACGTGGCCGAAGGCCGCACCGGCGGTGGTGACCGTGCCACAGGTGACCACCATGCGGCTCTGGTCGATCTCGACCGCGGGGTAGCGGGCGCGGAAGACCGGTGCCAGCCACCAACTGGTCGTCGCCCTGCGCCCGTCGAGGATGCCGGATTCGGCCAGCAGGAAGGTTCCGGTGCACGCCGAGGCGATCGGGGTACCACGCTCCAGGGCGCGGGCCAGCAGGTCCCGAGACGGTGCCGACGCGGTGCCGGACACGTGCGCCAGCAGCGCCTCGGGTCGGCGCTCGGCCAGCGCGGGGACAATCAGCAGGTCGGACTGCTCGGCTCGTTCGATGGGTTCGGTGCCGACGGTGTGCCCGGCACCGGTGCGCACCTGGCGCCGGTGCCCGATCGTGGTGACCTGCCAGGCCGGGGGCGGCAGGTCGACGTCCGCGCGCATCGCGTTGGCCCCGTCGAGCACGTCCAGGATCGCGGCCAGCCCGGAGTCGAACACGCCGTCATAGGCCAATACCGCCACTTTCATGTCGGAAACACTAGCATTCGTGTCGTTCCTGCCACTGCCGTGGCAATGGCGCCGGATCTAGGTTTGTCCTGCCGGACAACCCGGCGCGAACGACTTCCGATCCGGACAAGGGAGCGACCACCATGAAGTACGGTTTGCTGGCGCACATCGAGGCCAAGCCCGAGTACGCCGACCAGGTCGAGGCGATGCTGCGCGGCGCCGCGCCCCTGGCCGAACAGGAGGCGCGCACCGTCACCTGGTTCGCATTCCGCAGCGGCCCCACCACGTTCGGGGTGTTCGACACCTTCGACGACGAGGACGGACGCCAAGCCCACCTGAGCGGCCAGATCGCCGCCGCCCTGATGACAGCAGCCGAAACCATGCTCGCCTCGCCTCCCGACATCCGCCCGGTCGACCTGCTGGGCGTCAAGGTCCCGTAACCACACCTGCCGATCGGCAGGTGAGCCGGCCCCGGGCCAGGGCGTCGGCCCCGGGCTAGGGCGTCGGCCTTCGTGCTGATCGGGAGGAGTGCTCAAAGATCAAGTCAGGCGGCGTGTTCCTTCAGGTAGCGCACGAGTCCGAGGACGTCTTCGGGTACCAGTCTGCCGATGGCGCCGCTGGAGTAGACGCTGACCACGACCTTCCCCGCGGCGTCGAGAACGAAGCCGGTGGACTGGAGGTAGACCGGGTCGGGATTGACGAATGCGCCGGTGAGCTCGGCGATTTCGCGGGCGTCGGCGCTGTGGCCGAGCGGGAAGCCCAGGTCGAGTTTGGCGGCGAGCTGCTCGGTGGTCGCCGCGTCGTCGACGGACAGGGCGGCTACGCGGATGCCCGCCTCGGCTAGCTTGTCGTGGGCGCGCCCGAAGGCGCGCAGTTGCGCGTTGCAGTAGGGGCACCATGATCCCCGGTAGAACAGAACGACGCCGAAGTCGCCGGCGAAGTCATTCGGAACGGTGAGATCTACGCCGCTGGTCGTACTGACCGTGAGCTGCGGGAAGAGGTCACCAGGGCTGAGCTGGGGCATGAGGGGGTTCCTTCGAGTCGTGAGTGGACGACGGGGTGTGTGCGCCTGCGGGCGTTTTGTCGTTGTCCCCTTCTGAGCGTCACCATCGGGGGCCGGTCTTACCGGAAACCGGTGATCTTTCGAGAGCGGATCCGGTGGGCGGTCCCAAGCGGAGCGGTGCCGGCAGGTAAGGGACGGCGCCTACGGCGACGCGAACCAACTGTGGCCGGATACGGGCCGGACAGAGAGGGCGGTTCCGCCCTGGAGAGCAGCGGAGGTAGCGATGACGGGCGAGTTCACGGGCAGGACCGCGCTGGTGACAGGAGCCGGGCGGGGGATCGGCCGGGCGGTGGCCCTCGGCCTCGCGGACGCGGGTGCCGACCTGATCCTCCTGGCGCGCTCCGCAGACCAGCTTGAGGCGACACGGGCCGCATTGGCCGAGAGCGGTCTCGCGCACGAGCGAGTGGTGGTGGTCACGACGGATCTGGGGGACGAGGAGCAGCGTGCGCGGGCGATCGAAGCGGCGCTGACCCGGAGCCGCATCGACATTCTGATCAACAACGCGGCGACGGTCGAACCGTTGGGCGTCTCCGCCGAGATCTCCACCGCCGAGCTCCGCCGGGCGTACGAGGTCAACGTCATCGCCCCGGCCGCGCTGACCTCCGCGGTCCTTCCCGGGATGACGGGCGCCGGTTGGGGCCGGATCGTGAACGTCTCTAGCGGGATCGTCGCCCATCCGGAGGGGATGGTACGGGGTAACGCCTACGCCGCGACCAAGGCAGCGCTGGAGGCCCACACCATCAATCTCGCCGCGGAACTGCGCGGGACCGGGGTGACTGCGAACGTCTACCGCCCGGGACGGGTGGACACCGCGATGCAGGAGTGGATCCGCGGGCAGGACCCCGGGCGTATCGGCGCGGCACTGCACGGACGGTTCACCCGCTTCGCCGCGTCCGGCGAACTGATCGCACCGGAGCACTCGGCTGCCGCGTTGCTCAAGCACCTGGGCGGTACGGAGACCGGAGCGGTCTGGGACGCGGACGATCCCACGACCGACACCACTACGGTTGCTACTACTGCGTGACCGCCGCGAGCAGGCCGTCGAAGTCCGCGCCGCACGGCCCGCACACCGCGAGGTGCGCGGCCACGCCGGGATAGGCGTGGGCCGCGTCCTGCCCGCCGGCTACCAGGTCGACGTAGACGTGCAGCACCTCCATCGCCTCCTGGCACCCGACGTCCGCGGGATCGGTGGTCAGGAAGCGCTCGAGCCGCTCCCTCGCATTCATGGCCGGTCCGCCTTTTCCTGCTCAAGGTACCCGTTCGCCTCAAGGTAGGCCCTGATCTTACGTCGGGCGTCGAAGATCGTCTTGTAAATCGCGTTCCGGTTCGTCCCGAGCTGGTGTGCCAGCGCGTCCAGCGGCGTCTGTTCGACCACGATCGCTACGAACAGGCGCCGTTGGTGGTCGGTGAGCGCGTGGTCGACCGCGTGGCGCACGGCCTGCACCAGCTCGGCCCGCTCCGCGTGCTCGCCGGGGTCAACTGCGAAGCGGTCGGGCAGGCGCTCCCAGGATTCTGCCTCCAGCGGGACGTGCGGGTGTACCTGCCAGTAGTGCCGGCCGAGTTTCGCCGAGACCTCCAGGATCACGAAGCGGTACGTCCAGGTGGTGAAGCGGCTCTCGCCGCGAAAGGACTCCAACTTGTGCAGGATCGCCAGCATGGCATCCGCCGCGGCCTGGTGAGCCAGATCATCGAGTTCCACTCCGGCCACCCACAACGCACCGCCCGCCCGCCGCCGCCGCAACTCGCGCAGCGCGACCCGCAACAGCATTGCGTGCAACCGGCTCCAGCCCTGCTCACGCTCGGCCTCCGGGCCGGTCAGCACGGCGATCCACTCAGCGGAGGCCGGGTCGAGCGGTGAGTCGAGCTTGTCGTGCGGCTTCACACTCGTCACCTTACGAGTAGCCGCACGATAGGGCTTGGGGCGTGTCGGCCCGGCGAGTTGGCTCGGGGTATTCAGCAGGCTGCCGGTCCGGCCGGGACGAGCTCTGTGCTCGGCTTGCGGCGGGTCGGACGTTGGGCGCTTCGATCGGAGACCAGTGCGCCGATCGCGGCAATGACCTCGGGGAGGTCGTCGCGGTCGCCGGTCCAGCGTTGCAGGGATCGCCACTGCTTCGGCTCGGCGATGGCGTGCTCGACCATGATCCGTCGTTGGGATTGGCGGCGGCGGGCGTGGTCGTAGAAGTTGCGCTCGGACGGTCCGGCGTCCACTGCGGGTTTCTTCGGCGGGGCGCTGACCTGGTGTGGGT